>Ga0207416_1000164_pt1 | contig 122269 bp, 113 predicted proteins | sample PaiPotPPM11metaG_FD_184107 | JGI IMG/M metagenome (GOLD analysis project Ga0207416, IMG submission 184107) | Iron sulfur acid spring bacterial and archeal communities from Banff, Canada, to study Microbial Dark Matter (Phase II) - Paint Pots PPM... ... | reverse complement strand
CGGCGGGAACCCATTCTTGCACGCTGGGCGGCATCAAGAACAACGTGTCACGATCGAGAGGTTTGAAATGCTCGGCCACGGCTCAAGTATAACCGATCGCATGCTCAAAAGCCCTACAGGCTCCTAGTCGTCAGAGATGCGCTCGACCTTCGTCATCCGGTCGCTCTCGATCAAGCGTCCGAGCGTCGCGAAGCCGGACTCGACTTCGCCGAACACCGTGAAGTCGCGATTCAAGTGCAGCTGCGGCGAGATGGTGATGTAGAACTGCGTACCGGCGGAATCGCGGATCGGACCGGGATTCGCGCCGTCGGTATAGTTGAGGCCCATCGAGATGACGCCGGCGCGCTGTTCGAGCGGGTTCTCTTCGGCGGGGATCGTGTAGCCAGCGTCGCCTTCACCGTTGTCGTGCGGGTCGCCGGTCTGCGCGACGAAATCGGGGACGACGCGGAACCACCGCAAGTCGTCGTAGTATCCGCGATTCGCCAGGCCCAGAAAATTTGCGACGGTCAGCGGCGCCCACTCCGGAAAAAGCCGCACCACGATCGTCCCCTTGGTCGTCGCTATTCGCACGCGCGGATGCAGGCCGCGCATCGGTCCGTCGAGCAGCGCCGGCGTCGTCGGCACGAGCGGGAGGTCGAGCCGGGCGTCGGCGACCTCGGGCTTGCGCGGCACACCCGCGGCGCTCGGACGCGGCAACGGCGGCGACGTGTCGATCGGGGCGGGCGATGGGGTCACGACCCCGGCGGGTATCCCCTGCAAATGGTCGGTGCGCTGACCGCCGGCGAGCGCTTTGACGCTCTCGATCGCCTGCTCCCGGACGCGCCACGACGGATCGGCGAGCAGCGGCTCGAGCAGCGTCGCTTCGGAGGGGCGCTTGCGGCGCGCGACGAGGTCGGCGAATTGGATGCGGACGACCTCTTCGCGGTCCGCCAGCCCGGCGCGAATCGTGGCGGCCGTCGTCTGCGCGGCAAACGCTCGGCGCAGCGTCCACGCCTGGTGCCACCGGACCGTCCGGTTTTTTTCGTGCCGGAAGGCGCGTTCGAGCGCCGCGGCGATCTCGGTCCCGCCGGCCTCGTCGCGCCAGGCCGAGAGCGCCGCCGCGGCGCGCGCGCGAACGATCGGATCCTGGTCGCGCGCGACCAGGGCCACCAGCGCCCGGGCGAGCTCGGCCGCGCCGGGTGATTTGCCGGCCTTCGCCCGCCAGGCGGCGTCGATCGCCGCGACCCGGACGGCGGACGCCTGGTCGCCGAGGACGTGGCTCACTACCTCGCTCGATATGGGGGTCTTTGCAGCCAGCAAGCCGTATCCGTAAACAGCGAAAGTACGGAGCGAAACGTCTTGGGCCCCGGTCGCGTTACGTAGAGGCCCGGCCGCGCGCGCGTCTTCGGTCCTCCCGAGCGCGAGCGCCGCCCGCCCCGCCACCCTCACGTCGCGTGACGCGAGAGCAACGGTAAGCTCGTCGGAGTACGTCCGGGTACTTTCGAACTCCACCAAACGCCGGTAATCAGTCTGCTCACCAGGAGCGCCTTCGACCGGCGCGAGGACCATGCAAGCCGCAGTACCGACCGCCGCGGCGGCCAGGAGTACCCGAATCTTAATGCAAGCGATCTTCCCGACGACAACTTCCATGGCTTCGCTTACGTTACTGAGATAGGTCGATTTTCATCCACGAGGTTTATCCCATCTAATGTCAACCACCCCAGAACGAAAGACCGGTAGCGGCATGAGCGTCCGCGAAGCAGGCCAAAAAGGCGGCGAGACGGTCAAGAAAAAGTACGGTCCCGAGTTCTACGAGATGATCGGGCGCAAGGGCGGTCAAGCGACCAAGAAAGCCCACGGCCATGCCTTCTACGAAGCGATCGGCAAGAAGGGCGGCAAAAAGGGCGGCGAGGCGACTCGCGACCGTTACGGCCCGGAATTCTACGAGACGATCGGTCAAAAGGGCGGCCAGAAGGTCAAAGCCCTGATCGAGCAGGGCAAGAAGGCCGCAGCCGAAGCCGCCGCAGCAGCGGAGAAAAAGGCGTCCTGACCGCGCTCCAGGGATACCGGACGGCCGTCTTCGCGACGGCCTTCCTGCTCCTTGGCTTCGCAATGGCGACTGCCGAAGCGCCGCAGCATGCGCTGCCGGCCGGGACGGCCGTCGTCTTCGTCTCCAACGGGCACCTGGACCTCACGTCCCCGACGGGCTCGACGGCATCCGCGCACCTGCGCGATCCGCTCGTGCTCGACGGCGTGACGATTGCGGCGGCCGGCACCAAGGCGCGCCTGCTCGGCTTTTCCCGCCTGAACGATGGGAAGCGGGAGGTGCGGATCGCACTCGACCAATTCACGATCGCCGGCGGGATCTTGCCGGTCAAGCTCGTCCTGCCGCTGCCCGCGGTGGTTGACGTGGGCACGATCCTGGAAGCCCGCACGATGGCGATCGTCGAGCACGTCGGGGACCGCTATTCGATCAGGATCCCGTTCCCGTTCCCCCTCTCGGCCGAGCGGCCGGCGGCGTACTACACGCCGACCCCGGCCCGCACGGCTTCCCCGAACAGCATGATGGCGCGCCGTCGCCGCTCGACGCCGGCCCCGACCGCATCGCCGTCCGCCGTCGCTTCTCCGGCCGCCGCCCCCGGCACCGCCGGAACGTCCCCTCTCCCCACTCCGGCGGCAACGAAGATACCCTGACACGCGGCGCGAACCGCCGTCGCATGAACGCACGCTTCGCCCCGCTCGCGCTCGCCTTCGCGTTGATCCCGTTCGCCGCGAGCGCCGCCGACGTGCCCACTCCCTCCGCCGCCCCGACCGTGGCGCCGTCGCCGAACGCCGCCGAGAGCGCGTTCCTGACGAAGGTCATGCGCGATCTGCCGCAGCGCTATCCGAATCCCGCCGCGGCGAACAAAGCTGGCTACGTCCGCTATTCGAACGAAGACGCGACGGGCGCGATCAGCTACGTCAACACGAAGGCGTGGAATACGACCGATCCCGACGTCCCGGCGCAGCTCTGGTACGACGTGAAGGGCCGGTTGATCGGCGCCGATTTCAGCGCGCGCCGAGATCCGGACGCATCGCCCGCGCCGGCGCCGCCGTCGCTGTTCGGCATCGATCCGAAGCGCTACGGCAAAGTCGGCGCGCACGTGCACTACGTGACCTGCAACGCGATGAAGAAGTGCGCGTACGGCAAAGCGGTCGGCGCGAAGAAGTACGCCGCGATCGGTGACGTCGAGCATCCCACCGCGGAGGGCTTGGTGAAAGCCGGCGCCGTGAAAGACGCCGCAGCGGTCGCCACCGTCTTCCTGTATCCCGCCATCTACGACGTCTCAGTGTGGGTCGTACCGAACCCGCTCGGTCAATTCGCCGACAAAAATCCCGCCGTCATCCCGAGCCCGCGCGCAGGCAAGGGCGAAGACGACGCGATGTAACGTCGGTGCCTGGGGTTTTTCAGCTGCTAGCGGAGCGCGTCGAAGATCGGAGCGAGTTCTAGAGTGAATCCTGGCAGCGCAGGGTGGGTAAGCGTGTCGTTGCGGGTGAAGCGTCGCTCACCGCCGGCGTCGACCGCAAGCACGACGGCGTTACGGGGATCGACCAGCACGACGAGCGTGGTGCCCGCCGCGACGTAGACGCGGCGTTTCTCGTCGATGAGCGCCTGACGGTCGTCCGGGGAGCGCACTTCGATGACGACGTCGGGTGCCGTACGCGGCTCTTGCTTTTCGTCGTACGTCATGCCGGCGAGGCGGGCGTACGAGACGTACGCGATGTCGGGGACGAGCGGGCGCGTCGCGTCGCCGGACGGCGTGACGCGGAAGCGCCACTCCGTGCCCACCTCGCCGCGCCCTTCCGCCCAAGCGCCGAGCGCGGTAGCGAAGATGCGTTGCACGATCGCGTGATCGCGCTTCGGGCTCATCTTCTGGACGGCGCGTCCGCCGATCCATTCGAACGCGGGCTTGCCCTCAGGAACCGTGATCTCGACGACCATCTCACGCCTTCCCATCACGCGGACGTGCTCGAGCGGCGAGTCTTACTCGTTCGACCAGTAGTCTTTGAGGGCTTTGCCGCGGCTGGGGTGACGAAGTTTGCGCAGCGCCTTCGCTTCGATTTGGCGGATGCGCTCGCGGGTGACGCCGAACTCCTGGCCGACTTCCTCGAGCGTGCGCTGGTGACCGTCCTCGAGGCCGAAGCGCAGCACCAGCACCTTGCGCTCGCGCTCGGTGAGGTTCTTGAGGACGTCCTGCATCTTCTCTTTGAGGAGCATGACGGACGCGGCTTCGGCCGGGGCGACCGCTTCCTGATCTTCGATGAAGTCGCCCAGATGCGAGTCTTCTTCTTCGCCGATCGGCGTTTCGAGCGAGATCGGTTCCTGCGAAATCTTGATGACCTCGCGAACCTTCTCGGGGGTGAGCCCCATCTCGTTGGCGATCTCTTCGACCGTCGGATCGCGGCCGAGCTCTTGGAGGAGCTGACGGCTGATCTTGATCAGCCGGTTGATCGTCTCCACCATGTGGACGGGGATGCGGATCGTGCGGGCCTGGTCGGCGAGCGCGCGGGTGATCGCCTGGCGGATCCACCACGTCGCGTACGTCGAGAACTTGTATCCCTTGCGATAGTCGAACTTTTCGACCGCGCGGATCAGCCCGAGATTCCCTTCCTGGATGAGATCCAGGAAGAGCATGCCGCGGCCGACGTACTTCTTCGCGATCGAGACGACCAGCCGGAGGTTCGCTTCGGTGAGCTTGCGCTTGGAGTCTTCGCCTTCGAGGACGACGTGGTTGTCCGCCGTGCCGTTCTTGAGCGCTTCCTTCTCGCCGGCTTCTATCGACATCGCGAGCCGGCGCTCGTCGTCCATTGAGAGCAGCGGAACGCGGCCGATCTCCTTGAGATACATCCGAACCGGGTCGTCGAGGGCGAGACCGGCCGGGATCGTCTCTTCTTCTTTTTCCCCGTCGTCGGCGGGCTTCTCTTCCTTCGCTTGCTCTTCGACGATCTCGATCCCCAGCGACGCGATCTCCTCGAGGAGGTCGTCCATGCGCTCCGGCGCGACGTCCTCGACGTTGTCGAAGACGGCGTTGATCTCTTCATACGTGAGCGTGCCGCGCTTCTTCCCGGCGGTCAGCAGCTTCTTGATCTGCTCTTCCAGCGAGAGTTGCGGGGCATCGGTTGCGGGTCCGGTTGATTTCTTTGAACGAGCCATGCTGGTCATCACCCCCTTTCCACTTTTGGTTTGGGTCCGAATCGGAGAAGTAACGTTCCCCCTCGGGGTTTATCCTTTTTTGAGCTGCGCGACGAGGGCGGAATGTTCGGCGAGCAGCGGTCCGGGGACCGGCCGATCACTGTCGATCAGCGCGTCGATCTCCCGGTCGAGTTCCGCTTTCCGGCGCTCCGCGTCGTCACGCGCAAAACGCGCGACGACGCGATCGAGCTTCGCCCGTCGATCTTCGGTATCGGCAAAACGCACCGACCCCGCGACCGACGCCAGCGTGGCCGCCGCGTCATCGTCTCCTGCAAACACGGCGAAGACGTCCGACGGTTGCACCAGCGAGCGAGCGTGGCTGCGCAACACCTCCCAGACGCGGCGAAACCCCGGGCTCTCGAAACGCTCGGCGGGGATGCGGTCGCCGTATTCCTCGACCAGCGTCGGCTCGTCCAGCACGATCGAAAGCACCTCGCGTTCGAACGACGGCCTCTCCATCGCCCCGGGCACGATGTGACGCGACGCATTCGCCTCGCCGCGGTTGAAGTGCAGGGGGTTCACCAGCAGGCGGGCGCGCCGTAAGTCGTCCGCGCTCAGGCCGAGCCGCCCGGCCGCGTAGACGCGCCACCGGTCTTGCTCCTCGGGCGGCGCCAGCCGGCGGATCGTTTCCTCCGCCCAGCGCGCTAGGCTCCCGCCCTCGCCGCGCGTCCCGCGGCGGTCGATCTCCGCGTCGATCTTCACTTGGGTTGCGGCGATCGGTTTTGCGAGCAGTTCGCGGAAGGCGTCCGGGCCGTTGCGGCGGACGAACTCGTCGGGATCCTTCGCGTCCGGAATCCGCAGGGCCGACGCGCGAACGCCCTCGGCGGCCAGCACCTCGATCGACTTCAGCGCCGCTTCGATGCCTGCCGCATCGGCGTCGAAGCAGAGCACCGCGCTCGTCGCGATCTTGCGCAGCTCGCGCGCCTGCTCCGGCGTGAACGCCGTGCCGAGCACTGCGACCGCGTTTGCGAACCCCGCCTGGTGCAGCGCGATGCAATCGAGGTAGCCCTCGACCACGATGACGCTGTCGTCCTTGGCCGCCGCGCGCCGCGCGACGTTGAGCGCGAAGAGGTACCGGCCTTTGGTGTAGACCGGCGTCGTCGCGGTGTTGAGGTATTTCGGTTCCGCATCGCCGAGCGCGCGGCCGCCGAACGCGATCGTCTCGCCGGTCGTCGCGAGCGTCGGGATCATCAGCCGGCCGCGATAGAAATCGTAGAAGCCGCCGCGCTGGCTCGGCTTGAGCAGCCCGGCGCGCGCGGCCAGCTCGAGGTCGACGTCGTTGCGCCGCAGCTCTGCGACCAAACCGTCCCATCCCTCGGGAGCGAAGCCGAGCGCGAACGCTTCGATCGTCGCCGGAGTGATGCCGCGGCCTTCGCAGTACGCGCGCGCGGCCGCGCCTTCGCGCGGATCGAGCAGCATGCGGTGAAACCACGCCCGCGCGATCTCGTTCGCCGCATAGATCGTCTCGCGCTCGCTGCGCGCGCGCGCGGCGCGCGGATCCTCGTTCTCGACCTCGACGCCGACGCGCTTCGCCAATATCCGCAACGCGTCGGCGAAACCGACGTTCTCGTGGCGCTGGATGAAGCTGAACGCGTCGCCTTTGGCGTCGCAGCCGAAACACTTGAAGAAGCCGCGGTCCGGATGGACGTGGAACGAGGGCGTCTTCTCGCCGTGGAAGGGGCACAGCCCGACCAGATCGTTGCCGCGTTTGCGCAGGGTGACGTACGCCCCGATCACCTCGCCGATGTCGGTGCGAGCGAGGATCTCCCGCTTGACGCCGTCGTCGACACGCACGATCAGCCGGTTCGACGCGAGTGCCGTACAAGACTGCCTGGCGCCGTTTCCCGTGCGAAGACGCTACGGCGCGAGCTGACTCAGGAAGAACGCGAACCGCTCGGTATCGGAGTCGACTCGCTGCGCGAACGAGTTGCCGATCCCGTGCCCCTCACCGCTCTTCTGCAGCAGCAGCACCGGATACGCCGACGCCGAGTCGGCCTGGAGCAGCGCGACCATCTTGCGCGAGTTGTACGGATCGACGCGCGGATCGTTCTCGCCGGTCGTCATCAGTACGGCGGGATACGCGACACCTTTGCGCACCCGATGGTACGGTGATTGCCGCACCATCCACGCGAACTGCCGCGGATCGGTGACGGTGCCGAACTCGGGCGTGTTGAACGCGCCGTTCGGCGTCAACTCGACGCGCAGCAGGTCGTAGAAGCCGACGGCGGCGTCGACGGCGCGGTACCGTTCCGGATTCCGCGTGAGCGCCAAGCCCATCAGGAAGCCGCCGGCGCTGCCGCCGAGGATGCCGAGGTGCCGGCGGTCGCCGTACCCGTTCGCGCCGAGCCAATCGGCGCACGCCGCGAGATCGTCGGCGCTCACGGTCTTGGTGCTCAGCCGCGCGGCCTGATGCCACGCCTCGCCGTATTCGCCGCCGCCGCGGATCATCGCGACGGCGAGAGCGCCGCCGCGCTCCAGCCAGGCGAGCATGGTCGGATTGAAGCGCGGCTGCGTCACGATGCCGTAGGCTCCGTATGCGGTGAGGATCGTCGGCGTGCGTGAACCGTGCTGACCCAGGCTGACGACCTCGAGCGGGATTCGCGCCTTACCGTCGAGCGACGGGACGAGGACGCGCGTCACCACGGCGCGGGCGAACGCGGCCGGCGTGGGCTGACCGATCGACGTCGCCTGCAGCACGTTGCGCGCCGCATCGTAGCGGTACCAACGCGGCGCCAGCGCGTAGCTTTGCAGGCTCAGGACGACGTCGGACGCGCTCGGATCGGCTGCGATGAAATCGACCGTCGAGGTCGCGGGGACGCGCGCCGCCGCGCGCAGCGTTCCATCCGCTGCGAAGACGCGCATCCGCGAATCGCCACCGTCGAGGTCGATCGTCGCGAAACCGCTCGCGATCGGGACGACGTCGGCGATCGCGAGAATACCGGCGGGGACGAGCGTCGCGCCCGTGTCGACCGTCTGACCCGGTCCGATGCCGATCACGGTGCCGCGCGGCGCCTTCCCCTTCGCGATCACCGCCAACACGTCGCCGACGAACGCCGCGCCCGCCTCCGCGCTGCTCCCGATCCCCGCCGCGGGCGTCGCCACCTGCACGAACGCACCACCGCCGCGACGCACGTAGACGGACGCCGGCACGCCGTCACCGTCCGCGACGACCGCCGCCAGCGCACCGCCGCCGGGCGCGGCAATCAGGTGATATTCCGCCTTCGGTGAGAGCCCGCGTCCGAAGACGTAGCCGTCGGTCTCGGGATCGGTTCCGACGACATGGTGCACGAGCTCGATCGCGTTGCGTGCGAAGGTGCCGTCGGGGTTGCGCGGCAGCGCCGTGCGGGTGAATCCTTGCGCGTCGGCATCCCACGCGAAGGCGGCGGGAGTCGTCCCTCCGCCGACGTGCGCGATCGTATCCCCGAGCATCGTCCCCGTGGCGGCATCGACGACGCGCAGCGTCTCGTCTTCGCTTCCTCCCTGCTGCGTAGTGAACGCGACGCGCGAGCCATCCTCGGAAAGCCGGAAGTCGCCGATCGCCGGTGGCGCTCCGCTCGTTCCGGCCGACGGATCGAACAGCACGCGTTCGCGACCGGCCTCGCCGTCGCGGGCGACGAGCACCGGCTGCTGCGCCGGCGGCGTGCGGCGCAGATAGACCCAGCGGCCGTGCGCGATCTCGAGCGCGTACCGTCCCGGCGATCCCTTCGCGAGCGCCTCGACGCGCGCGTGCAAGGCGGCGTACTCGGGACGCCCGTGGAGGAACCGGCGGGCGAGGTCGGTTTCGGCCGCAGCCCACGCGCGAGTGCGCGCATCGGCCGGATCCTCGAGCGAGCGATATTGGTCGACGATCTTCGTTCCGAAGTACGTATCGGTCACCGGACTCGGCGGCGCCGGAGGGTACGCCAAGCGCTGCGGTGCAGAGGCACCAAGCAGACAGGTCACCGCGAGCACGGCAAGGACGGAACGAGAGATCGCCATGCGGCAGGATACGACGCGGCGCTTCCCATTCATCCGATGAAAGCGAAGCGCATCTACGATCCGATCCACGGCTTCATCGAGCTCGACGAGGGCGAGGTAAGGCTGCTTTCCGCCGCGGTCGTGCAGCGGCTGCGCCGCTTGCGGCAGTTGGGTCTGGCGTATCTGGCCTTCCCATCTGCCGAGCATTCGCGCTTCTCGCACGCGCTCGGCGCGCTGGCGATCGGGACGCGCGCCTTCGACGCACTGCGCGACCACTCGCCCGAGGCGTTCGACTCCGAGCGCGCGTTCGGCGAAAAGCGCCGTCTGCTGCGCTCCGCGCTGCTGCTGCACGACCTCGGCCACGGCCCCTTCTCGCATGCCTGCGAAACGGTGCTCGACGTTCGGCACGAACAGCGAACCGAGGCGATCCTCGCGTTGCCCGAGCTGCGCGACGCCCTGGCGTCGATCGACGTCGAGCCCGATGCGGTGCTCGGACTGATCACCGGCGCGCACGATGCGGACCCGGTGCTGCGCGAGCTCGTCAGCGGTCCCAACCTCGACGCCGACCGCATGGACTACTTGCTGCGCGACGCCTATTTCACCGGCGTGGCCGGCGGAACGTACGATGCGGCCCAGCTGATCGCGTCGCTGCGAATCCTCGAAGTCGACGGCCGGCCGCAGCTCGGCGTCGACGGCCGCGGTGTCGTCGCGCTCGAATCGTTCGTGCTGGCCCGCTACATGATGTTCGCGACGGTGTATTTTCACCACACGACGCGGGCGTTCGAACGGGTGCTGCGCGACGTGCTACGCGTGCTGTGGCCGAACCCGCGCGCCCTCGACGCGATCGGCGAGTTCCTCGCCTGGGACGATTTTCGGGTGCTCGACGACATTCGCGAACTCGACGACGAAGGCGTTCGCGCACTGCGCGAGCGTCACACCGTCTATGGGCTCGCCGCCGAGTTCAACGCCGAGCGAGACCTCAGCACGTTCGAGCAGTGTGAGGACGCGCTGCGCCGGCGCTGGGGCGACGGGGTGTGGAGCGATTCGCAGGAGCAGCTCATCCATCGCCTCCCGCTCGGCAACGCTGGGGCTGCACCGACCGTGCGGGTGCAGCTGATGGGGCGCATCGTCGACGCGCGAGCCGCGTCCGACCTCATCGCGAAGCTCTCCGGAAAGGCCTACTGGCGCAAGCTGTTCGTGCGTACGGACGTGGCGGCGGTCGATGAGGCCCGCCGCATCTGCGCGGCGATCATCGCGACGGGCGGACAGCCGCGCCTGTTCTGAGGTTCGGCGCTAGTGTTCCACTACGCCATCCCGCGTTCGGGCGTGCCGCGCGCGACGCGATTCTCAATGCACACGTCGTCGCCGCACAAGCAGTCCGGCGGGCGCACTTTTCCGCGCTCGGCGTCCGCAACCTCGATGGTGTGGGCTGCGCACCATTCGGAGCATGGCCCCGCACTGACCAGGTCGTTGCACCCGCAGGCCGCGTTGATGCACTGATGCCGGGGAGCGGGCGGCGGGTCGATGAACGCCATGCTTCGCGCTTACCCAGGCCGACCGAGCGGAGCGCGGTCGAGCGAGCCCCTTCCTGACCGGCCGTCTGCCCTGCAGGAATCGGCGTCAAACGTCAACGGTACACCGAGTTGTCCACATTGCCCACCGTCTGCGCAGATCGAGGTCTCTCCCCGCTGTCCACCAGGCTTCACCGGATCGCGGCGACGACTCGCGGGATCATGACGGAGACGCTCTATACGGTCATGCTGACGACGACGTCGTACGTCGTGTCGGCCGGTGCCGTCCACGCGCTCCAGGCCGCGGCTGGAGTGGGCCGCACGACGATCCGCGTCGTCCCGATCGGAACCTGCACGCACTGCAGCACGCCGCAGACGGTGGTCGAGATTCCGCTGGCCGAGATCCGCGCAATCGTCCGGCACGACACGAGCGGCTCGCTCGCCGTCGCATCGTCCGAGAAGGTCGTCCCGCTGCGGCGCTTCGCCGCCGCTCCCGAGCGTGCGGGACGCGCGGCCGTCCGGAGCTAGCTGCCCCGCACGTGCGCGCTTCGACGAGCTCAGCGTGACAACGATTCGGCCGCTACGGCGTGGTCAGTACGATCGCGACGGCATGCGGCTTGAGCAGCTGCGCGTACTGCTTGCGCAGCGCGACGAGCTTCGGCTTGTCGTTGTAGACGATGTACGGATAGGCCGGATGATTTTCGGCGAAGTGCTGGTGGTATGCTTCGGCCGCGTAGAAGGCCGTCAGCGGCACGACCGTCGTCACGATCGGATCGTGGAACGTCTTGGCCGCGGTCAGCGCGTGAATCGTCTGTTCCGCGACGCGCTTCTGCTCGTCGTTCGCATAGAAGATCGTCGAACGGTACTGCGTGCCGCCGTCCGGACCTTGCCGGTTCAATTCGGTCGGATCGTGCGCGACGGTGAAGTACACCTGCAGCAATTGCGCGTACGAGATCTGCGCGGGATCGTAGGTGATCTCGACCGATTCTGCGTGTCCGGTCATCCCGGTGCTGACGATCTCGTAGTGCGCGGTGGCCGCGCTGCCGCCGGAAAATCCGGAGACGACCTTGGTGACCCCTTTGAGGGATTCGAAGACGGCCTCCATCCCCCAGAAGCAGCCGCCCGCGAGAACGGCGCGGTCGGCGGCGTGCGCCGGGGCCGCCGGCGCGGGCGACGCCAAGGCAAGCGATGAGAGGACGGTGAGCAGTGCGGCGAGCCGGACGATCATACGAGCACCATACCACTCCAGAACGCCGGCTTCCGCAAGCTGGATTACAACAAGTGGTTGACGCCGGGCGCCCGCCCGTGGGAAGATCGGACCGACATGACCGTCGCGTCCTGGTTTTATCGCTATTTTTATGCCGAGTGCGCAGCGCTCCGGCGCGGTAGGCCTTTGCCGTAACGAGTCCCCACGGACCGAACAGCAAGAGCCCCTCGCCGAGCGCGGGGGGCTTTTGTGCATGTAATGGGAGCCCCATGACCAGCGTCCAGCCCTCGACCGATCCGACGACCCCCGCAGCCAACGCCGCCGCGAAGATTACGATGACCGCTGCCTTCGAAGGAATCGAGGGCTCGTACTCCCACGCCGTCCTCGAGGCGTACGCGGCGCGGCGCGGGGTGACGTTCCTCCCACTGGGTTGCCCGTCGTACCGAGGGGTCGCGCACGCGGTCCTCTCCGGCCGGGCCGACGTCGGCCTCCTGCCGATCGACAACGCGATCGCGGGGACGATTCGTGAGGGCTACGATACGCTGGCCGAATACGAGCTCGACCTGATGGCCGAGATCACGATGCGCATGGAACACCGTCTGCTCGGCCTACCGGGCGCGACCATCGAGGGACTGCGGGAAATCGATTCGCACCCGGTCGTGCTGGCCGAATGCGGCCGCTTTCTCGCCACGCTGCCCGATGCGCGAAGCATCCCGGTCCCCGATACGGGCGTGGCTGCCCGCGACGTCGCCGCCGGCGGGGACTCGACCCGCGGCGCGATCGCCTCCGCCGGCGCCGCGGCGCGCTACGGTTTGGTCGAGCTCGCGTCGACGATCGCCGACCATCCCGATAACTTCACCCGCTTCCTGCTCTTCCGCGCACCGAACGCACTCGGCCCGGCCGCCGAATTCGAACCGGCCGAAGACTTCACCAACCGCAAGACCTCGGTCATCTTCGCCGTGCCGAACGCGCCTGGGGCGCTGGGGCGGTGTCTCTCGATCTTCGGCGCGCACAACCTCAACGTCTCGAAGCTGGACTCCAAATCGCGGCTCGGTACGGCCGAGCAATACGCGTTCTACGCCGACGTCGACGGCGATCTGCGCGACGAACGCTTTGCCGACGCGCTGCGGGAACTGCGCGACGTCACCTCGGCGCTCCACATCATCGGAAGCTACGACGCCTCGACCGCTCCGCCGCGCGCGCAGCGCGCGCCCGGCGTCGTGGTCGACGTTGCGCCGGCGCTCGTGCCGAAGCCGGCGAAGATCTCGTTCCCGAAGGCGCAGCGCCAAGGCGACGAGCACGTCCGCTCGCGCGTGATGGTCGGCGACGTCGCCGTCGGCGATGGGCGCTTCGTCATCATCGGCGGACCGTGCAGCGTCGAATCGCGCGATCAGATCCTGGCGACCGCCGACGCGGTCGCCGCGGCCGGCGGCGTCATGCTGCGCGGCGGCGCGTTCAAGCCGCGCACGTCGCCGTACGCGTTCCAAGGGCTGGGCTGGGAAGGCGTCGCGCTGCTCGCCGAAGCGAGCCGCGCGTCGGGTCTGCCTTCGGTCAGCGAGGTGATGAGCATCGACCAGGTCGAGCGCATGGCGGCATCGGTCGATCTGCTGCAGATCGGCGCACGGAACATGCAGAACTTCGACCTGCTCAAGGCGGTCGGCAAGACGGAACGCCCGATCTTGCTCAAGCGCGGGATGGCGGCGTCGATCGATGAGCTGCTCTCGGCCGCCGAGTACATCCTCTCGGAAGGCAACCCCAACGTGATCCTGTGCGAACGCGGGATACGCACCTTCGAAACGGCGACCCGCAACACGCTGGACCTCTCGGCGATCCCGGTGCTGCGCGAGCGCACCCACCTGCCGGTGCTGGTCGACCCCTCGCACGGCGTCGGGGTGCGGCGCTGGATCGCGCCGCTGTGCCGGGCCGCCAAGGCGGTCGGCGCCCACGGGCTGCTGCTGGAAGTCCACCCCAACCCCGCCGAGGCGAAGTGCGACGCCGACCAGGCGCTCACGTTCTCGGACTTCGCCGAGATCGTCAAGGAGCTCAACGCCATCCCCTCCATGACGTAGGTGCGGTCCGGGAGCGGGCCGGCTCGCCGTTGAAGTCTCAGAGCTTCCGGAGGGCCTCAATGACCGCCATTGCACCGCAAACCCCCGTCGCCGCGCAGCCCGTCATCGCCGATTTGCGCGACCGCGTCTCCGCCGAAGAGTGGCAGACCCGTGTCGACCTCGCCGCCGCGTACCGATTGGTCGCGCACTACGGCTGGGACGACATGATCTTCACCCACATCTCGGCGCGCGTCCCGAACACCGATCACCACTTCTTGATCAACCCGTACGGACAACTTTTCAGCGAGATCGGCGCGTCGTCGCTGGTGAAGGTCGACCTCGACGGCAACAAGCTCGAAGAAACGCCGTACCCGGTCAATCCGGCCGGGTTCACGATCCACAGCGCGATCCACGCCGCGCGCGAAGACGCGGGATGCGTCCTGCACTTGCACACGGTCGCCGGCGTCGGCGTCTCGTGTCAGGAGGGCGGACTGCTGCCGCTCAACCAGACGGCCATGGTGTTCAACGACGAGCTCGCGTACCACGAATACGAGGGGATCGCGCTGGATCACGACGAGCGCCCGCGTCTGGTCGCCGATCTCGGAACGAAGTCGGCGATGCTGCTGCGCAACCACGGCACGCTGACGCTCGGCAACACCATCGCCGACGCGTTCATGCGGATGTACTATCTCGAGCGTTCGTGCGCGATACAGGTGGCGGCGCTCTCCGGCGGAGCCGCGCTGCACTATCCGCCGGCGGGCGTGCAAGACGTCGTGCGCCAGCAGGCGCGCGGGCTGTCCGGCGCGCTCTCGAACCTCGCCTGGAACGGCTTGCTGCGCATGCTCGACCGAACCGACGCCAGCTACAAACGCTGAAGCGCGGCCGTCGGCAAAGAGAAAGACCTGGGGCGTCCCGGGTCTTTTTTTTTCATCCCGCTTTCAGCAAGCGTCGGCTCGCCGGTGCGTTTCTTCCGTACGCGGTAAGCAGCCGCGCGTCAGGAGGATCTCGTGAAAGCTTTGCTCGGTTCGGCCCTCGCCGCCATCGCGCTCGCCCTCATTCCGCTCGCGGCGCCCGCCGCGCCGGATGACAATTCGGCACCCTACGGTGCGCCATGGCGCACTCAAGAGATCGACGGAACGGTGGCCAACTTCCGGCCGTACAACGCCGACCTTTTCGGCGGACGGCACTTGGTCTTGCACAACGGAACGGTCATCCGTCCGACCGGAATCACGCTGCAGCGCGGGATGCACGTGCGCGTGTTCGGCCGCTGGAACCGCGATGGAAGCTTTCGGGCGGATGAGGTCGACGTCGTTCCGCGGCGCTGGCGCGAGCGCGACGGCGACTGAGCGCTAGGCGATGTTGCGAACGTACTATTCCCAGCCCGTTCGCAGCATTGTCCGTGCTTCCGGTGCGTTCTTGGGCCACACACCCGAAGGGAACGTCTTTATCATGAATCTTCATCAGATCACCCGCATCGTTGCAGCGGCCGCAATCCTTGCGATTCCGACCGCCGCGCTCGCGGCGCCGGATCAGAACAGCAACGGCCAGAACAACAACAACGGATGCACGCAATGGAACAACAACGGTCAGTGCGTGCAGTGGAACAACAACAACGGCAATGGCAACGGCCAGTGGCAGAACAACGGCAGCCATCGCGACCACGGTAATCGCGACAATCGCGACAATCGCGACGAGAACGACAACGGCAACAACGGCAACCATTACGGCTGGAACAACGGCCGTGGCAACAACAACGGCTACGGCAACAACAACGGCTACGGCAACCGCGGCGGAGGGCTCAGCGGCATCGTCTCGTCGTTCTCACCGTTCAACCTGTACCTGAGCAACGGCACCCACGTCGAGCTGCACAACGGCACCGTGATCAATCCCACCGGCGCGAACCTGCGCAATGGCCAGCGCGTCCGTGTCTCGGGGAACTGGAACGGGGACGGCTCGTTCAACGCGAACCAGATCGACGTCGTCGGGAACGGCTACGGCCGCTAAAGCGGCAATCCTGACCTCGCGGGGCGCAGCTTCGCTGCGCTCCGCGGGGTTCTGTGTGGTGTGAGCGCTGCACCGCAATTCCCGTACGAACAAGCCGCGGACGGTCGCTTCGTCCGCCAGGGCGACGCCTTTCGCGACTGGGTTCGCGCCGACGGCTCGAGCGGATATCCGGCGGTCGCCGGCCGCTATCACCTCTACGTGTCGCTCGCCTGCCCGTGGGCGCATCGCACGATCATCGTGCGCCGTCTCAAGGGGCTCGAAGAGGCGATCGGGATGACCGTCGTGGACCCGCTCCGCGACGACGAGGGCTGGGCGTTTCGCGAGGTGCCGGACGCCTCGCTCGACCCGGTCAACGGCTTCCGCTACCTGGCCGAAGCCTATCGCGCGACGGACCCTCACTACCACGGCCGCGTGACCGTTCCGGTTCTGTGGGACACCCTGACCAAACGGATCGTCAGCAACTCCGACGACGACATCATGCGCATGTTCGAGACGGAGTTCGACGCGCTGGCCAAGCGCCCGGAGCTCGATCTGTTCCCGGCGGAGCATCGTGAGGCGATCGACGCGCTCAACGAGACGATCTACGAGCACGTCAACAACGGCGTCTACAAGGCCGGCTTCGCCAGCGCGCAGCGCCCGTACGAGAGCGCGGCGCGCGAAGTCTTCTCGTCGCTCGACGAGCTGGATGCGCGGCTCGCGTCACGGCGCTACCTCTTCGGCAGCGCGCCCCTCGAAACCGATTGGCGCCTGTTCGTGACGCTGATTCGTTTCGATCCCGTGTACCTCGGCCATTTCAAATGCAACCTGCGCCGCATCGCCGACTACCTGAACCTTTCGGGCTACCTGCGCGACCTCTACCAAATCGAGGGCATCGCGCCCACCGTGAACTTCGATCACATCAAGCGCCACTACTACATGACGCACGACGAGATCAACCCGACCCGCATCGTGCCGATCGGCCCGCAGCAGGATCTTACCGCCCCGCACGGCCGAGAGTCGCTAGGTTAGCGCGTACCCGCTGCCTATACGAAGACCCGCTACGATCGGTTGAACGATCGCAGCGGGTCTTTCTGAGCGGAAGCGCGTCGACGCGTCGGGACCGCGTGGTCCCGGCACGTCCTGCGATCGATGGGTCTAGTGGAAGAGCGAGTTGGTGTCGAGGTGGAACGTCCCGATGACATCCCACGACCCGACGTGGATCGCGTTGGGGAACGTGAACGGCGCCCCCTGCGGGATGGCATGGTAGTCCGAGTGCCGCATCGAGAGCGTGAAGGTCTGATTGAAACGCTTGTTCAGCTGCGTCACGAACGCGCTGTTCCAACGATACGGGAAGACCGCGTTCTCGTAGAAGTTCAGCGCGCCCCAGCGTTCGTTCAGGAGCAGCGAGGCGCCGCGCTTGGGATCGACCGGGACGATCATCGAGACGCCTTGGGTCGATTCGTAGTAGCGGTTCTGCTGGGTATTTTCGTCGATGTAGCCGACGGTACCGTTGGCTCCACAGGTGATCGCTCGCGGTGCGAAGACCTTAAAAGGGCACAACTGGCCGACATGATGGTCGACGTTCTGGACGTCGAGGGTCTCCGAGAACACGAACGTGCTGTGCAAGAGTTCCTTGATCGGCTTGGTCGTGTAGCTCACGCCGAGGTAGGAAAAGTGGTGCTCTTGCGAGTTGATCGAGGCCGGGTACGGCACGGCGCTGACGCCGGATGCCCCCGAGTTCCAGATGCGGTGGCGGAACGATTGGCCGGCATCGACCGAAATGTACCGGTTGAACGTGTACACCCCGTGGTACTGCAGAATGACGTCTCGCGAGACGGGCGAACACGCGCGGACACCATTCTGAATCACGCACTCTAGCGGCTGATTGATGGTCCCCTCGGTGATCCGATCGAAGAACAGCGAGAATTTTTTCGTGACGGGGAAGCGCACGGTGCCGCCGAGATCGATCGGGTCGTAGTTCTTGACTTGCGTGGGCAGCGAGTAGTATGCGGGCTGCGTGAACGTGACTACGAAGTCGATGACCGGCAAGTGCGAGAACGACGCCTTTTTCGGCGCGGGCTTAGGCCCTTGCGCGACCGTCGCCGGGGCGGCGGTCTGCGGTTGTGCGACGCTCGTCGTCGCGGGTTGAGCGGCCGCGGCGGGTGCGGCGGGTTGAGCGGCCGCGTCGGCCGCCACGGGTATGGTAACGGGTGCGGCCGGAACGGTCTGCGCGAACGCCGCTACGCTGGTGCCGCACGTCAATACGGCCACGGCGAGCGAGGTTCGCACCGTACGCCGCACTAGCGCCGCTCCGGGCGCAAAGGCTATGCGAGGTGTCATTCGCGGGGTCCCCTCCCTACATGAGTGACAAAAGTTTCCAAAGGCCCAAGCCCAAGCGAAATCGTCTTCCGATTGAATCGACGATCCGAGTCATGAGAATTGGATTATCAGGTCGGAAGCTCCGCCTAATTTTGAAATTTAGTTGCAGCCACTGCTGTATAAACCTGCACGGCGGCGCGTTTATTGCGCCGAGGGGGACGGCGCGGGGCGCGGAATCGGCGCCGCGGGAGGCAGGGTAGAGGCCTTCGGCGCGGCCGATTGGGCCGGCGAGGGGAGCGGCGATGCGGGCTGGGTCAGGACCACCGGTGAGCCGGTCGTGACGGCCTCCCCGGACTTCAGATCCATGTCGACGGCCGCGGCGCGGGCGGTCGATTGGCCCTCGGCCAGCACGACATCGCCTTCGAGGTGGAGCTTCCTTTGCTTGCGGTCCAGCAGCATCGTCGCGGCGGTCGCGGTCCGGATCTCGCTCTCGTACCGGGCGTGACCGGAACACTTGTACGTGTCGGCTTTGCCGTCGACGTCGAGCTGATCGCAGGTCAGCGTCGCCGGGGTCGCGTTCTTTCCTTGGACGCTGCCCGGACCGCCCGCGTCGTGGACCTTCACGTTGCCGCGCAGGAGCGCCGCACCCGTCTTCGTGTTGCCTTCGGCCTTCTCGGCGACCGCGTCAAGCCCGGGGCGCGTGATGCGAATCGGCGCGTCGCTGGCGAAGGCCCCGGTGTCGACGTTGTAGCGCAGCGCGGTGGTCTCGACCGTGTAGTACCGGCCGGCGACGTGCGCCGACGGTGTGCGGGCCATCACCGGGCCGGCGGCGCACAGCGCGAGCGCCGCTGCTGATGCCGCGACGCCCCGCGCCGCGATCATGCCGTCGGCCCTGAGAGCGGGACGGGGGTGAGGAGCGGCACACCCTCGACGAAGGCCAGGAGATTCTCCGCCGCCAGCATCGCCATGCGGGTTCGCGTCTGGTCCGTCGCGCTGCCGACGTGCGGGGTGATGATGACGTCGTCACGGCCCTGCAAGGGATGGTCGGGCGGCAGCGGTTCGGGATCGGTCACGTCGAGCGCCGCTCCCGCGATCGTTCCCGCGTCGAGCGCGCGCAGCAGTGCGGCGGTATCGGCGATGGCGCCGCGCGCGACGTTCACGAACACCGCGCTCGGCTTCATCTTCGCGAACGCGGCGTCGTCGAACATCCCGCGGGTCCGCGGCGAGAGGGGCACGAGGACGACGACGCAGTCGGCCTCGGCGAGCAGCGCGTCGAACGAGCGGTACGACGCACCGGTGCGGTCGTCGTCGTCGCGCGGCCGGCGGTTCGAATAGATGACCCGCATCCCGCTCGCGAACGCGCGGCGCGCGATCTTCGGTCCGATCCCGCCGAAGCCGATGATCCCCAGCACCGCTCCTTCGAGGTCGGTCCCGAACGGCGCGTCGCCCTTCATCCAGCGGCCGTCGCGCACCCAGTTCAGCGCGCGGCCGAGCCGCCGCATCCCGAGGATGACCAGCGCGTAGGTGAGATCGGCGACCGCTTCGTCGAGCGACCCGCGCGAATTGGTGAGCGCGATGTCCCGCTCGCGCAGCGCGGCCAGGTCGACGTTGTCGTAGCCGACCGAGACGGTCGCGACGATGCGCGCCGCCGGCGCTTGCGCGAGCAGCGCCGCGTCGACCGGCAGGACGGAATTCACCAGCAGGCCGGTCGCGTCGCGCAGCGCGGGCGCCCATCGTTCACGCGGTTCGACCGAGAGATCGACGACGTCGGTGCGAGCGCGCAGCGCCGCCAGCACGCCGGCCGGAACGCGCGCCAGGACGGCGAGTTTCGGCCGCTCCTCGGACACGTTACGCGTGCACGTTCGCCGCGACCGCATCGGCGATCGCGACGCCGACCTCGCGGGTGCCGGCGGTTCCGCCGATCTCGCGCGTGCGCGGTCCCGACGTGAGGACCGTTTCGATCGCCGTCATCACCGCCGCCGCGGCATCGGGGTGCCCGAGGTGATCGAGCATCATCGCGCCGGACCAGATCTGACCGATCGGGTTGGCTACGAATTTGCCGGCGATGTCGGGCGCCGAACCGTGGACCGGTTCGAACAGCGAGGGAAATTCGCGCTCCGGGTTCAGGTTACCCGACGGCGCGATCCCGATCGTTCCGGTGCAGGCCGGGCCGAGGTCGGAGAGGATGTCGCCGAACAGATTCGAGCCGACGACGACGTCGAACCAATCCGGATGCTGCACGAAGTGCGCGGTGAGGATGTCGATGTGGTACTGGTCGGACCGCACGTCCGCATACTCCGCGCCGATCGCTGCGACGCGCTCGTCCCAGTACGGCATCGTGATCGCGATGCCGTTCGATTTCGTCGCCGAGCTCAGGTGCTTCTTCGGCCGGCTGCGGGCGAGCTCATACGCGTAGCGCAGGATGCGGTCGACGCCGCGGCGCGTGAAGACGGACTCCTGAATCACCATCTCCTGCGGTGTTCCTTCGAACATGCGCCCGCCGACCGACGAGTACTCGCCCTCGGTGTTCTCGCGCACGATCCAGAAATCGATGTCGCCCGGATTGCGGCCGGCGAGCGGCGAGGTGATCCCCGGCATCAAGCGGACCGGGCGCAGGTTCACGTATTGCTGGAAGCCGCGCCGCATCGGGATCAGCAGGCCCCATAGCGAGACGTGATCCGGCACGGTCGGAAAACCGACCGCGCCGAAATAGATCGCGTCGTGGTTGCGGATCTGCTCGAGACCGTCCGCAGGCATCATCGCCCCGGTGGCGGCGTACCGCTCGCAGCTCCAGTCGAATTCGTCCCACTGGAATCGGATGCCGAAGCGTTTCCCGACCGCTTCGAGCACGCGAACGCCCTCGGGGACGACCTCCTTGCCGATCCCGTCACCCGGAATCAGCGCGATGCGATGGGTTTTCATGTTGCTGGGAACTCTACCTTACTGAGACGTTTTGGGGAGAAAGCCGAGCGAGATCCAGGGTACGAACGCGATGATGAGCAGGCCGATGATGAGTGCGGCCATATACGGCAGCATCGGCTTGACGACGTTCTCGGGGTTCGACTTCCCGATCGCGCTCGCGGCGTAGAAGCCGATGCCGAGCGGCGGCGCGAACAGACCGACGCCCATCGCGAGCACCGCGACGATCGCGTAGTGCACCTCGTTGATCCCGGCAGCTTTCGCGACCGGAAAGAGGAGCGGCCCGAACAGGACCATCGCCGGGATGCCTTCGAGCACAGAGCCGAGCACGATGAACATCGCGATGGAGAGCAGCATGATCCCGACCTTGCCGCCGGGTGCGTGACCGAGGATGTCGGCGAGCTGCTGCGCGAAGCCGGATTGCGTGAGGGCCCAGCCCATCGCGGTCGCGGTCGCGATGATCAGCAAGATCGCGCCGGCCAACGACACCGAGTCGACCAGCGTCGGCATCAGCGTGCGCCACTTGAACTCGCGGTAGACGATGACGCCGATCAGCAGCGTGTAGATGATGCCGACGACGCTGACCTCGGTCGCCGTCGCGATTCCTTCGACGACGAAGTAGCGGATCAGCAGCGGCAGCGCCAGGCCCGGCACCGCGTACAGGAACGTGCGGCCGACGACCGCCCAGCCGGCGAAATTCGTGAGCGTCGCGTTCGCCTTCTTCGCGTTGTAGAGCGCGACGATGATCAGCAGTATCGAGCACACGACCGCGGGCAGCAGCCCGGCCGTGAACATGTCGCGGATCGAAACGCCGGTGACCGAACCGATGATGATCAGCACGAGGCTCGGCGGGATCGTTTCCGCCATCGCGCCCGACGTCGCGAGCAGCGCGATCATCGAGGGCCGTTTCTCGCCGCGCCGGACCATGTCGGGAAACAGCACCGGCGCGACCGCCGCCATGTCGGCGATCTTCGAGCCCGAGATTCCGGAGACCAAATACATCGCGGCGACCAGCACGATCGAGAGGCCGCCGCGGAAGTGGCCGACCAGGCTTGCAAGCGCCTCGACGAGCCTGCGCGCGATCCCCGTCGACTCCATCAGCAAGCCGAGAAAGATGAACAGCGGAACCGCCAGGAGCACGAGATTCGAGACCCCCTCGTCCATGCGCCCGACGACGGTGTTGAGCGGAACGCTGGTCGTGATCGCGAGATAACTGAGCGTGCCGACGCCGAACGCGAACGCGATCGGAATGCCGATCGTGACGCACGCCCCGACCAGCACGACGAAGAACAGCACGAGATTGAAGTTGCCCAGGCCCGCGAAGGCGCCGCGTCCGAACCAGATGCCGGCGCTGATGACGACCGCCGCGGCGACGACCGCGGCGGTCACCTTCGGATCGCCCTCGCTCAACCGGAGCAGCGCGAGGATGAGCATCAACGCCAAGCTGACGATGATCGCGGAGACCTCGTAGGAGCGGGGAATGCTCATCGCGGGGGTGAGATCGATGATCTCTTGGTTGAAGAACGTGACACTCGCCGGCATCAGCTCGATCACGAAGATCGCCGTGACGACCGACGAGATCGTCTCCAGGATGGCGGCGATGCGGGGCGGCGCCCGTCGCACCACGACGGAGAGCCGGATGTGTTCGCCTCGGCGATACGCGACGACCGCGCCGAGCATCGCGAGCCAGAGGAATAGGAGCGTCGCCATCTCGTCCGTCCAGACGAGCGGCTGTCTGAGCACGTAGCGCGTGAAGACGCCGCTCGCCAGGATGATCACCTCGACGAGCACGAGGATCGCCGCGATCGGCTCGACGATCCGGCCGATGAGACCGTCGATCGCGGCGGCCCAGGACCGCCGGTACGCGCGCAGCGACCCGTGGGTTTGTTCTTCGAGGATGGCCTCGGCTATTGCCATGCTTGCACCGATCCTAAGCGAGCTTGTTCGTGTATTTTTCGAGCGCGTTCCAAGCCGTCGGACCGAACTCGGCTTTCCAGCGCTCGTAGTACTTCGCGTCGCCCAGCTTCTTCTTGAAGCTGGCCTTGTCGACGTCGTTGAAGATCATCCCGCGCCGGACCAGCTTGTCGCGCACCGAGCGGTTGAGGTTCACGTTGTCGTTGCGCGCTTGGAGCGTCGCGACGCCCATCTCCCGCGCGACGATGGCCTGGACGTCTTTGGGGAACTTGTTCCAGACGTCCGCATTGAAGAGCGTCCAGTAGCCCGACCAAATGTGATCGGACATCGAAACGTACTTCTGGACCTCGTAGAACTTTTGCTGGTCGATGAGCAGCAGCGGGTTCTCCTGCGCGTCGATCACGTGCGTCTGGAGCGAGGTGTAGAGCTCGCTGAGCGAGATCGGCGTCGGCGAGGCGCCGAGCGACTGGAACGTGTCGACGCGGATCTTGCCGGGCGAGACGCGGATCTTCAGGCCCGAGAGGTCGGCGACGGTGCGGATCGGTTTGGTCGACGTCGTGATGTCGCGAAAGCCGTTTTCCCAAATCTTCTCGAGCGCGACGAGTCCCTTCGAGGAGAACTCGTCGCGGATCACTTTGCCCAGATCCCCGTCCATCGCGCGGAACACGGTCTCGCGGTTGGGAAACGCGTAAGCAACGTTTTCGATCGACGCGAGCGGCACGATCGCGTTGAGGAACGCGCCCGGCATCGCGACGGCTTCCAGCGCGCCGCTGCGCAACTGCGAGATCATCGACGGATCGCTGCCGAGCTGGCTGGTCGGGAACGACTTGATGTGCACGCGGCCGTTCGTCGCCTTGGCAATGCGGCTGAACGCTTCGACGGAACGGACGTTGATCGGGTGCTCGGGAGGGAGATCGTGCCCGTACTTGAGTTCGAAGTCGGCGGCGCGAGCCGGCGTGATGAAGCCGACCGACGCGAACGTCGCGGCGACGCCGACGACGAAGCCTTGGCGGGACACGGACATAGGACTCTCCTCCCAAAAATGGGACGCAGGCAATTCAGTGGGGGGCTTACGTCCTCGACGTCCGACTGTCCCTGTAGCTCGGCCCAATGATCCCGCGCTCCGCCAGATCATCGAGGTCCTCGTCACGCAGGCCGAGGTCGCTGGCCAGGACCTCGGCGGTGTCGACACCGACGATCGTGGGACCCGGGCGCAGCGGCGGAGCGCCGGCGCGTGAAAAGTGCGGAAACGTGTTGTTTACCACCACCTCGCCCAAGTCCGGGTCGGCCAGTCGCGCGAGCGAGCCCCGTGCGACGATCTGCGGGTTCTCGAAGAGCGACGCGATCGATTCGAGCGGCCCGACCGCGCATCCCGCCCGGGTGAACGCTTCGATCGCATCGTCCCGCGAGCGGGTCGAGCAGAACCCTTCGATCAGTGCGTCGAGCGCGGCGCCGTTTGCGACCCGCTCGACGTTGGTGCGAAAGCGCGGGTCTTCGACCAGCGCATCGCCGCCGACCGTGCGCAGGACCCGCTCGGCGACTTCTTGGGTGCTGCCGGAGAGCGCGACGTAACCGCCGTCGGCGCAGCGATACGCCCCGCGCGGCGCGGTGTCTTCCATGCGATTCCCCAACCGCGCATGGAGCGTGCCGTTCGCGGCGTACTCGGTGATCTGCGACTCGACCAGCTTCATCACCGCTTCGTAGATCGCGAAGTCGATCACCTCGCCGTCCCCGGTGCGCAGCCGCCGCGCGTACGCCGCGCATACCGCGGCGGTCGCGGCTTGTCCGGCCATGACGTCGGCGAGCGGGAACGCCGGCAGCAGCGGCGGCCGGTCGTCGTAGCCCGAAACGGCGGCGATGCCGGTCATCGCCTCGGCCAGCGTTCCGAAACCGGCGCGGTCGCGATACGGTCCGGTCTGCCCGAACGCGGTCACCCGCAGTACGACCAGATGCGGGGCCGCCTCGAGCATGCGCTCGGGCGAGAGGTTCCACCTTTCCAACGTCCCCGGCCGAAAGTTCTCGATGAAGATGTCGAACGTCGGCAGCCAGCGCAGCAGCAGCGCTTGCGCGCCGACCTGATGCAGGTCCAGCGCGACACTGCGTTTGTTGCGCCCGAGCGCCTTCCAGTACAGGCCGATCCCGTTTTTGCGCGCACCGTAGCGCCGCAGGTGATCGCCGTCGCCCGGACGTTCGAGCTTGACGACGTCGGCGCCGAAATCGGCGAGCATCGCCGCGGTCGAGGGCGCAGCGATCATCGTCGAGCAGTCGAGGACGCGGACCCCCGCGAGCGGGCCGCTCACCCGAGGCGGACGGAGAGCATGGAGATCGAGCCGCCGTCCGTGCCCTCGACCGGAAAGGCGAGCGCGTCGCCGTCGCGGCGAGCGCCGAGCACGTACAGCAGCGGCAAGTAGTGCTCCGGCGTCGGGACCGAGAGCATCGCGTCGCGGCCGAGCGATTCGTAATCGACCAGCGGGCCGACGTCGTGCGAGCTCATCAGCGCGCGCGCCTGCCGCTCGAAACGCACCGCCCAGTCGAACGGTTCGACCGGATGCCGGCCCCACGCGAAGGCATGCAGGTTGTGCACGAGGTTGCCGCTTCCCACGATCAGGACGCCTTCTTCGCGCAGCTCCGCAAGCCGCCGGCCGAGATCGTAGTGAAAGGCCGGCGGCTGCCTCTCGTCGATGCTGAGCTGCACGACGGGAACGTCCGCATCGGGGAACACGTGGCGCAGGACCGACCACGTACCGTGATCGAGTCCCCAATCGTGGTCGCGCGCGACGGGCGTCGGCGCCAGCAGTTCCTGCACGCGTGAGACGAGCGCGGCGTCGCCCGGCGCCGGATACCGCACCTCGTAGAGTTCGCGCGGGAAGCCGCCGAAGTCGTGGATCGTATGCGGTTTCGCCGACGCGGTGACCGCCAGCGCCGGCACGAACCAATGCGCCGAGACGCACAGGACCGCCGCAGGACGCAATGCCGCGCCGATCGCGGCCCATGCTTGCGTATACGCGTTGTCCTGCAGCGCGTTCATCGGGTTGCCGTGGCCGAAGAAGATCGCCGGCATCGGGACGCTCATGCGGTGAGGTCCGCGTCCGAGCGGTCTTCTCCTGGCGTACCGGGCGTCAGTGGGGCGACGAGCCTCCGCGCGCGTCTTGCATCCTGGCGGCGGCCCCCCGGGCGGCGCCGGGGAAGCACCTAGGAAACGGTTGAGCGCCCGGCTGAGGTCGGCGTCTGTTGACAGTTCCCGTAGTAGTCATTTACGCTGCGCTCGGTTATCCCGTCTCTGCTCACCGACCTCTTCCGCACCAGAATCGAGCGCCGCGCATGCCCATAGCCGTCGTCACCGGGGCCGCGTCGGGGATCGGTCGCGCCCTCGCCGTCGCGCTCGCGCGCGACGGTCACACGCTGGCGCTCGCGGATCGCGACGAAGCGGGCCTGGAAGACACGATCGCGTTGCTGCACGATCGCTCGATCGCGTACGCGACCGTGCTCGACGTCGCGCAGCAGAGCGACATGGAGACGTTCGCGCGCGACGTCGCGCAGCGCCACGGCCGCGTCGACCTGCTCGTCAACAACGCGGGCGTGTCGATCGCGGGAACGGTGGCGGAGCTGACGCCCGCCGAGATGGCGTGGGTGATGAACATCAACTTTTGGGGCGTCGTCCACGGCGTCAAGGTGTTTCTCCCTGCGATGCTGGCACAGTCGTTCGGCACGATCGTGAACGTATCGAGCGTCTTCGGGTTGTGGGGCGCGCCCGGACAGTCTGCCTACGCGGCGAGCAAATTCGCGGTGCGCGGCTTCAGCGAGTCGCTGCGCGCGGAGCTGCAAGGAACCGGAGTGCACGTGCTGACGGTCCATCCGGCCGGCATCAAGACCGCGATCGCACGCACCTCGCGCATCGCCGCCGCCGCCGATCGCGCCGCAGCGGAGCGCAGGCGCGAGGATTTCGAACGGCGCCTGCTCACGATCCCGCCCGAAACCGCGGCCCAAGCGATTCTCGACGGCGTCGCGAAACGCCGCGACCGCGTCCTGATCGGCGGCGACGCGTATCGCATCGACCTGCTCACCCGCTTGTTCGGGCCGCGCGGATCGCGCATGCTGGGCGCGGCCGCGCTGCGCGGCGCCGCGAAGAACGGGGCGTAGCCGTGAAACGATCGCTCGACGCCGAGGTCATCATCGTCGGCGCCGGCTTCGGCGGCCTCGGCGTCGCGATCCGGCTCAAGCAGCAGGGTTTCGAGGATGTGCTGATCCTCGAGCGGGCGGGCGAAGTCGGCGGGACGTGGCGCGACAACACCTATCCCGGCTGCGCGTGCGACATCCCCTCTACCCTGTACTCCTACTCGTTCGAACCGAACGCGGCCTGGACGCGCGTCTTCCCGCGTCAGAACGAACTGTGGGACTATCTCATCCGGTGCTCCGAGAAATACGGGCTGCGCTCGCGCATCCGCTTCGGCAGCGAACTCGCCGAGGCGCGCTACGACGACGCGGACGCGACGTGGCACGTGCGAACGACCGACGGACGCGAGCTCGTGAGCCGCGTGCTCATCTCCGCGATGGGCCCGCTCAATCGTCCCAACGTTCCGGCGATCCCGGGTCTCGACCGTTTCGCCGGGACGCGATTCCACAGCGCGAATTGGGCCCCGACGGTCGACCTGCGCGGAAAGCGTGTCGCGGTGATCGGAACGGGCGCGAGCGCGATTCAGATCGTCCCGGAGATCGCGCCGCTCGTCGAGCGGCTGACGGTCTATCAGCGCACGCCGCCATGGATCATCCCGCGCCTCGACAAAGCGATCCGTCCCCGGCAGCGCGCGCTGCGCCGCTGGATTCCGGGCTACGCCTGGACAATCCGCACCGCGCTCTACTGGATCCTCGAGATTCGCGCGTACGGCTTCACCGTCAAGCCGGCCTTGCTTCAGAAACGCGAGGAGTTGGCCTTGCGCTTCCTGCGCCGCCAGGTCGGGGATCCCTCGCTGCAGCGCGTGCTCACGCCCGACTACCGCATGGGCTGCAAGCGCGTGCTGCTCTCCGACGAGTACTATCCGGCGCTGCAGCGGCCCAACGTCGAGTTGGTCACCGCACCGATCGCCGAGGTCGAGGAGCGCGGGATTCGCACCGCCGACGGAACGGCCCGCGAAGCCGACGTCCTGATCCTCGCGACGGGTTTCCGCGCGACGGCGGGCGTCGTTCCGGTGCGCGTGTTCGGCCGCGGCGGCGTTGAACTCGCCGACGCGTGGCGCGATGGAATGGAGGCCTATCTCGGCACCAGCGTGGCCGGCTTCCCCAACTTGTTCACGATCATCGGGCCGAACACGGGCCTGGGCCACAACTCGATGGTGGTGATGATGGAAGCGCAATATCGCTACGTGCTGGACGCGCTGCGGCTGATGCGCCGGCGCGGACTGCACGCGCTCGACGTGCGGCCCGCCGTCCAAGCCGGCTTCAACGAACGGCTGCAGCGCCGCATGCGCGGCACCGTCTGGGCGTCGGGCTGCACCGCCTGGTACCAGGACGAAAACGGAAAGAACACGACGCTCTGGCCCGGATTCACGTTCGCGTACCGCTGGTTGACCCGAAGGTTCCGGCCCGAGCGGTACGAGCTGCGGGAAGAGTCGCCCTGATGCTCGAGCCGCGCATCGCGCTCATGCTGTTGGTCGCGCGCTGCACCGGCCGCACCTTTCGTCCCGATGCCACGGTCCCGGCGCTGCGCAGGGTCTACGCCGAGACGAACGCGCGCTTCGGCCTCCGCGACGAGGGCGGAGTCTCGACGGAGGACGTCGTGATCCCGACGGACGACGGCACGATCGGCGCGCGGCTGTATCGTCCCGCCGCACTCGCCGACGCACCGCTGCCGCTGCTCGTCTTCTTTCATGGCGGCGGCTACTGCATCGGCGACGTCGCGAGCTACGACCACCTCACGCGGTTCTTCGCGCGCACCGGCGGGATCGGGGTGCTGTCGGTCGAGTACCGGCTCGCACCGGAGTTTCCGTTTCCGCGCGGGCACGAGGACGCGTTCGCCGCGCTGTGCTGGGCACAACAGAACGCCGCGGCGCTGCGCGTCGATCCCGCGCGCATCGCGGTCGGCGGTGACAGCGCGGGCGGCGGCCTCTCCGCCGCACTGAGCGCGCATGCGGCGTCGCGCGGGATCGCACCGCCGGCCTACCAGCTGCTGATCTACCCGGCGGTCGATCGCGAGCACGACTTCCCCTCGGCGCACCGCTACGTGAAAGACCTGCCGCTGACGCGGGAAACCATCGACTGGTTTGCCCAGCACTTCATCCGCGACGGAACAGGCGCACACGACCCGCTGCTCGCATTGCTCGCGGTGCCGCACCCCGAGCGGCTTCCGCCGACGTACGTCCTCGCCGCGCAATACGATCCGCTGCTCGACGAAGGCCGTGCCTACGCCGACCGCCTGCGCGACGCCGGCGTTCCGGTCGTCTACGACCTGCGCACCACGCTCCCGCACGCGTTCGTGAACATCGCCGGCGCCGTCCCCGCCGCGCGCCGCGCCCTGCACGACGCGATCACCCACACCGCCGCACATCTCGCGTCACCCTGAGCGAATCGCGGTTTTCGGTTACTCCCCGAGCGCGGACTGCGCGGCTGCGAGGCGGGCGATCGGGACGCGGTAGGGCGAGCAGGAGACGTAGTCGAGGCCGATCTCGTCGCAGAATACGACCGACGACGGTTCGCCGCCGTGTTCGCCGCAAATCCCGATCTTGAGGTCGGGCCGCGCGGCGCGGCCGCGTTCCACGCCCATCCGCATCAGTTCGCCGACGCCGACGCGATCGAGCACCTGGAACGGATCGTCCTTGAGGATCTTCTGCTCGAGGTAGCGCGGGATGAAGCTCGCTTCGGCGTCATCGCGGCTGTAACCGTAGACGGTCTGGGTGAGATCGTTCGTCCCGAAGCTGAAGAACTCGGCGATCGACGCCAGCGCGTCTGCGACGACGCAGGCGCGCGGGAGCTCGACCATGGTTCCGATCCGATAGTCGACCTTGCAGCCGTGCTCGGCGATCACCGCATCGGCGACGGCCTTTGCCGCGTCGTACGTCACCTGCATCTCTTCGCGCGTGCCGACTCCGGGGATCATCACGTCCGGCCGCGCGTCGATCCCGCGTTGCGTCAGCTCGCAGGCCGCTTCGAAGATCGCGCGCACCTGCATCGCGTAGATCTCGGGATAGAGGATCCCCAGGCGGCAGACGCGCAGGCCGAGCATCGGGTTCTGCTCGTGCAGGGCGCGCACGCGTCCGAGCACGCGCATCCCCTCGACGTAGCCCGGATCGCTCTCGCCCTTGGTGATGCGCAGCTCCGTCGTCTCCACGAGCAGTTGCTCCATCGAGGGCAAGAATTCGTGCAGCGGCGGGTCGAGCAGGCGGATCGTCACGACGTTGCCGGCCATCGCTTCGAGGATTCCGGCGAAGTCGGCGCGCTGGAACGGCAGCAGCTGGGCGAGCGCCTCGGCGCGGGCTTCCGGCGTGTCGCTGATGATCATCCGCTGGACGACCGGCAGCCGGTCCGGCTGCATGAACATGTGCTCGGTGCGGCACAGACCGATCCCGGTCGCGCCGAGTTCGCGCGCTTTGCGCGCGTCCTCCGGCGTGTCGGCGTTCGCCCAGACCTGCAGGCGCATCGCGGCGTCCGCCCAGCCGAGAAATTCGGCCAGCCAATCGGGGAGTTTCGAGGGCGGCGGAATCAGGTTCAGTTGTCCGACGATCACGTTGCCGGTGGTGCCGTCGATCGTGATCCAATCGTCTTCGCGCAGCACGGTGCCGCCGATCGTCGCGGTACGATTGCGGCGATCGATCACCATCGCGTCGAATCCGGCGACGCACGGCCGTCCCATGCCGCGCGCCACGACCGCGGCGTGCGAGGTGGCGCCGCCGCGCGCGGTGAGGATGCCTTTGGCGGCGATCATGCCGTGCACGTCGTCGGGAGCGGTTTCGATGCGCACCAGGATCACCGGATCGCCCGCGGCCCCGCGCTCCGCCGCTTTGTCGGCGTCGAAGACGATTTGCCCGGTCGCCGCACCCGGCGAAGCGTTGAGTCCTTTGCCGGCGACGACGAATTTCTGGCTCGGGTCGATGCGCGCGTGGAAGAGCTGGTCGAGCGAGTCGGCGTCGACCCGGCGCAACGCCTCTTCCTTGGTGATGATCCCTTCGTGTTCGAAGTCGAGCGCGATGCGGACCGCCGCTTCGGCGCTGCGTTTCCCGCTGCGCGTCTGCAGCATGTACAGCTGGCCGCGCTCGACGGTGAACTCCAGATCCTGCATGTCGCGGTAATGGGTCTCGAGCTGGTGCGCGAACGCGACGAACTGCGCGTAGATGTCGGGCTGGCTGGACTGCAGGTCGGAGATCTTCATCGGGGTACGCGTCCCCGCGACGACGTCCTCGCCTTGCGCGTTGCGCAGGTACTCGCCGAACAGCATCTTCTCACCGGTGTTCGGGTCGCGGGTGAACGCGACGCCGGTTCCGGAGTCGTCGCCGAGGTTCCCGAACACCATCGAGCAGATGCTGACGGCGGTACCCCAATCGTCCGAGATCTTGTTGAACTTGCGATAGTCGATCGCGCGCTTGGAGTTCCACGAATCGAACACCGCGCCGATCGCCAGTTCGAGCTGCTCGTACACGTTCTGGGGGAACGCGTCGCCGGTGTGGATGCGCACGATCTCGCGGAACTGCGCGATTACTTCCTTCCAGCGATCCGCGCCCAGCTCGGGGTCGGTCGCGACGCCCGCCTTCTGCTTCGCCTCGTCGACGACGCGGTCGAATTGCTCTTTCTCGATCCCGAGCACGACGTTGCCGAACATCGCCATGAAGCGCCGGTAGGCGTCGTACGCGAAGCGGTCGTTGCCGGTCAGTTTGGCCAAGCCGGCGACGGTCTCGTCGTTGAGGCCGAGGTTGAGGATCGTATCCATCATCCCCGGCATCGAGACGCGCGCGCCGCTGCGCACCGAAACCAGCAGCGGGTTGGCGGCGCGGCCGAACTGCTTTCCGGTCTGCTCTTCGAGCCGCTCCATCGAGGCGCGGATCTCTTGAGGGAGCCCGTCGGGGAGCCGGCGGCCCGCATCGTAGTACGCCAGGCACGTCTGCGCGGTGATGGTGAACCCGGGCGGGACCGGCAGGCCGGCGCGGGTCATCTCGGCCAAGCCGGCACCCTTCCCACCGAGCACGTCCTTCATCTCGCCGGAGCCCTCTTCGAAAAACCAGATGCGCTTCGCGACGGGGGCCTCGACCCGTGGAACCGCCAGGACCGTCTCGGACACCGAACTCTTCCCTTCCTGGGCGAGCGTGCTTGGAAATTGATTGTACCGCCGCGTCCGAGCGACGGAAGTTTTTTCCATCTGGTCCATGCGAGGAAACATTCCCTTGCGTCGACGGTCCTAAGCGACCGGTTCCGCTTGGTGGTATAGCCGAATTAGCGAGCGTCGTGGAAGATGAGACCGAGGGTGAGGCGCTCGCCGTGGTGCAGCTCGCTGACCCCGTGACGGAATCGGGTGCGGAAAAAACCGCGGGTCCCGCGGACCGGGCGAACGGCGTTCGGGAACACGACCGCGTCGCCTTTGGCCATCTGCACGACGTGGACGAGGCTCTGTTTGCGTGGCCGCTGCTCGACCAGGACGAACTCGCCGCCCCGAAAATCGCGCCCCGGCTCGCCGAGCAGGACGGTCGCCTGGAGCGGGAACGCGACGTCACCGTAGACGTCCTGATGGAGCGCGTTGTGATCCCCGGCACGGTAGCGCAGCAGCAGCGGCGTGGGCCGGGTTTGCCCGTGGTCCGCGCAGCGGCGCAGCATCTCCTCGAGGGCCGGCGGGTACCGCTCGGCCTCCCCGAGCGCCTCCGCCCAGCCGTTCGCAACCGGGGCCAACGCGGCGTACAACTCGGATCGCAGCCGGGCCACCGGCTCGGGCACCGGTGCGCCGAAATACTTGTAGACGCCGCGCCCGAAACCGACCCGTTCCATCACGACGGTCTTGCGGAACACCCGGTCGTCGTCGAAGAGCGCGCCGACCTCGGCACAGCGCACGGGATCGACGAAGGCCGGGATCACGGCGTAGCCGCGATCGTCGAGCGCCTCACGCAGGGTCATCGGCCGATCGTACGGCGTCGCGTCGGCGGCGCCGCTCCGCCGGTTGCTCCGTCTTTCGCCGCAGCCGCGCGCACGCGGGCGCGGTGGGCCGCGACCTTGGCGACGTTGCCGCATGTCTCCATGCTGCACCAACGGCGCGGTGCGCCGCGCGATGCCGAGAGCAGCAGCGCGCCGCAGCCGTCGCGCTCGCAGCGGACCAGCCGTTCACGGCGGGTCGCCACGACGTCGATCGCGTCGGCGGCGATACGTCCCAATGCCGCGTCGACGGGCCGATCGCTGCTCCAGCGGACGTGCAATTGCCGCCCGGCAAGGGCCGGCGTGGCCAGAGCGCTCGCCCGCGCGGCCTCGTTCAACGCCGCGACCTCGGCGCGCGGGACCGCCGTACGGGCCGCGAGCGCCGCGAAGACGACCGCGGTGGACTCACGCAGCGCTCGGGCCGCGCGCAGATGCGCCGCCGTCGCGTGCGTGCGGCCGTCGACCAACCCGGCCTCGCGAATCCACGCGTCCAGCGCCGCCGGATCGGGCAGCCGCTCCTCGGGGACGAACGCGCGCCCGCCCAGGGTCCCGACGAAGTCGAGCGCCGGAGAGCCGCGATGAAAGTTGAAGCGGGCGGACACCGCTCCATGATACACCACTTGACGTAACCTGTCTAACACGTTACCGTCGATCGCTCCGCGCGCGCGTGCCGGCCGCGGAACTCGTTGCGGACCCGCAGTATCTGGGGATCGAACGCCGCGATCCGGTGATCGTCGAGATCAGCTCGGGCCAAAATAAGGCGCTCTGCGGCGACGCAGTCACCTGTATTATGTGGAGCGACGACGGCGCGACGAATGTTGAAATCGTCGACTATCACTAGTAATCTTACTCTGCTCCGCTTCCGGAGTGACTCAAAGCATGATTCAAATCCCGACCAACCGTCGACCGACACCACCGGGCGAGATCCTCGTGCACGAGTTCCTCGAGCCGCTCGCGATCACGCAGGCCGCGTTCGCCAAACACATCGGCGTCACGCCCGCGCGCCTCTCGGAGATCATTCACGGCAAGCGCGCGATTACGATCGACACGGCGCTGCGCTTCGAGCGCGCGCTCGGCTTTACTGCAGAGGCCTGGCTGCGGATGCAACTCGCCGTCGACATGTACGACGCGATGCATGGACCCGACGCGAAGGCGGTGTCGCGCATCAAGCCGATCACATCGAGTCCTGCGTCCCGCGATCGCCGTCGCCGCTCCCGTGCAGCGTGATCGCGCGGCTCATCTCGATCGCCGGCCGCCGGTAGCGGCCCCTGCTACGCGTCGCGGCGGCGCTTTGTGCCCCGCGGCGGCGCTTCGAGCGCGCGCAGCCGGCGGTCGAGCGCGTGCACCTGCAGCGTCAGCTGCTCGATGAGCGCGACGACCGCACCGTCCGATGCGGCGGCACTCGGCGCTTCCGCGTCCTCGCCCGTCGCGAGATACCACGGCGTCACCTCGAAAACGCGCGCAAGCTTCAGCCCGACCACGAAACTCGCGCTCTTCGTTTGGCCGGATTCCATCTGCCGGATCGCACCCTCGGTCACGCCCACGGCGTGAGCCAGCGCGCTCGGCGTCATGCGGCGCCGCGTCCGGAGCGCGCGCAGACGATCGCCGAAGGTCGATGACACGCCGGGAAGTATACGAATGGCCTTCCGAAGTGTGGTATTGCGCTTCCCGGCACAATATGCTACGACAATGGGGATGCGCGTCCCCGTCTGTCCGGAGTGCGGACACCGTGTGTCGCTCCACACCCCGACCCTCGGTTGCACGTACCGTCACGCGGGGACGCGCATCACTCCGCCCCGCCCTTGTTCGTGCTCCCGCGACGACGGCCGGCTGCGGCTCGAGGCGCTGAACCGCCCGCCGATCGCGCTTCGCTAAAGATCCCGCGTTCGGAACGACGCGACCCCGGCCGCGAACACGGCGAGGACCCACCCGCACGCCCACGCGATCAGCGCTCCCGGCGGCGGGGCGGCGACCGAGAACGGGTTCGGGGTTGCGGCGGGCATCGTCGTGACGGCCGCGGTCATCACCGCGGGCTGCAGCGCGTAGAGCGCGCCGCGCCAGAGTGCATCGGTCGGAAACGCGAGGGTGATCACCGTCCCCGCGTCGGCCAACCCCGTGTTGCCCAGCGCCAAGCCGATCGCTTCGAGGATGCCCCCGATCCACGCGAAGCCGAACAGCAGCGCGGCGACGATTCCGGCGGCGAGCACCGGCAGCCGCGTCGCGAGCGCGATCGACGCGGTCGTTACGACCGTCGCCAGGCCGGCCAGAAACGCCAGCGCCGCGAGCGGGTGCGGCGGCAGGTACCCGGTCGCGAATCGCACCACGGCGAGCTTGATCCCGCCGGTGACGGCGACGTAGAGGATGAGCGCCGCCAGCGTTCCGAGCCACCGTCCGAAGACGACGTCCGCGCGCCGGATCGGCCGCGCGAGCAGGGTGAGGATCTCGCCGTTCGCGACGCTCTCCCCCATCGCCGGAGCGGCGACGAGCGCGGCGCCGAGCGCGAGCACGAACGAGAACAGGAACGCGAGCAGGATGACGATCCCGGCGGCGGCACCCCGCAGGCCGGCCGTCGGAAGCGCCTCGCCGTGCACGCTCGCACCGGCTAAACGCAGCGTTCCCCACAGGGTGAACGCGACGATCGCGAGGGTGAGCACTGCGACCGCCGTGACGAGCCGGCGGCGCGCGAGTTCGCGCAGCGTGAGACCGGCGATCAGAAATGCCGTCACGCCGGCCGCACCAGTTCGAGAAACCGCTCCTCGAGCGAGATCTGCTTCGGCTCGACCGCGTGCACGCGCGCGCCGCCTGCGACGAGGCGCGCGACCACGTCCGGAATCTCCGCCGCGGTGACGTCGTAATGATGCCAGCCGTCATCGAGCAGCACGCGCGCGCCGTGCGCGCCGCGCAGCAGCGCGTCGATCGCGCCTTCGGCGACGACATGGCCGCCGTCGACGATGCAGACGCGATCGCAGACGCGTTCGACTTCGCCGAGCAAGTGGGAGTTCAAGAACACCGCCGTCCCGCGCGCGCGCAAGCGCTCGATCAGCGCACGCACGTCGCTGCGGCCGAGCGGGTCGAGCGCCGACGTCGGCTCGTCGAGAAAGACCAGGTCGGGATCGCCGAGCAGCGCGACGGCAAGCCCGAGCCGCTGCTGCATCCCTTTGGAATATGCCGCAACGCGGTCGTCGGCGCGCGCAAGCAGTCCGACCTCGTCGAGTACCGCGTCGATCGAGCGCGGCGCCTCCGCGAGGTGCAGCAGCCGCGCGTGAAACGCCAGCACTTCGCGCGCGCTCAGCCAACCGGGATACCGGAAGATTTCCGGCAAGTAGCCGATCCGGCGGCGGGTCGCGCGGTCGCCGAGCGGGCGGCCCAGGAGTTCCCCGTCGCCTCCGGTCGGACGGACGAGGCCGAGCAGCAGCTTGACCGCGGTCGATTTCCCCGCGCCGTTGGGGCCGAGAAAGCCGAGGCATTCGCCGGGCGCGACGCGCAGCGTCAAATCGTGCAGCGCATCGATGCGGCCGTACCGTTTCGCCAGGCCGCGCACCGCGATCGCGTCGGGCATGCTACCGGAGGTCGTTCGCGATCGCGAGCGCGCCGCTTTGGGTCAGCGTGCCGCCGACCGCGTAGAGCTTGCCCTCCTTCATCCAGACGATCGCCGAGCCGATCCCTGTCTCGTCGCCGATCGCCAGACCCTTCACGCCGTCGATAGTGACGTCGGTGGCGGTCTGCTTGTCGAACCGCACCGGGATCGGCAGCGTCTGCGTCGGATCGCCGATCGCGCGCACTTGCGCGGCGAGCCGCGGTGGGATGCCGGGCTGGGTCGAAAACCAGCGGGTCAGCGTTTGCAGCGGCGGGCCGGTCGACGCCACGGTCGGCACGCGGGCCTGCATCACCGCGACGAACGAGCCGCGCGGCACGCCGCGCGCGTGTCGCGCTCGGGTCGGCGAGACGCCGTACGTCACGAGCGCGAGCGGATCGATCGCCACCGTGTAGGTCGCGCCGTCGAGACCCGCGGGGATCGGCTGCAGCGCCACCTTGTGTGCGCTCGCCCAAGCCGCGGCCTTCGCCGCGCGGAACGTGAACGACGTCCGCACCCTGGTCGTGACCTGATAGCGCACGGTCTTGCGCAGCGAAGAATCGACGTTGGCGGGCAACCGCAGCACGAAGCCCGTCCCGGCCGCCGCGTCGGTCACTGAGCCGACCTCCTCGACGCCCGGCGTGCGCGTACCGCGCACCGTGCCGAAGTCCGCGAGCGGCGGCAAGCCCTGGAGCGCCTTCACGTCGGCCGGTGTCACGGAGATCGCGCGAACCGCGCTCGGCTGGAATACCGCGAGGGGGTCGGCGTGTGCGGCGGCCGGACCGAGTACGGCGATGCCGGCGATGAAAAGGGAGGCGAGGCGAGCGCTCATAGTAAACTTTGTATCACAGAGTCCTGGCAGGAGCAAGGTGTGCCCTTGACCATCGAAGAGGCGTACGTCGCACTGGGGCTGGACGGCACGCGAACGTCGGCGACCGACACGCGCGCGCGTTTCCGCGCGCTCGTTCGCGCCCAGCACCCCGACGGAAAACCGGCCGGCGAGCAGGCGCGCGCGACCGAGGCGACGCGCCGCATCATCGAGGCCTTCACACTGCTGCGCGCGGCCGGCTTTCCAGTCGTGGCGCGCGGTGCGGCACGCCCCGCCCCTGCACCCGTGCACGACCTCGCCCCGGACGATCCGCCGAGCTGGCTCGACGAGGTGTGGCGGGAAGACGTCCGCCGCGAGCGCCCGGAGACAACCGTCACCAAAGCGGTGCTGCGCGCGGCGTGGTGGGCCTGCGGCGGCTTCGTCTTCTGCACGTTCGGCGTGCTCGGGATCGTCTTCGGCTTCGCGAGCGGCGCATGGACCATCGCGTTGCTGTGGCTCGCGCTCGGCGCGCGGCTGGGCGTCGGGGCGTGGCGCATGTCGCACGAAGTCGCCCAATTCTGGCGCGTGTTCCGGACCGTCGCGGCGCCGGAGACGGTGCGGGCCGTGAAACGCACGGTCGCCGTGCGGCTCGGCACGGCACTGCTCGTCGCGGCGGTCGCCGGAGCAGCCGGTGCGGCCGTCCTCGAAAACCTGATCGTTCGCTGAAGAATCAGCGGGCGGCGGGTTCGCGCGGATCGCCGCTAGGCGAGTTCACGACGGACGAACACAGGTGGTCGAGCAGCGACGGCGCGTTCTCGTCGAGATCGTTGATGCCGGCGCGGTCGCCGGCGTGCAGATCGAAGCAGTGCCACACGGTCTTCACGATCGAGGCGTGATTGAACGGTACGTCGGCGCGCAGCGTGCTGCCTTGATCGACGTACGGCGAGATCACGATCGCCGGGACGCGGTCGTCGTCCTTGCCCGCCGCGTCGTACGTGACGAGCAGGAGCGTTCGCTCCCAATAGCGGCTGTGGCGCAGCGCGAGGTACACCTCCAGCAGCAACTGCTCGCCGCTGAACTCGTCGCGCGGCGCATCCCATTGCCCGTTGCCGTGACGCGGTTCGATGAACGCATAGGCCGGCAGCACGCCCTGCGCGACATCCTGCAGGAACGTCGTCGTCGGCGCGGCCAACGGGTTGCACGCTCCCGGCGGATAGTCCCATTCATCGTAGTTCGCGACGTTCAGGTTGGCGAAATCGCCGTAACAGCGCGCGACGTACGCCAGTGCGTTGCCCAAAATCGAATAGTCGTGAAAGTACACCTTCCAATTCGGCACCGGGGTGCCGCGCGCGCCGAGGCGCGTTCCGCGTGCGGCATCGAGCGCGCTGAACAGATTGGGTTCGAGGTCGACCACCCCTCCGCCGGCGTCGCCGAACGCCGCGCAATTGGCGGTGAGCATGTTGGCGCGCGGTCCGGGCGAGGCGACGACCCAGCCGTCACAGAGCATGAATTGGCGCGCAAGAAATGAGGTGATCGGCATCATCGCCGCCTCGAGCGCGTCGAGCACGGCGCCATAAGAGCGGCGCTCGAACATCACGACGACAACGTTCTCGATCGGACCGGCGTACGGGGCGGGGATCATCGCACGCTTTCACTTTGGAGGGGCGGGGCGATCATCATACGTCGGCCCCGCAAGGGAAGCAAGGCCGCATTGCGCGCCGCACTGAGCGGAACGGAACGATCCTGCCGCGTACGATGCACATCATGCCCCTTCGCGTTCTTTTTTCCGTCGCGTCGTTCGTCGCGGCCGCCGCTCTGTACGCCTCCCCCGCCGTCGCCGCCGACGATCCCGCGCATGCGCCGTCTCCCGTGCCCAGCGCGCCGGCGTCCGCCGCACCCGCGGCGCCGGCAGTCCCCACGCTGCGCTGGCGAAGCATCGGTCCGTCAGTTTCGGGCGGGCGCGTCGCGACCGTCGCCGGGACCGACCTCGACCCTGCGCTCTTCTACGCGGGCGCGGCCGGGGGCGGACTGTGGAAATCGGTCAACGGCGGGATCGACTGGCAGCCCGTCTTCGACAAAGCCGGGACGCAGTCGATCGGTGCGATCGCCATCGCGCCGAAGAATGCGAACGACGTCTGGGTCGGCACGGGCGAACCGTGGCCGCGCAACGACGTCATTTCGGGCGACGGCATCTATCACTCGACCGACGGCGGAAAAACGTGGACGAACGCGGGGCTGGCGCAGACCTCGCAGATCGCGCGCGTGCTGATCGACCCGCGCGATGCGCGGCGCGTGACCGTTGCGGCGCTCGGCGATCCGTTCCGCGAAAGCACCGAACGCGGCGTCTTCCGCACGGGCGACGGCGGCAAGACGTGGGAGAAAACGCTGTACGCCGGACCCGGGGTCGGCGCGTCGGATCTGGTCATGGATCCGCAGAATCCCGACGTCCTCTACGCGGGGCTGTGGCGCTTCCACCGCTCGTCCTGGCACCTCGACAGCGGCGGCGCCGACGACGGCATCTACAAATCCAGCGACGGCGGAACGACCTGGAAGCGATTGGTCGGCAACGGTCTGCCCACCGGAATCACCGGCCGCATTGCGCTCGCGATCGCGCCGAGCGACCGCAAACGGATCTACGCGACGATCGAGTCGTCCGAGGGCGTCCTGTGGCGCTCGGACGACGCCGGCGCGTCGTGGTCGATGGTGTCGTCGAACACGCTCGTCAACGAGCGGCCGTTCTACTACTCGCGCATCGTCGTCGATCCGCACGACGCGAACCACCTCTTCTCGGTCTCGGTGCGCTTGGCGGAGAGCACCACCGGCGGCAAGACCTGGCACGCCAGCGGCCGTCATCTGCACGGCGATCATCACGATCTGTGGTTCAGCGCGGACGGGCGCGTGATCATCGAAGCCAACGACGGCGGCGTCGCGTTCTCACGCGACAACGGCGCAACGTGGGAGTGGCACAACACGCTGCCGATCTCGCAGCTCTATCATGTCGCCTTCGACCTGGAGCGTCCGTATCACGTCTGCGGCGGCCTGCAGGACAACGGCTCCTGGTGCGCACCGGTGCGCACCGGCGACGCGCGCGGCATCTTGCCGCAGGATTGGCAGAAGGTCGGCGGCGGCGACGGAACGTTCACCGTCCCGGATCCGCGCGATCCGCACGTCATCTACGCCGCCGCGGGCGGCGGCGACAACGGGGGTGAGGTGTTTCGCGTCGATACGCGCACGAAACGTCAGACCGACATCTCACCGTACTTGCGCAATCAGAACGTCGTTCCGCCGAGCGAATTGGCCTACCGTTTCAATTGGGAGACGCCGCTGGCGTTCTCACCGCAGCTGCCGCAGGTGCTCTACGCGGGCGGGAACGTGCTGTTCCGCTCCGCGGACGCGGGGATGCACTGGACGCCGGTCAGCGGCGATCTCACCCGCAACATCAAAGCGCGCCAGACGCTCACCGGCGGCGTGCGGCTCGACGTGACCGGCGCCGAGACGTTCGACACGTTGCTCTCGATCGCGCCGTCAGCGGTGAGCGCGGGGCTGATCTGGGTCTCGACGGACGACGGCCTCGTGCAGTTGACCCGCGACGAAGGCCGCCATTGGGCCAACGTCTCGATTCCCGGCGTCGATGAGGATTCGCGCATTCCCGCGCTCGAGGCGTCGCATGTCGCCGCCGGTCGCGCATACGCGGTGATCGATCGTCACTTCGTCGGCGACCGCGCACCGTACGCGTACGTGACGGACGACTACGGCAAGACCTGGCGCCCGATCGTCCGCGGCTTGCCGCACGCCGAACTGCACGTGGTGCGCGAAGACCCGGCAAACCCGAACGTGCTGTACGCAGGAACGGGGAAGGGTGTTTGGTGGAGTGAGGATCGCGGCGCGACGTGGAAGGCGTTCCCCGCCACGCTCCCGGCGGTCGAGGTTCGCGACCTGGTGGTGCAGCCGCGCAGCGGCGACCTGATCGCCGCGACGCACGGCCGCGGGATCTACGTCTTGGACGATCTGACCCCGCTGCGCGAGCACGCTGCCGCGTCGATCGACGGTGTGCGCCTGTTCGCACCGCGCGAAGCGTCTCCGCTGCGGCGCTTCACGCCGACGGTGAACCCGCGCGGGGCAAGCGACGACGCGGCCGCGGCGTCGCTCACGTTCTGGCAGCGCGAACCGGCGAAAACCGCGCCGTGGATCGAGATCGCCGACGCGAACGGACGGATCGTGCGGCGCTTTGCCGGAACGCATGAGGACGACCACGGGAGCGACGTCCCGAACGTCCCGAACGCCGCCGGTGAAAACCGTATCACGTGGGCGCTCGATCGCGATCCGCCGACGCCGTGGCGCCGCGTGGCGAAATGGGATCGCGGTCCCGATTCCGGCGCGCCGGTACTCAGCGGTGCCTACCGCGTGCGCTTGCATCGCGACGGCAAGGTCTACGAGCGCCCGCTGCACGTCCTGCGCGACCCGAACCTGACGTCCCGCGAAGACGAGTTGCGCGGCGACCAATTCGTCAACGAGCTCTGCATCGAGCTCTCGGTGCTCGACGAGGCGCTCAACGGCCTCGACAACGTGCGGCTGCAGCTCGCCGAGCGGTCACCGGCGCTCAAGGACGCCGCGCTCGCCGATCGCGCCCGCGCCGTCACCGCCGAGGCAAAGCGCCTGGAGGACACGATCAGCTCGCAGCCGGTGAACGATCAGGACGACGACTTCCTGCGCGATCTGCTGCGCGAGCGCGTGTTCTCGCTGCTCGGCAACGTCGGGCCCGGCACCCCGCCGCAGACGCAAGTCGCCGAGGCGACGGTCCTCGCCAAGGAAGGGCAAGCCGCGCTCGCCGCCTACCGCTCGTTCGTGCGGAATCAGGTCGCGCCGCTCAATGCCGCGTTCACCTCGGCCGGCCTCGCGGCGGTCGATCTGAACGCGCTGCCGCCGAAGACGAAGCCCGACCCGAACGTCGACGAACACGCCAGCCGCCGCCCGGAGGAGTGACCGTTTTCGCAAGCTGCTAAGCGACGAGTTCGGTCCCTTCGCCGCGCAGCGCGGCGTCGATAGCGCCGGGCCCCGCGCCGGCGACGACGGCGCGGCGCGCGCCGGCGCGCACCGCGGCAATCGCCGCCTGCATCTTCGGGATCATCCCTTCGCTGAACGTGCCGTCGGCGAGGAAGCCCTCGGCCTGCGCGAGGCTGAGCCGCGGGATCACCGATGCGGGATCGCGCACGTCGCGCCGCACGCCCGCGACGTTGGTGATCGTGACGTACGCATCGGCGCCCAGAGTGCCCGCGATCGCGCCCGCAGCGGTGTCCGCATTGCAGTTCAGCGCATCGCCGCCGGCGGCGTCAACGCCGAGCGGCGCCACCACTACGACGAAACCCGCGTCGAGCAGCGCGGCGACCGGTCGTGGATCGACGCTCGTGATCTCGCCGACGAAACCGAGATCGATGCCGTCGATCGCCGCAGCGCGGCGCGCCGCGAGCAGGCCACCGTCCTCGCCGGAGATGCCGGCGGCGCGCGCTCCGCGCGCGGCGAGCGCCCGCACCAACGCCTTGTTCACGCTGCCGCACAACACGTACTCGACCACGTCGCGCGCCGCCGCGCCGGTGACCCGCAATCCGGCCACGCGGATCTCTTCGATCCCTTTCGCGCGCAGCTCCGCGTCGATCTGCGGCCCGCCGCCGTGCACGAGCACGACACGATCGCCACGCGCCGCGAACGCCGCGACCTCGTCGAGCGTCGGATCCGCGCTTCCCGGCGCGGCCATCGCGTTGCCGCCGTACTTGAGGACGATCAGCACGGCCCGACCCGTTCGTACGCCGCAGCCGCCGCGCGCCACTCCGGCGGGATCGGGATCGAGCGGCCCGCGCCGTGATCGTAGGCGACCAGCGTCGCGAGCGAACGGAACACGCGGCGCTCTTGACGCAGCGACCACACCGCGACTTCGAAATCGAACGACTTCGTGCCGAAGCGCAGCAGTCGTCCGCCGAGCACGATCCGCTCGCGCCACTCCAGCGGCGCTTCGTACGTCAGATCGTGCCGCGCCAGAATCACGCCTGGGCCGGTGCCGAACATGTCGCGGCGCAGAACGTCGGAGACGTACGCCGCGCGGACCGACTCCGACCACGCCGCGTACCGGACGTTGTTGACGTGCCGGAACACGTCCAGGTCGCTCATCTCGACCTCGCGCTCGCGGCGGCAGGCATAGGTGTCCTCGAACTCCGCGGCGGTCATCGTGCGCGCTTTGCGGAGCGCGACCGCGCGGCTCCTGCGGGCGTTCCCCCGCAACGGCCAGAAGGCGTTCGCGCATGATCGAAGCGCTCCGCACGCCCGACGCCGCGTTCGCCGCCGTCCCGGACTTCGCGTACGAACCGCACTATCTCGACGACCTCGGCGGCTTCGAGGGCCTGCGCATGGCGTACGTCGACGAGGGCCCGCGCGATGCGGAGCACACGTTCCTGTGCTTGCACGGCGAGCCGACATGGAGCTTTCTCTATCGCAAGATGCTGCCCGTGTTCGTCGCGGCCGGCGGCCGCGTCGTCGCGCCCGACTTCTTCGGCTTCGGACGCTCGGACAAGCCGGTCGACGATGCGGCGTATTCGTTCGACTTTCACCGGGACGCCCTGCTGCGCATCATCGAGCGGCTCGATCTGCGGCGCATCACGCTGGTCTGCCAGGACTGGGGCGGGCTGCTGGGGATGACGCTCCCGCTCGAGATGCCCGAACGCTTCGCGCGCCTGATCGCGATGAACACGACGCTCGCCGGCGGTGACGTCCCGGTCGGTCCGGGTTTCCTGGCCTGGCAGGCGTACGCGAATCGGAACCCCGACCTCGACATCGCGTGGCTGATCCGGCGCGGCACGCCCGTCCTGAACGATGCGGAAGCCGCGGCCTATGCCGCACCGTATCCCGATGCCCGCTACAAAGCGGGGGTGCGCGCCTTCCCGAAACTCGTCCCGACCTCACCCGAGATGGACGGTGCGGAGACCTCGCGGCGCGCCCGCACCTGGTGGCAGACGCGATGGGACGGGGCGACGTTCCTCGCGACCGGGGTCCAAGACCCGGTGCTGGGCGTGCCGGCGGCACGCTACCTGCACTCGGTCGTGCGAAAGAGCCCGGAACCCGTCGAGTATCCGGAAGGCGGCCACTTTTTGCAAGAATGGGGCGACCAGGTCGCCCGCGATGCTCTGCGCGCGTTCGGCGGCTCGTAGCCGCGCGGGGCGGCGTCTAGTGCTCGGTCGTTTCCGAGCTCATGCTGCGCGCGGAGATCACGCCGTAGCGCTTCTCGAGCCGGCGGCGGTCTTCGGCGAACATCTCGCGGATGCGCGCGGCCTCGGCAACGGCCGCACCCTGGGCCTTCACGCCTTCGGCTTCCTTACGGACTTTTTGGGCGGCAACTTCTGCGGCAAGAGCGATCGAACGTGGGGAGGCCATCCTCCTTTCCTTCCGGATCGGCGTGAAATGGCCCCCTAGCGAAGGTGAGATCAGTACGCTGGGCGCTCGACCTGCTCCAGCGAAACGACCCGGACGAGCGGGATGCGGAGCCGCCCGTCGCGCCAGCCGTCGCCCCGACGCGGGGCATCCCCGTTCAGGAACGTGATCCACGATGGCCCGACCTGCTCGACGAAGACCGCGCCGCCCAGTTCCGCCTCCCCGCCGGGGTTCGCGACCGTGGCATTGCGGCGAAGGACGACCCAGGACCGCTGAAAGGGGGTTACGGCTTCATGCGTCACGTCGTGAGAGTACACCCAGACTTGGGCGGTTTGGTGTTTGTGAGGGGAACTTTGCCTTCCCCACAGGCTTGCCTCACATGTCTTGCATAACTATACATTTTGTGTATAATTATGCACTATGGTCACTTTGCCGGCGGCGGCGCGGCTGCGCGGGCGGAACCTTCTCTCCATCACCGATCTCGGTTCGGATGAGCTAGCGAGCCTGCTTGCCCTGGGTACCACCCTCAAGGAGCGTGGGCGCGAGCAGATGAGCCTGCTGCGCGGTAAGACGCTCGTTATGCTCTTCGAGAAGCCCTCGCTGCGGACGCGCGTCTCCTTTGAAGCGGGGATGACGCAGCTCGGTGGCCACGCCATCGCCGTCAACGGGAGCGACGTCGGGATCGGAACCCGCGAGACGCCCGAGGATGCCGCGCGGGTGCTCTCCCGCTACGGGGATGCGATCGTGTACCGGACCCACGCGCACGAGCCACTGGTGCGGTTCGCCGGCGCGGCGACCGTCCCGACGATCAACGCGCTCTCCGAGGCTGCGCATCCGTGTCAGGCGATCGCGGACTTGCTGACCGTCCGGGAACGCTTCGGGACCGTGCAGGGCCTACGGATCGCTTTCGTCGGCGACGCGCGGAACAACGTCGCGATCTCGCTCGCCGAAGCCGCCGCGCTCTCCGGGATGTCGATCACCTTCGCCGCGCCGGTCACGCACCGGCCCAGCGACGCCTTTCTCGCGCGGCTCGTGAAGCTGGGCGCGCCGCACGGCGTGACGGCCCGCGCGTTCACCTCGCCGATCCGTGCCGTGCGCGACGTCGACGTCGTGTACACCGACGTGTGGACGTCGATGGGCGACGAACAATTCGTCGAGCGGAACCTTGCGGCACTGCGGCCGTATCAGGTCGACCGTGCGCTGATGAGCGCGGCGGCGAACCACGCGCTGTTCATGCACTGTCTTCCGGCGCATCGCGGCGAAGAGGTTACGGCCGAGGTGATCGACGGAGCGCAAAGCGTCGTCTTCGACCAAGCCGAAAATCGGCTGCACGCGCAGAAAGCGCTGCTCCTCGCCCTCCTCACCGATCTCCGCGGCCTAACGGACTGAGTATGGACACGACGCTTCAACAACCGAAGACCAAACGCCAGCGGGCGATCCTTTCGCTGATCGCATCGCGGCCGATCCATTCGCAGGACGAGCTCGCGGTGCTGCTCGAGCAGCAGGGCTATGAGGTAACGCAAGCTACCGTCTCGCGTGACGTCAAGGAACTCGGCCTGCTCAAGGTGCCGCTCAAAGGCGGCGCCGGCGGCGCGTTCAAGTACGTCGAGCCGACCGTCGGCCCCGCGTTCTCGTCGCGGCTGCACCGGGTCGTCTCCGAAGTGGTGATCCAGGCGCGCTCCAGCATGAACCAGATCGTCTTGCGCACCCACCCAGGCACCGCGATGATGCTGGCAGCCGCGATCGATTCCGCCGACTGGCCCGAGATCCTCGGCACGATCGGCGGCGACGACACCGTCCTCGTCATCTGCGAAAAACCCGAAACGACACCAATGATCAAACAACGCTTCGAAGACATGCGTGGAGAACAGTAGATCCGTGAAAATCGTACTTGCGTATAGCGGCGGACTCGATACCTCGGTACTGCTGAAGCAGTTCATCGACGCCGGGCATCAGGTCGTCGCCATGACGCTGAACCTCGGCGAATCCGACATGGTCGCCGGGGAGGGTTCGCAGGATGCGCTCGAAGCGGTTCGGCCGAAGGCGTTGAAGCTCGGGGCGCTCGACGCGGTGCTGATCGATGCGCGGGAGCGTTTCATCAGCGACTACGCGTTCAAAGCGCTCGCGGCGAACGCGCTCTATCAAGGCGTCTATCCGCTGAGCGCGGCGCTGTCGCGGCCGCTGATCGCCGATCTGCTGGTGGAGACCGCGCTCGAGCACGGCGCCGATGCGGTCGCGCATGGCTGCACGGGCAAGGGCAACGACCAGGTGCGGATCGAGGTCGGCGTGCGCGCGAAGGCGCCGCACCTCAAGACGCTCGCGCCGCTGCGCGACAACCCGCTCTCGCGTCCCGACGCGATCGCCTACGCGCAAGCGCACGGCGTGCCGATCTCGCACACCGCCGCGAAACCGTACTCCGTCGACGCCAACCTGTGGGGCCGTTCGATCGAAGCCGGCGTGCTCGAGAACCCCTGGAACGCGCCGCCCGAAGACGCCTACGCCTGGTCGGTCGCGCCCGAGAACGCGCCCGCGAACGGCGACGAGATCGTCATCGCGTTTCGCCACGGCGTCCCGTCGATCGCGGGGAAGACCGGCGCCGAGATGGTCTTCGAACTGAACAAGGTGGCCGGCAAGAACGGCGTCGGCCGGATCGACATGATCGAGGACCGGGTCGTCGGCTTGAAGTCGCGCGAAGTCTACGAATGCCCGGGCAGCGTCACGCTGATCGAGGCGCACAGGGCGCTCGAGCGGCTCACCCTCACCCGCGACGAGCTCCGCCTCAAGGCCTCGCTCGACCAGAAGTACGCGGAGCTCATCTACGACGCGCTCTGGTCGGCGCCGCTGCGCGACGCGCTCGACGCGTTCAACGCGAAGATCGCCGAGCGGCTCACCGGCGAAGTGCGGGTCAAGCTCGTGCGCGGCCGCGCCGTTGTGACGGGCTCGCGCTCGCCGTTCGCGCTCTACGACGAGTCGCTCGCGACCTACGGCGCGGGCGACACCTTCCGGCACGACGCGGCCGGCGGGTTCATCCAGATCTGGGGCCTCCCGGTCGCCGCCGGCGCTGCGAAAGCGGCCCAGGCCGCCGAGCGCGCCACGCCGCAACTCGCGTGAAGCGCTTGACGGGACCGGCCCAAAAGCGGTATGTCTGTCTTCTCGTGAGCATCAGCCTTCGCCGACCGCCGACCAGAACGCCCGTACGATTCGTACCGGGTCGCGTCGCCGTGCGGTAGACGAGACCAGGAATGAAATCGACGGGCGCGCCGGACACGGCGCGCTTTTTCTTTGTCCGAGACGGAGCGATGAAACAGATACGACGGGCCCAAGCCAGTGACGTCCACGACCTCGCGCAGTTGCGCGCAGACAGCCTTGCAGAACAGGGCTATGTCGCGCCGGGGCAGCGCGCGGCGTTCGCGCGCGAAGCAGAGGCCGATCTTGCCCGCTCCTTCGAGCGCGGCCGGATCGTCGCGTGGCTGTTGTGCGACGGGGCCGCCGCGGTCGGTTCGGCGTGCGCGATCTATTTCGAACGGCTCCCGTTTCCGGGCGGCTCGCTCCACGCGGAACTCTCCGGCGTGTACGTCGCGCCCGCGTATCGCCGGCTCGGCTACGCTTCGCAGCTCGTCGCGGCGGTCGTCGGCGACGTGCGTGTCTCGCCGGCTCGCAAGACCTTCCTGCGCCCGGCTCCCGGCGCGCGGGCGCTGTATACACGCCTCGGCTTTGTCGACGACGAGACCGGCGTCATGCAGTTGGGCGCATGAGCGAGCGGACGACGGAAGCGCACGCGCTGCAGTGGGGCGGACGCTTCGCCTCGGAGCCCGACCGCGCGCTGCTCGCATTCGGATCGTCGCTCGCCGACGATCTCGCGATCGCTCGCTGGGACGTGCGCTGTTCGCTCGGCCACGTCGCGGCGCTGGCCGGCGGCGGGATCCTCAGTGACGGCGACGCGCGCGCGTTGCGGGCGACGCTCGACGCCGTCGCAAGCGAGATCGATGACGGATCGTTCGCCGCGTGGGCGACGACCCGCGACTTCGAAGACGTACACGGCGCGATCGACGCGCGCGTCCGTGAGCTGGCCGGAACGGCCGGTGAACGCCTGCACGCCGGGCGCAGCCGCAACGACCAAGTCGCGACGACCCTGCTGCTGTACGCGCGCGACACGGCCGCGACCGGCGCGCGCGTGTGTCTCGACATCGCGGCGCTCTGCGACGACCGCGCCACGGAAACGCTCGAACACCGCACGCTGATCGCCGCGACGACGCACTGGCAGCCGGCCCAGCCGATTCTCCTGGCGCTCTGGATCGACGCCGTCGCGCAAGGCTTCGTCCGTGCGGCGGAACGGTTCGCGCGCGTCGCGGACGATGCCGCACGCTTCTGCCCACTCGGCAGTGCCGCGCTGGCCGGCTCGTCGCTCCCGCTCGACCGCGACGCCGCCGCCCGCGCGCTCGGGTTCACCGAGCCGTCGCGCAATGCGCTCGACTCCGTCGGCGATCGCGACGTCGTCCTCGACCTGCTCCACGCCGCGATGCGCGCCGTCGTGACGGCGTCGCGCGCGAGCGAGGAGCTGGTGATCTGGGCGACGCCGGCGTTCGCGACGATTCGGCTCGACGACGCCGCCTCGACCGGCTCGAGCTTGATGCCGCAGAAGCGCAACCCCGATCCGTTCGAGCTGGTGCGCGGTCACGGTGCTCGCGCGATCGGCGCGTACACCGCGGCGGTCGCGTCGACGAACGGGATGGCGCTCTCGTACCATCGCGATCTGCAGGAGACGAAGTCGCTCGTCCTCACCGGGACGTCAAGCGCGCTCGCCACGCTCGACGCCTTCCGCCGCGCATTCGCGCACGTCCACTTCCAGCACGACGCGCCGACTGCACGGGCCGGCGCGGGCTACACGGTCGCGACCGATCTCGCCGACGCGGTGATCCTTGCCGGCGCGACGGCGCGCGAAGCGCATCGCGCGGTCGGCGAACGCGTGCTGCTCGCCGAAGCTGAGGGCCGCCCGCTCGACCGCAGCGACGCGGCGGCGCTCGGCATCCCGCACGCGCCGACCGACTCGCTCGGCTCGGTCCTTGGGAAGAGGACCGCCGGGTCGACCCATCCCGATGCGGTCGCCGCGTCGATCGCCGCAACGCGCGCAGCCGTCGCCAGGTTGTCGGAGTCGCTGTCGTGATCACCGCCCACGTCCTCGGCGCCAGCGGGTACGCCGCCGCCGAACTCATCCGCCTGATCGATCGTCATACCTCCGTCGCACTCGGCGCGCTCGAAAGCCGTTCGAGCGCGGGGAAGGCCGTCGGCGACGTCTTTCCGTGGCTGCCGCACCTCCATCTCGCCTTCGACGAGACCGGAGCGACGCTGGCTCGCGTCCGGCCCGACGACATCGTCTTCATCGCGGGCGGGCGGGAGCTCGCGCGCGAGCAAGCCGCCGCGTTTCTCGAACGCGGCGCGCGCGTCATCGATCTCTCCGACGCGTTCCGGCTCGAGGAGCATGCCGGCGAGGCAGTGTTCGGTTTTCCCGAGCGGTATCGCGACCAGATCGCCGGCGCGCGGCTGATCGCGAACCCGGGCTGCTACGTCACCGCCTCGCTGCTCGCGCTCGTTCCGCTCGGCCCGATCGCCGAGCGGATCGCCTCGGTCGTGATCGATGCGAAGAGCGGGATCACCGGCGCTGGCCGCTCGCCGAACGTCGGTTCGCTCTTCGCGGAAGTCGACGGCGACGTGCGCGCGTACGGCCTGACCGGGCACCGTCACGCGCCCGAGATCGTGCAGGAAGCACGCGCCGCGGGAATCGATGCCCCGATCGTTTTCTCGCCGCACGTCGTCCCGCTCAAGCGCGGGCTCCTCGCCGACGTCTACCTGATTCCGCGCGCGCCGATCGCGCGCGAGGAGGTCGTCGCGTTGTACGAACGGTTCTACGCCGCGAGCCCGTTCATCACCGTCTTCCGCGACGTGCGCGCGCCGCATCTTCCCGCGCTCGAAGGGACGAACGACGCGCACCTCGCGGTCGCCGAGCGCGAGGGGATCGTCCAGATCCTCGCGGCGCTGGACAACCTCGGCAAAGGTGCCGCCGGTCAGGCGGTCCAGAACATGAACATCATGCTCGGTCTTCCGGAGGAACAGGGGTTTCATGCTCGCTCCCACGCACGCTGACGCCACGAACGGCAGCACAGCCGACGCGGTTCGGCTGATCCAAGTCCGCGGTGGCCTCGGCGCGGTGCCGGGCCTGCGCATGGCCGGCGTCCACGCCGGAATCAAGAAGCGGAAGACCGACTTGGCAATGATCGTGCTGCCGGGACCGCACGTCTGCGCGCAGGTGATCACCACCAACGAGATCAAAGCGGCGCCGCTGCTCGCGACGAGCGCGCACCTCGAGGCCGACGGCGACGCGATCGCGGCGATCGTCTGCAATTCCGGCTGCGCCAACGCCTGCACGGGCGAGCGCGGGCTGCGCGACGCGCAGAACACCGCTCGCCACACGGCGACCGTCCTTGGCCTGCGCGCGACGCAAGTCGTCGTGGCCTCGACCGGCGTCATCGGCGTGACGCTGCCCATGGACCGCGTCTCGAAGGGTCTCGACCGCGCCGCGAAAGCGCTCGCCGAAGGCAACGAGGCCGCCTACGATGCGGCCGAGGCGATCATGACGACCGATCACGTGCCGAAGCTGGCGGCGTACGCATGGACGGAGGACGGCAAGCGCCACGTGATCGGCGGGATCGCCAAAGGCTCCGGGATGATCGCTCCCAACATGGCGACGATGCTCGCGTTTTTGGTCACCGACGCCGCCGTCTCGCGCGCGTCGCTGACCGAGGCGTTGCGTGAAGCCGCCGACGGAACGTTCAACATGATCTCGGTCGACGGCGACATGTCGACCAATGACGCGGTGTACGCGTGCGCGAAGCCGGGCAAGGGCGAAGCGACGCCGGGCCTGCGCGCGGCGCTCGCCGCGGTCTGTCACGATCTCGCGGTCGGGATGGTCAAGGACGGCGAGGGTGCGACCAAGACCTTCACCTTCCAGGTCAGCGGCGCGCGCAACACGCAGCAGGCGCGCACGATCGCACGGGCGGTCATCAACTCGAGCCTGGTCAAGACCGCATTGTACGGTGAGGATCCGAACTGGGGCCGCATCGTCGCCGCCGCCGGATCGGTCGGCGCCGGGATGGACCCGGAGACGTGGTCGCTGTATCTGGGCGGCCACACCTGGGTGGAACGCGGCGCGATCGAGGCGATGAGCGAAGCCGAAGCGCACCACGTCCTCGAAGAACAGGTCGTCGAAGCCCGTCTCGACCTCGGCCAGGGCGACGCGACCGCAACCGCATGGGGCTGCGACCTTACCGGCGACTACGTGCGCATCAACGCGCACTACCGGACGTGAGCGACATGCTGCAGGTCTCGCGCGGAGCGCGTTTGGTGACGCAGCATCCGCACGTCATGAAGAACTACGGCCGGCTCGAGATCAACATCGTGCGCGGCGAAGGGTGCTGGCTGTACGACGAGTCCGGGAACGCCTACCTCGATCTGGTGGCGGGGATTGCGGTGTGCGCGCTCGGCCACGCGCATCCGCGCATCGCGCGGGCCGTCGCCGAACAGGCCGCGACGCTCGTACACGTGTCGAACCTCGTGCACTACGAGCCGACCGGCACGCTCGCCGACAAGTTGGCCGAAGTCTCCGGCTTCGACTCGGTCTTCTTCTGCAACAGCGGCGCCGAGGCGAACGAAGCAGCGATCAAGCTGGCCCGCAAGCACGCCTGGCGCAACGGCGAGCCGAACCGCAACGTGATCCTCTCGGCGAAGGGTTCGTTCCACGGGCGCACGATGGGCGCGCTCGCCGCGACCGACAACCCCGCGTACCATGAAGGGTTCGAGCCGCTCCCGCGCGGCTTCCGCCACGTGGCGTTCAACGACGTCGCCGCACTCGACGCGGCGATCGGCGAGCACACCGCGTGCTTCCTGGTCGAGCCCGTGCAGGGCGAGAGCGGCGTCATTCCGGCGACCAAGGAATATCTCGACGCCGCGCGCCGCTTGTGTACCGAACGCGGCGCGCTCTTGATCTTCGACGAGATCCAATGCGGGATGGGCCGCCTCGGCCGCATCTTCGCGCACCAGTACTATGGGGTGACGCCGGATGCGTTCACCTTGGCGAAGTCGCTGGCCAACGGGCTGCCGATCGGCGCGCTGCTGGTCCGCGGCGAAGCCGCCGCCGCGCTGCGTCCCGGCGATCACGGCACGACGTTCGGCGGATCGCCGGTGCCGGCCGCGGCCGCGCTCGAACATCTCAAGATTCGCGACGTCGTCGACCTCGACGAACACGTCGCGACGGTGAGCACCCTTCTTCGTGCGGAACTGACCGCCATCGCGGGCGAACTCCCCGAGGTGTTCGAAGTGCCGCGCGGGATAGGCCTCATGCTCGGCTTGCCGGTGCGTCCGCCGTACAAGGCCAGCGATTTCGTCCCGCACGGACTCGATCACGGACTGATGATCAACGTTGCCGGACGCAACACGTTGCGTTTCGTTCCGCCGCTCATCATCACCGCCGACGAGATCCGCGACGCCGCACAGCGGCTGCGCGCGACGATCGCGGCAGCGCTGCGCGGCTGAGGGCGCAAGCGGTTACGCTTTGATCGCTCCTTCCGGTTCGAGAGGGGTGCCCATCGCCGCTTGGGCTTCCTGAGCTGTCGCTGCGCCGCGGAAGATAGCCGCGACGAGAACGGCCCCGATGGACCCTACGAGCGAACCCAACGGGTACACCCAGTACGTCGAAAGATCGCGAAGCGCGACATCCGGACCAAACGCGCGAGCTGGGTTGAACGCCGCTCCGTCGTACGGCCCACCCATCGTTCCCAGCGCCATGACATATGCGCCGACGGCCAGCGGGATGTAGGCGCCGTCGAGCTTCGGTCCGTTCGCCATGCCGAGAATGAGCAACACCATGCCGAAGGTAAGGATCGCTTCGAATCCGACGGCGCCCAGTTCGTGCCCGGGCGCCGGGATCGTCGCCGCAAGATTGCCTCCCGTGCCGAAAAACGCGCGGGCAATCAACGATCCGACGGCGGCTGCGACGAGTTGAACGACGACGTACACGCAGGCCATGTACCAATGCATGTCTTTCCGCAGAGCGAACGCTAACGTCGTCGCCGGATTGAAGTGCGCCGAGATGTCTCCGAGGAAGTACACGGCCGCGGTGAGCCAGAGCGCGGAGACGGTGGACAGGATGAACGCGTACTGGTACTTGGCCAGATCGGCGCCGCCATAGCTCGCGAGGATCGCGGCGCCCCCCGAGAGGACGAACGTCAAACCGGCGGTCCCGATGAACTCAGCGAGGAGGCGACGCAAACGGTGTTGTGGGCTCTTCCAGTCGGCGGTAAAACGCGGACCGATCGCGGCGTGAAGAGCAGCTTGGCCGACGGCGTTCATTTCTTTGCCGGGACGTCCGCCGATCCCGGATGCGTCAAGTTGATCGGAACGACTACACGATCGTAGAGCGCTTCGTCGACGCCGTTTGCCAGTGCCGCCTGCTTGAGTGTCTCGTTGTGGTCGATCGCGTAGTGCGAGATCTTTGCTGCGTCGTCGTACCCGATGACCGGCGAGAGCGCGGTGACCATCATGACGGACCGATCGACGTTCGCTTTGAGCTGCGGCTCGTTGAGCTCGGCTCCTTCGATCATGAACTCCCTGAAGTGATCGGACATGTCGGCCATGATCAACGCCGAGTGAAGGTAGTTGTCGATGATGATCGGGCGGAACGCGTTGAGCTCGAAATTCCCTTCGGAACCGCCCATCTGGACCGCGACGTCGGATCCCATGATCTGAATGCACACCATGAGCATCGCCTCGGCTTGGGTCGGGTTGACCTTCCCGGGCATGATCGATGAGCCGGGTTCGTTCGCCGGAAGGATCAGCTCCATCAGCCCGGTGCGAGGGCCCGAACCGAGCCAGCGCATGTCGTTGGCGATTTTGAATAGCGTGACCGCGGTCGTTTTGAGCGCAGCATGCGCGCGCACCATTCGGTCAAGGGTGCCTTGCGCCGTGAACTTGTTGTCGGCCGTTTTGATCTGGTAGCCGGTCAGCTCCGAAAGCGACTGCGCGACGCCGTCACCAAAGCCGGCGGGCGCGTTGAGGCCCGTCCCTACGGCCGTCCCTCCCATCGCCACTTGCAGCAGACCTTCGGTGACGCGTTCGAGCTCCGCAATACTGTCGTCGAGCGCACCGACATATCCCGACCACTCCTGACCGACGGTCAGCGGCGTGGCGTCTTCGAGATGCGTGCGGCCGATCTTGACGACTTGGTTCCACGGCTGCGCTTTCTTCGCGATCGCATCGCGCAGCCTGCGCAGCGCCGGCAGCGTCCTCTCCGTCGTCATCTTGTACGCGGCGATGTGCATCGCGGTCGGGAACGTGTCGTTGCTCGATTGACCCATGTTCACATGGTCGTTCGGATGGATCGGCTCCTGCGAGCCGAGCGTTCCTCCAACCAGCTGGATGCAGCGATTCGAGATCACCTCGTTCACGTTCATGTTCGACTGCGTACCGGATCCCGTTTGGTACACGTAGAGAGGAAAATCGCTGTCGAGAGCGCCGCTGATCACCTCGTCGGCGACCTTTTCGATCAGCTTCCCCTTCCATTCGGGTAATCGTCCGGCCGCGGTGTTCACGATCGCGGCGGCCTTTTTCACGTACCCATACGCGTGATACACCTCTTTTGGCATGCGATCGTGCCCGATGTTGAAATGCTCGAGGCTGCGCTGCGTTTGCGCGCCCCAGTAGTGATCCGCCGGCACCTCCACGGTGCCGAGACTGTCGAATTCCTGACGCTTCCCCGTCGCGCGCAGTCCAATCGGAACCTCCAGAATCTTCGGTGCAGTTTCGTGAGTCATTGCCATGACGTTTCTCCCTGATCGAACACGAGAGCAGACAGACATCTCCGAATGCGTCGCCGGATTCGTGGTGCTCGACGACGGGGGCTCTACCCACGATGGGGAGCGGAGTCTTTGGTCGCATTCGCGCTTACCGTCACTCTTCGCCAACGCAATTATTCACCGTCCGCCTGCGGTTTCTTGCTAGCGCTCGTCCTGGAAAACTTCCTCGAGCACGCGACGAACGGATCGCTAGACGCAAAGCGCTCGGTGTGCGGTCGTTCGAGTCAGCTCACCGCGACGAAAGAATCCCGCGCAAGCTTTGCGTTTGCGTGTTAGCATAGCGTTCTCAAGATACCGACCCTCGCGCGCACGCCTACTCAATGCCCATGCGTGCGCACGCTGGGGGGAGATTTTGGAAATGCCTACTATCAAGACGCGCGACAATACGGAGATCTACTTCAAGGATTGGGGCTCCGGACAACCCGTGGTGTTCAGCCACGGTTGGCCGCTTGACGCAGATGCGTGGGAAGACCAGATGTTCTTTCTGGCATCGAGGGGGTATCGCTGCATTGCTCACGACCGCCGCGGAAACGGTCGATCCAGCCAACCTTGGACCGGCAACGACCTGGACACGTACGCCGACGATCTCGCGGCTCTTGTCGAGACACTCGACTTACGCGACGCGATCCATGTCGGTCATTCCACCGGCGGCGGCGAAGTTGCGCGCTACATTGGACGGCACGGAACGAAACGCGTCGCCGCGGCAGTCCTCGTCAGTGCCATTTGTCCGCTTATGCTGAAGACGCCGGCTAATCCCGAGGGTTTGCCGCTCGAAGTGTTCGATCAACTGCGCGCCGGCGTGCAAGCCGATCGCTCGCAGTTTTTCAAGGACTTGAGCGGGCCGTTCTATGGCGCAAACCGTCCCGGTTCGAAGGTTTCGCAAGGCGTGCGTGACGAGTTTTGGCTCCAGGGAATGATTGCCGGCTTCCCTGCGTGTTATGACTGCATCAAGGTATTCTCGGAAACCGACACCACGGAAGATTTGAAAAAGTTCGATGTGCCTACGCTGATCGTACACGGTGACGACGATCAGATCGTGCCCATCGTTTCCGCGGCATCGAAGTCGTCGAAGATCGTTCCCAACGCGCAACTCAAGATCTACCAAGGTGCACCGCACGGATTGCCGACGACACTCAAAGATCGCCTGAACACCGACCTCTTAGAGTTCTTCAAGACCCGCGTCAAAGCCATGGCCTCCGCGAACTGAGGCTCGGTAGACCGACACCGCGCAGCGGCTGCGCGCGACGATCGCGCAACCCTGTGCGGCTGACGGCCGCTAGACCTTGACCAGCGCGCGGTCGTCCACGAACGCGAACTGGGCGAGGGCGTCGGTCAGCAGCCCCGTGTGTTTGGCGGCGCGCCGTTCGTACGCGACGAGTTCGGCGAAGCCCAACCGCAAGCCGCGAGCTATGGCTTCGCGCAGCCCTTTCTCGTCCGCCGTGCGCAGCGCGCGCTGCCGCCGCAAAGCGAGGATCTCGCGGACGACGCCGCCCAGGGCGAACTCGCGGTACAGGTGCAGACCGCGCAGCGGCGCCGGGTCCGGTCCAATCGGCCGTTCCACGATCGTCGGATCGAAGAGGGGCTGCAGTGTCTGCGGGAGCTATCCGGTGATCCATTCCGAAACGACGCACTGTGTGCCCGCGCGTCCGATCGCATCGCGCGCCGCGGTGCCCAGCAGCAGGATCGGTTCCTTGCCGCTGTACTCGTTGAGCGAGGCGGTAGGGCAACTCCGCCACCGCCTTCGCGAACATCGCGTCGCTCTTCGCCTTGGGCGCGAGCCACATCGCGACGTTGCGATGATACTCGTTGATCTCTCTGAGGAACGCCTTGCCCTGCGCCGACGCGTTGAAGCCGTGCGCGTCGATCGCCTCCGGCAAAAAGCCGCCGCCAGGTGTACGGGCCGACGTCACCGATCAGGTTGACGTCGAACCAGTGGTGCCACGTCGCGTCCGTCGCGATTCGCCCGACCGACGCCGCGTGGCCGTCGTACTCCGCGATGACCGGGAACGTCGTCCCGTTCACCTGGTCGTAGTTGTCGTCGGTGTGCGTCGGCGACGATCGAAGGACGCACGCCTCCCGGCCACGTCGTGGTCGTGTAGAATGGGTCGAACGCGGTCTGTCCCGCGTAGCTGGCCGGCAGCGCGCATTCGCCTTCGTGCATGTCGTCGGAGAGCACCGTGATCGCCCCTTTCGATCCGCACAGCAGCGGATGCGAGGCGTCTGCTGCATCCATGCCCGGGAAACACGAGATGCGATCGCCGTCGGCGACCATGAGGATGTTGACGTCGACCGGTTGCGCCCAAGGATACGGCCAGCTCGGTCCGTGAGGAAGACCCATAGAAACCTCCGATCCGAGCAGGAACGCCCGGCCCGGCGATCCTAGGCGCGGCGCCTTACCACGGGCTTACCTGGCGCAATGCGTACGCGGAGCGACAGCACGGGGCGGGGGGCGCACGTCGCTGGGCGTAGAGACCACGATGACCTCCGAAGGCTACTACGAGCGCCTCGACGCGCAGACGTTCACGGCGACCCGGGCGACGGAGAGCCCGTGGGACGAGCGGTTGCAGCACGGCAGCCCGCCGACCGCGCTGCTGGCCCGCGCGATGCTGAGCGCGCACCCGCGCGAGGACATGCGGCTCGCGCGCATCACCTCGGAGTTTCTCGGCCCGATCCCGCGCGGCGAGATGCGCGTGAACACGCGCGTCCTGCGCCCGGGCCGGCGCATCGAGTTGCTCGAAGGTGTGCTCGAAAGCGGCGGCCGCGAGGTGGTGTCGGCGCGCGCGTGGCGTATCGCCGTGCAGCCGGCGGGCAGCGTCCCGCCCGCGACCACGCCGCCCGATCCGGTGCCGCTGTTGCCTGCAGCGCAGGAGCCGCGCAAATGGCTGCGCGGGTGGGGGTACGGCGAGTCGATGGAGTGGCGCTACGTAAACGGCAAGGAAGGCCCGGGGCCCGCCGCACTCTGGGCGAGGGCGCGCGTTCCGCTCATCGCAGGCGAACCGGTGGAGGCGCTGGACCGCGCGCTGCTGCTCGTCGATTCGGCGAACGGGATCAGCGGCGAACTGCCGATGGACGGCTGGCTGTTCGTGCCTCCGTCGTTGACCGTCGCACTAGAACGCTACCCGCAAGGCGAGTGGGTCTTGCTGGAAGCGCGCACGACGCTCACCGACGACGGACTCGGGCTGACGAGCTCGCGGCTCGCCGACGAGCGCGGGTACTTCGGCAGCGGCACGCAACCGTTGCTCGTCGAGCGCCGTTCGTAGCACAGCGCGAGGGTACCGTCCGCCTCACGTATCAGCGGCTGCCGTCTTCGACTTGCGACGCCCGGTTGAGCCGGCGGGTGCGAAGATCGGCTGCATCTACCACTATAACGCACTGCGCCCCGCGGCGGTTCGGCGGCTGGTTAAGGTTTGGCGTCGGGCGGACGCCGGCGGCCGACTTGCGTCGTCTGCTCGAATGCGTGCGCGAACTGCAGCAGGCCGAGCTCGTCGCGATAGCGGCCGACGATCTGCACGCCGACCGGCAAGCCGCCGGTCGTGAACCCGCACGGCACGGAGATCGCCGGATGGCCCGTGACGGTGATGAAATAGCACGAGCGCATCCAGTCCATGTACGTCTCCATCGCGACGCCGTCGATCTGCGTCGGATACGGCTGATCGACGGAGAACGGCGCGACCTGGTTGACCGGGCAGATCAGAAATTCGTAACGCTCCATGAAGTCGTGCATCCGCGCGAACAGCCGTGACCGCAAGCCGTTCGCTGCGGCGACCTGCGCGCCGGTACGTTCGCGGCCGAAGGCGACGTTCCACGCGATCGATTCTTTGAACGCTGAGGGATCGCGGTCGAGCATCGCACCGTACGCGTTGGCGAACAGAATCCCGCGCAGCGTTTGGAACGCTTCGTCTGCACCGCGGAAATCCGGCGTCGCATCGTCGAGGTCGCAGCCGATCGCCGCGAACGCGGAGCGCTGCGGTGCGAGCACGGCACGCACGTCGGGCTCGACGGGCAAGCCGCCGAGGTCTGCGCTCCAGGCGACCCGCGTGCCGCGGAAATCGCGCTCGAGCGATCCCCGATAACGCGCGCTCTCGCCCGGGATCGAGATCGGATCGCGCGCATCGTCGCCCGCCAGCGCGCTCAGGAACAACGCGACGTCGCCGACGGTGCGGCCCATCGGCCCTGCGACCGAGAGCGTGCTCCAACCGTCTTCGGCCGGCCATTGCGCAACGCGGCCGATCGAGGGGCGCAGCCCGACGACGTTGCAGAAATTGGCCGGGTTCCGCAGCGAACCGCCGAGATCCGTGCCGTCGGCGAGCGCAACCATGCCGGTCGCCAGCGCGACCGCCGCGCCGCCGCTGCTTCCGCCGCAGGTCTTGGTGAAATCGTACGGGTTGCGCGTCGCGCCGAACACCGTGTTGAACGTCTGCGAACCGGCGGCGAACTCCGGAATGTTGGTCTTGCCGATCGCTATCGCGCCGGCGCTGCGCTGGCGTTCGACCACGATGCTGTCGAGCGTCGGCACGAAGTCGCGGAAGAGCGGCGAGCCGAACGTCGTGCGCATCCCACGGGTGTGGAAGAGATCCTTGTGCGCGACCGGCAGACCGTGCAGCGGTCCGAGCGCCTCGCCGCGGCGCTGCGCTGCGTCGGCCCGGTCGGCCGCCGCCAGCGCCTCCTCGGCGTGCAGCGTGACGATCGCGTTGAGCACCGGGTTCTCGCGCTCGACGCGCGCTAGGTGCGCCTCCATCACCTCACGCGCGGAGACCTCGCGCCGCGCTATGCGGCGCGCCAGTTCCGTCGCATCGGAGAAGCAGAGCTCATCGCGGTCGGCCAACATCTCCGCTTCTTGGGCGGCGAGAGCCGGTGTTCCGCTCGATCCATCTAGCGCTTCGCTCGTTCAGGGAGGCGGCCGCTCGACGAAGCCGCGGTAGATTCGCGTGAGGGTGTCTTTCTGATCGGCGGACAGGTTGGGGTCGAGCCGTATCGCCTGCTCCACACCGGGGCCGATTTGGTTCGCATCGCCGGCGGTGCGCTCGAGCAGCCCGGCCTGCGTGTACATCGTCTCGGCCGAGATCTTCAATGCCGACGCGAGGTTCTTCAGCACGTCGGCCGAGGGCTTGTGCAGTCCGCGCTCGATCTGGCTCAGATACGGATTGCTGATCTTCGCGATGTCCGCGAGCTGGCGCAACGAGAGGTTTGCCAGTTCTCGCTGCGTACGGATAAATTCGCCGACGCCTTTCCAGACGCGTTCGTTCGTGTCATCAGCCATTACATGTCCAGGCCGCCGTTGACGGTGTACACGGCGCCGGTGATGTAGCCGGAAGCGTCTTCGAGCAGGAATTGCACCACCCGCGCGACCTCCGCGGGACGTCCGAGACGTCGCAACGGAATCTTCTCGACCACCGCATCGAGCGCGGCTTGCGGAATCTGGCCAACCATCTCGGTTGCGATGAAGCCGGGCGCGACGGTGTTCACCGTAATCCCGCGCCGCGCCATCTCGAGCGCCAAGCTTTTGGTGAAGCCGAACAACCCCGCTTTGGAGGCCGCGTAGTTCGCCTGTCCGACGTTGCCCGTCTCGCCGATCACCGAGCTGATGTTGACGATGCGGCCGGACCCACGCTCGATCATGTGCTCGAGGACCGTCTTGCTCATGCAGAACGCGCCGAACAGGTTGACGTTGAGAACGTTGTGCCAATCGTCGTAGGTCATCTTGCGCACGGTCTTGTCGAGCGTGATACCGGCATTGTTGACGAGGTAGTCGACTCTACCGAACCGCTCCATCACTTCCCCGACGACGCGGTTGCAATCCTCAGGCGCGTCGACCCGCCCTTGGTGGATTGAGACCGCCCCGCCTTCGGCTTCGAGCTTCTTCTGCAGCGCTTCGGCAGCGCTTCGGCAGCGTCTTTTCCGCGGCTGTAACCGGCCGCGACGCGCGCGCCGCTCTGTGCCAGCATCGTCGTGATCGCGGCACCGATTCCCCGCGTGCCTCCGGTGACCAACGCGACCTGTCCCTCAAACATGCGTCTACCTCGAATGAGCAGCGATTGCGGCTATACTCACGTCCGCGCCGGGCTTTCCCCTTTCGGCACGAGGCGGCGAGGGCTTTTCCGCAAGCCTCCGGAACCTCGAAGTCCGAACCTTCGTTTGGTCCTTAGGACGCGTGCGTTATCACCGTTCTCGGAAAACGTGTGGTCGGAGGCGTTCCATCTACTACGAATATTTCGACGCGGCGTATCTCGCGCTGTCGCCGGCGCGCTGGTCCGCGCTGGCCGCCAAGGCCTTTTTCAGCAACCCGTTCTCGCCGCTGTCGTACACGCTTCCCGCCCGCATGATGAGCGCCGGCGCCGATGTCTTCACAGGCTTCGCCGAGCGGCGCGGCAAGCCGCCGTGGAACATCCCGGCGCTCCCGACGACGGTCGACGAACGGCCGTTCGGCAATCTGGTTCACTTCGTTCGCGAACGCGACCGGGCGGTGCCGCGCGTGCTGCTGGTCGCTCCGATGTCCGGGCACTTCGCCACGCTGCTGCGCGGCACGGTCGACGGTTTGATCGCCGACCACGACGTCTACATCACCGACTGGAAAGACGCGCGCGAGGTTCCGCTCGGCGCGGGCTCGTTCGGCCTAGACGACTACGTCGCGTACGTGATCGACTGGCTGCGCCTGCTCGGCCCGGACGTGCACGTCATCGCGGTGTGTCAGCCGGTCCCCGCCGTACTCAGCGCCATCGCGATCATGGCCGCCGAAAGCGATCCCGCGCAGCCCCGTTCGATGGTGCTGATGGGCGGTCCGATCGACGTGCGCGTCGCGCCGACCGCACCGGTCGAGATGGCGCAAACGCATTCACTCGAATGGTTCGACCGCGAGCTGACGATGCGCGTTCCGGCCTGGTATTCCGGCGCCGGCCGTTTGGTGTACCCGGGCTACCTGCAGCTCGGTGCGTTCGTCGCGATGCACCCGCAGCGGCACTTCAACGCGCATCTGGAGATCTTCAACGCGCTGGTCGACGGCGACGGCGAAACGGCGGCGAAACGCCGTTCCTTCTACGACGAGTACCAGAGCACCATGGACATCACGGCGGAGTTCTACCTGCAGACGGTCGAGCGGATCTTCAAGCGCGCCGCGCTGATGGACGGGACGATGACCTGGCGCGGACGCGCCGTCGAGCCGGCGGCGATCCGGCGTACCGCGCTGATGACGATCGAGGGCGAACTCGACGACATCTCGGCACCGGGACAGACGTATGCCGCGCACGCGCTGTGCTCGTCGATCCCCACCGAATGCAAGCGGCACTACCTGCAGCCCGGCGTCGGGCACTACGGAATCTTCAACGGCCGGCGCTACCGCGACGAGGTCGAGCCCCAAATCGCCGCCTTCATCGCCGGCCTGAACTAGCCGCTTTTCGCAAGCGTGCCGTCGACGTAGCGGACCGCGTCGATGCTGCACGAGATCTTCGCCGGCGGCCCGGCATCGGCCAACTCCGCGAGATTGATCCGGTCGGCCGTATGGCCGGGGTCGATCCGAGCGTCTGCGATGTTGGTACGGTTCGTCTGCACGTCACCGAACTCGTCGTAGAATGCGAACCGCACGCGCACGGCGGCGATCCCCCGATCGCCGGTGTTGGTGATGCGCAGCGCATGGTGGACGATCGTCAGACCTTGCGCGCCACGGCCGTCGGAGAAGCAGCCGTCGATACGGACGGGGCCCGGCTGGCGCGCGACCTCGGTCGGAATGGGATGCGGCAGGGAGAACGTGACACCGCCGGTCTGGACCGGGATCGCCATCGCCACCTCCGCCGCGGAAGCGCAGGGTGAGAACGAGAGCAGCGCCGCACTCACGGCGGCAAACGAAGACCAGCGCACCAACAACCCTCCACGACGATCGGCTGATCGCAGAACGCACCGCGCCCCGTGGAAGTTCGCGCGCCGGTTTTCCTAGTAGGCGCCCGATCCGAGGCGCGTGTTGCTCGCGCCGAAGCCGACCGTCAGGTTCAGCGTATGGGTCGTGCGGTCGCGTGCCGGATCACGTCCTCGATCCCGGCGCGCACACCGCGCGCGCGAGCAGGTGCGTCGCGCCGACGGTCAGCGATCGGGCGAACGTTCCAAGCGTTTCCAAAGCGAGTCGTCCGCGATAGAAGTTCAGCCCCGCGCCGCGGCGCCGGAACGCATCGTCGTGACGCGGCCGAGCCGAACCGAGACCGAACGGCCGATCACCAGCGCCGTGAGGCCGAACAGGACGATCGCGATGAGCGTGCTCGCGGCGAGCGTCGTGACGACGCTGCGTCCGGCGCCGGCCAGTTCGGCGTCGGCGGCAGCGGCGCCGTCGGCGGAATACGCGTACAAGTTTTCGGCGATCCCGCGCACCGCGGCGAACGCCGCATCGTCGGCACGCAATCCCGCGACCGCCGCGGCGCGCCGGCCGCCGCGCACGGCCGCGATGCGGCCGGCGTAGCTGACGTCCAGCCGGGCGACGGAGTCCGCGATGCGCTGCTCGTAGACGTCGATCTGCTCCAGCCGGGTCACCGAATGCACGGTCGTCCTTACCATTTCATGAGCCGGGCCGCCGGCGGCGACGTTCAGAGCAACAGGTGAACGTCGCCGAACTCATGCCAGAGATAGCCGGCGTCGCGGGCGTGCGCGTAGGCCGCGGCGAGCGTCGCGTCGTCGACGAACGCGCGCAGCATGTCAAGATGACTCGCTTGCGGTTCGTGGAAACCGGTCAGCAAGCCGTCGAGCAGCCTGACGCCGCGTTCTCGCGTGACGATGAGGTCGGTCCAGCCGTTCGCCGCAACAGCGTTGCGGCCGTCGGCCGCGGACTCGAGCGCGCGCACGACCGTGGTGCCGACCGCGACCACCCGGCCGCCGTTGCGGCGCGTCGCGTTGACGGCAGCAGCGGTGGAGGCGGGGACCGCAAACTGCTCGCGATACGGCCGTTCGGTACGCTCGGCGCTCGAGACTCCCGCGTGCAGCGTCACGGCGGCGATGCCCACGCCCGCTGCGCGCAACGCGCCGACGACCGCGGCTGAAAACGGACGTCCGGCCGAGGGCATCTCCGCCGATCCGGGAACCCGCGCGAAGATCGTCTGATAGTCCGCGATCGGCGCCTCCTCGGCGAGATACGCGTAGTGAATCGGCCGGCCGTGCGCGGCCAGATACGCGTCGAGCGGCTGGGTCAGCGCGAGCGCGGCGTACCACAAGCGCGGCCGCGCGTCGTCGAGGGGCGCGAGCAGCGTGACCTGCGCTCCGTCCGGCAGCCCGGCGCGCCCGGCCTCCGGCGCGGCTACGCGAGGTTCGACGATCCACAGGGTGTCGACGACGTTGGTCGAGAGGTGGAGCGCGAACGCCGTTCCGTCTTCGCGTGTCGCCGTCAGCGCGGCGGCCAGGGTCGTCGAATCGTTGACGACCAGCAGGTCACCGGCCCGCAGCAGGGCCGGAAGATCGCGGAAGTACCGATTGCGATGCCGCCCGAGCGCCCGGTCCGTCGCGAGCAGCCGGACCGCGTCGCGGGTGAGGCCGCGGCGCTCCGGCGTCGTCACCGCTTCGCGGCCGAAGGCCGGAGCAGCCGGGACGGTCACCGTCATACCGCCGCCCCGAGTGCGGCTTGTAGTTCGACCCTCGCGAACGTGTCGCGTGGGCCGGCGATCGCGCGCAGTAGGGCGGGCGCGACGTCGCGCGGATCCGCCAAGCCGTGCAGGTCCGCGTCGGGGACCGCGAGTGCATGGAGTTCGGTCGCCATGTCGCCCGGATCGGCGGCCAGCACGCTGATGCCGGAGCCTTCGAGTTCGACCGCCAGAATGCGCGAAAGATGATCGAGCGCGGCCTTCGAGGACCCGTATCCGCCCCAGCCGGGGTACGCGCCGACGGCCGCGTCCGAACTGACGTTCACGATCGTACCGCCGCCGTTGCGACGCATGACCGGCAGCGCGTGCTGGATCAGGTGCAGCGGCGCGAACACGTTCGTCGCGTAGATGCGCTCGAGCGTCGCCGGCGAGAGCTGCTCGAGCGACGGCAGCGGTGAGCGGCCGACCGTCGAGGCGTTGTTGACGAGCAGATCGATCCGGCCGAAGCGCCGTTCGGCAGCCTCGATCAACCGATGCACGTGCGCTCCGTCGGCGACGTCGCCGGCGATCGCGACAACCGGCACGAGTTCGGCGAGCTCGCGCGCCGCTTCGTCGAGTGCGCCCTCGCCGCGCGCGTCGACGACCAGCGCGATCCCACGGCGGCCCAATTCGACGGCGACGGCACGACCGAAACCCTTCGAGGCGCCCGTGACGATCGCGACGTGTCCGCGTTCAAACCAAGTGGTGTCGTTCATGCGCCCAGCGTAGCGAATACACGGGCCCGGCGCGCCGCTCCGACGGCGGGGTCATCCCCTGTCCGAACGGACGGGTGACGAGCAGTTTACAGGAGCCCGCGGGCCTGCGCGATCGCTACCGCTTGCGCGCGGTTGTCGGCACCGAGACGCGCCAGGATCTCACCGACGTGAAACTTGACCGTTCGTTCGGAGATGCCCAGACGATCGGCCGCGGCGCGGTTCGAGAGCCCTTCCGCGAGCAAGACCAGAATCTCGCGCTCGCGTCCGGTGATCCGTTCGCGGCGCGGCGTGCGCACGGCGCGCGCGAGCTGGGCGGCGATATCGGCCGGGATGCGCGTGCCGCCGTTCGCGACCGCGTGGATCACCGCGACGAGTTCGTCGCTCGGCGTCCCCTTGAGGACGTAGGAGTCGACGCCACGTTCGAACGCGCTCGCCACCCGTTCTTCCCCCGCATAGGCGCTGAAGACGACGATGCGGGTCTTCGCCGAAGCGGCGCGCACCGCGGCGACGGCGTCCAAGCCACTGCGCCCGCCGAGCTCGAGATCGAGAATCAGCACGTCCGGTGCATGATCGCGCGCGATCTCGACCGCCGACTCGGCAGTCGCTCCCGTCGCGACGATGTCGATCTTCGGATCGGACCGCAGGTTGGCGGCGATGCCGTCGGTGACGATCGGGTGATCGTCGACGATCGCGACCCGGATCATAGCGTGCGTTCCGCCATCGCGACCTCGATGCACGTTCCCGCGCCGGGTTTCGACTCGATGCGCAGCACCGCGCCGGCCAGCCGCGCGCGCTCTTCCATCCCCACCAAGCCGTGGCGGTCGGCGTCGCGCGCCGCGGGATCGAATCCGGAACCGTCGTCGCGAACGCGCAGCGCGAACGCTCCGCCGCCGGTGCCGATCAGTTCGAGATCGATGCGCGACGCGCCGGCGTGCACGCGCGCGTTGGCCAAACCCTCGGCGGCGATGCGGTAGAGTTCGACCTCGGTCTCGTACGGCAGCACCGGCACGCTGCGCTCGTGGAACGCGACGCGCATGCCCGTCTCCGAACTGGTCCCGCGCGCGAGCGCAGCGAGCGCAGCGGCCAGCGAACGGCCTTGCAGCGGATCGGCGCGCAGGCTGAGCAGCGACGCGCGCGCCTGCGTCATCGACGCGCGCGCGACGGCTAGCGCCGTGCGAACGCGCTCGGCCGCCGGCCCGTCGAGCGCGGCGTCGCGCAGTGCGCTCTCGAGGTGCAGCGCGATCGCGGTGAGATCTTGGGCCAGCGTGTCGTGGATCTCGCGCGCCAAGCGCGCGCGCTCTTCCGAGCGGGCGGCGTTCGCCCCGGCCTCGGCCAGGCGACCGCGCTCGATCGCCAGGCCGATTTGCGCGCCGATCGCGGAAAGCAGCTGCAGATCGGTGGCGCTCAAGCGCCGCCCGACCGGCGGGCACAGGTTCATGATGCCGAGCCGCCGGTCGCCGAACCGGAGCAGGACGGAGGCGTGCGACTGCAGTCCCAAGGTCGGGGCCGCACCGGGTTCGTCCCGCCCGCGGCGCAGCCGCGAACACGAGATCGTATCGACGTTCTTCGAGTCGAAGTCGCCGTCGACGAACGATTCCATGCACCAGCAGGGATCGCCGGTCATCTTCACCGGCTCGCGCAGATACGGGGGGAGCTCGTGGGCGGCGGCGAGATAGAACCGTTCCGTCTGCGGATCGAGATTCCAAATCCAGCCGGCGGCGAGATCGAGGGCGAGCACGATCTCACGCAGCGCCGCTTCCAACGCGCGCTCGAGGTCGGTCGCCGTCAGCGCGCCGGCGATCGCTCCGAACAGCGCGACGTCACGCTCTTGCACTCAGGCCGCCTTCGCCCCGCGCTCGAACGTGTACTTGTTCCTGGGCCGGCGCTCAGGGATGCCTGGTATCTGGTCGACCGAGCGTTTTTCGCAGGCCGAATAAGAGGAATAAGGAGGTTTTGAGCAAGCGGGCACCTGGAAATACGCGGATTATGGAGACCCATGCGCTCGAATATGCCTTCGTTCGCGGCACCGAGGCGGCAGCGATTGCCGCAGGCCGCTTAGTCGGTCTGGGAGAGAAAAACGCCGTCGACGGCGCCGCGGTGGAAGCGATGCGCACCGCACTCGCCGGCGCGGATCTCAACGGCGTCGTGGTGATCGGCGAGGGCGAGAAAGATGAAGCCCCGATGCTCTATCACGGCGAGGAGGTCGGCAACGGCCGGGGTCCCTCGCTGGACATCGCGGTCGATCCGATCGACGGGACGACGCTCGCCTCGAAAGGCGGTCCCGGCGCGATCGCCGTCATCGCCGCGGCGCCGCGCGGGACGCTCTTCCGAACGCGGGTCCCGTACATGGAGAAGCTCGTGACGGGTCCCGCCGGCCGCGGGATCGTCTCGATCGACGTGCCGCTCGAAGACAACCTGCGCGCGCTCGCCCGTGCCAAGGGCCGCGAAGTCGCCGACCTCACCGTCGCGCTGCTCGAACGCCCGCGCAACGAATCGCTCATGCGCGCCGTGCGCGCCGCCGGAGCCCGCGTTCGCGTGTTCGGCGACGGCGACGTCGCGAACGCCGTGTACGCCGTGCTCGAAGATCGCGCGCGGGTCGACATGCTGGCCGGAATCGGCGGATCGCCCGAAGGCGTGATCGCCGCGTGCGCGACGCGCGCGCTGGGCGGCGAGATGTTCGGCCGGCTGTGGGCGCGCGACGAACGCGACGAAGAGATCGCCCGCGGCGAAGGGTTGCGTATCGGGAAAACGCTCACCCTCGACGACCTCTGCGCGAGCGAAGAAGCGATCTTCACCGCGACCGGCGTGACCGACGGCGAGTTTCTCGACGGCGTACGCTATCGGCGCGGCAGGGCGTTCACCCAATCGATCATCATCTCTTCCTACTCGCACGTCATCCGCACGATCGACGCACGGCACGACCTGCGGCCGCGCAACCTCGACCTCGGCGCCGTCGTTGCGGAAACGCAGCCGGCGGATCGCCGGTGAACGGCGCCGCAACGCCACAGCGGCATTTCGCATTCTGGCCGAAGGGCCGGCCCAAAGAATTTCCGGTTCCGCAAACCAATCTGGCGCACAACCTCGCGACGTCGGCGGCGCGGTTCCCCGATCACGCCGCGATCGTCTACTACGACACGCCGATCACCTACCGGCGGCTCTGGAACGAGACCGAAGCGCTGGCGGGGTACCTCGTCCGCCGTGCCGTCGTGCGGCCCGGCGACCGCGTCCTGCTCTACATGCAGAACTCGCCGCAATTCATCATCGCGTACTACGCGATTCTGCGCGCCGACGCCGTCGTCGTTCCGTTGAACCCCATGCTCGTCGGAGAAGAGCTCGCCGTCTACGTCGAGGACAGCGGCGCGACCGTCGCGATCACCGGGCAAGAGCTCGCGCCGCGGCTGCGCATGCTCGTTCCGGCGCCGCTGAAGCACACGATCGTCGCGGCGTACTCCGACTATCTCGAAACCACGACGGATCTCGAGCTTCCGCCCGCGGTCGCCGCGCCGCGCGCGCCGGTGGAAGGCGAAGGATTCGTCGCGTTCTCCTCCGCTGTGGCGGCCGGCGAACGGCCCGGCCCGATGACGGCGGGCGGCGACGACATGGCGCTCCTGCCGTACACGTCGGGCACCACCGGCCGCCCCAAGGGCTGCGTCCACACCCACCGCTCGATCCAGACGACGGCCTTCGCGACGCCGATGTGGGGCGGCGCGATGATGCCGGGACGCCGCGTCATGTCCGTCCTGCCGTATTTTCACGTGACCGGGATGACCGGCGACATGAACGCCACGCTGCTTTGCGGCTCGACGATCGTCATGATGACCCGCTGGGATCCCGCGGTCGTGCTGAAGCTGATCGAACGGTACCGCTGCACGAGCATGACCGCGATCAGCACGATGATCGTCGATCTGCTGGCGCATCCCGCATATCGCGGCGAAGCGCTGGCGTCGATCATGCACCTCAGCGGCGGCGGTGCGCCGCTTCCGGCGGCGGTCGGCACCGAGCTGACCGAGCGCTTGGGGCTGAGTTACATGGAAGGCTATGGGCTCACCGAGACGATAGCGATGACGCACGCGAACCCACCGGACCGCACGAAGCTGCAGTGCTTGGGCGTCCCGACGTTCGGCGTCGACTCGCGCGTGCTCGATCCCGAGACGCTGCGCGAACTCGGTCCGACAGAGACGGGCGAGATCGTGATCGCCGGCTCCCAAGTGATGCGCGAGTACTGGCATCAGCCCGAAGCGACCGCCGACGCCTTCATCGAACACGACGGGAGGCGCTTCTTCCGCACCGGCGACTTGGGTTACGTCGATGACGACGGGTACTTCTTCCTCGTCGACCGCCTTAAGCGCATGATCAACGTCGCGGGCTTCAAGGTTTGGCCGGCGGAAGTCGAGACGAAGCTGTTCGGGCACCCGGCCGTCAAGGAAGCCTGCGTGATCGCTTCGACCGATCCGCGCATCGGCGAACGGGTCAAGGCGCTCATCGTGCCGCGCGACGGGGTTCCCGTCACGCCTGAAGAGATCGTCGCGTGGGCGCGCCAGCACATGGCCGTCTACAAGGCGCCGAGCGTGGTCGAGTTCGTTCCGTCACTGCCGCGTTCCGGTTCGGGCAAAGTGCAGTGGCGCGAACTGCAGGAAGAGGAGCAAAACCGGCATTCGGAGGCAGCCGGGGCGCGCGCGCGCTAGCCCGCGTCTACTCGATCGGAGCCATCCCGAGGAACAACCGAATACGGTTCAGCAGTCGGAGCCGCCGCCGGCGCCGATCGCCGAGTCGGCGTTCCTAGAAGATCGTGATCTGCGGGCCGCGGCGGTCGCGGCGACGCCGTTCGCTCTCCTCGGCGGCGCCACGGGCCGCCGCTTCGTCGTCCTCCACGTCGGCGCGGGTTCGCTAGGCGCGTTGCGGCGACACGCCGCGCGTCGAGCGCAGCGCGGCCGCCGCCGCGCGCAAGCGTGCGCACCGGTCGCCGCCCACAAGTTCGCTGATCCGCTGATCCACCGGAGCGTCGGCCGCGCGAAACGCTTCGCGGGCCGACGCGTCGAGTTCGATGACTTCCATCTTCGGGCGCAGCCACGCCAAGGCTTCGCGTTCCATCTCGCGGGCTCGGCCGCGGTGCCACACCATCGCGTCGCGCAGCGCGTTCTCCACGCTCGCGCGATCCGTCCCCAACCCTTCCATAGTAGCCGGATTGGCGAAGACGATCTGCGGCGTGTAGGTATGCGCGCTCAGGGTGAGATAGCGCTGGACGGCCGGCAGGTCGAGTCCGCGAATGTTGGTCAGCGGGTTCTCCTGCGCTTGCGCTTCGCCGTTCTTCAGCGCCGCGGGCAGCTTGAAGAACGGCACGTTGGTCGCCGTCGCGCCGAGTGCTTCCGCAAAGTACAGGTACACGGGCGCTTCCATCACGCGCAGCCGCAGGCCGCGCACGTCGTCGACCGTACGGATCGGCTGCGACGTTGAGGTGAAGTGGCGCATTCCGTTCTCGAGATAGCCGTACGCAAGTAACCCGACCGATCCGGCTTCGGCGAGCACTTCGCGTCCGACGTCCGCGTCGAGCACCGCGAACGCGTGCTCCGGCGTCTCGAACAGAAATGGCAGCTCGAGCAACTGCGCGGCGGGGATCACGTTGCCCGCCACCGAGCAGGCGACCGATGCAAGCGCGAGCTCGCCCGACACGAGATCGTCGAACGCATTGACCTCTCCGCGACCTTTGCCGGTGTACGGGATGTCGAGTTCGACGGAGATGCTGCCGCCCGTGCGCTCGTGCACGAGCGACGCGAAGCGCTGCCACGCCTCGGCTGAGGGCGAGTTGTTGAGGATCGTGGCGACCCGCAGAACGGTGCGCCGCCGTACGGCGGTATTGGCGGAGACTCCCGATGCGAGCCGCTTGACATGATGCGCGAGCGCGTTGACGGACAGCGTGCTCTCGGTCGCCGCCGTGTGGTGCGAGCGAGAGATGTCCAATACGCCTCGGGATGCACGCTCGAGCTCTTCAGTGCTCGATGCCTGCGCGGCGATCGTGTCGTCGACCCGTTCGAACGCGGTGGAGACGCTCGTGACGGCGGCCGCGATCGACTCGAGTGCCTTCCCCGCGAGCGACGACGCCGCCGCGCCGACCGTCACTGCGTCGTCGGTTCCGCGCGCGACGTCCGTGGCGGCGATCGCCTTCGCGTCGATCTCGCGCAGCAGGACCTTCATTTCCGTGGTCGCGGTGCTGGTCGATTCGGCGAGCTTGCGCATCTCTTGCGCGACGACGTTGAAGCCGCGGCCGTGGACGCCGGACCGGGCGGCTTCGATCGACGCGTTGAGGGCGAGCAAGTTCGTCTGCTCGGAGACGTTTTCGACGAACTTCACCGCGTTGCTGATGCGGGCGCTGACCGCGAGCAGCTCCGCGATCGCGGCGGCAGCCGACCGGCTGTGATCGGCGAGCCGTTCGACCGCCTGCGCGAGCTGATCGATCTGGCTCGACGCGACGCTTACCGCGGTGTGCGCGCCAACGACTTCCTCCCGCACCGCACGCACCACGCCGGTCATGCTGGCGAGTTCGCGCGCGGCATTCTGCGTCGTCTCGACGACGTCGCGCAACGACGCAGCTTGTTGGAGCGCGTTCTTTGCGATCTGCTGCGTCACGCCGCGCAAATGCACGATCGCCGTACTCATCTGGCCGGCGAGGTCGGTCAGTTCGTCCGACTCCATCATAGTACTATCGGCCATGTTGGGCCGCCCAGCGGTCAAAGGGGTGAACCGAGCGTCAAGGTTGCGTTAATCGCCTATGCGGAACCTTTCTCTTTGCCGAGCGGACCGTCCACACTTCGCTTCCGCTGGGCGTCGAACTGGGCTGCGACGGCGCTCGAAGCGGCCGTGATGGCCGCTCAAATCGCGGTGCTCTGGGGCGTCTCTGCCGGTGGGACAGCTTTGGCGTTCGCGCTCCACCTGCCGGTCCCCGGCAACGTGATCGGATTGTGCGCTCTTCTCCTCGGCCTCGCCACCGGCGCGGTCAAGATGTCGTGGTTCGATCGCGGGGGCGACTTTCTCACCAAGCATTTGGCCTTCTTCTTCGTCCCCGTCACCGTCGGCGTAATGGCCTTCGGGACGACGTTCGCGCGTTCCGGAATCGGGATCATTGCGGCGCTCGTCATCAGCGCCGTGGTCGGGCGCCCGTCCTCCTTTCGACGGCGGTGATCGTGGCCGTATTCCTTGCGACCGGCTTCAACGTCCGCGACTACGCGCCGGCGCAACAGATCCTGACCCTTCCTGCTGGGCCCGGCGACCGTTGCGCTGGCGATCCCCTTATATCGCAATCGAGCCGCGTTCATGCGCGAGTTTATCCGGCCGTCACGGGGCTCGTGGGGAATCCTCGTGACGATGGCCACGGCGATCCTCTGCGCTCGTGCCTTCGGCCTCGGCCGTTCGCTTGAAGCGACGATCGCGGTGAAGTCGGCGACGACGGCGATCGCGATCGAAGCCGCCCGCGTCGTGCACGGCGACCCCGCGCTGGCCGCCGGCTTCGTCGTGTGCACGGGGTGCTTCGGCGCGGCGGTCGGTCCGTGGCTGCTCGACCGAATCGGGTGCGGGACCCGCGACGTCGCGCTGGGTTCGATCGCGCACGGCATCGGCACCGCGCAAGCCGCGACGGAAAGCGAGCTCTGCGGGGCCGTCGCGGGCGTCTCGCTGGGCCTGGGCGCCATCCTCACGTCGCTCGCCGCGCCGGTCCTCGTCCGCTTCCTCGCGAGTTGAGAGCGCTCTCTCAGGCCGCGGTCGTCGACTCGTCCGCAAAGCGCTCCATTATCGCGACCACATCTTGGCGGCATTCGAGGAACGCCCCGGCAATCGCCGGGTCGAAGTGTGACCCCGCAACGCGCTCGATCTCCGCGAACGCGTCCTCGGGCCGCCACGGTTGTTTGTATGGCCGTTCAGACACCAGCGCGTCGAACACGTCGCAGACTGCCGCGATCCGCGCGCACTGAGGGATCGCCTCGCCGCTCAGGCCGTCCGGATATCCGGTACCGTCCCAGCGCTCGTGATGGCGCAGGGCGATGTCGGCGGCGGTCTGCAGCACGACCGACGAGCTGCCGCTCAGGACGTCGTAGCCGGACGTCGTGTGCGAGCGCATGATCTCCCACTCCTCGGGGGTGAGCGGTCCGGGCTTGAGCAGAATCCGGTCCGGCGTCGCGACCTTGCCGATGTCGTGCATCGGCGTCGCCAGCAGCAATATCCGCTGTTCCGCCTCACTCGAGCCGAGTTTCGCGCCGACGAGGGCCGCGTACCGGCCCATCCGCTGGATGTGCATTCCCGTCTCGTTGTCGCGGAACTCGGCGGCGCGCATCAGACGGTAGATCGTTTCTTCTTCGCGGTCCGCAAGTTCGCGCGTCGCGCGAGCGACTTCGTCGGCAAGCGCCCGCGAACGCGCGCGGCTCCGGCGAAGCTCGAGGAGGTTTCGCACGCGCGCAAGCAATTCGGTCGGATCGGTCGGTTTCACCAAAAAGTCGCTTGCACCCAAGTCGAAGGCGCGCCGCCGCACGTTGTGGTCCTGCTCGACCCTCACCATGACGATCGGGATTTCCGCATCGGGCCGCAGCGCGCGGTATTGCTCGATGAACTCGAGTCCGTCAGGACTCGGCATGCGATAGTCGAGCAGGAGCATGTCGGGTTCATTCGCTTGACACCAAACGAGCGCCGCCGCGGACGACGTGAAACCGCGCGTCGAAGCGTCTGCAATCTGCGCGACGATTTTCGCGTAACGTTGGACGTTCAACGCGTCGTCATCGATGATGACTACGAGCACTGCGGGTCTCCGTTGACCGTAGCGTGAATCTGCCGCACGACCGGGGGCGCCGTCCGACGCGTCGCCGAGAAGTCATAGTGTGCCAGCGCGCTCCGGAGGCCCGACTCCACCCGCTCCTCGCTGACGCCGTATTTGCGTGCCAGCGTTTGTATGGACTCCCCGACGAGGAAGTCCACCAAAACGGAGAGAGTGTGCGGGTCACCCGTCGCGCCGCACCAGTCTCTCACATGCAAATGGGCGGGACGCCGAGGGCGACGATGATGACGAACCGGCTGATCTGATTCATGGTGTGACACCTCGAAGAAGTGGAGTGCTGTGTCACGCACCATAAACGAAGCGGCGCTTTTGCGATCAGACCCAAGTTAGGTAGGAGCGGCGCCCACCCAGACGGTCAGGCGTCTTGCAGCAGGCCCAGCTTTCGCGCTCGGGCGAGCGCATCGAGCCGGCCGCGGGCTTGCAGCTTCTCGATCGCGTTGCGAACGTGGGTCCGGACCGTATACGGACTGCGGCCGAGCGCCGCGGCGATCTGCGGCGCGTTGCGTCCCGCATCGATCTGCCGCAGAATCTCGACTTCCGTCGTCGTGAGCGGTCCCGTGCCGGGACGGAGCATGACGTGAGCGTACACCGATTCAATCAGCCTCGCGTATCCGCGTACTTTCGGCGAGAGCGAAGCAGCCGGCACGCCGCGCCCCGTGCCGACGAGTCCCGCGATGTCGGGATCGTTGCGCAGGAGTTCCGCATCGGCACGGCGGTCGGCACGCACCGCGTCCCCGACGAGCAGGCAGGTCGCACATGCGATCGCGCGCGCGAGACGCCGGTATCGCAGCTCGTACGCCGGAAGGCCGCTCGGCGGACGAGCCGACGCGCCGATCGCGCGGCGCGACAATGAGCGCGCTGCGTCGTAATCGGCAACAGCGACATTGCACAGCGCCGCCAGAGCTCGGCACAAAGCGCGTTCCCCGGGGCTGCGCGAGTCTTCGTCACCGAGCACGACGAACACGTTGCGCGCCGAAGCGAAGTCTGCGCCCGCCGCTTGGATCATCGCGTCGGCCACGCGGCTGGCGAAACGCTCGCGATATTGTTCCGGCAAGGGCTCCGCGCGCAGGATTTCCATCGCCGCCCGGGCTCCTGCGTCGTCCGCCAGTTCGGTGGATATTTCGTACTGCGCCACCAGGCCCAGCGCACGTACCGAGCGATCCCCCGCGGCGGCGGCCTCGACCGCGACTTCCCGCGCGCACCGCAGCGCAGCAACGAGGTCGCCGGTGAGGCCGTAGTGCGTCATGTACGCGACCAATTGTGCGCCGGCCGCAAAGCGGTGCGCTCCGTTCGCGCGGGCGAGCGCGACCGACGCATCGGCGTGCCGCAACGCCGCCTCGGATTCCTTTCTGTAGAACGCCGCCAGCGCCAGACGTTGATACACGCGCATGCGCAGCAGCGGGTCAGCCTCGTCATCGAGTCCCGCCTCGATCGAGGCCCCCAACTCGACGGACACCGCGAGCTCGCCTTGGACCGCCGCGACCACGCAGCGCAGGGCCGCGAACGCCATCGCGTCGCGGTCGACGCGGGGGTCGGCGAAGATTGTCTCGACTTCGTCGAACCGCTGAAGCGAGATCACGATCGGGAGCCACAAGTCGGCGACGAAGCGGCCTTCATCGATCGAAGCGAGCTGCCATGCGCTGCGCATGATCCGATCTCCGCGAGCGACGTCGCCGTCGAACTGTGCGAGAACGGCCTCGACCAAACGGGCGCCCGTCGACGCAGGAGCGAGGGTCACGCGCAGCTCCGCAAGTTCGCGCGCGTTCCCACGGACGCAATGCCGAAATACCGACTCTAGGGAGTCCCGCCTCCACGGCATGCTCGTCGGGTACGCCTCCGCTCGACGCTAGACCTGCGCCCGACGCTTCTCTTCGGGCTATTGCGGCGCTTCTACCTAAGTCTTATCTTGCCGCTGGAGGTCGACGGCGTACACTAGGGGACGAAGCGGTCGGCGGTCGGGTGTGGTGACTTGGCTGCTCACGTTCGTGGTCCGGTCGAGCGTCGCACCGCCGATCGCTTCGTGTCGTCCACCGTGGGGATGCCTCAGGTCTCCGTGTGCGTGATGGTGACCGTCTCAGGGCGCTTTTGGGGCTCCACCGTCTCACGGACCGTCGTGCGCTTTTCGACGACCGTCGGCTCCTGAACGACCGCCGTGCGTTCGATCGTGGTCTCTTTGGTCTCGGTAACTTTGGCACTGTCCATGGCGGTGTGTTGCCCGCAAACGGTAACTATTTCACCACCACTACGGTCGCCGCGCTCCGGCCGAACTCGTCGGGCCGGTCGACGACGTGCACCTCGGCCCCCGGCCACGCGAACGTACCGGGCGTCACGGTGCGCGCGAGATAGTGCAGCCGGTAGATGCCCGCGTCCAATTGGTCGGCGTACGCTTGAATTCGATCGGATCGAATCTGCTGGTCGCCGATCTGCCACGACGCCGAGGGGACGTGCAGCGCGCCGGACGTCGTCGCGAAGGTGGTGTCGACCCCCTCCAGTCCCGCCGGCAACGGATCGGTGATCAGTAGCCGCTCGACCGGATGATCGCTCACGATCTGCAGCTCGACGTCGTAGACGTGCGCGACCGCGAGCTCGAGCGGCGCCGCCGGCAGCGCGAGCCCGAGCGTCGCAAGGATCGTCGCCGTGTTTGCCGGACGCACGACGCGCGTGATCCGAAGGCCGTTCAGCCGGCCCGGCGCCGCTCCGGCGATGCGATACCGATAGGTCACCGCATAGTGGAGCGTCCCGGCACCGTCCTTGGCAAGCGTCACGTCATTGTGACCGGCTGGCAGGTCGCGCATCGGAACCGTCTTCGTGCGGAGCGCGGCGCGCGGGCCGGAAAACTGCTGGGCGAGGATCTGATGTCCCGCGACCGACGCGGTCGCGGTGAAGTTCGCCGCATGCTCGCGCCCGGCGAAGTCGACGAGCGCATCGAGTGCCGCCGCGTTCTCGCACGCGCACCCGAACGAGCCGTTGCGCCGCATGTCGAGCAGACCGCGCGTAACGCGGTCGATCGTTTCGCCGTCGGCGTTGAGCGCGAGTTCCAGCCGCAACGCTTGCGCCTGCGCCGCGACGCGGCCGTCGTACCAGCGGTACCTGCCCGGCAGGTTCACCGCCGCGCCACGCGCCGTCGTGTAGAGCCGGTCTTCGACCGTCTTGGCCAGCGACGCGGCGCGCGAGGAGTATCCCCGCGCGAGGGTTAGCAGCCGCGCGAGCCGGGCGCGATCGGCGAACGCGAGGCCGTCGCGCTGCGCGTCGACGTCGGCCAAGAAGCTGGTAGTGTGGTCGCCGGCCGCGGCGAGCGCGTCGAGCGCGGCCAAGCGCAGCTGCGCCTTGCACAGCTCGCTGGTGCACCAGCGCGCGTGGCCCGTCGGGTCGGCGAGTACGGCCAAAGCGTAGGAACGCGCGCCGGCGAGCAACGCAGGATCGCCCGCGATCTTCGCGTCGCGAGCGCGCGCGAGTGCCGCCAGCGCCGGGAGCGAGTCCCACGGATCGGAACCGTTGGCTTGCCAATACGCCGCGAACCCGCCGTCGCTGCGGCGCAGCGAACGCAGCGTCGCGATCTCTTGCGCAGCCCGTGCGCGAGCGGCGCTCGCATCGTCACCGCTGCGCGCGGCGAGGATCGCGACGTCGCTCGAGACCGCCAAGCGGCTCGCCGCGGAGATCGTCAGCCGCTCGTCGCCGAGCAGCGCCGCCTGCGCCGCCACGGTGATCTCCGGAAGGAGCGAGGAGGCCAGCGCGACGTCGATTCCGCCGCTGTCGCGCGGCGTGTCCGCCGCGACGTCGAGACCGACCGTTGCCCGCCCGCCGGTCGTCCCCGTCTGCGCGACCGCCTCGGAGACGTCGGTGTCGCGAACGGGGAGCGGGATCGCGAACGCGTCGCCCGCATGCGCGCCGCGCACCGTGATCGTCGCGGTCGCATCGCCGGTAGCGGTCGCGACGATGGGGAAGCGGTACGCTCTGGTGATGCGCTCCAGCGGCGCATCGAGCATCGTCGTCGCTGCCGGCTTGTCGTCGACGAGGAACGCCAGGGGTCCGTTCAGCGTCGCCGCGACGTGCAGGGTACCTTGCGAACCGGTACCGTTGGTCACCGCGACACCGCCGTCGAAACGATCGCCGGGCCGCGCGAACTGCGGCAGCACCGGGTTCGCGACGAGGGATTTCGTCGTGTGGAACGTCGCCTCGCCGTTGCCGAAGCGTCCGTCGGCCGTCGCCGAAACGACCATCACCCGCCATGTCGTTAGATCGTCGGGAAGCGTGAACGTCGCGCTCGCGTCGCCGTTCGCGTCGGTGCGGACCGCGCCGGCGAAATACGCCAGCGCTTGGAACCTGCGGCGCACGCGCGGATCGGCTTCCTCGCCGGAGAGGCCGCCGCCGAACCCCCAACCCTTCTCCAGCGGCCGGGACTGCGTCGCAAGGACGAGCGTGGAGCGATTGTCGGCATAGCGCGTCGAGATCGGCTGCTCCGCGTAGACGAGTTTGACCAGGTCGGGCGGACGATAGTCCGTCAGCTGCAGCACGGCGTCGTTCACGACCATCAGCGCGGCTTGGCCTTGCACCGGATGGTGCGCGCCGTCGGCGAGGTGAAAGCGCACGGTCTGTTTCGCACCCGGTTCGAGCACGCCGGCGTCGGCCTTGACCGTCGCGACCACGTATTTGGCATCGACCGCGACCGCAAAAGCCGCGAAGCCGACCCGGGCGAGCGCGTTGCCGTTGTCGGCCGGATTCGTCGCCGGCGGCGCACCGCGCCGCACCAAGAACGCTTCGACCGCCGCGTTCGGCAGCATCTCCGGCGTCACGGTGAAGCGCACCGTCGGCGCCGCGCTCGACGTGATCTGCGTCGTCTCGAACAGCACGCCGTGCCGCACCACGGCGAAGTGGAGTTCGGCGTTCGGGAACGGCGACTGCACGAGCGCCGTCGCCGTGTCGCCGGGCTTGTACGACGTGCGGTCCAGCTTCACGGTGAGCTGGCTCGGGTCGCGAACGAACCACGCCGTCTCTCCCGCTCCGCCGACGTACGCTTCCACGTCGGTCTCGGCCGCGTCGTCTTTCGCGCCCGCGACGTTCGCGCGAATCCGGTACGAGCCGGGCTTCGGCGGCGTCAGCTTGACGGTCGCCGGCGCGCCGGCGGTCATGACGTCGCCGCTCGCGACCGTTTCGTACGACACCGAATCGACGGCCGCTTCCGCACCTTCCATGATCTGCGTGGCGCTCGCGTATTTCGCGAGCTGCAATTCGACGTGGACGGCGGTCCCGGCGTGCGGCGCGCCCCGCGAATCGGTCGCGATCACCGCGACGGCGAGCGGCGACCCCGCCGTCCCGACGTCGTCGGCCCGCAGGCCGATCAGCGTTTCCGCGGGCAGTGCGGTGAACGTCTTGAGGTCCGAGACCGCTACGTTGGACGCGTCGGTCGTCTCCGCATCGACCTCGTACGTCATCGGATACGGAAGATCGGCGGCGACGGGGACGCTCACCGCGCTCTTGCCGGCGTCGTCGACGGTCGCGGTCGTCTGCAGCACGTCGGTCGCGGCGTCGGGCTGCTGGTCCGGCCAGAACCACTGCCGCCCGAAGCGATACGCGTCGCGTCCCTTCGGCGTGAAGTCGGCCGGGCGCCGCGTCACCGTGAAGGCGGTCGATGCGCCGGAGAGCGGCGCGCCGAACAGGTACGCGTTCTTCGCCGTACCGGCAACCGTGCTGCCGCGTTGCACGACGTCGCGGTCGAGGCTGAGGTCGACCTTGAAGTTCGGCGGCTTGAACTGCGCGACGCGGAAATCACCGCTGAGCTTCTCGCCGTTGCCGGCTTGCGCGTGCACGGTGTACCAGCCGAGCGGCGCGCTCTTCGGCAGCGGCACCGCAAACGACGTCATGCCGAACGCGTCGAGCGAGCGCCGGCCGAGATCGCGTTTCGATCCGTCGGGAAGATCGAGACCCAGCGCGTACGACGGCGACCGTCCACGCCGCAGCGCGCCGTCGACCAGGAACCAGCCGACGGCGGTCATCTGCGCGGCCTCGCCGGGCTGGTACAGCTGGCGGTCCGAGAAGATCGTGCCGCGCGCGATCGGCGTCGCCGAGGACCAGCCGTTCCAGAAATCGCCGGAGTACGCGCCGCTGTAGGAATCGCTGCGCACGTACGTCCAGTCGCCGCCGCGCCGCACGATCGTCACGAACGACGGCGCTTCGTCCTCACCGTTGTCGCGCGCGGCGCACGACGCGAACGACGCACCTCCGAAGCGCGCGGTGCCCGCGGCATCGGTCGTCGCGCTCGCGCACGCGAGCGGCGTCGACTTCGTCTTGAGATCCGCTTGCGAGGGATAGACGTCGACCTGCGCGCCGGCCGCCGGCATTCCGTCGGCGATGCGATGGACGCGCACGAATCCGCCGTCGGGGAAGAACTGGGCGAACACGCCGAGGTCGGTCAACTGCACGACGCCCGCCGCGACGAAGTTCCGGTCGGCGCCGAAGGTCGCCGAGACGCCATATGCGAGCACGCCGGCGGGCGACCCCAGCTTCGCGCGCAGCGGGACTTCGATCGTGCGCTCGACGTTGCGCGGGCCGCCGGCGTCGAAGCGCGGCCAACTCCCCGGCGCGGGAAGCACGTCGCCGACGTCCGGCGTGCCCGACGGATCGGGATGCAGCACGACGTCGGCCGGCTTGAGCGGATCGAAGATCGCGGCGACGTCGGAGGGCGCGTTGACGGCGACGACGTTGAGGCGCACGTCTTTCGTCGCCGGAAACACGCTCGGGCCGCTCGGCGCCCAGACGTCGGCGAGCAGATCGCCGGTGCGGAACGTGACGTGCTCCGCTTCGCCGAGCGTTTGTCCGAACGTGTCGCGCAGATCCGCGCCGGCGTCGACGGCGTAGTCGGTGTTGGGCGAGAGCAGCGCGCTGTTGATCGCGACGCCGGCGTCGATCGCGGCGAACGGAGTCGACGCCTTCGGCGGCGCCGGCGTGAGGTGCAGCGCGCCGAGCGTTTTGCCGTCGATCGGGTTGGTGAAGAGCAGCTGCGCGTCGCCTTGGGTGAACCGGCCCGGCGTCGACCAGCCGACCTTCGCAAAGCGCAACGCCTCGAACGTCTTGAGGTGACCGACGAACGTCTTCGTGCTCGCGAGGTTTCCGTCGCGCGGCAGAATGCCGGGCTCGAACACGATGTCGTAGTGCGTCCCTTTGGCAAGCGGCGCGGAGGGGACGAGGACGTAGTGCCAGGAGCGATCCGTCGGGTCGAACGCCTCGTCGGGCGCTGCTGTCGGAGCCGCCGACGGCGACACGCTCGGCTTCGCCGTGTCGGGTGGGACGACGAGCCGCACGGCGCCTTTCGTGTCGCCGCCCGGGCGCGCGAAGGCGTGCGCTTCGAGCGAAGCACGGTCGAGCGCGACGTTCGAGGTGAAGCGAATCGGCGGCGACAGCCCGCTGGGAGTCTCGTTGTCGGCCGGCAGGCTCCCGAGGGCGATTCCACCGGTCTGGAACGTCCAGGCGAGGTCGTCGTCGAGCGCGCGCCCGTGAATCCCGCGGAGGCCCTTCGCGATCTGCACGCGCACGCGGGTCGCGCCCGGCCAGGCACGATCCGCTTCGAAGCCGATCATGCGCGGCGTCAAGAACCGGAACCGGCCCGGCAGCGCGGGCTGCAGCGAGAAATGGCTCAAGATCGCCGCCTCGTCCGGCGATTCCAGGCGCTCGAGCGGGATCAGATCCTCGCTGAAAAGGATGCGGATCTGGGCCAGCGATGCGACCTTGCCGGTCGGGGAGAGCGAGGCGATCAGCGGCGGCGGTGAAGGCGCGGGGAGCGGCGCGACGGTGGCGAGCGGCTGCGGTCCGGGAGCACGAGAAACGCAGCCCGTCGCGAAGAGCGCGAGGAGCGTTGCGGCGAAAGCGAGCGTTCGACGCATGAACACGCCGCGACGACGTTCGTGCGAACGGAGGTGCCCCCTGTCGAGAGTCGCCTGGGCGTTCGCAACCGTCGTCACGCTGGCGGCGGCGACGCTGTGCGCGCCGATCGGCCCGCCCGCGTTCGCGGGCGGCGCGAACGCGCTGACGTTCGAGGATCGGGCCGGTCTGCCGCTTGGGACCGTGCTGGCACGCGATACGGAGCGTGCCGTACGGGTACCGCTCGACCGCGTCTCGCCGCGGTTCACGCAAGCGATCCTGGCAACCGAAGACGCGCGCTTCGCGCACCACGACGGCGTCGACGGCGTTGCGCTCACGCGCGCGCTCTGGCAGATCGTGACGACGCATCACGTCGTCACCGGCGGTTCGACGATCACGATGCAGCTTGCCCGGCTGCGCTTCGGGTTGCGGCGCGATCCGCTCGGGAAACTCGCGGCGATCGTTCTGGCGCGCCGCATCGAAGCGGGGACGTCGAAAGCGCAGATTCTCGAGGCGTACGTGAACCGCATTCCGATGGGCGGCGACCTCGTCGGGGTCGAAGCGGCCGCACGCAGCTATCTCGGCGTACCCGCCGCGGATCTGGATCTCGCGCAGGCGGCGCTGCTGGCGGCGCTGCCCAACGATCCGGTCGAACTCGACCCCTACGAACACCGCGCGGCGCTGGAGAGCCGCCGCCGCGCTGTGCTCGCGCGCATGGTCGCCGCGGGGACGACGAGCGCCGCGGATGCCGCGCGCGCAGCGCTCGAGCAGGTGCGGCTCGTCCCGCGCAGCGAGGGGATCGTCGCGGCACCGCACCTGCTGTTCCGGCTCGCCGGCAGCGCCCCATCCGATACCGCCCGCCTGCGCACGACGATCGACCGCGACCTTCAGCTCTTCGTGGAAAACGAGACCGCGCGCGTCGTCGGCGCGCTGAGCGATCGCGGCGTGCGCGACGGCGCGGCGATCGTGATCGACAATCGTGACGGGGCGATCCTCGCGTACGCCGGATCCGCCGACTACTTCGCCCGCGCGGGTGCCGGAAAGAACGACGGGGTCGTCGCGCTGCGCCAGCCGGGATCCACGCTCAAACCGTTTTTGTACGAGCTCGCGTTCGAGCGGCGCGTGGTTCGACCGACGACGATCCTCGCCGACGTGCCGACGACGTACGCGATCCCCGGAATGCACGCGTACGCGCCGAGCGACTACAGCGATCGCTTCGCGGGTCCGGTGCGCGCGCGCATCGCGCTCGCCGACTCCTTGAACGTGCCGGCCGTGCGCGTGCTGAGCGACGTCGGCGTGAGCTCGTTTTTGCAGCGGCTGCGTGCGCTCGGTTTCAACCATCTGCGGCAGGACGCGGATCACTACGGTCTCGGGCTCGCGTTGGGCGACGGCGAGGTCACGCTGGAGGAGCTGGCCGGAGCGTACGCGACCATCGCGAGAGGCGGGGTCCCGGTGCGCGTGCATGCCGTCGCGGATACGCCCCCGGCGCCGCCGGGCGCGCCGATCGGAAGCAGCATCGAATGGTCGCTGGTGACCGACATGCTGGCCGATCCCCACGCGCGCGCCCGCGCCTTCGGCGTCGCGTCGCTGCTGAAGACGCCGTTCATGAGCGCCGTGAAGACCGGCACGTCGTCGAACTTTCGCGACACGTGGACGGCCGGATTCACCGCCGACTACACCGTCGCGACGTGGGTCGGCAACTTCGACGGCACGCCGATGCGCCGCGTGAGCGGCGTGACCGGTGCGGCCCCCCTGTGGAACCACATCATCCGGCACCTCGCCGAACGTACGGCACCGCGCGGCTTTGCGCCGCCGCACGGTTCGGTGCGCCGTCCGATGTGCGCGACGACTGGCGTGCGTCCGACCCGCGACTGCACGTCGGTCGTGAGCGAGTGGCTCGATGCGGCCGACCTCGCCGCGTGGAACCGTCCCCCGCGCCCGCTCGACCGGCGCTACGACGCATGGCTCGCGGCGCAGCCCGCCGCGCAAGATGAGGCGGTGCGCATCGTCGCGCCGCACGACGGCGACGTGTTCGAAACCGGGCCCGGCGCGCGCATCGCCGTCATCGCACGCGGAGCGCGTCACCCCGAGTGGGCGCTCAACGGCGCGCGCATCGCCGCGCGCGACGCGCGCTGGACCTTTGCCTTGGCACGCGGTCGCTGGACACTCCGAGCGAGCGACGGGGCGCACGCCGACACGATCACCTTCACCGTCGAGGATCCGCCGCCGCCGCGAGCGCGCCGCGCCGGCTTTACCATCCGCAGCTAGCAAGCTCGCTGTGCGGGTTGGCGCGAGCCGCAGACGTGACGCAGGTCCCAATCGTCGGCGCAGGCCGAGACTTTGACCCTGCGCGTCCCTCCCCGTGCTGCTTTCATGGTAAGAAGTACGCCATGAGCCAGCGATCGCCGGCATCGCGTGCAGACGCGGTTCGAACCGGACGCGTTCTGGATGCTCTCGACGAGGGAATCATCGTTCGCGACGCGCAGGGCGCGATCGTCGACTGGAACGCGGCCACGCTACGGATGCTGCACCTCACGGTCGCGCAATTGCTCGGCCGTGAAGGGCGCGCGGCCGGCTGGCGGCTGGTCTGCGATGACGGTCCGCCGCTCTCCGCCGGCGGCGACCTGCTGCACGCGGCGCTCGATCGCGCCGCCGAAACGGGTCGCGCGACGATGCGCGTCCTCGCCGGGGATCGAGCGGCTGCCTGGGTCGCAATCGGCGCGCACGCTGATGCGGAGCCGGCGCGTCACGGCGAGCTCGAGACCACGTTCACGCTCACCGACGTCTCCGCGCAACGCGCGGCCGAACGGGAGAACGAACGCTACCGCGAGATCATCGACACGCTCGACGCCTCACATCGCATCCTCGAGGAGAGCCCGGTCGCAATCTGCAGCGTCGATCTGAGCGGCGACATCCTGCGCAGCAACATGGCGTTCCTCGCGCTCGCGGGGATCGAAACGCGCTCGATCTTCTCGCTCGTTCCGGGCGAAGACCAAGCCGCGCTGCGCGATGCCTTCGTGTGGTTGATGGAAGGGCGCACCCTCTCGGTGCGGCGCGAAACGCGGCTGGCCGGCGGAGCCGGTCTCCCGGTGTGGTGCGAGATCACCGCCGTCGCGATGCGCCAGGGGTTGCCCGACGCCGCCGTCTTGCTCCTCGTCAGCGACGTGACCGAACGGCACGAGCGCGAGCTTCGCCTGCGCAAACTCGCCGAGCGCGATCCGCTCACCGGCGTGCACAATCGGCGCTCCTTCGTGCACGTCCTCACCGAGCACTTGCGCCGCCTGCGCAGCCGCGGCCGCCGTACCGCGACCGATCACGCGCTGCTGTTGATCGACCTCGACGGCTTCAAGGACGTCAACGACACGTGCGGTCATGCGGGCGGGGACGCCGTCCTGGTGGCGGTCGCGGCGGGGATCCGCGAACGCACGCGCGCCGCCGACACGGTCGGCCGGCTCGGCGGCGACGAATTCGCGGCGCTGCTGGAATTGCGCGATCCGGCCAGCGCGGCAGCGATCGCTCAGGAGATCATCGACCGCGTCCAAGAAGCGGCGCTCTCAATCGCCGGTGCTCCGCCGGTGAGTGCGAGCATCGGGATCGTCCACCTCGATCCCGACTGCAGCGCGGAGAGCACGCTCGCGCAGGCCGACCGTGCGATGTACGAGGCGAAGCGTGCCGGAAAGGCGCGCTCCGTCGACGCCGGCACCTGCGTGATCGAAGACGCCTCCCGCATACTGCCCGGCCCCTCGGGTGCGATCGCCTCGTAGGCTCAGAGCTTGCAGAGGCTCCGGTCGCGCGGGACGGGATGGGACGAGAACGCGACGGTGTCGACGTAGTCCCACTGGTCTTTCATCGCGCTCTTCGGCTTTCCGACGAGCAGGTAGTACGGCTTGACCACCTGGTGGTCCCACGCGCGGATCTCTTCCGCTCCGGTCGGCCCGGCGTACTTGAACCCTTCGAGCGCTTTCGCGACCCGGGCCGGATCGGTCGAGCGGGCTTTCGCGATCCCTTCGAACGTCAACCGCGCCTCGATGTACGCGCTCGCGCCGACGTAGCCCAGCGGCTCGCCGTAGGCGGCTTTGTACGCCTCGCTCGCCTTGCGCGTCGCCGGGGTCGACTCGTGCCAGTACTGGCAGCCGACGTGCACGCCGTCCAGATCGTCGGCGCCGATGCCGGCGAAGTCGAGCAGCCCGCCGCTCCACACGTAGAGGATCTTGGTCGTCTTCTTCAGCCCGTAGCTGGTCGCCGTCTTGAGCGCCTTGATGGCGTCGCCGCCGAAGTTCAACAGCACCAGCACGTCGGGCTTCGCTTCGGCGGCCTTCGCGATGTAGTTCGAGAACTCGGTCGCGCCGAGCGGGTGATAGTCGTTCCCGATCAGGGTGATGCCCTTCTCCTGAGCGACCTCCTTGACGTTGGTCAGCAGCGACTCGCCGAACACGTAGGACGGCGTGATCGTGTACCACTTCTTGAGGTTCGGGTACTTCGCGATGAACGGGTACAGCGTCGCGCGCACCGCGCCGTAGGCGGGTACGGACCAGCGGAACGTGTACGGATTGCAGTCCTTGCCGGTGATCTCGTCGGCGCCGACGCTGGTGAAGAACAGCGCGTGCTTGTCCCGCGCGACCTGTTCGATCGCCAGCGCCACGCTGCTCGAGGCGATCCCGGCGAAGAATCGCGCGCCGTCGTGTTCGTACGCATCGGTGACCTGCTGCTGTCCGACGTCGGGTTTCGTCTGATCGTCGCGCGTGATGTATTTGATCGGATGTCCGTCGACCGATTTCTTGAACTCGTTGACGGCCAGCTGGAAGCCGCGGTCGGTGTCGCGGCCGAACGCCGCGTACGCGCCGGTCGCCGAGTACACGCCCGCGAAGACGACCTCGTCCGCCGCTTGCGCCGGCAGCCCGCCGAGCGCCGCGGCGGCGGCCCCGCCGCCTACGGTTGCGAGAAAGCGTTTCCGTTCCATCCCCAATCCTTTCACATGCCGACGCCGAGATAGGTCGATTGCAGGTCGCTGCGCGCGCGCAGCTCGCTCGCGGTTCCGTCGAAGACGATCGCACCTTGGTCGATGATGGCGGCCCGGTCGGCGACCTCGAGCGCGATCTCTACGTTCTGCTCGACCAGCAAGATCGCGAGTCCTTCGGCGCGCAAGTCCTGCACCGAGGCCATCACGGCGTCGACGACGACCGGCGCCAGCCCCTGCGAGGGTTCGTCGAGCAGCAGCAGCCGCGGCCCGGTGACCAGCGCCCGCGCGATGGCGAGCATCTGCTGCTCTCCGCCGCTCAAGAACCGGCCGCGCCGGCCGCGCAGCGGCACGAGCGCCGGGAAGATGCCGAACGCGCGCTCCGCCGTCCAGGTGCCGCCGCGCAACGCGATCGCGAGGTGCTCGTCGACGGTCAGATCGGCGAAGATCCGACGCTCCTCCGGAACGTAGGCGATCCCGCGGCGGTTGATCGCGTGCGGCGAGGCGCCGCCGATCTCGGCGTCGTCGAAGCGCAGCGAACCGCGGCGCGGAGCGACCAGACCCGCGATCGTCTTGAGCGTGGTGGACTTCCCGGCACCGTTGCGTCCGAGCAGCGCGAAGACGCCGCCCGCCGGAACGGCGAGCGAGACGTCTTTGAGAATCCAGCTCGGGCCGTAGTACGCGTCGACGCCTTCGAGCCGCAACATCAGCCGCGCGTCCCCAGATACGCCGATCGCACGTTCGCGTCGGCCCGAATCGCTGCGGGCGTTCCGTGCGCGATGACGCGACCGAAGTTCATCACCGTGATCTCTCCGGCGAGTCCCATCACGAGCGGCATGTTGTGTTCGATCAGCACGATCGTATAGCGCGCGGCGAGCGCGGCGATGCGGTCGATCAGCCGCCGTGCGTCCTCGGGCGAGAGCCCCTGCGAGGGCTCGTCCAACAGGAGCAGCACGGGATCCGTCGCCAGCGTGATCGCGAGCTCCAGCAGCCGTTGGTCGCCCCCGGCCAGTTCGTGCGCAGGCTGCGCCGCGTGCGCGAGCAGGCCGACGTCTTCGAGCGCGCGCGCCGTTCGCTCGGCGAGCGCTCCGTTCGCCGACGCCGATGCGAACAGCGCGAAACTCAGCCGCGTGCGGGACTGCGCGGCAAGCCGCACGTTCTCGAACACGGTCAGCTTCGGAAAGACGTTGGTGCGCTGGTAGGACCGGCCCATCCCGCGGTGCGACCGCGCGGTCACGTCGAGCCGCGTCACCTCCTGCCCCAGGAATTCGATCGTGCCGCTGGTGGGCCGCTGCTCGCCGCTGAGCAGGTTGAACAGCGTCGTCTTGCCGGCGCCGTTCGGCCCGATGATCGCATGCAGCGTGCCGTCGCGGACCTCGATGTCGACGGCATCGACCGCGACGTGCGCCCCGAAGCGCTTGGTCAGGCTATGCGTGCGAAGCACGACGGTTCCAGAGCCCGGGGATGCTCCACAAGCCGCCGCGGAAGAACAGCACGACGATGCAGAACACGACGCCGAAGAGCAGCGGCCAGTGCGACCACACGTGGCTGAGCGCGTTCGAGAGGATCGTGAAGACCGCGGCGCCGAGCAGCGGGCCGTACGGCGACCCGGTTCCGCCGAGCAGCGTCGCGACGACGATGTTGGTCGAGGTGTCCAAGTCGATCGACTGCAGCGGCACGAAGCGGAACAGCCCGGCGTACAGCGCGCCCGCGAGCCCCGAGAGGCCGCCCGAGATCGCGAACGCTGCGATCTTGAACCGCCGCACGCGGAAGCCGATGGCGCGTGCGCGCTCCTCGTTCTCGCGAATCGCGCGCAGGACCGCGCCGAACGGCGAATCGATCAGCCGCAGCACGAACGCGAACGCGAGCAGCACGACGATCGCGGTGAAGAAATAGTACCGGGTCGCGTCGTCGAGCGAGATGCCGAACACGTCCGGTCGCGGGATGCCGCGCAGACCGTTGTCGCCGCCGGTCACGTCGCGCCACTGGAACGCGAGGTAGTACGCCATCTCGTTGAACGCGAAGGTCAGCATGACGCCGTACACGCCGCGCCCGGTGATCGCCAGCGCTCCGATCGCCGCCGCGACGAGGGCGCCCGCCGCAATCCCCGCGCCGAGCGCGAGCAGCAGCGGCGCGTGCAAGTCGATCAGCACGCGCGCCGCGGCGTACGCGCCGACGCCGTTGAACGTCGCTTGTCCGAACGAGAGAAAGCCCATCTCGCCGAGCAGCACGTTGAACGCAACGGCGAGCAGGCCGAAGGTGAGGATCTGCGTCTCCAGGGTCGGATAGCGCACCACGAACGGCGCGAGCGCGACGAGTGCGACGAGCACGGCGAAGCGTCTCATCGCCGGCCGAACAGTCCCTGCGGCCGCACCAAGATGACCAGCGCCATCGCCGCGAAGATCGCGACTTCCGACGCGGCGGGATAGAGAATCGTCATGATCGCTTGGGTCAGGCCGACGAAGACGCCGCCGACAACCGCACCGAGATAGCTGCCCAACCCGCCGATCACGACGACGGCGAAACTCGTCGCCATCAGTTCGTTCCCCATCGCCGGCTGGCCGCCGCGGATCGGCACGATCAGCGCACCGGCGAGTCCCGCCAAGCCGACGCCGATCCCGAAGACGATCGTGAACAGCCGCTGGACGTCGATCCCGATGCAGTCGACCATCTCCGGATCGTCGATCCCGGCGCGGATGATCGCGCCGTAACGCGTCCGTTCGAGACCGAACCACAATGCCGCGATTACGACGGCCGAGACGGCGACCAGGAACAGCCGGTAGACGGGAAAGCTCACCACGCCCAGCGGAATGCCGCCGGAGAGCGCAGCCGGCACCGTAACGCTCGTCGGATCGGCACCCCACACCAGCACGATCGCTTCCTGGACGATGAGCACGAGGCCGAGCGTGAAGAGAATCTGGTACACGTGGCCCGCGCGCGCGAGACGGCGCATCGCAAGCGCGTCGACGATCAAGCCCAGCACGGCGATGACGATCGGAACGACCGCGATCGCCAGCCAGAAGTTCCCGCTCGACGACACCACCGTGAACGCCACGTACGCGCCGAGCGCGTAGAACGCGCCGTGGGCGAAGTTGGGAATGTCGAGCATCCCGAAGATCAGCGTCAGCCCCGCCGCGACCAGCGCGTAGATCATGCCCTGAACGATGCCGTTGAGCAGCTGGATCTCGATCAGGCCCGACATCAGGCCGCGCGTTCCCACACTTTCGCGCCGCCGACGTACGTGGCGACGACGCCGAGCGAACCGAGCGTCGCGGCGTCGGCGGTCAGCGGGTCGCCGTCGAGCACGACGAAATCGGCGACGTAACCCGGCGCGAGCCGGCCCTTCACGTCGTCTTCGTCCGATGCGTACGCGGCGTTGACGGTGTAGAGGGCGAGTGCTTCCGCCGGCGTGACGCGCTGCGAGAGTCCGAGCGGCGCTCCGTCGTAGCCGGTGCGCGTGACGCACGACTGCAGCGCGAGCAGCGGCTGATACGGCCCGCACGGATAGTCCGACGATCCGGCGACCGCGACGCCCGCGTCGAGGAACGCGCGATGCGCGAACATCCGCTCGAGCCGCTTCGCACCGTACCACTCGAGCAGCTTCGCACCGTGGTAGTGCACGTAGCTGCCGAACGGAACCGCGATCGCGCCGACCGCCTTCATCCGGCCCAGGATGTCTTCGTTGACGACGCTGCAGTGTTCGATGCGGTGGTGCAGGTGCGGGCGCGGCTTCTCGCGCTGCGCCGCTTCGAGCTGGTCGAGCAGCTTGCCGATCGCGCGGTCGCCGTTGGCGTGGACGCAGACCCGGTTGCCGTCGAGGTGGACCATGCGCACGATGTCGCGCAGGTCCGCGTCGGAGGTCGTCTGCATCCCGTAGTCGTCACTCGTCCCTTCGAACGGCTGCTCGAGCAGACACGTGCGCCCGCCGATCGCGCCGTCGACGAAGCCTTTGATCCCGCCGAGCCGCAAGCGGTCGGTGCCGGAACCGGTGCGCACCGCGAGCTTCGCGAGCAGTCCGTAGTGCTCGTAGTGCAGCAGCATGTTGATGCGCATCGTCAATCCGCCGCGCTGCTGCGCCGCTTGGAACAGCGCGATGTCGGCCGGGCCGACCATCGCGTCGGTGACCGAGGTGATGCCGGCGGCATGGAACGCGTCCATCGCGCGGCGCAGCCCGCGCTGCCGATCCTCCGGCGTGCTCGGCGGCGCGACCGTCTGAGCCCGCTTCGTCGCCTGCGGGTACGCGAAATCGAAGATCGCCTGTTCGAAGAGCAGCCCGTTGAGACCGCCGTTTCCGTCACGTCCGAACTTGCCGCCGAACGGCTCCTCCGTCGACTCGTCGATTCCACCGAGCTCGAGCGCTTTGGAGTTGACGACGCCCCAGTGCCCGGCCACCTGGAGGATGAGGATCGGATGCTCGCGGCTGATCTCGTCGAGATCCCAGCGCGTCAGCACGCGGCCTTCGGGCATCTTCGCGTCGTCGTACCGGCTCCCGCGGATCCACCCGCCCGGCGGCGTGTGCTTCAGCTGCTCGCGCAGCGACGCGGCGATCTCCGCGAGCGAGCCGACCGCATCCATCGAGAGATCGAGATGAAGCATGTCCTCCGCCGCGACCGCCAGATGCGCGTGCGCGTCGTTGAAGCCCGGCACGATCGTCGCCGAACCGAAATCGACGACCTCTGCATCGTGGAACCGTCCGCGCAGCTCACTAACCGTACCGGTCGCGACGACCCGCTCACCCGAAGCCGCGAAGGCCTCAGGCGCATCGTCCCCCATCGTCACGACACGCGCAGCGCGAAAAATCGTGGTCGTCATGCAGAACGTCGCTTACCGCCCGCTGCAATCTCGCCCTGCTATTGCCGCAGTGGGGAGAGACCGTCGCGGCGTCAGCGCCGTCGCAGCCGTGAGGGCAGGACGCCGTTCAAGGAGAACGCCATCACGTCGCCGGCGAACGTCGCCGTGTAGACGCCGCTCGGGACGATCGCCGGCGAAGCATACAGGTTCGCTCCCAGATCGCCGCTCGACAAGAGCTTCGCACCCGTGTGCGCATCGAACGCGACGAGCGTGTGATCGAGACCGATGAAGCCAAGGCCGGGGACGAACGCCGCGTAGCCTTTGACGACGTAGTTCGCTTGGAACGTGTAGAGGGAAGTCCCGGCAAGATCGAACGCGGAGACGGTGCAGCCCGGCGGATCGTGCAAGGAGGGATCGCTCAGCTCGCCGCCCGTTACCAGGATCATCGTTCCGTCGCCGGTCGCGGTCCCGATCGCGCCGCCGCTGGGAATCCACGGATGCAAATTGCGCGACCACGCCACGTTGCCGCTCGCGCGATCGACCGCGTAGAAGATCCCGCTCTTCGTCACGACGTACGCCTGCGCGGTCGCGACGTTCAGCGCCTCCGACGTCTTCGTCGAACCCGCTCGGATCGTACGCGTGCACGAGCCAGTTCGTTCCCAGCGATGACGGGGCGAGCGAGAGCATCGCGTCGCCGAAGCCGCCGGCCTCGTTCGCGTTGCACACGTTTCCGGTCCCGGCGAAGAGACTCGTTCCATCCGTGCTCAGGGGGCGACCACACGCCGCCGCCGCCGGGCAGCACGGCCGTTTGCCAGAATGGGCGAACCGGTGCGCCGGTGCGTTCGTCCAGCGCCATGATGCCGCCGCTGACGCAGCCGTCGTCCGCGTCGCCGCCGGCCACGCCTTCGTAGACGACGGAGCCCAGCACGACCGGTTCGGAGCGGATCACGCCCACGGCGCCGTCGGCGGATGCGCCGTCCAGCGAACCGTTCCGGTCGCCGGGTCCAGCGCGACGAACGCGGCATCGGTCGGCGGACGGCCATTGCCGTGCGGCGTCCCGTAGATACCGACGAACAGCGTCCCGTCGATCAGTGCCGGCGTCATTCTCACCGATGGCCCGACGTGCACCTTCCAGCGAATCGCTCCGCTCGCCGCGTCGAGCGAGACGACGTTCCCCGCATCGGTCCCGACGTACACGGCGCCCCCGGCGACGATAGGGCTCGACCATACCGGCTCGCGCAGCGAACTCGTCCAGCGCGTACGCAGCGCGGCCACCGTGGTGCGATCGATCCCCGTCGCCTGCGCCTCGAACCCGCTTCGCGCTTGATCGTGCGCGTACGTCACCCAGTCGTCGGCGTTCGTTCCGCTCGGTTGGGGACCGCTCGGTGCCGTCGACGGCTGGGGGACGGAGCGGCGGGCAGGCTCGATCCGCCGCCGCCGCAACCGGTCGCGAAGGCGAGCGCCAAGCCGGCGAGCACGCGGGCACGGGACGTCACCACGCCACGATACAGCGATGTCGTCCCAGGACGCCCGGGCCTCACGTCCGCCGCGGGGGTGCGTCGCCCACGACGAATGCCGGTGATGGCAGCGGACGGGATCTGCCGCGAAAGGCGAAAAGAGATCGTACGGCGTCCCCAGCGCCCCGTGTCGGGAGGTACAGCAGCATGATCGCTTCGCGGACCGCGCAGACCCTGTTCGTCGACGGCCGCTTCGAGGAGGCACGTTCGGGTGAGACGCTGCCGGTCGTCGACCCGGCGACCGGCGAGACGACGGGTGCCATCTCGGCGGCCGACGCGGCTGACGTCGATCGCGCGGTGCGCAGCGCCGTCGGAGCATTCGAGGGCGAATGGGGCGCATTGCCGGCGGTCGAGCGCGGGCGCTTTCTGGCAAAGCTCGGGGCCGCGATCGTCGCGCACGGCGAACGGCTTGCGCAGATCGAGTCCGACGACACCGGCAAGCCGATCTCGCAGGGCCGCGCCGACGTCACGGCCGCGGCGCGCTACTTCGAGTTCTATGCTGGCGGCGCGGACAAGCTGCACGGCGAGACGATCCCGTACCTTGCCGGCTACGGCGTGCAGGTTCTCCGCGTTCCGGCCGGCGTGAGCGGTCACATCATTCCGTGGAACTATCCGCTGCAAATGTTCTCGCGCTCGCTCGCGCCGTCGCTCGCGGCCGGTAACGCGACGGTGATCAAGCCGTCGGAGGACGCGTCGCGCTCGGTCGTGGCGCTCGCCGAGCTCGCCGCCGAGTGCGGCTTTCCGGCCGGGGCGATCAACGTCGTGACCGGTCTGGGCGAAACCGCCGGCGACGCGCTGGCCCGGCATCCGGGCGTCGACGTGCTCTCGTTCACCGGTTCGCCGGAGGTCGGCACCATGGTGCAAGCCGCGGCGGCCGAACACCACGCGCGCTGCATCCTCGAACTCGGCGGCAAGTCGGCGCAGATCGTGTTCGCCGACGCCGATCTCGACGCCGCGATCCCGGTGATCGTGAAGGCGATCGTGCAGAACGGTGGACAGACGTGTTCCGCGGGAAGCCGGGTCCTGATCGAAGCGAACGTCTTCGACCGCGTCGTGGCGCTGCTCGCGGAACGCTTCGCGACGTTGCGCGTCGGCATTCCGGCGAGCGATCCCGACGTCGGGCCGCTCATCAACCGCGCGCAGTTCCAACGCGTGAGCGGGTACGTCGAGCGCGCGCAGCGAGACGGTGTCGCCGTTCTCGCGCGAGCGCAGCTCCCCGGCGATCTCCCCACGGGCGGATATTACGTCGCGCCGGTCATGTACGGGCCGGTTCCGGAACGGCACGAGCTCGCTTGCCGTGAGGTCTTCGGACCCGTCCTCTCCGCCCTGCCGTTCGAGGGCGAAGCGGAGGCGATCCGCTTGGCGAACGCGACCGACTACGGCCTGGTCGCCGGGCTGTGGACCGAGAACGGCGGGCGCCAAGCGCGCGTGTCGCGGGACCTGCGCGTCGGTCAGGTGTTCGTGAACTGCTATGGTGCCGGCGGCGGGATCGAGCTTCCGTTCGGCGGTTTCAAACGCAGCGGCCACGGCCGTGGAAAAGGGTTCGAAGCGATGCGCGAGTTCAGCACCTTGCAAACGATCACCACGAAGTTCGCGTGAGCGGAAAGCTCGACGGGAAGGTCGTCGTCGTCACCGGCGGCGGCTCCGGTTTCGGTGAGGAGATCTGCAAGAAGGTCGTCGAGGAGGGTGCCACGGTGACCGTGCTCGACATCGACGACCGGGGCGGCGAACGCGTCGCGGCCGAGATCAACGCCAAAGCGCCCGGACGCGCGCGCTTTTTGCACTGCGACGTCAGCCGGCGCGACGACGTGGCCGCGGTCGTCCGCGCCGTCGTCGCGCGCGACGGCCGGATCGACGCCTACGTGAACAACGCGGGGATCACGCACCGCAACCAGCCGATGCTCGACGTCACCGAGGACTGGTTCGACCGCATCTTCTCCGTCAACGTGAAGGCGCTCTACCTCTCGGCGCTCGAGCTGGTGCCGGTGTTTCGCGCGCAGGGCGGCGGCGCGATGATCACGATGGCATCGACCGCCGGAATCCGGCCGCGACCCGGTCTCACCGTCTACAACGCGTCGAAAGCGGCGGCGATCCTCTTCTCGAAATCGATGGCGGTCGAGTACGCCGCCGACAACATCCGGGTGAATTCGGTCTGTCCCGTCGCCGGCGAGACGCCGCTGCTCACCGAGTTCATGGGCGGCGACACGGCGGAGCTGCGCGCGACGTTCGCCGGCAGCGTTCCGCTCGGCCGCCTCTCGCAGCCGCGCGACATCGCGAACGCCGTGGCGTTCTTGGCCTCCGACGAGGCGGCGTTCATCACCGGCGTCGCGCTCGAAGTCGACGGCGGGCGCTGCGTCTGAACGTTGGCGCCGTCGCCAAACGGCTCGCGTGCGGCTTCCTCTGCCTGGCGCTCGCGTCGTGTGCGGCCCGTGCCGGCGCGCGCCCGGATCCGGGGACGCTCGTCGTCCTCGAAGCCGCCGATGCCAGTACGATCGAGCCGCTGCTGACCAGCCAATACTACTCGTTCTTGTATCAAAACTTGATCTTCGACACGCTGCTCGGGAGCGGTGCGGACTACAAGCCCACACCCAACCTCGCGCTATCCTGGAATTCCGATGCGACCGGAAAGACCTGGACCGTTCACCTGCGCAAGGGCGTGCGGTGGTCGGACGGCGCGCCGTTCACCGCGGCGGACGTGGTGTGGACGTTCGATGCGCTGATCGACCCGGCAACGGGCTCGCCCTACAACGGTCAGTATACGTTCATCAGACACGTCGTGGCGCTCGATCCGTTCACCGTCCGCTTTCAGCTGGAATCGCCGAACGCGACCTTCGTCGAGAACGCGCTGCAATCGCGGTGGATCATGCCGGAACACTCCTTTCGCGGCATCCCGCACGCTCAGATAAAGAACTCCGCCTTCGGCGAACACCCGATCGGGACGGGAGCCTACGTTTTGGAACGCTGGAATCACGATCAGGAGGCGGTGTTCGGCACGAACCGCTATTGGTGGGGCGGCACGCAGACGGTCCGCACGATCGACATCCGCGTCGTGCTGCAAGACCAGGGCCGCACGGACGCGATGCTCGGCGGCGCGGCCGATCTCGACGACAGAATCGGGGCCGATGCGGCGCAACGCTTGGCCAACGTCCCCGGCATCCACGTGATCGACATTCCCGACCTCTACACGCGCTTCATCAACGTCAACCTGCACACGCCCGGCTTGAACGACGTCGTCGTCCGCCGCGCAATGATGTACGGCTGGGACCGCGCGGCGGTCGCGGCCGGGCTTCGCCACTCCCATGCGACCATCGCGAACGGCGTCGAGCCGGAAGCGATTCGCTACTGGCACGACGACGGGCTCAAGCCGTATCCGTACGATCCGGCGCGGGCAAACGCCCTGCTGGACGGCGCGGGGTGGAAACGCAGTGCGGACGGCGTGCGCGCGAAGAACGGCGTTCCGCTGGCCTTCGAGCTCCTGATCCCCAACTCGCTACTCTCGAACGACATCGCAGCCGGGTTCTCGGCCGACATGAACGACATCGGCATCGCGATCTCTGTCCACGTGCTCGACTACGCGACCTTCATCGAGCAAGCGAACGCCTCGAAGTTTCAACTGGCGTATTCCGGCTGGGGCGGGCAACCCGATCCCGACATGCTCACCCTGCTCGACTCGAAGCAGATGCCGCCGGTCGGCAACAACGTCGGCTTCTACAGCAATCCCGCGGTCGACCGCGATCTGGAAGCGGGACTGGTGACGCTCGACCCGGCCCGGCGCAAGCAGTACTACGACGACATGCAGGTGCGCACGGCGCGCGACGTGCCGGAGCTGTTCGCGACGAACGAGTTCGCGCTCACCGCCTATCGTGACCGCGTGCACGTCACGGGCCCGATCCTGCCCGGCCTCTACCTCTTCTCCAACGTCGCCAAGTGGCGGCTCGACCCGTGATCGGGTACGCGATCCGCCGCATCGCCGGCGCCGTGCCGCTCCTGCTGGTCATCTCGTTCGTCTCGTACGCGCTGATGGGGCTCGCGCCCGGCGGTCCGTCGGCGATCCTCTCGGAGCAGAGCCGCGCGCTGACACCCGCTGCGCGCGCCGCGTTCGTCGCGTCGCTCGGACTCGACAAGCCGTGGTACGTGCAGTATTTCTATTGGCTCAAGGAGTTGGTCTTTCACGGCAGCCTCGGGCGGTCGTTCGTCGGCCACCGCCCGGTCATCGCGCTGATCGGCGAGAAGATGCCGGTGACGATGGAATTGCTCGGCCTCGCGATCGTCGTCACCGTGCTGATCGCGATCCCGCTCGGGGTCGCGGCGGCGACTCGACGCAACTCCGCCTTCGACGTCGCCGCCACCGCCGTCGCGTTCATCGCATACGGCATCCCGGTGTTCTGGCTCGGCATCGTCCTCATCGACGTCTTCGCGGTCGGGCTGCGTTGGTTTCCGTCCGGCGGCATCGCGTCGATCGGGCGTGAGAACGATCCGTTGGACCGGCTGTGGCATCTCGTTCTGCCCGTCGCGACGCTGGTCGTCGTCGGCTTCGCCCCGTGGATGCGCTATCAGCGCGCGAAGATGATCGACGTACTCGGCCAGCCGTTCATCCGCACCGCGCGCAGCAAGGGGCTCTCCGAACGCGCCGTGATCTACCGCCACGCACTGCGCAACGCGCTGATTCCGATCGTAACGCTGCTGGGACTCAGCCTGCCCACGCTGGTCGGCGGTGCGTATTTCATCGAGTACGTCTTTTCGGTCCCGGGGATGGGCTATCTCGCACTCAACGCCGTCTTCCAGCGCGACTATCCGACCGTCATGGGAATCACCATCATCTCCGCGGTGTTCGTCATCGCCGGAAACCTGCTCGCCGACATCGGCTACGCGCTGGTCGACCCGCGCGTGCGCTACGAATGAGCCGGTTCCTCGCGCGGTTCGGCCACGAACGCCCCGCCCTCGGCGGCGCGATCGTCCTCGCGATCATCGTCGCTGCGGCGCTCCTGGGGCCGCTGCTCTGGCATGTCTCACCGATCACGGTTCAGCACGCCGTCATGGGGCATCCGCTGCCGCCGTCGGCGGCGCACCCGCTCGGAACCGACCTGCTGGGGCGCGATCAGCTCGCACGCGCGCTTCAAGGGGCACGCGTCTCCCTGACCGTCGGCGTCACGGCGATGCTCGTCGCGATCGGGCTGGGCTCGCTCTACGGTGCGATCGCGGGGCTCGCCGGCGGCAAGGTCGACGCGATGATGATGCGCTTCGTCGACGCGATGCTCTCGTTTCCGACGTTCTTCCTCATCATCACGGTGGAAGCGCTGACCAACCAGTTCTCGCTCGTCGTGATCGTGCTCGTCATCGGACTGCTGTCCTGGATGGTCGTCGCGCGTTTGGTGCGCGGCGAGGTGCTCACCCTGCGCGAGCGCGACTTCGTCGAAGCGGCGCGGGCCCTCGGTGCCGGCCCCGTCCGCCTTATAACGCGCCATCTGCTGCCGAACGCGCTCGCGCCGATCGTCGTGGCCGCGACGCTCGCGATCGGCGACAACATCCTCATCGAGGCCGGGCTCTCGTATTTAGGTCTGGGGGTTCAGGTGCCGACGGCATCGTGGGGCAACATGCTGCAGGACGCGCTCGGGACGACCGCACTCGTCGCGCCGTGGATGGTGATCGTGCCGGGCACGTTGATCGTCGTCACGCTGCTCGCGTTCAACCTGGTCGGCGAGGGACTGCGCGTCGCCTTCGACCGTTCCATCGACCAGTAACCGCGCTCACGCGGACGGCGAACAGGGTGCCATCCGATCGTTCTCGATGCACTGACTGCAGACGATCTCGCCGTCCGCATAATAGTGGTATCCGTGCGAGTGGCCGCACTTGGAACAGCGGCTCGTTTGCTTTGCCATACGCTCTCCTGAGTCTTTACAAAACCCGGCTTTGCGTCGACTTAACGCCGCCCGGGGCGGTCGGCCCTTGCACCTTTACGCCGCGTGCCTGATGCTTATCGTATGAAGCACGAGTTCGCCGGAGAGCAACAGCTTCGCGCGACCGTGGCGTTCCTCGGAGTCGCCGACGTGTCGATCCACGCCGTCCTCCCGGGCTTCTTCCGCTACCACTGGCCCTGCGGCTGCGAGATCGTCACCGAAGCGGGCCGGCGCGAGTGGTCGGCATGCCAGCAGCACGAAGCAAGCGAGCTGCTGGCTGCACGGCACCGTACCGCCTAAGCCCACTAGCCGAGTCGCTCGGTAAGGTAGCCGGCCAGCGCGTCCGCGGCGACGCGATCCTGTTTCATGCTGTCGCGATCCCGCACGGTCACCGTCGCGTCGTCCAGCGTCTGATAGTCAATCATGATGCAGAACGGCGTGCCGATCTCGTCTTGCCGGCGGTAGAGCTGACCGACGTTGCCCTCGTCGTACTGGGTTCGAAACACCGGCCGCAGGCCGCGCTCGATCCCCTGCGCGCGCTCGACGAGCTCCGGCTTGTTTCGCGCCAACGGGAAGACGCCGACCTGCACCGGCGCGATCTTCGGGTGGAAGCGCAGCACGGTCCGCTCCGTCTGCTTCTCTCCCTCGACGATCGTCTCGCGCTCGAACGCATCGATCAGCATCGTGAGGGTCGTGCGGTCCATCCCGGCCGAACTCTCGATGAGGATCGGCGTATACTTCTGCTTCGACGCCTCGTCGAAGAACTGCAAATCCTTCCCCGAGTACTCGATGTGGCGGTCGAGATCGTACGTGCCGCGGTGCGCGATCGATTCGAGCTCACCCCAACCCCATGGGAACAAGTACTCGACGTCGATCCCGGCCTTCGCGTAGAACGGGCGCTCTTCGGGCGTCAACTCGTAGAAGCGGAGGCGATCGGCGCGCACGCCGTAATCGCTGTACCACTTCTTGCGCGCCGTGACCCACTCTTGGAACCACTCGAGATCCTTGCCGTCCTGCGGAACGAAGAACTCGAGCTCGGCCTGTTCGAATTCGCGCACCCGAAAGGTGAAGTTGCCGGGCGTGATCTCGTTGCGGAACGACTTCCCGATCTGGGCGATCCCGAACGGCGGCTTCTTCCGCGCGCTCTGGTAGATGTTCTTGAAGTTGACGAAGATGCCCTGAGCGGTCTCGGGACGGAGATACGCCTGCGACGAGGTGTCCTCCATCGGCCCGATCGCGGTCTTCATCATCAGGTTGAAATTGCGCGGCTCCGTCAGCGTGCCGCTCATCCCGCAGTCCGGACACTTGTCGAGTGAGGGGATGTGGTCGGCACGAAAGCGGCGCTTGCAGTTGCGGCAGTCGACCAGCTTGTCGTGGAACGCGGCGACGTGACCGGACGCCTCCCACGTGCGCGGATGCATGATGATCGACGAATCGAACGCGACGACGTCGTCGCGCAGCTCGACGTTCTCTCGCCACCAGGCGTCCTTGACGTTGCGCTTGAGGACGGCGCCGAGCGGGCCGTAGTCGAAAAAGCCCCCGATTCCACCGTAGATTTCGCTCGACTGAAAGATGAAACCGCGCCGTTTTGCAAGCGCGGTGATCTCTTCCATCGTCACGCGGGACTTTTCCAACACTTCCTCCATCGAACCGGGCGCGTTCGGGACCGGCCCTCGCGCACCCTAGTCGCGGGGACCCGCCGATCCGTGGGCGTACCGAAAGCGATGATGCCGCAGAGCAACACAGCCGCCCGCCGGTACCTGATCGCTGCAGCGGCGCTGGCCTTCTTGCTGGCCGGCACCTTCATGCCGTCGCCAATGTACGAACTCTACCGGCGGGTGTGGGGTCTGACGCCGGGCGAGATCAGCCTCGTCTTCGCGGTCTACGCCGGCACGCTGATCCCGGCGCTGCTGTTCCTGGGCGGAATATCGGACCGCATCGGCCGGCGCCGCACGCTGCTGCTCGCAATCGCGCTGATGGCCGTCTCCGCCCTCATCCTCGCGCTCGCGGCCGGCGTGTGGTGGCTCATCGCCGCGCGCCTCGTGCAGGGGCTCGCGATGGGAATCGGCGCGGGGACCGCGACCGTCGCGATCCGGGAGTGGATGGACGAATCGATGCGCCCGCGGGCCGGCGTGGTCACCTCCGTCGCGGTCGGCGCAGGGTCGGCGATCGGTGCGCTGCTCGGCGGAGTGCTCGGGCAATATAGCCTGCTGCCGCTTACCCTTCCGTACGTCGTCTACGTCGGATTGCTCGCGTGCGTCGCGGTCGCGATCGCAACGGTGCCGTCGTGCGCGCACCTGCAGCCCGCCGCGCATACGACGATCCCGACGATCCCGGCGGCGATCCGGCGGCCGTTCCTCGTCGCTTCGGGATCGTCGCTGATCACCTGGTCGGCCTTCGCGCTCTTCTTTTCCCTCGTCCCCTCGTTTCTGTCCACGACGCTGGGGCTGCACAACCTCGTGGTCGGCGCGCTGGTCGTCGTCGGCGTTCAGGCCGGGTCGGTCGCCGGATCCGTCGCGGGCGGCACGCTGCCGGTTCGAACGGCGATCGTCGCGGGGATCCTCACCGTGGGTGGCGGCGTCTGGATGCTGCTGCTCGCCGTGCCGCTCCACGCCGTTGCGCTCGTCGCGGTCTCGACGCTGGCGGTCGGCATCGGGGGCGGATTGACGTACCTCGCCGGGCTGAACGTCATCGGAGCGGTCGCGCCGCCCGACCACCGCGCGGAGCTTATGTCGGCGTTCTTCGTCGCCTGCTATATCGGCTTCAGCGTCCCCGCGCTCGCGGTCGGAGTGGCCGCGAATTGGTTCGGCCTCTATGCGTCGCTCGTCGCGGCGGCGGTCGTGCTCGGCGTGCTCGCGCTCGTGACGGTCGCGCGGACCACCGAGCGCAACCTGCAGGTCACGGCGTAAGATGGCCGGCGACGGAACGACCCCTTGGACCCCGCTGCCGGGCGCGCCGCTCGCGATCGTCCGCGCGCGGCACGGCTGGATGGCGTACAACCCGCACGATCTCTACATCGGAAAATCGATCGAGCGCTACGGCGAGTTCGGCGAGCACGAACTCGATGTGATGCGCACGGTCACGCCGGCCGACGGCGTGGTGTTCGACGTGGGCGCGAACAGCGGCACGCACGCCGTCGCGATGGCGCGCCACGTCGGCTCGAACGGGATGGTGTTCGCGTTCGAACCGCAGCGCGTCGTGCACGGGATTCTTGCGACCAACGCGACGCTCAACGCGCTCAATTGGATCCATCCGGCCCACGCCGCGGTCGGCGCCGCACCCGGCACGATCCTGATCCCGGACTTCGTGTACGAAAACGAGGGCAACTACGGCGCGATTGCCCCTCTCGCCGGTCGAACGCGGCTGGCCGGTACGCGTGGCGACGCTCGACGAGTACCGTTGGGTGCCGCGTTGCGATCTGGTGAAGATCGACGTCGAGGGGATGGAACCCCAGGTCCTCGACGGCGCGCGCAAGTTCATCGCGCAGTTCCGTCCGGTGCTGTTCGTCGAACATGCTCTGCATCCCGCGCGAACGCCAACAATCCGTCGCCGGTCTCCCCGAGGTGCTGGACGCCGCGGCGCCACCGCCGCAGCCGCTCGCGCCGTATTAGTATTGTTGCTGCGTCGGGCTACGGGCGTTCGCCGCCCACCCGTCCGGTGTAGCGGCGCCCGCGCCACTGCACGCCGCGTCCGCTGACCACGCGCAGCGTCGAGTTGAGCATCATGGCGGCGCATACGGCGTAGCCGAACGGCGCGTACCAGGCGAGGCGGCTCGGAATTCCCGTCCGCCGCAGCCCGTAGGCCGCCGTGCCGATGCCGCAGGCGAGCGCGAGCAGCGCTTCGAGCGCCCGCAACGGTCGCCGGCGCACGAGCGAATCCGCCGCAATGCTCGCCGGCACGACCGAGAGCAGTGCCAAGAACGTCGCTGCTGCCGCCAGCACGCGCACGTCGCCGCGTGCGCCGAGATACATGTTCTTCGTGAAGCCCTCCCACAGTTCGGAGAGCGAGGTGTACATGCGCACCCGCACGATGCGCTGCCCGTCGGCCAGCAGGATCCGGAAGCGGCCGTCCGCTTTGAGCCGCCGCGCGAACATCACGTCGTCGAGGATCTCGCCGCGCACCGTGTCGTGGCCGCCGAGCGCATCGTACGCCGCGCGTGAGATCAGGATGTACTGACCGTTCGCGAGCGCATGCTCCGGATCGGCCGGATCGTTCACCTGCTCCATCGTCCCGGAACCGAGCAGCACCATGCCGAGGACCGACGGCAGCACCGCGCGCTCCGCCCACGAGCCGAGTTCCTGATGCGTCCATAGCGTCAACGCATCGATCCGCCGTGCGAGCGCGAAGGCGAGCGCCGACGCGCATGCTTGCGGCGCGTGCCACGTGTCGGCATCGGTGAAGAGTAGCCACTCGCCGGCCGCCAGGCGCGCGCCTTGCGCGAGCGCCCACGGCTTGCCGACCCATCCCGGCGGAAGCGGCTCGCCGTGCACGACGCGCAGCGTGCGATGCTCGCGCGAGAGTTCGGCCAGGATCGCACCCGTCCGGTCGGTCGATCGATCGTCCACCACGATCACCTCGACCTTCGCGGTTTGCGCGAGCAGCGAACGCACGCAGTGCTCGATGGAGCGTTCCTCGTTGCGCGCAGGCACGATCACCGAGAGCAGCGGCGCGTCGGCGGGCGGCGGCGCGACGGGCACGGCGACCCATCCGCGCATCATTCCGGTAGCGCGAACCGCGTACCCGAGTGCCGCGACCGCGCAGAGACGCGCGAGCGCATCCCGCACGCGTTCGCTCAGGAGATCGCCCGCCACGTCTCAGGCTCGCGCTCGACGAACGCGAAGCGAACCTCGTCCAGCAGCCGTCGCTGCGAGGCGAACGTCAGCAGCGACAGCGCCTCATCGAAGCGCGCCCAACGGTGCGCGTCATGCGCTGCGTCCGTTCGCACGTCTCCGTCGGCGACGCGCGCGACGAAGAACGGCACGACGACGATGCGGTCCTTCACCGGATCGTAGAACGTGTCGAGCGCACCGGCCGTGTACAACACCACGACGGCAAGTCCCGTCTCCTCGAGCACTTCACGCCGCGCAGTCTCCGTCGCGCGTTCGCCCGGCTCGACCCCTCCCATGACGATCGTCCACGCTCCCGCAAACGCCCCGCGCCCGCGCCGTATCAAAAGGATGCGCGTCTCGGGCCCCGCCCCGCGCAGTACCGCGACGCCCACCGCATCGGGACGGAACTCGAGGCTCACGCATCCACTCCGATCGCGGCGAGCAATTGGCCGAGTTCGCTGGTAAGAAGACGAAACGACTCCCGTAAGGCAACGCGTTCCGGCTCCGCGTTCGTCGCTTCGGCAAACAGCTCGCGACCGATCGAGCCGCGTACGAATACATCTTGAGCGGCCTGAATGCCCCGCCGGATGGGGGCGACACATTCGTTCTGATTCATGAGGTGGCGAAAGCGCCGCTCGATGTCGTCCGGTTCATGTCCTCGGAGCAAGCGAAACACGTCGCTTGCATCTTTTGCTTGGAGACGTCGCTCGTTGGACGACACTCGCTCGGCGATCTTCTGTGCTTTAGCGATGATGAGTGCGGCCGGGCCCGCAACATGCGCCTCTATCCGGTCTTGTGGGTCAACAAGATCTTCGATCAGCATGGAATCTCGATCGAAAAGGGCTGCTTCGAGGCCGCGGGTTCGACGCGCAACACGCTCATTGTCGCCGGGCAGCCCAGCGTCTCGGCTTCCGGGACCCTGCGCGTACTCTTCAGGAACGAGCAGGTCTACTTGAGCTCCCGCTTCCCGTGCCTCGGCACTCTCCTGCGAGGCCCAATAGAGCCCCGGCTGATTGTCGCGGTGGACGTAGCCGTTGGCGATGAGAGTCGCGCGGATCGGTGGAGTGGTCGCTAAAATTCGCGGATCGAGTGCGAGATCCGAATCGTACGTAAACGGCGCGAAAGGGAGGATGACGTCGACGGTGCGCAAGTAGACAGCCTGAGCGCCAACCACGATCACTGCACGTGGATCGTAGATTGCGAGTGCGCCAAGTATTCGTATGAGGTTCTTTCGAGCCGCGACGAACTCGTTATGAACGCCATTCACTCTCGTGCTCCCTCATCCACCGCAGAAGCTCTTCTGCTTGCTGCAAGTCACGACCATGTCCTACGAGGAGGTCGACAGCCACTTGGCTTGGAGATGCGACCGTGATCTCGCGGAACTTGCGCGCGCCTTGATAGACCCACTCGTCGAAAGGTAGAGCAAGAACAACGTTTGATGACCTTTCGGATCGTGAAAGGTGCATCGATGAAGCAAATTCCTGAAAATTGTCGCAATAGCAAAGAACGCTCGTTTCTGCGGTATATGGAGCGTAGAACGATGCGCCACTGACGCCGGAGAGCACATAGCGTTTCGATGCTTTTTCGAGCTGCGAAAAGAAGTGCTCGACGCCGCGCGGGTCTACGAAGCGTTCTTCTACTGGCCTACGATAGTCGACGGCCCATCGGCGAAGAAGGCCTTCGCAGAAGACCTTCGTCAAGGCACCGCGCGGTGCGCGAACGATAAGGCCATCGCTCTGCAGTAGCTCAAGATATCGGGAAACATTGCCTGCTTCGATATCAAGTTGCTTCGAGAGTTCGGTCACGGTAAACGGCGGTACGTGATCACATAGGTACCTGACGAGGCGACCCGCTTTCGCGCCTCTTAGCCGCCGGCCAGTCGCCTCGATCTTCGGGTCCGGGAGGCCCCCTGTAGTGTTGATGTACAGAGCTGGCCGGTCTAGCCGAAGATAAGCATTACCGGCGAAATCCAAGAAGTACATCTCGCGTCGGCGGAGATAGTCCCGGGTTCGCGTTGAGAGATGCGGCGCAACCAGGAGCCGACCGTCGGCGTCGAATTGTTGCAGCAGCGGCCAAGCAGCATCCGCGACTTGCGGCGAGATCTGAGTTTTGAACTCGACCGCGAGGACGCTCTCAACTTTGTCGGCAGCCTTGATAGTCAACCAAGCGTCCATATGACGGTCGTCGACGTCGCTTACCGTCACCGTCCAGCTTTCCGGCAGGAGCTGTTTCACGGCCCCGGCGAGCCGACCGCCATATTTGCCCCAATAGATTGAGTTGCCCATTACTGGCAAATTAGCCTAAACTGGCAAATCAGCCTTCATATTTGCCAGATTTAGCTGAATTGCCAGTAACTGGCAATTCAGCTAACCGTCGTCGTCAGCTCGCCTTGGCGCGGGGTTGGGTTTCGGCGCGGAGCTGGCCGCACGCGGCGGCGATGTCGCGGCCCATCGGGGTGCGTACGGTGACCGCGGTGCGCAGGTCTTCGAGGATCTTCGCGAAGGCCCAGATGCGCTGCTCGTCGCTGCCGCGGATCGCGGCGTCCGGCGTGCTGTTGTACGGGATCAGGTTGACGTGGTAGAGCGGACCCTTCATGCGGCGCGCGAGGTCGCGCGCGTGCTCGTCGGAGTCGTTGATTCCGGCCAGCATCACGTACTCGAAGAAGACCTTACGGTTCGTCTGCTCGATGTAGCGCGCGACGGCGGCCATGAGGTCGTCGGTCGAGAACTTACGGTTCACCGGCATGATCGACGAGCGCGTCGCATCCGTCGGCGCGTGGAGCGAGATCGCAAGGTTGACCTGCGTGTGCTCGCCCGCGAAGCGGTCGATCTTGTCGACGAGGCCGACGGTCGAGATGGTGATGTGCCGGTGGCCCAAGCCGAACCCTTTGGGATCGTTGAGCAGCGCGACGGCCTCCATCACGTGCTCGTAGTTGGCGAACGGTTCGCCCATCCCCATGAACACGATGTTCGTGACGCGGCGCCCGGCGCGCGCGAGCTGCTTGCCGAAGTAGCGCGCTTGGTCGAAGATCTCGGTCGCGGTCAGGTTGCGCGTGAACCCGGCTTGCCCGGTCGAGCAGAACGTGCACGCGTACGCGCAGCCGGCCTGCGAGGAGATGCAGATCGTGTTGCGCTCGCCGTGGTGCTCCATCAGCACCGCCTCGACCTCGTTGCCGTCGTGCAGGCGGAACAAACCCTTCGTCGTCTGGCGGTCGTTCGAGTGCTGCACGACGACTGGCGTCACGCCGTCGAGCGCGAAGCTCTCCGCGGTGAGTGCCGCCCGCAGTTCTTTCGGCAGCACCGTGATCGCGTCGACGTCGTCGACCAGTTCCTTGGTCGCCGCCCGGTACAACTGGTCGAGCCGGTAGCTCTTGAGGCCGTGGGCCGAAGCGAACGCGGCTCCGTCGGCGTGGCCGGCGCGGCGTGCTTTTTCGTCGATCCAGAGGTCCCGGGCGCTGAGCATGACACGGTATTGTACCATGCCCGGGCGCTACTCGAAGAGGGAGTGCTGCTCGGGCGGCTGGGTGTCAGCGTCCGGAACGGCCCGCAGCCGGTCGCGCACGGCTTTGAGGTCGTTCCAAACGAGGCGCTTGACCTCGGTCATCGCACCGCCCGTCTGGCGCAGGATGTATGCTGGGTGAAAGGTCGCGATGATCGGGGTCCCCAGCGGCCCCTCGAACCATTGGCCGCGCTGCTTGGAGATCGAGAACTTCTCGCCCATGAACGACTTCGCGGCCGGCGCGCCGAGCGCCAGGATCACGCGCGGCCGGATGATCTCGATCTGCTCGTCGAGGTACGGGCGGCAGTTGCGCATCTCGTCGGGCATCGGCGGCCGATTCGCCAAGCGCGTCCCGGTATCCATCGTCGGCCGGCACTTGACCGTGTTGCAGATGAACACGTCCTCGCGCGGGAGATCGATCGAGAGCAGCATGCGATCGAGCAGTTCGCCGGCGCGTCCGACGAAGGGCCGGCCCAGCTTGTCCTCGGTCTCGCCGGGCCCCTCGCCGACGACCATCAGCGACGCGCACGGATCGCCCTCGCCGTACACGCTGTTGCGGCGGGTCGCGCCGATTGCGCACTTGCGGCACTGCGCGACGATCGCCGACGCATGTTCGATCGCCCGTTCGCGCCGGGCGCGTTCCACCAGGCTCACACGCCGTCCGCCTGGTGCGGTACGGCGGGTGCCGGGTCGAGCAGCACCGCTTCGCCGAATGCCAGCACTCGGGTGGCGCCGTCGGGCCCTTCCGTCGCTTGAAACTGCACGCCGATCACCCCGTTTGCGCCCATCGATTCCGCCTTGCGCAGCAGCACGTCGAGCGATTCGGTGCGCGCGCGTTCGGCATCGGTTAGATAGTCGACGGGCGCGAGCCCGATCAGCACGCCGATGCTGCGGAAGGTCGCTTTGAGCACGTTGCGCGGCCGGTTGGCCTGACCGTACGCATAGCCGAACGACCGCACCACGCGATACCCTTCAACGCGCTCGAACGTCGTAACCGCATCGGGCGCGAGGGCCATCAGCGGAGCAGGCGCCGCCCGGCGAGCACGACGCCGGCGACGACGCCGGCATAGAGTGCGTAACGGCCGACCAGCGCACCGACCAAACTATAGTACCACGCGCGACCGTGATGCTTGATCCAATACTTCCGGCGCGACGCCTGTTTGCGCTTCTCGACGTTGTACTGGCCGCGCGCGCTACCCATTCCCTCGTGCACCGCTTCGCTCGCCGGAACGAACCACGCCTCCCAGCCGGCGTCCGCGGCGCGCTTCGCGTAGTCCACCTCTTCGTGGTACAGAAAGAACCGCTCGTCGAACGGTCCGATCGTATCGAGCATCGAGCGCCGGATCGCGAGCGCGGCACCGATCACCAGATCGACGCGGCGCGGCGCGTCGAAGGTCGCGAAATCGCGCAGCGAGGCACCGTTCGAAAATCGCCGCAGAGGCGCCAGATCGCCCCACGCGCTGCTGCGCAAGAAGGCGCCGGCCCAGCTGTCGAACTCGCCGATCGACTGCTGCACGCTGCCGTCGTAATTGTAGATCCGCGAGCCGGCGATCCCGCAGCGCGGATGCTCGTCCATGAACGCGACGATCTCGGCCAGCGCGTGGTCCTTCAGCTCGGCGTCGGGATTGAGCAGGAACACGTACTCCGACGAACTCGCGGCGAACGCGCGGTTGCAGGCGGCGGCGAAGCCGAGGTTCGCGCCGTTCTCGACGATCTGCACCCGACCGTGGTAGCGCTCGGCGACGTACTCGCGCGAACCGTCGGCCGAGCCGTTGTCGGAGACGACGACGTGCGCGAAGTTCGGGTCGTGCCGCACTTCGGTGAGGCCGAAGACGGAATCGAGCGCGGTCGCGATCTTCTCCTTGTCGTTCCAGCAGACGACGACGACGTCGACTCTGCTCACGACGCGACCGGCGCGAACGTGTTGCGATTCTGCAGGTACGGCCAGATGAAACCGTCCAGATCGCCCTCGAGCACGGCTTGCGCGCTGCCGGTCTCGACGTTCGTGCGCACGTCCTTCACCATCTGATACGGGTGCAGCACGTAGTTGCGGATCTGCGATCCCCACTCGTTCGCACGTCGCTCGCCGCGAATGTCGGCGAGCTTCTGCTCCTGCTCCTCCCGCGCGCGCTGGACGAGCTTTGCGCGCAGGATGTTCAGCGCGACCTCGCGGTTCTGCGTCTGCGAGCGCTCTTGCTGCGAGGCGACGGTGATCCCGGTCGGCAGGTGGTAGACGCGAATCGCCGACTCGGTCTTGTTGACGTACTGCCCGCCGGCGCCGCTCGCCTTGAAGGTCTCGAACTTCAGATCGTCCGGCTTGAGCTCGACCTCGCCCGTTTCGTGCGCCTCCATCTCAGGGATGACGTCGACCTCGGCGAACGACGTCTGGCGCCGGCCTTGATTGTCGAAGGGCGAGATGCGGACCAGACGATGGACGCCGCGCTCGCTCTCGAGCATGCCGTATGCGTTCTTGCCGCGGATGATGAACGTGATCGAGCGCAAGCCCGCCTCGTCGCCCGGCGCCTCCTCGACCACCTGGGTCTCGAAGCGATGGTTCTCCGCCCAGCGCAGGTACATCCGGCCGAGCATCTGCGTCCAATCGGCCGCGTCGGTTCCGCCGGCACCCGCGCGGATGGTGACGATCGCGCCGTGCGAGTCGTAGGGGCGATCGAAGTTGGCCGCCATCTCCAGTTCGTCGAGCGCTTTGTTCGCGCGAGCGATCGTGGCGTCGGCCTCTGCTTCGGCACCTTCTTCGTCGCCCAGCACCTCGATGATCTCGGCCGCGTCGCCGAGGGCGGCGTCGACCGCATCGACGGCGTCGAGGTCGGCGCGCAGGTCCGCGATGCGCTTCATCACGCCGCGCGCCTGTTCGGGATCGCCCCAGAAATCGTCAGCGCGCGAACGCGCTTCGAGCTCGGCTACGGAACGGCGTTTGCCTGCATCGTCAAAGCCGCCCCTTGAGGGCGTTCATGCGCTCGCGGGCGCGGTCGATGGCGGCAGTCTGCGCGTCGGACACGGGACCTTCCGCTTCTCCGGCAACCCCGGACACCCTACCGCGGGGCCCAGGCGCGCTCGCGGTGCGCCACCCAAGCGAACGTACCGGCGCATGAGAACGCCGTAAAGTTCCGATTAGCGTTGCGGTCGGTTACCTCTGCACGGCGGCCGAGCGCGTGTAGAATCTCAGCGTGAACAGACTCTTCGCGTCGGTCGTCGCCGCGTTCGCCCTTACTGCGTGCGGCAGCGGAGGCGGCGCCACGGGCCCGGGACCGATTCCCAATCCGACGCCGACGCCGACGCCGACGCCGAGACCATCGGCGCAGATCCAACACGTCGTCATCATCTTCCAGGAGAACCGCACCGTCGACAATCTCTTCAACGGTTTTCCCGGCGCCGACACCGTCACTAGCGGTCCGAACTCCGCCGGTTCGACGGTCGCCCTCCAGCCGATCGACCTCGCGACACCGTACGATCTCGATCACAGCCATCGCGGCTTCACGACCGAATACGCCGCAGGCGCGATGAACGGCTTCGATCTGGTCGGCAGCGGCCCGTGCAAGAGCGTGTGCCCACCGAAGAATCTCCGCGCGTACGGATACGTTCCGCCGAGCCAGACGGGCCCATACTGGAGCATGGCGCAGCAGTATGCGTTCGCCGACCGCATGTTTCAGACGAACGAAGGGCCCAGTTTTCCGGCGCATCAGTACATCATCAGCGGAACGTCGCTCGCGTCGACCTCGAGCCCGCTGCTGTTCGCGGAGAACCCCGCCGTGCCGGGCGGAGGAACGACCGCCGGTTGCGACAGCCCGGCCGGCACGCTGGCGGACTTGATCGACCCGAGTACCGGCGACGAGTCGCAGAAGGCGCCGCCCTGCGGCGACCATCCGGCCCTGTTCGACCTGCTCGACCAGCACGGCGTCAGCTGGCGCTATTACCAACCGAACCTCGGCGCCGGCCTTTGGAACGGACCCGACGCACTCACCCACATCCGAAACGGTCCCGACTACGCCAACGTGCGCACACCCAACACCGCAATCCTCACCGACATCCAGAACAACGCGCTGCCCGCCGTCTCATGGGTGATCCCTACCGCAGCGGAGTCGGATCACGCCAATTCTACCGACGGCAGCGGGCCGGAGTACGTCGCCTCGATCGTCAACGCGATCGGGAACAGCCCGTATTGGAGCACGACCGCGATCTTCGTAACGTGGGACGACTGGGGCGGTTGGTACGACCACGTGAAGCCGCAATCGTACAACGCCTACGAGCTCGGCTTCCGGGTCCCGCTCATCGTGATCTCACCCTACGCCAAACCGGGTTACGTCTCGCACGTGCAGCACGAGTTCGGCAGCATCCTGCGGTTCACCGAGGAGACCTTCGGCCTCGGCTCGCTCGGCTACACCGACGCGCGTGCCGACGACTTGGCCGACTGCTTTTCCCTGACCGGAGCGCCGAACGCGTTTCGCACGATCCAGGCGAACCGCCGCGCGGACTACTTCCTCCACCTCGCCCCCGACCGGCGCCCCCCCGACGACGACTTCTGAGGCCTATCCGGTCACCGTCCGGAGCGCGAAATGATACGCGAACGCACTGCGCCCGACGACGGCGAAGCCTGCGGCGGCGAGCCGGCGCTCCGCCTCGATCGGACCGTAGACGTGATCGCGGGGCGGGCCGAACGAGCGCTCCACGTCCGCGTTCCAATCGACGAACAACGCCGCTCCACCCGGCGCGAGCAGCGCCCGCAACGCGCCCAGCGCGTCGTCACCCAACTCGTGCAGGACGTTGAGTGCGAGGATGCGCGCAACCGTGCCGCGGAGCGCCGCGAGCGCCGGTGGCTCGATCGCGGCGACGTTTGCGACGTCGGCTCGCGCGAGCGCCGCACGTAGCCGTTCGATCATCGCGGGTTGCTCGTCGAGGGCGAGGACGCGCAGGTCGGGACGCAAGCGGGCGAGCTCCACCGCATAGAGGCCCGTTCCGGCCCCGAAGTCCAGCAGCGTCGACGACGGTGGCGGAGCCAGCACGTCGAGCAGCGCGGCGGGCGGGACGTACGCGAAGCGTCCAGCGTCGTCGAGAATCGACGCCCGCGCGGGATCGAAGCGGTCGGGCTGTTTGGCGCCGTGACGATCGTGGCCCATCACTGCACGGCGATTGCGTACCGCAACCGCCGAGGCCTCGTACACGTCGCGGGAATTGCGTTGCAGAAGAGGGCAACCGGTCGGGCAGACCGTACAACCGCCGACCGGGTCCTGCTAGCAGAGGAGCTTGCTGTGTCGTTCCGCCTGTTCCGCCGTCCCCTCGCGCTGCTCGCCGCCGCGGCGATGATCTCGGCCGTGCCGGCCGGCGCCGCGTCGCAAAAGGAACTGCAGCCGGTGCGCGGCGAGGTCGGCGTCGCGCCGACCAAGGACGGCGCCTTCAAGCGCGTCTTCGGCAAGAGCCTCGTTGCCGACGACACGTACGCGGTAACGCACGCCGCCTCCAACGGGCTCGTCCTGCTCGAGGATTCTTCGCAGGTCGCGCTCGGTCCGAACACGAGCGTCCTCTTCGGCCGCCTCAACGTCGCCGGGAACGGATCGACGATCGTGCTCGATGGGGGCACGATGCGGTTCGACGTCAAGCATCCGGCTGGCGTGGCCTCCAACTACACGTTCCGCACGGCGACCTCGCAGATCGCGGTCCGCGGCACGCTCGGCCTCTACGGCCGCGATGCGAACGGCGACACGATCTCGTGCCTGCAATGCGACCCGGGCGACGTGACGGTCACTGCCGGCGGGAAGGACTACCCGCTGACGACCGGCCAGACGCTGTTCGTCTCGCTGCTGGGGATCGTCACCGCCGGCGCAACGACCGCGGCGGTCCTGCACAGCTTCGCCTCGTCGGGCCTGAGCACGTCGGCAACGTCGCAGACTGCGTTCAGCTCCGGCGCCGGTGCGGGCGGCGGTGCGGCTGCCGGCGCCGCGGGCGTCGCCGCGCCGGTCGGCGTCACGGCCGGATTGGCCGCCGCCGCCGCGATCGCCGGCGCCGCGATGGTGACCTCGAAGACCGGCAAGACGCAGACACCGATCCCGGCGGCGAGCCAGATCCCCGGCGGCGTAACGGTCAAGGACCACCGGCCGACGCCGAGCCCCACCCCGACGCCGCCGGCGCCGAAGCACTGAGCGAGGACGCACCGTGAAAGACGCTGGACGCGCTGCGCTGCTCCTGGCCGGTACGATCGCGACCCTCGTCGCGTGCGGCGGCGGCGGTGCGACGAACAGCGGTCCCGGTCCGGTCCGGACCTCCTCGGTCGACGGCGTCGCGACGATTTCCATCCCGTTGCGCGCGCCGCAAGGGCGCACCGCACAGTTCATCTCGTTCTTCGTGAAGTCGGCGACGATTGCGATCAACGGAGCGGTGGTCACGACCGCCGACCTTTCCGCGACGTCGGCGATCTGCCAGGCGGTCAACGAATCGGCCAGGACCTGCACGATCCCCCTCACCGCGCCGGCCGGCAATGACAGCTTCACCGCGACGCTGTATGACGGCGCGAACGGAACCAGCCACGTCCTCGGCATCGGCGTCGCGACGCTGGCCGTCGGCGGCGCGTCGTTCTCGTTGCCGATCACCGTCGGCGGCGTCGCCGTGTCGCTGACCATCAACGCCCAGACGACGACGCTGCAGACGGGAAACGCGACGACGATCCCGCTCACCTTTACGGCGAAGGACGCCGCAGGCGCGGTGATCGCCGGCGCCGATCCGTTCGCGAACCCGATCACGCTGACCAACAGCGATACGAGCGGCCACACCCATCTCAGCGCGACGGCGCTGGGCAGCCCGCAGACCGCGGTCAGCCTGGCGTATGATGGCGGCGCGGTGACCGCTCCGGTCACGATCGGCGCGACCGGCGGCGGTTCGACGACCGTCACTCCGGTCGTCATCACGGTCGTCGTCGCGACGCCGACACCGACGCCGACGCCGACCCCGGGGATTCCGTCCCTCGGCTTCTCCGGCAACGGCTATTCGTGCAGCGGAACCTCGCAGCTCGAGCTGCCCGGCACGTACCTGGTCTTCGTCTCGGAAGGCGTGCTCGACAGCACGGGGGCGTATTCGTCACAAATCGGCGAATGGGCGCCGATCCAATTCCTTGCGCCGTCGTCGTCGCCGGCCGCGACCCCGTCGCCCACGGCAACCCCGACGCCGTCTCCGACCCCGTCGAGCAGCCCGACGATCTACGCGTACCTCTACACCGGAAACTTCAGCCTCAGCCAGCCCTTCAACGGCATGCAGGGCGGCTGTTTCTACGCGGTCGCCTTCCCGGGCCGAACCAAGCCGGTCGGCTCGTCGATCGCCCGCAAGCCGCTGACCGCGTCGGCGTCTGGGCTCGCATCGCCGTCGTCAACGCCTTCGCCGAACGCGGTCGTCCTGGGCGCACCGAACGTCGGTGACAACGCGACCATCGGAACCGTGGGTACGGTCGGTACGATCACCGCCATCACCGTGACGGTGAATCAAACGGCCGGCACCGGGAGCGGCACGTTCACGCTCGACAACGGCTCGTCGGGAACGATAACGATCAACGGTACGCTGGCGTTCGCTCAAGCGCGGAAGCGCATCGAGCAGTCGATCAAACTGCGGCAGATCTTCGAGGCCGCCCGACGGCGGCACTAGCATATCGGCTAGTGTGCTAAGCCGCCGCCCCGTGGCAGCGTTTGTACTTCTTGCCGCTGCCGCACGGGCAGAGATCGTTGCGTCCGACCTTGTCGGCCGCACTGTGTTTCGGCTTCGCCGGCTCGCCTTCGCCGAGGTTCGTGCGCAGGTTGCTGGCTTCGTATTTTGGGGCGGGACCGAGCAGGCGTTCCGCCGTCGCCTGATCCATGCGCGGCTGCGCGAGCGGCTCGGCTGACGGCGCGACCGGTTGCGGCGCGATGCTGCCGCTCGGCAGCGGCGCGAACTGCGGCATCGCGTAGCCGTCGCCCGCCTGCAGCGGCGCGCCGTTCGAATCGACCGGATACCCGCCGTCTTCCGGCGGACCGACCTCGATGCGCATCGAGAACACGGCTTTGATCGCTTCGTCGGCGATGTTGTTCTTGAGATCCTCGAAGATCTCGTAGGCTTCTTTTTCGTACTCGACGCGCGGGTCTTTCTGGCCGTAGCCGCGCAGACCGATCCCGCTCTTGAGCGTATCCATGATGTAGAGATGATCGACCCACAGGCGATCGATGATCGGCAGCATGATGTACTGCGCTTCGATCATGCGCATCAGCTCGGCGCCGACTTCGACTTCCTTCTCTTCGTACGCCTGGAGCGCGAGCGCGAAGAGCCGCTCTTTCATCCCCTCACGGTCGAGCTTCTCGAGCTCCTCGACCGCGATCTTGTCCTTGACCGGAGCGCTCTGCTCCATCTCGTCGATGATCGCTTGGAGATCCCACTCGGAGGGATGCTCTTCTTCGGGCGCGCCGGTGTCGACGGCATAGCCGGCCTTGCGGCGCAGCGTGTCGACGAAGAACTCGCGCAGGCTCTGTCCTTCGAGCACGCGGCGGCGCTCGCCATAGATGATCTCGCGCTGCTTGTTCATCACGTCGTCGTATTCGAGGACGGACTTGCGGATCTCGTAGTTGTGGTTTTCGACCTTCGACTGCGCGTTCTCGATCGAACGCGAGAGGATCCCGGCTTCGATCGGCGTCTCGTCGGTGAACTTGACGAAGTCCATCATCTTCTGCAGCCGTTCTTGGCCGAAGAGGCGCATCAGCTCGTCTTCGAGCGCGATGTAGAAGCGCGTCGTGCCGGGATCGCCTTGGCGGCCGGCGCGGCCGCGCAGCTGGTTGTCGATGCGGCGCGATTCGTGCCGCTCGGTCCCGATGATGTGCAGTCCGCCGGCGGCCGGCACGCCCTCACCGAGCTTGATGTCGACGCCGCGGCCGGCCATGTTGGTCGCGATCGTCACGGTGCCGGGGATGCCGGCGTCCTTGATGATCTGCGCTTCCTGCTCGTGGTACTTCGCGTTGAGGACCTGGCACTCGATGCCCTTGCGGCGCAGCATCAGGGCGAGCCGCTCCGACTTCTCGATCGAGCGGGTGCCGACCAGCACCGGCCGGCCCTTCTTGTGCTCTTCGATGATGTCGTCGATGACGGCGTTGAACTTCGCCTCTTCCGAGCGATAGACGATGTCGGCCGCGTCCTTGCGGCGCACCGCCATGTTGGTCGGCAGCACGATGACGTTGAGCCCGTAGATCTCGCGGAACTCGCGCTCCTCGGTCTTGGCGGTACCGGTCATCCCGGCGAGCTTGTCGTAGAGGCGGAAGTAGTTCTGGAACGTGATCGTCGCGAGCGTCTGGTCCTCGCTGCGGACGGACAGCCCTTCCTTCGCTTCGATCGCCTGGTGGATGCCGTCGGAATAGCGGCGGCCGTACATCAAGCGGCCGGTGAACTCATCGACGATGACCACCTCGCCGTCCTTGACGATGTACTGCTGGTCTTTGTGGAACAGGTTCCAGGCCTTGAGCGCGGCGTTGAGCTGGTGGGTGAGCTCGAGGTTGCGCTGATCGTAGAGGTTGCTGACGCCCAGCATCTTCTCGACTTTGGCGACGCCCTTCTCGGTGATCGGCGCGGCGTGCGCCTTTTGATCGACCGTGAAGTCCTCGTCCTTGATCAGGCGCGGAAGGATCTTGGCGAACTGGCCGTAGAGCTCGGTCGCGTCGTGGCCTTGGCCGCTGATGATGAGCGGCGTGCGCGCCTCGTCGATGAGGATCGAGTCGACTTCGTCGACGATCGCGAAGTTGAGGTGGCGCTGCACCATCTGATCGAGCGACCACGCCATGTTGTCGCGCAGATAGTCGAACCCGACTTCGTTGTTGGTGACGTAGGTGATGTCGGAGTTGTAGGCGGCTTTGCGCGCGGCCGGCTCGAGGTCGTGCTGGATGATGCCGTAGGTCAGCCCCAGCGCTTCGTAGAGCGGGCCCATCCATTCAGCGTCGCGTTTGGCGAGGTAGTCGTTGACGGTGACGAGGTGGACGCCTTTGCCGGTCAGCGCGTTGAGGTAGACCGGCAGGGTCGCGACGAGCGTCTTGCCCTCGCCCGTGCGCATCTCGGCGACGTTGCCTTCGTGCAGCGCCTGGCCGCCCATGATCTGCACGTCGAAGTGCCGCATCCCCAGCACCCGCTTGCCGGCCTCGCGGACGACCGCGAACGCCTCGGGCAGGAGGGCGTCCAGCGCTTCGCCCGCTTCGAGGCGCGCTTTGAACTCCGCGGTTTTCCCGCGCAGGTCGTCATCGGAGAGCGATGCGACCGATGGTTCGAGCGCGTTGACGCGTTCGACGGTCTTGCGCAGCCGTACGAGTTCGCGTTCGTTACCGTCGAACAGGGTCTTGAGGAAGGCCATACGAGATTACAACCATTCGGCGCGCAGGTGGGTTCCTCCCGAGCGCTACGATCCGGCGAGCGGGAGCTTTGCGGGGTGGTTCAGCTCCGTGGCCGAGGCACGGCGGAGCAGACTCCCTACTGTAACGAACGAGTACCCGGCTTGTCGATAGCGGGCGACCAGTTCGGGCAGCATCGCGATGGTGCCCGGTTTGCCGCTGTGGAGCAAGAGCACCTCTGGAGCGGTCGCGTGGCCGAGGACGTGGGTCAGCAGGGTCGCGGGCGAGACCGACCGCCAGTCGCCCGGATCGTCGTTCCACAGGATCGTGGCGTAGCCGGCCGCCTGCGCCGCGTGGATCGTCGCCAGGGTGTAGCGGCCGTGGGGAGGCCGGAAGAGGGCCTGCTCGGCAGGGTCGGGAGCGATCGTCTCCAGCGTCTTCGCGCCGGCGCGGAGCTCGCCCGTGACCGCGGCGTCGTCGAGCTGGTCGAGGTTCGGGTGGGTCATGGTGTGGTCGGCGATCTCATCGCCGCCGGCGGCGATCGCCTGCGCCAGCACCGGGAACAGCTCGGCGTCGCGGCCGATCAGGAAGAACGTCGCCGGGACGTGCAGATCGGCCAGCGTCTGCAGCAGCAGGGGGGTCGTGACGGGGTACGGACCGTCGTCGAACGTCAACGCGATCAGCCGTTGACGGTCGCCGACAGGTATCGCTCCCGGGTGCTGCAGGGCGGCGATGCGTTGGGCCAGACTCGGCTGCACGAGCGCCGCGGCGTCGCCGTCGCGCAGCACGACGACCGGTTGCAGCAGGTCGTCGGACTTCAGCCACAACCGGTGCCCGACGTAGGCGATGACCGCCGCCGCGACCAGTGCGGCCGCGACGGCGATCGCGGCGCGCCGGTTCACCGCGGTGCGGTCGAAGCGGTCGGCGCCGCGGCCGGGGCGCCCGTGGCGAGGGTCTCGGCGAAGTCCTTGCCCACGATCACGGTCACGACCGATTTCGGGCCGGGAGTCGAATCGGTCGCCGGCGTGACGGGCGCGGCCGGAACCCCGAGATCGAGCCGGACTCGTTCGCCGACATTGGCGATCTTCGCGGCCGGCCGAATCTCGCTGACGTCATAGCTGAACGCATCGGCGTTGGTGACCGAGTCGACGACGTAGCCGAGCTTCTGCAGCCTCGCGGCCGCCTTTCCGGCGAGCCCCGAGATTCCGCTGCCGTTCTGCACGATCAGGTGCACCGTCGACGGCTTGACCGCTTTCAGCGCCGCGACCGGCGCCGGCGTCACGTTGCCGTACGCGCCGAGCAACTCTCGGACCAGCTTCGCCTTGACGACAGGGTCGGGGATGACCACCTGACCACCGTACGACGTGTCCTTGGTGTCGACGTACGGTATCGTGTCGGCGTGCCCGAGGTCGGCCAAGTTCGCGTCCTTGAACGACCACGCCAGCGACTTCTCCTCATCGAACGTCAGATTCGTCATGATGTTCTTGTTCAGCGCGGCAATCAGCGCGCCGATGTGGATGAGGTCGTTGAACTTTTCACCCTTGAGCTTGGCCATCGTGATGTGGATGATCTGCTGCTGGCGTTTGGTGCGGCACGGATCGCTGCACGCGTCGTGGCGGAAGCGCGAGTACGCCATCGCCGAGTAGCCGTTCATGTGGACCAAGCCCGGCTTGAAGTGGATGTGCAGATGGCCCCAGCTGTCGTCGTAGTCCATCTTCTCGGTCACCGGCACGTCGATTCCGCCGATCGCGTCGACGAAGTCCTTGACCCCGTTCGAGTTGACGACGATGTAGCGGTCGAAGCTCGAGCCGCGCTCGTTCTTCGGCAGGCCCAGGAAGTCGCCGATCACCTGGTCGGCGAGCTTGACGCCGCCGTCGGAATACGCTTCGTTGATCTTCGTGTCGTGTCCGTTCACGATCGCTTCACTATCGCGCAGGATCGAGATCAGCTTCATCGACTTGGTCGGGAAATCGAGACCCGCCGTCATGATGGTGTCGCTGCGCGCGCCCTTCGAGTAGGGCATCCCCTTCTCGTCGTAGTTGAAGTCGATCCCCAGGAGCATCACGTAGATGCGATCCTTGCCGAACGCGCTCTGCGGCGACTCGACGATGATCGGGATCACCTTGCTTGCGCTCGTCATGAAATTTTCGTGCAGGCTGAGCATGCGGTACGCGATCAGCCCGAACACGAGGCCCACCACGATGAGCAATCCGCCCAAGACGTACGGTATGAGATGCAACCAATTACGGTGCGATCCGCCGCCGGAGGGCGGTTCGCGCCGCCGGCGCGGGCCCTCGTCCGACGGTGGAACCGGCGGCGGCGGGTCGGCGATCAGCGACCGGCTCACGCGAGCACCAGCGACGGTACCAACGTTCCGTAGAAGTCGAACGCCGTGTTGCCGTCGAGCCGCACGTCGACGAACGTGCCGATCCCGGCCTCGCCCGCGAACGCGATCGCGCCGTCGACGCCCGGCGCCTCACCCATCGAACGTCCCAGCGTCACGGTCTGCGCGCGCAGCGCGACGGCCAGCGGATCGGTCCGGCGCAGCGTCCGGCGTTCTTCGACCAGCACGCTCACCGTCTCGCCGATGCGCTTCGCGCGCGCCCGTTCCGACGCGAGCCGCTGCACGTCGCGCAGCCGCAGCAGGCGGCGGCGCTTCTCGCGCTCCGAGACTTGCTGGTCGAGCTCGGCGCCGGGCGTTCCGTCCTCGCGCGAATAGGTGAAGAACCCGACCCGGTCGAGTTCGGCACGGGCGATCCAGCGTTCGAGTTCCGCGACGTCGTCGTCGGTCTCGCCCGGAAAGCCGACGATGAACGTCGAGCGCATCGTCATCCCGGGGACCCGGCGCCGGAAATCGTCGATGATCTCCAGATACCGCTCGCCGTTCGAGGGGCGCAGCATGCGGCGCAGCACCGGCACGCTGACGTGCTGCAGCGGCATGTCCATGTACGTGCACACCTTCGGCAAGGACGCCATCGCATCGATCAGCTCGTCATCGACGGTTGCCGGATAGAGGTACAGCAGCCGGATCCACACGATCCCGTCGACCTCGTGCAGACGGCGCAGCAGATGCGCGAGCCCGCCGCGTTTGAACCCGCGATCGCGTCCCCACATCGAGGTGTCCTGGGCGATGAGGATCAGCTCTTTCGTCCCGCCGGCCGCCAGCGCACGCGCCTCGGCCAGAATCGACTCCTCGCTGCGCGAGCGGAACTTCCCGCGCAGCTGCGGGATGATGCAGAAGGTGCACGGATGATCGCACCCTTCGGCGATCTTCAGATACGCAGTCGCCGACGGCGTCGTGATGAGCCGCGGCAAAAAATCGTGCTCCGGCTCCGCTTCAAACCCCAGCCGAACCGGCTTCTTCCCCGCCCGCGCATCGTCGAGCAACTCCACGATGGATGCATACGCCCCCGTCCCGATCACCCCATCGATTTCCGGAATCAACGCGTGCAGCTCATCCCCGAACCGCTGCGACAAGCATCCAGCTACGATCAGTTGCTGCCCAGGCTGCTTCCGCTCCGCATGCTCCAAAATCGTCTCGGTCGACTCCGCCTTCGCCGGATCGATGAACGCACACGTATTGATCACGACCGCATCCGCCCCATCC
>Ga0207416_1000163_pt1 | contig 122274 bp, 112 predicted proteins | sample PaiPotPPM11metaG_FD_184107 | JGI IMG/M metagenome (GOLD analysis project Ga0207416, IMG submission 184107) | Iron sulfur acid spring bacterial and archeal communities from Banff, Canada, to study Microbial Dark Matter (Phase II) - Paint Pots PPM... ... | reverse complement strand
TTGTGCGCCCGGCATGGACGCTTGACTTGGAGGTGAGAGTCCTCTACGGGGCCTGGTCGTGGCAACCGTTAGCCAAGGGCAAGGGCGTCCGCCGCGAGGCGGAGTCCGAAGGAAGCCGGCGGCAAACCCTCGCGCCGAGGAACACGAATCGTATCAGGCGGACGCAGCCGGACGAGCTTGCAAGACAAAGCGAAGTCCGATACGACCAAGGGCTGTGCACGTAAATGCGGCGGCGACATGAGGGGAAGGTCAACGTTCTTACCCGGGGAGATCTGTCGACGCTCGTCGCGTACGAGAACCCGCATCGGAAGGTGCGACTAACTCGACAGAAGTCAGCAGAGGCCGTAGTACCGTGAAAGCGGGAAGGGCCGAACATCGAACGGAGGTTCGAGTCTTGCAGAACTCGCAGCCCAAGCGACAATCGCAGCCAACTTCGCAAGAAGTCTCGGATACGGAAAATCGGGTGAAGCCCGGAACGACGGGCCGAGAGCAGAGCGCGGGCGCGGTGCGAGGCATCGACCAGACCTCACAGACTGAATCGCTCATGGAACAGGTCGTCGCCAGAGACAACATGCTGGCGGCGCTGCGACGCGTAGAGCAGAACGGCGGCGCGCCCGGCAACGACGGGATGACCACGGACGACCTCCGCGGGCACCTCGTCGCGAACTGGACGCAAATCAAGGCGTCGTTGCTCTCGGACACTTATCAGCCGCAAGCCGTCCGCCGGGTTGAGATACCCAAGCCCGACGGTGGTGTGCGACTGTTGGGGATTCCGTGCGTCGTCGACCGCCTGATCCAACAGGCACTCCTTCAAGTGCTCACGCCGATCTTCGATCCGACGTTCAGCGAGTCGAGCTTCGGGTTCCGCCCGGGGCGAAGCGCGCATGGCGCGGTCGAACGCGCGCGCGAGTACATCGAAGCGGGTTACGATTGGGTCGTGGATATTGACCTGGCGAAGTTCTTCGACCACGTCAACCACGACAAGCTCATGGTGCGTGTGTGGCGCCGGGTGAAGGACAAGCGCGTCTTGCACTTGATCCGCCGCTACTTGCAAGCCGGAGTGATGCTCAACGGCGTGGTGGTCGCGACGGACGAGGGGACGCCGCAAGGCGGTCCGCTCTCGCCGCTGCTCGCGAACATCATGCTCGACGACCTCGACAAGCTCCTGGAGGAGCGAGGCCATCGATTCTGCCGCTACGCCGACGACTGCAACATCTATGTTCGCAGCGAGCGTGCGGGAGAGCGTGTGATGAGCACCGTTCGCCGCTTCATCGAAGGGCGCTTGGGCCTGCGCATCAACGAGGCGAAGAGCAAAGTCGACCGACCGCGTAACCGGAAGTTTCTCGGGTTCAGCTTCTTTCGACGAAACGGAGTTCGGCTCCGAGTGTCGCCAAAGGCGATCGAGCGTTTCAAGGCCCGCGTCCGGGAGATCACCGCACGCAGCAACGGGTGGAGCATGGAGCGGCGCATCCGCACGCTCATGTCCTACTTCCGTGGCTGGATGCAGTACTTTCGGCTGGCCCGCACGCCGAGCGTTTACGGCGCCCTCGACGGCTGGACGCTGCGTCGCTTGCGGCTCTGCCTCTGGAAGCAATGGAAGCGCCCTCGGACCCGACTGCGCGAGCTTCGCGCGTTGAAGCTGCGTGAATGGCACGCCCTGGAACTCGCCTACAGCCGCAAGGCCTATTGGCGAATCGCGGGTGCTCCCCTGAGCAGCGCGATGCCCCGGCGGTACTGGACCGCCCGGGGCTTCGCAGGGCTTACCGAGCTCTTCGGCAGGTAGTTCGATGAACCGCCGGATGCCGAACGGCACGTCCGGTGGTGTGGGAGGACGGGGGCGGTGACGCCCCCTCCTACCCGATTTCACCGGGACTTTAGGTATGAGCAAGGGCCTGCCGGGGTAGAAGCGAGCGAAATGCCGATGCCGGAGCAGGCTCTCGAGGGCCTCCCCCCGGTCGATCTCGCGACGCTCGACCTCTTCCCGGATCCCGCGTGGGTGACGACCGCGGCGGAGGGCGTCGCGTATTTCAATTCGGCCTGGCTTTCCATGACCGGTTCGACCGCGCGCATACTGAGCTCGGCCGAGTTCGTCGCGTTCCTGCACCCGGATGATGCCGTGCGGGTCGTTTCGGGATGGCGATCCGTGCGCGAGAAGCGCGAGCCGTTCGCGATCGAGTGCCGGCTGCGGCGCTCGGACGGCGGCTGGCGTTGGTTTCTGTTGCGGGCGGTCGCCGTGCGCCGGGAAGGCGCGCCCGCCGGCTGGCTCGGGACGATGATCGACATCGACGCCGAACGGAGAGCGCGCAATGCGTTGATGGCGTCCGAAGCGCGGGCTCGCTCGATCGCCGACGCGATCCCGCAATTGATCGGCATCACGGCGCCCGACGGCAGCTTGGTCTCCGTGAACGACAAGCAGAGCGCCTACACCGGGAAGACGATCGAGGAGATGCGCGCTGACGGTTGGGTCGCGGCGATCCATCCCGACGACGTCGAAAGCGTCGTGTCGAACTGGCGGACCGCGGTTGCAGCCGGCGAGCCGTACGACACCCAGTACCGGCTGCGGCGGTACGACGGCGCGTATCGCTGGTTTCTGAACAAAGCCATTCCGGTCCGCGACGCCGACGGCAAGATCACCGCGTGGATCGGCACGGCCACCGATATCGACGAGCGCAAACGGGCTGAAGACGCGCTGCGCGTCATCGTCGACGCGAGCTCGGCGTTTGCCGACACGCTCGACGCGGGCGTTGCGCTGCAGCGCTTGGCAGACGTCGCCGCGGCGCACCTCGCCGACTGGTGCGGTGTCTACGTCTACGACGCGCGCGGCATGCTGCGCCCGGTGGCGATCGCCCATCGCGACCCCTCGAAGGTCCGTTTCGTGCGCGACTACTTGCGGCGGTACCCCACTCGCGACGACGATGCCGCGGCGCTGGTCGCCATGACCGGGATGCCGCTGCGCGTCGACGAGATCACGCCCGAGATGTACGATGTGATCGAGGATCAGGATCAGCGCGCGGTGGCACGGTCGCTGGGGCTCCGCTCGGTGCTCTATGTGCCGCTCGGCAGCGAGCAGGAGCGTTTCGGCGTGCTGAGCCTCGCGATCGCCGAGAGCGTGCGGCGGTTCACCGAGGCCGACGAGCAGTTGGCGACGCTGATCGCGCAGCGCGCGGCGATCGCGGTCGGCAACGCGCGTCTCTACGAGCGTCAGCGTGAGGTCGCGCGCACGCTCCAGTCGGCGTTCTTGCCGCCGGCGCTCCCGCGCGCCGAGGGCGTGTCGTTCGACGCGGCCTACGCGCCGGGAACCCGCGACCTCACGATCGGCGGCGACTGGTACGACGCGTTTCCGGTCGACGACGGAACGGTCGCCTTTTCCGTCGGCGACGTCGCGGGCCGCGGCCTCGAGGCGGCGGTTCCGATGGGCAAGATGCGCCAGACGTTCCGCGCGCTCGGCGTCGTCGACGGCGATCCCGCGTGGTCGATCTCCGTCGCCGACTCGGTGCTGCGGCGCGAACATCCCGACGTCTTCGTCACGGCCTTCGTCGGATTGTACAACCCCTCGTCGCGGACCCTCGCCTACGCGAACGCCGGCCATCCGGCACCGTTCGTGCGGGCTGCGAGCGGCGCGCTCTCACGGATGGAAGCGCCCGGCGTCCCGCTCGGTCTGGGCGCGTACGATTCGCCGCGCACGTGGGAGGCAGCGCTGAACGCCGGCGACTTGCTGGTGGCCTTCACCGACGGCCTGATCGAAAGCACGCACGACATCGACGAAGGCGAGGCTCGGCTCGCCGGCGCCTTGGCGCATCCGGCGTTCGGCTTCAGCAGCGAGCCGGCGGCGCTGCTGCGCGCGCTGATCGTTCCGGAGGAGCCCGGCGACGACATCGCGATTCTGACGATGCGCGTGGGCGCCGGTGCGGACTGGAGCTTCGATGCGAACGACGCGCGCGCCGCGCAAGCGGCGCGGAAGGCATTCGTCGGCCGGCTGCGCTCCGCGGGCGTCGGAGAAGAGGATCGGGTTGCGTGCGAGACCGTCTTCGGTGAGATCGTCGGCAACGTTGCGCGCTACACGCCGGGTCGGGTCGACGTCGCGCTGCTGCGCGACGGACCGCACGTCCGTCTGGCGGCACTCGACCGTGGCCCGGGTTTCTGCTGGAACGCGGCCCCACCGCCCGATCGAATGGCCGAGAGCGGACGGGGCCTGTTCTTGATCGGGAAGCTGGGCCGCGCGGTGCGCGTCGAACACATCGCGGGATTCGGATCGTACGTCGAGGTCGTGCTGCCCGTCGGGCCGTGAGGAGCGAGCGGTGTTCGCGGCCGGATCTTCGAAGCAGACGAGATGCCGACGCCGATCGATGTGACGCACGAGCGAACGTTCAGTGGAACGACGCGCCGCATCTACCAATTGCTCGCCGAACTCGGAACGTCGCAAGATGCGATCTGGCCGTTCGCATCGCAGCCCTTCATCCGCAGCGCGGGTCCGTTGACCCCCGGCGTCACCGAGGAATGGCACCTCGGGATTCACGCGATCCTCGACGACGTGGAGAACGAGCACCGCATCGTCTGGCGCATCGACAATGAAGGCGTCGACGGAACCCATGGATTTTTCCTTGAAGCGCAGGGCCGGCGGGTCGTGCTGCGGCATCGCATCACGGCTACGCTCGACGACACGCAAGGCCGCCTCCTGTGGCGTCGCGTGGAAGAGCAGCACGAGCGCGCGGTCACCGGCCTCTTCGACAAGTTGACCCGCGTCCTCAAACGCTAAGGGAGCCTTTGATGAAAAAGCGACGTGTAGGCGACGGCGGCCCGCTGGCCGGTGAGATCGGCCTCGGCTGCATGGGGATGTCCGAGTTCTACGGCGCCGGCGACGAGGCGGAGTCGATCCGCACGATCCATCGGGCGCTCGAGCTCGGCGTGACGATGCTCGACACGGCCGACATGTACGGCTTCGGGCGCAACGAGGAACTGGTCGGACGGGCGATCGCCGGCCGGCGCCACCAGGTGTTCCTCGCCACGAAGTTCGGCATCGTTCGCGACGAGAGCGATCCGCGCAAGCGCGCCATCAACGGACGGCCGGAGTACGTGCGGGCGGCCTGCGACGCGTCGCTCGCCCGGCTCGGCGTCGACCACATCGACTTGTACTACCAGCATCGCGTCGATCCCGCGACGCCGATCGAGGAGACGGTCGGTGCGATGCGCGAGCTGGTCCACGCCGGCAAGGTACGCTACCTCGGGCTCTCGGAAGCGTCGGCCGAGACGGTGCGCAGAGGAGCGGCGGTCGCTCCGATCTCGGCGCTGCAGAGCGAGTACTCGCTCTTCACGCGCGAGATCGAAACCAACGGCGTGCTGGCGACGATTCGGAAGCTCGGCATCGCGCTCGTCGCCTACAGCCCGATCGGGCGCGGCGTGCTGACCGGAACGATCAAGAGCGCGAACGATTTCGCCGCCGACGACTTCCGCCACACGGTGCCCCGCTATCAGGGAGCGAACCTCACCCACAATCTGACGATCGTCGGGCGAATCGAGGTGATCGCCCACGATGCCGGGATCACGCCGGCGCAGCTGGCATTGGCGTGGGTGCTCGCGCAGGGTCAGGACATCGTTCCGATCCCCGGCACGAAGCGGGTGAAATACCTCGAGGAGAATTGCGCGGCGGCCGACGTACGGCTGACGCCGCTGCAGCTGACGTTGCTGAACGAAGCGGCGCCTCCCGGCGCGGCGCTCGGTCAGCGCTACCCCGACATGACCGCGATCGGCCGCGACTAAAGCGACGCAAACGTGCCGAACGTGTCGACCTATGCGCTCATCGCGCTAGCGCTTGCCCTTCCGTCGTGCGCGCACGACGCCCGGAACGTGGAGACGACCGCGTCGCCCTCGGTCGCGCCGTCTGCGAGCGCCGCCCCGGCGGCGCAGTTCGGCACGTGGTGCCACGTGATTCCGCTCGAGCGCTCGTTCTGCAGCGTGCTGGTTCTGCCCACGCCGAAGGCCACGCTGCGACTGGCGGTTCAGGATACGCAAGCGCGTCGCGAACGCGGACTGATGGGCGTGCGCGCGGTTCCGGCTGGTGAGGGGATGCTGTTCGCGTTCGCGGACGGCGACGGCCAGCATCAGTTCTGGATGAAGGACACGCTCGTGCCGCTCGACATGATCTTCGTGCGCAGCGACGGCGTGGTGATGGCGATCGCAGAGAAGGTCGCGGCGACCAAGCCCGGCGCATCCGACGATCGTGTTGCGCGGCGCAACGGCGAAGGACGCTACGTCATCGAACTCGCCGCAGGCGAGGCCGAACGCGCCGGCCTCGACGTCGGTATCCGCCTCGCGATCCCGGAGATCGCCGCGCGTTAGAGCGGCGTGTCGTTGCTGGGGGCGCGCAGGATCGATACGGTGATCGGGATGCTCGCGTTCTGACCGTCGTTGCGTGCGGCGACCAGCTTGAGACGCAGCGATGTCGCGGCAGGCGGCAGCCCGAGAACGTTGGCGGAGAAGACGCCTTGCCACGTCCCCGGCCCGACCGGGGAAAGCGAGATCGAACTCGTGCCGGTGCCGATCGTGAGGCGCTGCACGTTGGTCGTCGTGATCGCGTTGACCCGCACCGTCGAATTCGGCGTGAACACCGTCGGCGTCAGCGTCGCATAGAAGATCTGCGGCGGGTCGCCGGGCCCGGCAAAGTTACTCGGCGGCGGCGATCCGTACGCGAACGTGTTCGCGAGCGCGAACGCGCTCGGCAGCGCGTTCGGCGATGGCCCGGTCGTGGGCGCGCCCGGTGGAACGGCGGACTTCGCGCCGGAGGGCGATTGCGAGGCCGGCGTCGCGGCGACGCGCACCGGCGTCGGCGGCGGCGTCGGAAAGATCGCGTTGGGCGGGAGGGTCGGCAGCGCTAGCGGCGTCGGTATGCCGATGCCGGGCATCAGCGCGGCGTTCGGGATCGTGTTGTTGTCGCTGCCGAGCACGTGGGGCGTGACGACGATGATCAGCTCGTTGCGGGTGCTGGTCGTGTTCAGGTTACGGAACGCGCGTCCGACCAGCGGGATGTCGCCCAGCAGCGGGATCTTGCTCTCGGTGCGCTGCGTGTTCTCTTGGATGAGCCCGCCGATCACCAGCGTCTCGTTGTCGCGCAGATGCACCGTCGTCTGCGTGTCGCGGGTCGAGATCTGTGGGACGCCGTTGAGATAGCCGGTCAGCGAGTTGACGATCGGATGAAGGGCGACGCTGAGCTCGCCGGCATTGGTGATGATCGGCGTGATGTCGAGCGTCACGCCGGTCTGAAAGCTTTCGAGCTGGCGGCTCGCCGCGCGCGACGAGATGGATGCGCGCGGTTGCGGCGACCGCTGGGCCGCCCTGCACGGCGAGGCCGCCGGAGGCCCCGAGCGCGATGAGCAGGGCGAGGGCAAGCGAACCCGCACGCCGGTGAAGCAGCGGCGCGCGCGTAAAGCCGAGCAGCCAGACAAAGCCGGCCCCGAACACCCCCATTCCCGGCGCTTTCGCCCACAAGGGACGACTTGCTTGCACCGGGAGCGTGGGAGCTCAGCCGAAGGCGTTCTCGCCGGTGATCGCTTGACCGAGAATCAGCGTGTGGACCTCGCTCGTCCCCTCGTACGTAAGGACGCTCTCGAGATTGTTCATGTGCCGGATCACCGGATATTCGAGCGTGATGCCGCTCGCGCCGAGGATCGTGCGTGCTTCGCGGCAGATCGCGAGCGATTCCCGCACGTTGTTGAGCTTGCCGAACGAGACGTGCGCTGTGTGCGCGCGGCCCTGGTCCTTGAGCCGGCCGATGTGCAGCGCGGTCAACAGCCCCTTGTTGATCTCGAGCATCATGTTGACGAGCTTCTCTTGCGTGAGCTGAAAGGCCGCGATCGGTTTGCCGAACTGCACGCGCGTCTGCGCGTATTGCAGCGCCGATTCGTAGCATGCGCGCGCCGCGCCGAGCGCGCCCCACACGATCCCGTAGCGGGCCTCGTTCAGACACGACAGCGGCCCGCGCAGGCCGCTGACGTGCGGCAGCATTGCCTTGGCCGGCAAGCGGCAGTCTTCGAGGATCAGTTCGGAGGTGACCGACGCGCGCAGCGAGAGCTTCTTCTCGATGTTGCGTGTCGAGAAGCCCTTCGTTCCCTTCGGCACGACGAAGCCGCGGATCGCGCCGCTCGCGCCGTTCTCGGCGTCGACGCGCGCCCAGACGATGGCAACGTCGGCGATGCCGCCGTTGGTGATCCATGCTTTCGAACCGTTGAGCACGTAATCGGATCCGTCGCGCCGCGCCGTCGTGCGCATACCGCCCGGATCGCTGCCGAAATCCCACTCGGTCAAACCGAAACAGCCGATCGCCTCACCGGCGGCCATGCGCGGCAGCCACGTCTGCTTGTGCTCTTCCGAGCCGTGGGCCCAGATCGCGTACATCGCGAGCGATCCTTGCACCGAGACGAACGAACGGAATCCGGAGTCGCCGGCTTCGAGCTCGAGGCACGCGAGGCCGTACGCGACCGCGCTCGTTCCGGCGCAGCCGTAGCCCTGCAAGTGCATCCCGAGCAGCCCGAGGTCGCCGAGTTCCTTCGCCATCGCATGCGGAAAGGTGTGGTCTTCGAACCACTGCGCGATGTTCGGCAGCACGCGATCGCGCACGAACTTGCGCACGGTGTCGCGGATCAGGCGCTCGTCGTCGGTCAGCAGCGCGTCGATGCCGAGGAAGTCGTGTGGGCTCGGCGCCGGGATGCTCGTGCTGTGGGTGTCGGAACTCGCCGTCGTGCTCATGAGAGCGGCTTCGGTTGCCCGAAGCGCGCTCCTGGCGACCGCGTGACCGCGTTCGCCAAAGCCATCGCAGCGATCAGCAGCGCGCATGAGAGCAGCCAAGCGGCGCCGGGAAGTTTCCAGCTGCGGAACGCTCTCTCCCTCCGAACAAGGACAACTGCAAGACGCGCTCGGCAGCATCCGCGGCATCGCCACGCTGATCGGGCCGGGGATCTTCAGCCTGACGTTCGCGGCCTCGATCGGCGCGTTTCGCAACTGGAATCTTCCCGGCGCGGCTTGGCTGCTCTCATGCGCGCTGCTGATCGCTGCGATGGCTTTGGCGAACGCGGTCACGCGGTCAGCGCCGCGCCTCGAAGAATGCGCCGCGTGAGCGCGCCCGTCAGTCGATGTCGAGGCCGAGGTCGAGGATGCGGACGCTGTGCGTTAGCGCGCCGGAGGAGATCAGGTCGACGCCGGTCTCGGCGATAGCGCGCACGGTCGTGGCGTCGATGCGGCCGGAGGCTTCGAGGAGCGCGCGGCCGGCGTTGCGCTCGACGGCTGCGCGGAGCTGCTCGGGCGTGAAGTTGTCGAGCAGGACGATGTCGGCGCGCGCCGCCAGGGCTTCGTCGAACTGCGCGATCGTATCCACTTCGATCTCGATCTTCACCAGGTGACCGGCGTGGCGGCGCGCGGCCTCGATCGCGGCGGTGATCCCGCCGGCGATCGCGACGTGGTTGTCCTTGATGAGGATCGCGTCGTCGAGTCCGAACCGGTGGTTGGACCCGCCGCCGTCGCGGACCGCGGCTTTCTCGAGCGCGCGCAGGCCCGGCGTCGTCTTGCGCGTGTCGACGATCGTCGCGCGCGTGCCGGCTGCGGCCTCGACCAAGTGCGACGTCGCCGTCGCGATCCCGCTCAAGCGTGAGATCAGGTTGAGGGCGGTGCGCTCGCCGGTGAGGATCGAGCGCAGCGGGCCCGCGATCGTCGCGACGACGGTGCCGGGTTCGACCCGGCCGCCGTCGGCGACCGCGACGTGCACCGCGATCTGCGGGTCCAGCACCGCGAAGACGCGCTCGACGACGAAGACGCCGGAGACGACGCCCACTTCGCGGGCGACGATGCGTGCTTCGCCCCGTGCGCCGGCCGGGACGATCGCGTCGGTGGTGAGATCGCCGGCGCGGCCGAGGTCTTCGCGCAGCGCGGCGCGCACGAGATCGTCGACCAGCAGTGCGATCACGACGTCTTCGCCAGAGCCGGGCGAACGCCGGCGAGCAGCGTGCGGTGCGCGAACGCGGGATCGGCGTGCGGGTAGTCCGCGCGCTGGTGCGCGCCGCGGCTCTCGCGCCGCGCGATCGCGGCCCGCGCGCTCGCCGCGGCGACGTACGCGGCGTCGGCGGCGCGGCCGCTCGGCGGATCGGCTTCGATCGCTTCGAACAGCGCGAGCGTGCGCGCCATCCCGGCGGCGTCGCGCAGGACGCCGAGGCTCGCGCTCATCGCCTCGCGTACCTGCCGCAGCGCCGTGCCGTCATCGCCGCGAAACGCCTTCAGAGGAGGGACTGCGCCGACGCCGCGCGCGCCGTCGCGCGACCGAGGCGTCGCGAGCGCGCGGCCGGCGCGGGCGCCGAACACGAGCCCTTCGACCAGCGAGTTGGAGGCGAGCCGGTTGGCGCCGTGCAGCCCCGTCGCCGCGACCTCGCCGCAGGCCCACAACCCGGGCAGTGACGTGCGGCCGTCGAGGTCGGTCGCGACACCGCCGATCGTGTAGTGCGCGGCGGGTGTGATCGGGATCGGCGCCGTGCGCGGATCGATTCCGGCCCGCATCGCGACCGCGAAGATCCCGGGAAAGCGCTCCGCGAATTGCGCGCCGATTGCATCGCGCGCGTCGAGAAAGGCGGTGCGGCCGCTGCGCTCGACGTCGGCGACGGCACGCGCGACGACGTCGCGCGGTGCCAGGTCGGCGCGCCGGTCGATCCCCGTCATGATGCGTTCACCCGCATCGTCGACGAGCACCGCGCCTTCGCCGCGCACCGCTTCGCTCACCAGCGGCAACGGATCGGAGGGGACGCGCAGCGCGGTCGGATGAAACTGGACGAACTCGAGATCGGCGAGGGCGGCACCGGCGCGGCCGGCCATCGCGATCCCCGCGCCGAGGGAGCCGAGCGGCGTCGTCGTGCGCGCGTACAAGCCGCCGAATCCGCCGGTCGCGAGCACGACGGCGTCCGCCGTCACGACGACCGGCGCGCCGTCGGGCGCGACCAGCAGCGCGCCGCAGACGGCTCCGTCGGCGCCGGTCAGCAAGCGTTGCGCGCGGACGCCCTCGAGCAGCGTGACGTTCGGACGAACGCGCACCGCGTCGAGCAGCGCGCCGGTGATCGCGGCGCCGGTCGCGTCGGCGACGTGCGCGATGCGGCGCCGGGCGTGCGCGCCTTCCAGGCCGAGCGCGAGCGCACCGTCGCCGTCGCGCGCGAACTGCACGCCGAGCGCGACGAGCGTCGCAATCGCGAGCGGCGCTTCGGCGGCGAGGACGTCGACCGCGGCGGCGTCGGCGATCCCGGCGCCGGCGGCCCGGGTGTCGGCCGCGTGCTGCGCCGGCGAATCGTCACTGCCCAATGCCGCGGCGATCCCGCCTTGCGCCCAGGCCGACGCGAGCTCGCGCCCGAGCGGCGCTTCGCTCGCGATCACGACCGGGCGATCGTCGACCGCGAGCGCGGCGGCGAGACCGGCGACGCCGGCGCCGATGACCAGCACGCTCGTCTTCATACGATCGCCATCATCCGTTCGACCGCCGCGAGCGCGCGGACGCGCACGTCCTCCTCGACGAGGATCTCGTCCTGCAGCGTCTCGAGCGCGCGCAGGATCTTCGGCAAGGTGTTGCGCTTCATGTGCGGGCAGAGGTTGCACGGGCGCACGAACGCGACGTTCGGGAACTGCACCGCGACGTTGTCGCTCATCGAGCACTCGGTGAGGAGCACGACCCGCTGCGGCGCGCGGTCGCGCACGAAGTCGATCATCGCCGCGGTCGAACCGGCGAAGTCCGCGGCGGCGATCACGTCGGGCGGGCACTCGGGGTGCGCGATCACGAGCAGCCCCTCTTCGCCTTCGCGCAACCGTTCGACGTCGATCGCGCGGAAGCGTTCGTGCACTTCGCAGTGGCCCTGCCAGGAGATGATCTCGACCGAGGTCTGCGAGGCGACGTAGTGCGCCAGGAACTCGTCGGGGATCATGATGACTCGTGGGACGCCGAGCGACTCGACGACCTTCACCGCGTTCGAGGACGTGCAGCAGACGTCGGATTCGGCCTTCACGTCAGCGCTGGTGTTGACGTAGGTGACGATCGGGACGCCGGGATGCTTGGCGCGCAGCGCGCGCACGTCGGCGGCGGTGATCGATTCGGCGAGCGAACAACCGGCGCGCGCATCGGGGACGATCACGGTGCGCGTCGGGTTGAGGATCTTCGCGGTCTCGCCCATGAAGTGGACGCCGCTGACCAGGATGACGTCGGCGTCGGCGCGTTGCGCCTCGCGCGCCAACTGAAGGGAGTCGCCGACGATGTCGGCGACGCCGTGGAAGATCTCCGGCGTCTGGTAGTTGTGCGCCAGGATCACCGCGTTGCGCTCGCGCTTGAGCCGGTTGATCGCGTCGACGTAGGGTGCGTAGAGCGGCCACTCGGCGGCGGGGATCGCCGCTTTGGCGCGTTCGTAGATCGGACGGGTGCGCTCGGCGATCTCAGGGGTGAACGGAAGGCTTTCGATCATCGGGACCTCGGTCGGCGCCGCGATGAGAATGCCGCGGGCGTCCTGCGCTTTTTCTAACTCTGAGAAAAAGCCTTTGGTTCCGTTCATTCCCCGTCCCTTCGGCCGGAGGGCTCGTCAGCGAAATCCGATCCCGGCATCCGGCCGGTCCGCGATCGCGTCGGGCCGGAAGCGATAGAGCTTCGCCGGCCGGCCCGTGGTCTGTCGTAGGGCGCCGGTCGGCTCGACCAGCCCGGCGTCCTCGACCAGCCGCCGGAAGTTCGGAGCGTGGAGCCGCCGGCCGGCGAGCGCCTCGACCGTTCCCTGCAGTTCGGGGAGGGTGAAGTCGGGCGGGAGCAGCTCGAAGACGAGCGGCCGGTAGCGCAGCGCGCCGCGCACGCGACCCAGCGCGGTGGCCAGGATGCGGCGATGGTCGAACGCCAACCGCTCGCCGAGCACGACCGGACCGGGCGCGCGGGACTCCGCGACGAGCCCGATCTCCCAGAACAGCTCGTAGCGCTCGAGGACGAGCTCGTCGTTCCAGGGCGTTCCGCGGACTCCGACCGTGCGCCGCGCGCGCCGCTCGCGGGCGCGGCGCGCGTCGGCGTCCGGCGCCGCCGCGACCCACGCATCGACGGCGGGCAGGATCGCGTCCTCCACGACGCAGGGGCGGCCGTCGCGCCAATCTTCCCAGGGGAAGTAGGCGTACCACGGATGCCAGCGCACGCTCGGTGCGCGCGGCGCGCTTTCGCGAACGAAGGCGAGGTACGCGATCGAGAGCACGCGCCGGCGCGCGTCGCGCCCACGGTCGCCGAACGTGTAGAGCTGCTCGACGTGGCCCAGGGCGAGCTGCGCCTGCTCGGTCACCCAGCGTCGCAGGCCGGCGTCGAGCGCCGCGTCGGCTTCGGGGTCGAACGGCCCGGCGGGCAGCGCGTCGGCCGGCAATCCATCGCCGGGCGACCGAACGAGGACGCGCGGCTCGTCGTCGGAGACGGCGGCGACGACGGCGTCCAGCGCCACGGCGATATCGATCGGCATCCAGCTCACTTCGTCGTCGGCCGCGCGACTCACCGCGGCAGATGAGGACCGATGGCCCAGGGGCATCGTCTAGCGTGCCGCTGAATGATCGCTGATGGCAACCGAGCTCGAGCGATCGCGCGGCGAGGACGAGATGTCGTTCCGCGCGCTCGCCGAGATGATCCCGCAATTGGTCTGGTCGACCCGGGAAAACGGGGCGATCGTCTACGCGAACGGGCGGTTTCTCGACTACTTCGGAATCGGGCGCGAAGCGCTGCGCTCGTGGTGGCTGGCCGACAACGTCCACCCGGACGACGTGGCGGCGGCGACTGCGGCGTGGCGGACGGCCCTGCAAACCGGCGCGCCGTACGAGGTCGAATACCGGCTGCGCGCGACCTTGGGCGAATATCATTGGTTCCTCGCCCGCGGGACGCCGTTCCGCGACCCGGACCAGCGCATCGTCGGATGGTTCGGAACCTCGACACCGATCGACCGGCAGCTCGAACGGCTCGACCAGCAGCGCCGCATCGTCGAAGCCTTCCAAGCGGCGTTCGTCCCGCGGCCGCTGCCGGCGATTCCCGGGCTCGTACTCGACGGCGCATATTTCGCCGCCGACGAGCACGCCAGGGTGGGGGGCGACTGGTATGACGTCCTGGCCCTCGACGAGCGCACGGTCCTGATCTCGGTCGGCGACGTCATGGGACACGGCCTCGGGGCCGCGGTCTCGATGGCGAAGATCCGCCAAGCGATCGTCGCCGCCGCCGTCGGCGACCGCGACCCCGCGGCGATCCTCGCCCGCACGGACCGGGTCGTGTGGCTGCTCGAGCCCGCGGTCGCCACGGCGGTCGTCGCCGTGCTCGACCTCGAGACCGGCCGGCTGCGGGTCGCGCTGGCCGGGCACCCGCCGCCGATCGTCGCCTCCGCGGCGGCGACGTGCTTCATGGCCCCGGGCGGTATCCCGCTCGGCGTCGATCCGGCCGCTTGCTACGTGACGGTCGAGCACGAGCTGGCCCCGGGCGAGCTGATCGTCTTCTATACGGACGGCTTGATCGAAGCCCACCGGTCGATCGAGGAAGACGAGGGACGCCTGCTGCTCGCGGCACGAGCCGCCGCAAGCGGCCGGCTGGACGCAGCCGGCATCCGGGCCGCGGTCATCGGCGAGACGAGAACCGCCGACGACGTTGCACTGCTGACCGTGCGGCTCGGCTGAAGGCGGAGCTTCCGGAAGCCCGAGTCGCAACGCCTGGCTCCGTGGGTGGCGGATCGCCCGAATAGGGTCGCGCTTGACGTGGTTGACGGGCTCTAGTACACTATGGCGGTTGTGGTCCGCGTCGCGGGCGTCGTTTTGGCGTGCGCGATGAAAGGTGTAACTGATACGCCAGGATCCGTGGATTTCCGACAAGGAACGATCAACGTGAAGAACATCATCGGCCGCAAGGTCGGGATGACCAGTGTGTTTACGGAGGACGGCCGCAGCGTGTCCGTCACCGTGATCGAAGCTGGCCCGTGTACCGTAGTGCAAAAGAAGACGAAGGAAACCGACGGCTACGAGGCCGTGGCGCTGGCGTTCGGCGACGTGAAACCGTCGCGCCTCACCAAAGCCCTGCAGGGACATTATAAGAGAGCCGGCCTCGCGCCCAAGCGCGACATCCGTGAGTTTCGCACGGGGATCGACGGGATCGAACTCGGTGCGACGATCACGGTCGAAGGTTTCGCGCAGGGCGATCGCGTCGACGTCTGCGGGATCTCGAAAGGCCACGGCTTCGCCGGCGGCATCAAGCGCCACAACTTTCACGGCGGCGGCGCGAGCCACGGTTCGATGATCCATCGTCAGCCGGGTTCCAACGGCGACACCAACTCGGGCCACACCCCCAAGGGCAGCCGGCGCCCCGGTCACTACGGCGTCGATCGCACGACGCATCAGAATCTCGAAATCGTCCGCGCCGACGTCGAGCGCAACCTGCTCCTCGTCCGCGGTCCGGTGCCGGGCCCGAAGAACGGTCTCGTCATCGTGCAGCAGTCAGTCAAGACGAAGGTGAGCGCGTAATGGCGCAAGTCATCGACGCAAAGGGCAAGCCCGTCCGCGAAGTGGAGACGCCCGCCGCGTTCAGCGGTTCGATCGACGGCAAGGCCAACGCGGTGTTCCGCGCGGTCTTCCGCGAGCTCGCGAGCCCGCGCGCCGGCACGCACTCCACCAAGAAGCGCGACGAAGTCCGCGGCGGCGGCAAGAAGCCGTGGAAGCAAAAGGGTACCGGTCGCGCGCGTCAGGGTTCGATCCGCTCGCCTCAGTGGGCGCACGGCGGCGTGGTCTTCGGACCGCAGCCCCGCTCCTACGTCTCGAGCCTCAACAAGAAAGAACGGCGCGCCGCCATGGTCGCCGCGCTCTCCGACAAATACCAGAGCGGCGGCGTGACGGTGCTCGACACCGCTTCGTTCGACGTCGCCAAGACGAAGGCGCTCGCGACGCTGCTGTTCGGTTCGCCGAAGGCCGCGCGCGAAGGCACGCGCACCTTGGTCGTGTTCGCGACCGACGAGCTGGAAACGGTCGGCACCTCGCTGCGCCGCAACGGCCGCAACCTCCAACGCGTCACGGTGACCCACACCGGCGAGCTGGACGTCAAGGACGTGGTCGGCTACGCCCGCCTCGTCCTCACCACCGCCGCGCACGACGCGCTCTCGGCCAAGTTCGCCAAGGAAACCAAGTGATGTCCGTTACGAGCCCCCTCGGGGAATCTTGCCGTACCGCCATGCTTCCGGGCTCGTATGTCCGGGGGCCCCACCGCGAAGCGGTGGGGGGCGCGCAGTCCGGGACGGAGCGCCGTTAGATGGAAGCGCGAGACGTGATCATCGCTCCGCTCATCACCGAAAAGTCGATGGCGGGAACGGTTGCGCAGCAGTACGCCTTCGAGGTGAACCCGCACGCGACGAAGACCCAGATCAAGTCCGCGGTCGCCGAGATCTTCGGCGTGACCGTGGTCAAGATCAACACCATCAACGTGATGGGCAAAAAGAAGAACTTCGCCCGCCGTGGCCGGCGCTCGTCCGGCAACCAGTCGGATTGGAAGAAAGCCATCGTCACCCTCGCTCCGGGGCAAAAAATCGCTCTGGGCGGCGTCAACTATTTTGAGCAATAACGATGGCTGTTAAAAAGTACAAGCCGACTAGCGCGGCGCGCCGCTTCATCACCACCGCCGACTTCAGCGAAGTCTCGAAGAAGGCGCCGGAGCGCTCGCTGCTCGAGGTCAAGAAGAAGCACTCGGGCCGCAACAACAACGGCCACATCACGACGCGCCACAAAGGCGGCGGGTACCGCAAGCAGTACCGCATCGTCGACTTCAAGCGCACCAAGGACGGCATCCCGGCGAAAGTCGCGGCGATCGAGTACGATCCGAACCGCACGACCCGGCTAGCCTTGCTGCACTACCGCGACGGCGAGAAGCGCTACATCCTGGCGCCCGCGCTGCTCAAGGTCGGTGACGTGATCGAGTCCGGCGTCGCCGCGGACATCAAGGTCGGCAACGCCCTGCCGCTGGCCAACATCCCGCTCGGCACGGTGATCCACAACATCGAACTGCAGCCCGGCGAAGGCGGCAAGCTCGTCCGCGCCGCCGGCGGCGCTGCGCAGCTGATGGCCAAAGAAGGCGAGTACGCGCAGGTCCGCATGCCCTCGGGCGAAGTCCGGCGCATCCTGATCGTGTGCCGCGCGACGATCGGTCAGCTCGGCAATCTCGATCACGAGAACGAGATCATCGGCAAGGCCGGCCGCCAGCGCCACCTCGGGAAGCGTCCCTCGGTGCGCGGTATCGCGATGAACCCGGTCGACCATCCGCACGGCGGCGGTGAAGCGCGCTCGACTTCGGGCCGCCCGCCGACGACGCCCTGGGGCCAGATGACGATGGGCAAGAAGACGCGCCGCAACAAGCGCACCACGAAGATGATCGTTCGGAAACGGAAGAGCAAGTAGCATGGGACGTTCACTGAAGAAGGGTCCGTTCGTTGCGGACCATCTCATGACGAAGGTCGAGAAGATGAACTCGACGCGCGAGAAGCGGGTCATCAAGACCTGGTCGCGCGCCTCGACGATCATCCCGGCGATGGTCGGTCACACGATCTCGGTCCACAACGGCCGGGCGCACATCCCCGTGTTCGTCACCGAGAACATGGTCGGGCACAAGCTCGGCGAGTTCTCCCCCACGCGGACCTTCAAGGGTCACGCGGGTGACAAAGCGTCGGTGAAATCATGAGCGCTGCCGTAACGGAACGCACCGAAGCCGTCGCGCACCTGAAGTTCGCGCGGGTCGGTCCGCGCAAGCTTCGCCGCGTCGCCGACGCGATTCGCGGCAAGACCGTGCGCGAAGCGCTGGTGCTGCTCAAGTTCTCGGGCGTCTTCGCCTCGGAGCCGATCGAGAAGCTGCTGCGCTCGGCCGTCGCCAACGCCGAGAACAACCACGACATGAGCTCGGACGGACTGTACGTCACGCGCATCACCGTCGACGGCGGGCCGGCCGGCGGGATGACCAAGCGTCTGGATCCGCGCGCCCAAGGCCGCGCGGCGTTCAAGCGCAAGAAGCTCTCGCACGTCACCATCGTCGTCAGCGCGACGCCGCCGAAGCACGAACCGAAGAAGCGCTCCGGCGCCTCGATCGCGTTGAAGACCCGTACGCAGCGTCAGGCACAGGCCGCGACGTCCAAACCGGCGGCGCCACGCCGCAAGAAGACCGCTGCTGCCGCAGGCGCGGGAGCGTAACGGAGATGATGGTTATGGAGCGAGCGCAGAAGGATCGCGACCTTTCAACAATGTCTATTGCGAGCTCGGCCCGGGGGCCCCACCGCGAAGCGGTGGGGGGCGCGGAGTCAGGGACGGAGCGCCTTTAAATGGGACAAAAGATTCATCCGGTTGGTCTGCGCCTCGGCATCACCCGGACTTGGGACAGCCGCTGGTTCGAGAAGAAGAACTACGTCGCGTGGCTGCACGAAGACGTCGCCATCCGAAAGTATTTCGGACGGATGACGCGTGCGGCGGCGATCTCGCGCGTCGAGATCGAGCGGCGTGCGAACCAAGCGCGCGTCATCATCAACACGGGCAAGCCGGGCATCATCATCGGCAAGCGCGGCGTCGGGATCGACGAGATCCGTCGCAACCTCGAGAAGCTCACCGGCAAGCAAGTCCAGGTGAACGTCGTCGAGATCAAGACGATCGAACTCGACGCGCGCCTCGTCGGCCAGAACATCGTCGACCAGCTCGAGAAGCGCATCGCGTTCCGCCGCGCCATGAAGCAGGCGATCATGCGCACGATGAAGGCCGGCGCGCGCGGCGTGAAGGTCCAGGTTTCGGGTCGCCTCGGCGGCGCGGAAATCGCGCGCACCGAACGCAACCACGACGGTAAGGTGCCGCTGCACACGCTGCGCGCCGACATCGATTACGCGCACGTCGAGGCGTTCACGACCTTCGGCCGCATCGGCGTGAAGGTGTGGATCTACAAGGGCGAAGTGCTCCCCGACCAGCCGCGCGGCGAGCGCGAGGTCCAGGGCCGTCCCGGCGGCGGCGGCGACGCAGCCCGTTTCCGCGACAACCGTCGCGGGACGCGCGGCGGCCGCGGCCGCGGCGAAGGCCGTCCGGCCGGCCCACCGCGCGCTGCGGGCGACGCTCCGGCGCTCGACACCGCCGACGCGATGCACGCCGCGCAGACCGAGGGTCCGTCGCTCGAGTCGGTCATCGAAGGCGGCGCTACCGTCGAGCACCACCACACCGGCCCGCATGCCGGCGTGGTCACGCACGAACCCAGCGCCGAGCACGGCCACGGCGTCACGACGGAAACGTCGGTCGTCCCGCCCGAAACGCAAGCCACCCATGACGACGCGGAACGCCCCGGCGCACCGTCGGTCGAGAACGAGGGCCAGTAGCAGATGCTCACTCCGAAGAGAGTAAAGTGGCGCCGCCAGCACCGCGGTCGCATGCGCGGCAAGGCGCTGGTCGGCAATACGCTGACGTTCGGCGAGTACGGTTTGCAGGCGCTCGAGCCGGTGTGGATGACCAACCGGCAGATCGAAGCGGCGCGTGTCGCCATGACCCGCCACATCAAGCGCGGCGGCAAGGTCTGGATCAAGGTGTTCCCCGACAAGTCGGTCACCAAGAAGCCGGCCGAAGTCCGCATGGGTTCCGGTAAGGGCAACCCCGAGTTCTGGGTCGCCGTGGTCCGTCCGGGCCGCGTGCTGTTCGAGCTCGCCGGCGTCGACGAGAAGACGGCGCGCGAAGCGCTTCGTCTGGCCGCGCAAAAGCTGCCGATCTCGACCAAAGTCGTCACCCGCCACGATCAGGAAGCCGAGGTCGCATCCTAATGAAGCGCACCGACCTGCGCGCCCTGCGCGAATTGACCATCATGGAACTCGAGCAGCGCGCTCGCGAGACGAAGGAAGAACTCTTCAACCTTCGCTTCGCCCTGCGCACCGGTCACCTCAGCGATTTTTCGCGGGTGAAGCTCGTGCGCCGCACTTACGCCCAGATCCAGACCGCGATCTCCGAGAAGCGGCTCACCGAGGCACGTCATGGAGCAGCCTAATACCGTGGAACGCGGCAACCGTCGTCGCATCAAGCAGGGCCGCGTCAAGAGCGACAAGATGGACAAGACCATCGTCGTCGTGACCGAGACGCGCGTTCCCCATCCCGTTTACAAGAAGGTCGTCCGGCAGTCGTCGCGCTTCAAGGCGCACGACGAGACCAACGACGCCAAGACCGGCGATCTGGTCCGGATTCAAGAGTGCCGCCCGATGTCGCGCGACAAGCGCTGGCGTCTGGTCGAGATTCTGGAACGCGCGAAATGATTCAGCAAGAGACACGGCTCAAAGTGGCCGACAACTCAGGGGCCCGCGAACTGCTGTGCATCCACGTCAGCGGCGGATCGCGTCATCCCTACGCGCACGTCGGCGACATCATCGTCGGCACCGTGAAGAGCGCGATCCCGGGCGCCGCGGTCAAGAAGGGCCAAGTCGTCAAGGCGGTCGTCGTGCGTACCTCGCAGCCGATGCGCCGGCCCGACGGCTCGGTCATCAAGTTCGACGAGAACGCCTGCGTGATCATCAAGGGCGACAAGGACAACCTCGACCCGCGCGGCACGCGCGTGTTCGGGCCCGTCTGCCGCGAACTCCGCGACCGCGGGTTCCTGAAGATCGCCAGCCTCGCGCCGGAGGTGCTCTAGCATGGGGCGCACGGTGAAGGCCGTCTCCAAGCCGCACATCGTCAAGGGCGACACCGTCGTCCTGCGGCGCGGCAAGGAGAAAGGCAAGCGCGGGATCGTCAAGCACGTGTTCCCGAAAGACGGCGTCGCGACCGTCGAGGGGCTCAACGTCGTGAAGCGTCACACCAAGCCGGGCCAGGCGGGTCAGGTTCAGGGCGGCGGCATCATGGAGAAGGAAGCTCCGATCCCAATGAGCGCGCTGATGGTCGTCGATCCGAAGACGGATGCGCCGACCCGCGTGCGCCGCGTCCGTCAGTCCGACGGATCTTCGGTGCGCGTCAGCGTGCGGTCCGGCGAGCAGCTGCTCGTTCCAGGTAAGGCGTAGTCATGGCTGCACGTTTGAAAGAAAAGTATCAGACCGAGGTCGTCGGCAAGATGCAGGAACGGTTCAAGTATTCGAACCCGATGCAGATTCCGAAGCTCGAGAAGGTCGTCATCAACATGTCGGTCGGCGACGCCATCCAGAACTCGAAGGCGCTCGACGTCGCGGTCCGCGAGCTGACCACGATCAGCGGTCAGAAGCCGATCATCACCAAGGCCAAGAAGTCGATCGCGGCGTTCAAGCTGCGTGAAGGCATGAACATCGGCGCCAAGGTGACGTTGCGCGGCGAGCGGATGTACGTCTTCCTCGACAAGCTCTTCAACATCGTTCTGCCCCGTATTCGCGACTTCCGCGGGCTCAACCGCAAGTCGTTCGACGGGCGCGGCAACTACAACCTCGGCCTCAAGGAGCAGCTCGTGTTCCCGGAGATCGATTTCGACAAGGTCGACAAAGCGCGCGGCATGGACATCGTCATCGTGACGACGGCCAAGAACGACGAAGAAGCGACCGAGTTCCTCACCCAGATGGGGCTGCCGCTGCAGAAGCCTGCAGCGACCACCGGAGCAACGGCATAATGGCCAAAACCTCGAGCATCGAGAAGTCGAAGCGCGTCGCGAAGTTCACGACGCGTCAGCACAACCGCTGCAAAGTCTGCGGTCGTCCGCGCGCGTACTATCGCCGCTTCGGCATGTGCCGTATCTGCTTCCGAGAGAACGCGCATCGCGGGTTCATCCCCGGCATCACGAAGGCTAGCTGGTAATGGGCGTCATCACCGATCCGATTGCCGATTTGCTCACGCGGATCCGCAACGCGAACACGGCCAACCATCAGACCGTAGACATCCCGGCTTCGAAGATGAAGAAGGCGGTCGCGCAGATTCTGCTCGACGAAGGCTTCATCAGCGGCCTCGAGTCGATCAAGGAAGGCCCGCAAGGGACGCTTCGGATCACGCTCAAGTACGGCCCCGAAAAGGAGAAGGTCATCACCGGCCTTCGCCGCATCAGCCGGCCCGGTCTGCGCGTCTACACCTCGAAGACGGAGATCCCGCGCGTCCTCGGCGGACTGGGACTCGTCATCATCTCGACCTCCAAGGGCATCATGTCGGGCAAGCGCGCCAAGCGCGAAGGCTTCGGCGGTGAAGTCCTCGCGTACGTGTGGTAATCGATCATGTCACGAATTGGTAAGCTTCCCGTCGCCGTGCCTACGGGCGTGGACGTCAAGCTCGACGACCACACCGTCACGGTCAAGGGTCCGAAGGGTCAGCTCTCGCAGCACATTCTGGCGGTCGTCGAAGTCAAAATCGACGGCGGTCAGGTGCTCGTCGCGCGCAAGAGCGACGACAAGCCGGGGCGTTCGGCCCACGGCCTCACGCGCACGCTGATCTCGAACATGATCGACGGCGTCACCAAGGGCTTCCGCAAATCGCTGGAGCTCCAGGGCGTCGGCTACCGCGTCAACAAGGCCGGCAACGACCTCAACTTCTCGCTCGGCTATTCGCACCCGGTGACCTACGCGGCGCCCGACGGCATCGCGTTCACGGTCGAGGGGACGAACAAAGTTCACGTCGACGGGATCGACAAGCAGCGCGTCGGCCAGGTCGCGGCCGAGATCCGCAACCTGCGTCCGCCGGAGCCGTACAAGGGCAAAGGCGTCCGCTACGAAGGCGAAAAGGTTCGCAAGAAGCTCGGTAAAGCGGGCAAGGCTGGTAAGAAGTAATGCCGATCTCACGCAACGATCAGCGGCTCAAGCGGCACACGCGTCTGCGCAAGAAGGTCGTCGGGACCTCCGGCCGCCCGCGCCTGCAGATCTTCCGCAGCCTGCACCACACCTATGCGTTCGTCGTCGACGATACGAAGGGCCATACGCTCGTCGCCGCGTCGACCCGCGAAGGGACGCTCGCCGACGGTCTCGGCTCGCGCACGAACATCGAGGCGGCCCAAAAGGTCGGCTCGACGATCGCCCAGCGCGCCAAGGCGGCGGGCATCGATGCCGTCGTGTTCGACACCTCGGGTCACAAGTACCACGGTCGCGTTGCTGCACTCGCCCAAGCGGCGCGTGAAGCCGGTCTGGAGTTCTAAGAGTATGGTCATGGAGCGAGCGCAGACGAATCGCGCTGGTACCTCAATGTTTCTTGCGAGCTCGGACCGGGGGCCCCACGCAGTGGGGGGCGCGCAGTCTGGGACGGAGCGCCGTTAAATGTACAATCGTGGCGGTCGCGATCGCGACAACCAAGGGTTCGAAGAGACGGTCGTGCGGATCAACCGCGTTGCCAAGGTCGTCAAGGGCGGTAAGCGCTTCAGCTTCTCCGCGCTCGTCGTCGTGGGCGACAAGAAGGGCCGCGTCGGCTTCGCCATCGGCAAAGCCGGCGAAGTTCCGGAAGCGATCCGCAAGGGCGTGGAGCAGGCTCGCAAGGCCCTGATCACCGTCCCGATGATCGAGAAGACGATCCCGCACATGGTGGACGTCCACGTCGGCTCCGGACACGTGATGCTCAAGCCGGCCTCGCCCGGAACGGGCGTCATCGCGGGCGGCGCGATGCGCGCGGTCCTCGAGCTCGCGGGGATCCACGACATCGTGACCAAGTCGCTGGGGACGAACAATCCCATCAACGTCGTGCTCGCGACGTTCGCAGCGCTCAAGTCGCTCAAGACGGCCGAGAAGGTCGCGCAGCTGCGCGGCAAGACGGTCCAGGAACTGTACGTATAGCCATGGCTGACAAGAAAACCGCGACGCCGGCAACGGCCGCAGGGCCGGCGCTCTCGCTCGCGACGCTCAAACCGAACCCGCACTCCCGTCCGAAGCGCACGCGCGTCGGCCGCGGACACGGTTCGGGCATGGTCAAAACGGGCGGCGAAGGCGGCAAGGGTCAGACCGTCCGCTCGGGCGGCGGCAAGGGTCCCGCGTTCGAAGGCGGCCAGACGCCGTGGGCGCGTCGTCTTCCGCAGCGCAAGGGCGTCTCGCAGAAGTCGCGCGACATCGGCCATTTCCGCACCGAGTTCGCGGTGATCAACGTCGGCGATCTCGCCGGCTGGGACGCCTCGATCGAGGTCAGCCCGCAGTCGCTCAAGGCGAGCGGCAAAGTGCGCGACCTCCGCGACGGCGTCAAGGTGCTCGGCGGCACCACCAAGTCGAAGCTCAAGCAGGGCGATGCCGCGCTGCCCGCCGGCTTGAAGTTCCGCGACATCCTCTTCTCCGCATCGGCGCGCGAAGCGCTCACCGCGGTCGGCGCCGATTTCGGCGACGCCGCCATCGAAGCTTCGGAGTAACAACGGCCTCGTGCTGAACACTCTTCGGAACGCGTTGACCGTACCCGACATCCGCAAGCGGATCGGGTTCGTGTTCTTTGCGTTCGCCGTCTTCGTGTTCATGATCCACGTGCAGCTGCCGAACGTGGACCAGGCCAAGTGGAACTCCCTGATCCAGTCGGGTGCGTTCTACCAGTTCTTGGGCTTCCTCTCGGGCGGCGCGCTGCAGCATCTTTCGATCATCGCGATGGGGATCACGCCGTACATCAACGCGTCGATCATCATGCAGCTGATGACGGTCGTCATTCCGCAGCTCGAAGAGATGGCGAAGAAGGGCGGCGAGGAAGGCCGCAAGACGATCAGCCGCTACACGCGGTATCTCACGATCGTGCTCGGCACCATTCAGGCGACGTCGATGGCGATCGCGATGAGCCGAGGCGGCGTCTTCTACGACCACTCGTGGCAGTTCATCGTCTACGCGGTCATCGCGTTCGTCGCCGGCACGATGTTCCTGATGTGGCTGGGCGAGCAGATCACCGACAAGGGGATCGGCAACGGCGTCTCGCTGATCATCTTCGTCGGCATCGTGCTGCGCTTCCCGACGCAGGTCGGGCAGACGTTCTCGCTGGCCAACAAGGGCAACGTCAACTGGCTCGGGATGTTCCTGTGGCTGGCGATCGCGCTGATCACCATCGTCTCGATCGTGTTCATGTACCAGGGCCAGCGCCGCATCCCGGTGCAGCAAGCGCGCCGCGTGGTGGGCCGCAAGCTCTACGCCGGCCGCTCGAGCTACATCCCGCTGCGCCTGAACAACTCGGGCGTCATCTCGATCATCTTCGCGATCTCGATCCTGCTGCTGCCGCAGCAGGCGCTCTCGTGGTTCGGCGGCGGCGCGCAGGCCGGCAACACGCACAGCTGGGCGGCGAACGTCTCGTTCTTCATCCAGGCGTACTTCGGGCCGCAGTCGCTGCTCTACAACGTCGTCTACTTCTTGCTGGTCGTCGTCTTCACGTTCTTCTACTCGGCGATCGTCGTCAACACGCGCGACATCGCGGACAACCTCAAGAAGTCCGGCTCATTCATCCCGGGCATCCGTCCGGGCCAGCCGACCGTCGACTACATCAACAAGATCCTCCTGCGCATCACGACCGCGGCCGCGATCTACCTCGGCCTGCTCGCCGTCCTCCCCTCGCTCCAGCGCGACGTAGGCGTCACCTCGCTCTACATCGGCAGCACGTCGCTTCTGATCGTGGTCGGCGTCGCACTCGATTCCATCACGCAGATCGAGGCACGCCTCGCAATGCGCGACTACCGAGGCTTCATAAACAAGTGAACCTCATTTTTCTCGGGCCTCCTGGTGCGGGTAAAGGGACGCAGGCCAAGGTTCTGGCGGATCGCTTCGGCTATCGTCAGATCTCGACCGGCGACATCCTGCGCGCCAACGTGCGCGAGGGAACGCCGCTGGGGCTCGAGGCGAAGCCGATCATGGAGAGCGGCGGCCTGGTTCCCGACGATCTCATGATTCGCATGATCGAAGCCGAGATGGAGAAGCCCGGCGACGTCATCTTCGACGGTTTTCCGCGCACCACGGCGCAGGCGAAGGCGCTCGACGAGCTGCTGCGCCGCAAGAACAAGCCGGCGGTTCCGGTCCTCTTCGACGTCGACATGGGCGCGCTGCTCGAGCGGCTCACCGGCCGCTGGACGCACGTGGCTTCGGGCCGGACCTACCACGAGAAGTTCGCGCCGCCGAAGACGGCGGGCATCGATGACGTCACCGGCGAGCCGCTCGTGCAGCGGCCCGACGACAAGGAACAGACGATCCGCAAGCGTCTGGCGGTGTATGCCGACCAGACCGCCCCGCTGGTCGCCTACTACGAGGGCGGGAACGGTCCCGAACTCGTGCGAGTCGATGCGCTCGCGCCGATCGATCGCGTCAGCGAAGAGCTCATCCGGCTGGTGAACCGCCAGGGCGCGGGGGCGTCGGCATGATCAGCATCAAGTCCGCGCGCGAGATCGAAATCATGCGTCGCAGCGGTAAGATCACGTCGAAGACGCTGACCCGGCTCATCGAGGCCGCGAAGCCCGGCGTGACGACGGCGGAGCTGAACCGCATCGCCGACGAATCGATTCGCTCGATGGGCGGCGTGCCCACGTTCATCGGATATCACGGCTACCCCGCAGCGATCTGTGCGTCGGTCAACGACGAGGTCGTCCACGGCATGCCGGGTGACCGCGTGCTGCTCGAGGGCGATCTGCTCTCGCTGGACATCGGAACCACCTTCGAAGGCTACGTCTCCGACTCAGCCGTAACGGTCGGGATCGGCGAGGTCAGCGACGCCGCGAAGCGGCTGATGACGGCGACCCAGGAGTGTCTGATGCAGGGCATCGCGCAGATGCAGGCGGGCAACCGCTTGGGCGACATCGGCAACGCGGTTCAGCGCTATGCCGAGTCTCACGGCTACGGTGTCGTGCGCGCGCTGGTCGGTCACGGCATCGGCCGCAAGATGCACGAGGACCCGCAGGTCCCCAACTACGGCGATGCCGGAACCGGGACGGTCCTGCGCAAGGGCCTGGTGCTCGCAATCGAACCGATGATCACCGAAGGAACCTGGGAAGTCGAAACCCTCGAGGACGGCTGGACGGTCGTAACCGAGGATGGTAAACTAGCCGCGCACTTCGAGCACACGATCGCGATCACGGACCAGGGACCAAAAATCCTCACGCTCCGCGAAGCCTACGAACACCCAGACGTAGCCCTCTACCGCCCCGAACAAGAAGTGGCAGCATGATAACGATCGTGCCGCGCCACAGTCCCGAACCCACCAACACCACAGAGAACAAGCCCATTCCGGCCCCCCAAGGGGAATCGCGCCCAACCGACCATGTCGGCGGGGCCGGTCTTCACGGGGGCCCCGCGCAACGCGCGGGGGGTGCGGAGCCAAGGGCGGAGCACCTTTAGCATGAAAGTACGACCGAGCGTCAAGCGCATTTGCGACGCCTGCAAGATCATCCGCCGCGAGGGCAAAGTCCGCGTGATCTGCAGCGTCAATCCGAAGCACAAGCAGGTTCAGGGATAATGGCACGTATCGCCGGCATCGATCTCCCGCGCGACAAGCGCGTTGAAATCGGCCTCACCAAGATTTTCGGGATCGGTCTTCCGACCTCGCAGAAGCTTCTCTCGCAGACCGGGGTCGACCCGAACACGCGCGTCAAGGATCTCACCAGCGAGGACGAGCACCGTTTGCGTGAAGCGATCGACGCGCTCAAGGTCGAGGGCGACCTGCGTCGCGAGATCGCGTCGAACATCAAGCGCTTGACGGACATCGGCTGCTATCGCGGCCTGCGTCATCGCCGCGGCCTGCCCGTGCGCGGCCAGCGCACCAAGACAAACGCGCGCACTCGCAAGGGCCCCAAGCGCACCGTCGCCGGCAAGAAGAAGACCGCCAAGAAGTAGTCCGTCCCGGACGCAGCGCGAAAAGCCCGGTCGATCGACCGGGCTTTTTGCGTCCGCGTGTGCGTGCGCGCGCGGAAAAAAAGTACCTTCTTTCGGGGGTAACGCCGCGCGGAGCCGCCGTGCGATAATCGCTGCGAACAGTGCCGGCGTCGCCTATGCACGCCGCCGTAATTTACGTTGTCTTTTGGACTGGTGGGGGTTTTATGCGACCGTCTCTTCTTTCGCACGCGCTTTCGGCCGCGATGCTCGCGGCGTTCGGAGTTTTCGCCGGAGTGCTGACGCCGGCGCCGGCCCAGGCCGACGATTTCTTGAAGAACGTCACCGTGACGCTGCAGCCGCAGTACGAGACGGCCACCGGCCGCGGCACGGCCGTCCCGCCGGGCGGAACGCAGCTCGGGAAAGGCGCCCCTGCGACGACGAACGGTTGGGAGTTGAACTACTCCGCGCGCTGGCAGATCAGCCAGAAGTTCAACGCCGTGTACTCCCACACGACGCTGGACCAGGCGCTCGACGCACTGACGACCTACATTCCGGCAGTCCTGACGACGGGCGCCCTGCGCGACCGCTTCGACTTCGTGTACCTCAACAACACGCCGAACGCGCACCTCACGCAGTCGCTCTATTACGTGCACCGCACGCGCATGTGCTGCCCCGCCGACAACGAGACGGTGGTCACGCCGCCCGCGTTCGGCGGCGTGGATCAAACCGACTACCGCTTTGCTGAAGCGTACAAGTTCGGACCGCGCACGAAGATCGGCTATCCGTTCACCGTGTTCGCCGCGGCCGCGTACGTCAACCACCCCTTCCAGAGCGGCTACACCGCGGCGGCGCAACGAGCGAACGGCGGGACACCGTACTCGGGCAGCGGCTTCAACATCCCGTCGTACGGCGCGCGCATCGACGTCCCGACCGGCGATCGCACCTGGATCCCGTTCGTGCAGTACTCGCAGGGCTCCACGTTCTACCGCAAGGATGCGGGATCGTACAACTATCGCTACGTACAGTATGGCTTCAACAAAGCGCTGGCCAAGAACGTCGTCTTCACGACCTACTCGTTCACCGCACAGCAGTTCGCCAACCAGAGTTACCTGACGGCGACCGGACACGACACGCTGCGCGAAGCGCTGTGGATCTCGCAGCTGAACTATTCGATCAAGCTCTAACCTACGAACGCTGCACCCGTCTCAGCTCGGGATCGGGAGCTTCGTGCCACGTCCCTCGATCACGCAAGCGTCGAAGATGAACGATGCCGCGGCGACGTCCCACAGGCCGATGCCCAGCGATTCGAACAGCGTGATCTGCTCGTCGGAAGTGCGGCCTGGCGCTTTTCCGGCGACGACGTCGCTCAGCAGCGACGCGGAGTCCCAGCTCCACGCGCCCTGGTCTGCCGCGGCGATGAGGTCGCCCGACTCGACGTGCGCCTGTGCGAGGTCTTCGATCGCGATGATCGACGCACGGCGAATCGTCTCGACGTCGACTTCCTGTGCGTTGGCGCGGTTCGAACCCGCCGCGTTGACGTGCGTGCCGGGGCGCAGCCACGCTCCCTCGAGCACGGGTGCGTTGGCGTTGGTCATCGTGACGACGACGTCGGCCTCGGCGACCGCTTCGCGCGCGCTCGCCACGCCGTTGACGGGGACGCCGGTGCGCGCGGTCATCTCTTCGCAGAACAACTCGCGCCTGGCGGCGTCGCGGCCGTAGACCAGGACCTGCGAGATCGGACGGACGTGGACGACCGCTTCTAGCTGCGAGCGCGCTTGCCAGCCGGTACCGATCACACCGAGTGTTTTCGAATCTTCGCGGGCCAGGACGCGGGTCGCAAGGCCCGATGCGGCCCCGGTGCGGATCTGTCCGAGCGCATCGCCTTCGATCAGCGCGAGCATCTCGCCGGTCTCGTCGAACAGGGTGACCCAGAAGCGCGGGCCGCGGCCCCTCGGCGCGACGGTGTACGTCTTGTGACCCATGCGGCCGCCGTACGTGGCGACGAGCACGTGAATCATCGCCGACGTGGTGAACGCGCGCTGTCGCGGGCGATTCTGCGCGCGGCCTTCCGCCAGCGCCAGCGCCGCGTCTTGGACGACGCCGAGCGCGTCGCGAACGCTCAGGGTGCTGGTGACGTCGCCTTCCGTCAGGTAGAGCGGGTTCACGGCTGCGCCGCGGCGATCACGCCGACGTCTTCGCTGCCGTGGCCGGCGGCGAGATAACGATCGCAGAGCGCCGCGACGGCGGGAACCACGTCGAGCTTCGCGCCATGCCGGGCTGCCTCGTCGATCATCAGGCGCAGGTCCTTGCGCGCCATCGACAACTCGAAATTGGGCGGCGTGAACTTCCCCTCGGCCATCGACTTGCCGCGGCCGCCGATCGCGTTGCCGGGATTGAATTCCGAGAAAAGCGTGTAGGCGTCCGCCGGTTCGATGCCGAGCGAGCGTCCTAGCCGATACGTGTCGGCGAGCCCGCCGGCGATGACCAGCAGCATCAGGTTGCCGAACAATTTGAACGATGCCGGGCGCGTCGGGTCGTCGCCGAGCTCGAGCACCTTGCCGGTCATCGGTTCCAGCCGCGGCTTCACCCGCGCGCGCGTCGCCGGATCGCCCGCGAGCAGCATCAGTCCCGTGGCGTCGCGCGCATTCTGCGGGCCCATGAAGACGGGCGCGTGCACGAACGTGCGCCCGCGCTGGGTCCAGCGGCGAACGCGTTCGCCGGTCGGCGTCGGCGCCGTCGTCGTGTGATCCGCGATGAACGCCGTCGGCAGGATGATACTCGCCAGCGGTTCGAGGACGCTGTCGACCGCGTCGTCGTCGCTGAGCGTGAGGTGGATTTCCGCCGCGCCGCGCGCCGCGTCCGCGGGAGTGTCGAAGACCTTCGCGCCGTCCGCTTCGAGTGCGCGCGCTTTTTCGATCGTGCGGTTCCAGACGTGCACGGTCTCGCCGCGCTCCAACATTTTACGAACGAAGCCCGAGCCCAGCAGACCCGTGCCGAAATATGCGATCACTGACATTCTGCAGTTGTACCCGCGCCGGAGTACCCGGACCTTGCGGGACGAGGACGAGGCCGCCTGGGGGCAGTCGCGAGCGTTCGACTGCGCTCAGCGTGCGGTCTTGGGGGCGGTCTGCGTGCTTCTCTCGTACGCAGTGACCGCGCCGCGCCGGCAGACCGGATGGTACGTGCCGTTCGCCGCCAGCGCACGCACGCGCGGCAGGACGACGCTTGTGAAGGACGCGTTCGGATAGTCGTCGGCGACGACGAGCCACTGGGCGTCCGGTGGAGTATCACCGAGGACCATGGCGCCTGGGCGCTCGGCGGAGACGGCGGTGTACCATTCGTCGTGCGTCGCAACCGTGGCGCCGGCGGGAACGCAGGCGAGCGCCGCGCGCGCATCGGCCAGCGAGTGATACGACGGTTTGAGGTAGTGGCCCGGATGGAGCGGGCTGAAGGCGACCAGGACGACGGCCGAGAGAACGAACGCGGTCGTCGTCCAACGCCGCGGGTGCCGCAACCGTGAGATCGCATCACGGAAGGCGATCAGCAGCCACGGGATCCAGAGCGCCGCGTAGTGTTCGCCCATCCGCCACACGAGGCCACTGTTCGCCAGCAGCACGATCGCGAAGCCCGGAACGCTCAGCCAGATGAGCGGGCTTCGCAGCGGGACCAGCGCCAGCGGCACGAGGGCTTCGAGCAGGTAGGTGAGCCGGCCGAACGTCAGGATCGCCGCCGCGAACGCGAGCGGGTGAACGAACGGTGCCGTCAGCAGCGCGAGCGGTCCGTGCGCGAACGGATATTCGTAGAAGTGTGAGGGCGGCCAAGGCCCGACGCGGGGCAGCACGACCAGAACGTAGACCGCCGCCGAAGCTGCGGCCAAGGCGCCGCTGGCAAACGACGCGGCAGCCTTCGGCCGGTCGCCCTGCCGCAACGCGACGACGCCGAGCGCGACTCCGAGCAGCGCCAGTTCCAGGCAGACGTCCTCGCGCAGGCCCGCCAGCAGCACGGCACAGGTCGCCAGCCAGCCCCACGAGCGGCGCTGCAGGGCGAGCCACCATCCGAGCGCCAGCGGCGGGAGCAGTCCCAGTTCGCGAAATTCTCCGAACCCCACCGCGACGAGGGGTGGATAGACGAGCGCAACCGCGCCGATCCGATCGGCGACTCCCTCGGCGAGCGCCCCGGTCCGGGAGGCAGTCCGGGCGATCGCAGCCAGGAGCGGCGCGCAGGCGACTGTAGCGAGCGCCAAGACCGCCTGGAGCACCCAGACGCTGTGGGTCGCCGCCAACAGCGGCCACAGGACGATAAGCGTCGGCGACCAGTGGAAGCGGTAGTGGGTCGTCTGCTCGACCCCGTCGTGCATCGGGCCGAGCGCTCCCAGGATGACCTGGACGAAGGTGCCCGTGTCGGCGCCGTAGCTCCAGTCGCCCACCCGGAGGGCGGCGAGGATGGCGAGGATCGTGAACGAGGCGAGCGACCAGAGGAGCAGGCGGCGGGACGGCATTCGGGCGCCTGCGTTCGCGCCGCGCATCCGAGCTCCGCTCTTGCACGCTTCCTGCGCCCATGGTAAAGTAGGGCGTTGTGTCCGCTCCGCGGACGCGACGCGCATTCGTGCGCCCCCCGCATTCGCCGTGCGGTGTGGACTCGAGGTCGGAGAGTTCGCGCGAAGCGAGCCCTGCCGGTCGAGGCGACGACACCGGCCGTGCCGGACAGGAAAAGCCCTCAGAGAGCAGTTTTCGTTTGGCCGCGAAGAAGCAGACCAAGACGCGCAAAAAGCGCGAGTTCAAGAACGTTGGATCGGGCGTCGCCCACATCCATTCGTCCTTCAACAACACGATCGTCACGATCACCGACAACACCGGGTCGACGATCGCCTGGGCGTCCGCCGGCAACCTCGGCTTCAAGGGTTCGAAGAAGTCGACCCCGTTCGCTGCGCAGATGGCGGCCGAAGCCGTCGCGCGCAAGGCGATGGAGCACGGGATGAAGAGCGCCGAGGTCTACGTCAAAGGCCCGGGCGCCGGCCGCGAAGCCGCCATCCGCTCGCTTCAAGCCGCCGGCCTGGAGATCACCCTCATCAAAGACGTTACGCCCATCCCGCACAACGGCTGCCGCCCGCCGAAGCGCCGGCGCGTGTAAGGGAGTTATAGAAAACTAATGGCTCGTTACACAGAAGCCGTGTGCCGCTTGTGCCGTCGTGAGACCGCAGCGAGCAAGACCGGCGAAAAGATCAAACTGTTCCTTAAGGGCGACCGCTGCCTCTCGAAGAAGTGCGCCGTCGAGCGCCGCGGTACGGCGCCGGGTCAGAAGACGCAGAACACCAAGACGCGTCAGAAAATCTCCGAGTACGGCCGTCAGCTGCGCGAGAAGCAGAAGATGCGCCGCTACTACGGCGTGCTGGAAACGCAATTCCAGAACTACTTCCGCGAAGCGCAGCAGGTCCGCGGCCAAACCGGCGCGACCTTCCTGCAGCTGCTCGAGCGCCGTCTCGACAACGTCGTCTACCGCCTCAACCTCGCGTCGAGCCGGGCTCAGGCGCGCCAGCTCGTCACCCACCGTCACTTCCGTCTGAACGGCCGGATCATCAACGTTCCGTCGATCATCGTGAAGCCCGGCGACGTGCTCTCGATCGGCGACGGCTCGAAGTCCTCCGACCTCTTCACCCAGCTCGTCGAGATGGCGAAGAACCGCCGTCACCCCGAGTGGCTCGAGTTCAGCGAGACCGATTCGACCGCCAAGGTCCTCTCGCTCCCCTCACGCGAGCAAATCGACACCCCCGTCGACGAGCAGCTCATCGTCGAATACTACTCGCGTTAATCTCGATAACCACCGCTAGGCGTACGATCGTCCCACGTGGGCGGATAACGTAAGCGGAGAAAGACCTCATCATTCACACCATGACCGTCCTCGAAGCGCCCGTCGGCGCGCAGATCGAAGTTCGCGAACGTCGCGAGAACTACGCCAAATTCGTGATCGAGCCGCTCGATCGCGGCTTCGGCATCACGCTGGGCAATGCGCTGCGCCGCATCCTGCTCTCGTCGATCCCCGGTGCCGCCGTCACGTACGTCAAAATCGACGGCGTTCTGCACGAGTTCTCGACCATCTCGGGCGTCGTCGAAGACACCGTCGACCTGCTGCTCAACCTCAAGGGTCTTCCGATCAAGCTGAACACGGAAGATCCGAAAGTGCTCTCGCTCAACGTGAGCGGCTCGAAGGAAGTGACCGCGGGCGACATCGCTCCGGACGCCGACGTCGAGATCCTCCAGCCGAGCTACCACATCGCGACGCTCTCCAAGAAAGACGCCAAGCTTTCGATGGAGATCGGCGTCGAGAAGTCGCGCGGTTACGTCACCTCGGACAAGCAGCGCAACATCGAGCACATGATCGGGCTCATCCCGATGGACTCGATCTTCTCGCCGATCCGCAAGGTCAACTTCACGGTCGACGACACGCGCGTCGGCCAGTCGGTCGACTTCGATCGCCTGACGCTGGAGATCGAGACCAACGGTTCGATCACCCCGGACGACGCGCTCAGCGAAGCTGCGCAGATCATGACCGAGCAGCTGCACCTCTTCATCGGTTTCTCGACCGAAGAGAAGCCGGTCGCGACGGCGCCCGCCAGCGAGTGGGACGTCCCGGTCGAGACGCTCAACCTCTCGGTCCGCTCGTTCAACTGCCTCAAGCGCGCCGGCATCTCGAAGGTCTCCGAACTGCTCGACATGACGGAAGACGAAATCATCAAGATGCGCAACTTCGGCAAGAAGTCGCTCGACGAGATCAAACAAGTTCTGGACGAGCGCGGACTCTCGCTCCGCCAGTCATAGCTCAGGGATAGGTAGATGCCGCACCAAGTCGCCCAAAAGCGTCTCTCGCGCACCGACGGCCACCGCAAGGCGCTGCTGCGCAACCTTGCGACGTCGTTCTTCAAGCACGAGAAGATCGAGACCACGTCGACCAAGGCCAAGGAGATCTCCAAGGTCATCGACCGCCTGATCACGCAGGCTCGCCGCGGCGACTTGCACTCGCGCCGCCTCGTCGCGTCCTACCTCACCGAGGAAGCCGTCGCGAAGAAGCTGTGCGAACAGATCGCGCCCGCACTCAAGGAACGCACGGGCGGCTTCACCCGCATCATCAAGTCGCGCGTTCGCCCCGGTGACGCGGCGGAGTTGTCAATCCTGGAGCTAGTCAAGTAGCTCTTTAGCGATTCTCTCGGCCGCTGGCGTCGTCGCTACGCCCTTCGCGTGCGCTAGCACGCTTCAGGGCTAGGCTCCTAGCCAGCGACCGAGATAATCGCTAAAGTAAGGGCTACCCCGTATGAGCACCATGACGAAGGCGGCGGACGATCCGCTCAGTTTGACCTCGATTACGCGATCGTTTGTCGCGGATAGCATCACGCCGATCTCCGCGTACCTCGCCCTGGCCCAGCCGGGGCGTTCGTGTTTGCTGGAGTCGGTCGAAGGGACGGAGCGGATCAGCCGCTTCTCGTTCATCGGGCTGGACTACCTCGAGTCGCTCTCGATCGATCGCGATCCGCGGCTGCTGGAACGCATCCGCGCCGCGATCGGCCGCTACTCGCTCGACCGCACGGACCTGCCGTTCCCCGGCGGCGCGGTGTGCATCTTCACCTACGACGCGGCGCGCGCGCTCGAGCCCGTCCTGCGCGCGGCTCAGGAGAACGGCGCGACGCCGCCCGCCGACGTGCGCTTCGGCGACGCGCTGGTCGTGATCCCCGGAACCTGGCTCGTCTTCGACCACTTCACCCATCGCGTGACGCTCATCGGGTTCGCCCGCGACGAGACGGAGCGCGCGACGGTCGACGCGCGGCTCGACGCGTACGTCGCGCGGCTGCTCGACCAGCGCCCGTCGATCCCCGGCGCCGTGCGCGCCGACGGTCCGGTTTCGGCGTCGATGGACGAGGCGACGTTCCTCGAGCGCGTCGCGCAAGCGAAGGAGTTCATCCGCGACGGCGAGGCGTATCAACTGCAAGTCGGCGTGCGGTTCTCGTGCGCGCTCGCCGGCACGGCGTTCGACTTCTACCGCCAGATCCGCGCGCGAAATCCGTCGCCGTACATGTTCTTCGTCGAGCATGACGGGCGCGCCGTCTTCGGAGCATCGCCGGAGTTTCTGGTGCGGCTCGACGGCACGGCGGCGCGCATCCGCCCGCTCGCCGGCACGCGGCCGCGCGGCAGCGACGACGAACGCGACGTGAAGATCGCCGAGGAACTGCTCGCCGATCCCAAGGAACGCGCCGAGCACGTGATGCTGGTCGATCTGGCCCGCAACGATCTGGGCGCCGTGTGCCGCACCGGCTCCGTGCGAGTCGACGAGCTGATGGTGATCGAACGCTACTCGCACGTGATGCACATCGTCTCGAACGTGGTCGGCGAGCTGCGCGAGGACCGCGACGCGCTCGACCTCTTCGCCGCCGCGTTTCCGGCCGGGACGGTGAGCGGGACGCCGAAGATCCGCGCGATGCAGCTGATCGACCGGCTCGAACCGGTCGCGCGCGGTTTCTACGCCGGCAGCGTCGCACACATCGACTTCGACGGCGACATGGACTCGTGCATCATCCTGCGCTCGGTCGCGTGCGCGAACGGGCGCGCGTACTGGCAAGCCTCGGCCGGCATCGTCACGGACAGCGTCCCGGCCGCCGAGTACGCCGAAGTCTTCGCCAAAACCGCAATCGTCCGCGACGTCCTGGGGCTTTGAGCGCCGTGAAACTCAAACTCCTCCTCGTCGACAACTACGACTCGTTCACGTGGAATCTCGCGCACCTCTTCGGTGCGGTCGAAGGCGTCGAAGTGGACGTCATCCGCAACGACGATCCGCGCTTGGAGGACGGCGTCACCGCACGGTACGACGGCACGATCGTCGGACCGGGACCGGGCCGTCCGGCCGAGGCGGGACGGACGATGGCGATCGTGCGCGAAGCGGCGCGCGAGCGGCGGCCGCTCTTCGGCGTGTGCCTGGGGTTGCAGGCGATCGGCGAGGCGTTCGGCGGCCGGGTGATTCACGCGCCGCGGCAGATGCACGGGAAGACCTCCGAGATCACGCACGACGGACGCGGCGCGTTCGCGGGCTTGCCCTCGCCGCTCGTCGCCACCCGCTACCACTCGCTCTGCGTCGACCACGACGGTTTTCCCGCCTCGCTGCGCGCGGTCGCGGCGAGCGAGGACGGCGTGATCCAAGGCCTCGCGCATCGCGAACTCCCGATCTCGGGCGTGCAGTTCCACCCGGAGTCCGTGCTCACGCCACAGGGCCGCGCAATGGCCGAGAACGTCGTCCGCAGCATGAGACTCCGGTGATGGCCCGAGCACAGCGGGGTCTTCCACGTACTGCAGCGTTGTTGCGAGGTCGGACCCGGAGGCCCCACGCGACGGGTGGGGGGCGCGCAGCGTGAGCGGAGCGCCTTTAGACTACGTCCCTTTACTGCGGCGAGTATTAGCCGGCGAGGATCTCTCGTCGGCGGAGATGGCGGAGCTCATCGGCGCCATCATGGACGAGACGCTCTCGCCGCTGCGTGCGGCGGCGCTGCTCGCGGGGCTCGCCGCGAAGGGCGAGACGGTCGACGAGGTCGTCGGCGCGGCCCGCGCGATGCGCGAGCGGAGCGTGCGCGTCGAGCACGGCTTGCCGCTCGTACTGGACATCGTCGGGACCGGCGGCGACAACTCGCACACGATCAACATCTCGACGGCCGCCGCCTTCATCATCGCCGGATGCGGTGTCCCGGTCGCCAAGCACGGCAATCGCGCCGCGTCGAGCAGTTGCGGCAGCGCCGACGTTCTCGAAGCGGTCGGCGTGCGCATCGAATGCTCCCCCGAGGAGTCGGCTCGCGCGCTGCGCGGGTACAACATCGCGTTCCTCTACGCCCAGCGGCATCACCCCTCGATGCGCGCCGTCGCGCCGATCCGCCGCGAACTCGGCGTGCGTACCGTTTTCAACGTGCTGGGGCCGCTGACCAATCCGGCCGGTGCGAACCGGCAGTTGATCGGCGTAGCGCGGCCCGAGCAGCTCACACTCGTCGCCGACGCGCTGCGGGTGCTCGGCGCTGACGCTGGCGCGGTCGTCCACGGAACCGACGGGCTCGACGAGATCTCCGGCGAGGCGCCGACCGACGTCGTGCAATTCGGGCCGGACGGCGTGCGCCGCTGGACGCTCGAACCGGCCCGCTACGGCGTCCGCGCCAGCCGTGCGGCGATCCTCGGCGGTGACGTCGCGACGAATGCGGCAGCGCTGCTGGCGATCCTCGACGGGGAACGCAGCCCGCGCGCCGATCTCGTCCTGCTCAACGCCGCGCTCGCACTCGTCATCGCGGGCGAAGCGGTCGACGTCGACGACGGAATGGTGCGTGCCCGCGTCTCTGTCGAGAGCGGCCGGGCGCGCGCGGCACTCGACGCGCTCCGCAGGGAGCGCAGGACCCTCGAGGTAGCACCATGAGCGACATGCTGGAAAGACTCTACGCGGCCAAGGCGATCGCGCGGGCGGCCGACGAGGCGCGCGAGCCGATCGGGGAGTTGCGCGCGCGCGCCGAAGCGCGCCGCACCGAACGGCGCGCGTTTCGCGCGGCACTCTCGGCGGCCGCCGGCCCGGCGATCATCGCGGAGATCAAACGGGCGTCGCCGTCGGTCGGCATCATCGTGCCGAAGCTGGATCCTGCCCAGATCGCGCGCGAGTACGAAGCGGCGGGCGCCGACGCGATCAGCGTGCTGACCGAAGCCGACCACTTCCTCGGGGATTTGGCCTATCTCGACGTCGCTCGCACGGCGTCGTCGCTGCCGATCTTGCGCAAAGATTTTCTGCGCTCGCGCTACGAGGTCGTCCAGTCGGCGGCGTACGGCGCCGACGCCGTGCTGGCGATCGTCGCCGGGCTGACCGACGCGGAGCTGTTGGAGATCATCGATGAGGCGCGCCGGTACGATCTCGGCGTGCTGGTCGAAGTGCACACCGAGGACGAGCTTCGCCGCGCGCTGGCGGCCGGTGCGCGCTTGCTGGGGATCAACAACCGCAACCTGCACACGTTCGAGACCGATCTCGCGGTGACCGAAGACCTGCTGCCGCTCGTGCCGAACGACGCGGTCGTGATCAGCGAGAGCGGCGTGAAGTCGCAGGACGACGTGCGGCGCCTCGTCGCGCAGGGCGCGCGCGGCGTGCTCGTCGGCGAATCGCTGATGCGCGCCGACGACAAAGGCCAGGCGATTCGCGCCCTCAAGGGCCATTCGACCGGCTCCGCAGGGGCGACAAGTGCAGGACCCGCTCGCAAGAACATGACGCCGGCGTAGTGCGGACCCGGGTCAAGATCTGCGGCTGCACGAGCATCGCGGACGCCGCGGCCGCGGTCGACGCGGGAGCCGACGCGGTCGGCGTCATCCTCGCCGAGCGTTCGCCGCGGCGAGTCGGCATCGACCGGCTCAAAGCGATCGCCGAGAGCCTCCCCGCGCTCGTCGGACTGGTCGCCGTATTCGTCGATCCGCCGGCGTCGCTGGTCGACGAGGCGCTCAAGCTCGGCGCGATCCCGCAGTTCCACGGCGACGAACCGGCCGACGTCTGCGAAGCGTTCGCGGCCGGACCGTATCTGAAGGCTTTCCCGATGCGCGGCGATCGTGCGACGACGCGCGAGGAGTTCGACGCGTTCGCGCGGCCGTTCGCACACGCGACCTGGTTGTTCGATACCGCAGGCGATGACGGGAGCAGCGGCGGTACCGGCCGCACGTTCGCCTGGGACGACGTGCAGCGCCTGCGCGGTTCGCGCACCGTCGTCATCAGCGGCGGTCTGACGCCCGAGAACGTCGGCGCCTGCGTGCGCGCCGCGCGGCCCTACGCGGTCGACGTACGCAGCGGGGTCGAAACCGACGGCCGCAAGGATCCGCTCAAAGTGCGCGCGTTCGTCGACGCGGTGCGCGACGCCGACGCGACGCTGCTTGCATGACGGAGGCTCCGCCGCCGGCGATCGTCGCCCAAGCGCAAGCGTTTCCGGCGATCTCGCCCGACGTGGACCTGGCGTTGCGAAAGCGGCTGGGAAAAGTGCCGGGCAGCGTCATCGTCATCGGCCGGCGGATCGGGTCCCGCGCCGAGGTTCAGGTCATCTTCGCCCGTGGCGGTCCCCGGGTGGCTGCGAAGACGCGGTTCGAGATCGGTTCGATCACCGAAGCGATCACCGGAACCCTTCTCGCCGACGCGGTGCGGCGCGGCGAGCTGCGGCTCGACGAAGGGATCGACGAGCGCGCGCGCCCCCCCCTGCACCCGCCGGTCCCGAACGGCAAGCACATCACGTTTCGCGACCTCGCCACCCATCACTCGGGATTGCCGCGCTTGCCCTTGCACGAAGCGGTGCAGCCGTACGCGCCGTACGATCGCGCCGCGCTGATCGAGCTCGTCAACGCCGCGCGCCCGACCGCCGATCCCGGAACGCGATACGAGCCCTCGAACGTCGATTTCGCCCTGCTCGGGATGCTGCTGGCGGATCGTACCGGAACGCCGTACGCCGAGCTCGTACGCAACCGGGTGTTCGTTCCGCTCGACATGCCCGACACGACGGCCGACTCGACGGCGGACGATCAGATCATTCCGGAGCGCGCGATCTCGGGTACGCCGGTTGCTCCGTGGCGCTGGAATGCATTCGCCCCCGAAGGCGGCGTCCGTTCGACCGCCGCCGACCTGCTCAACTTCGCGGGGACGCTCTTCCAGCACGAGAACGGTCCGCTCGCGCAGGATGCGCGCCTCGCATCGACGCCGACCGCTGGCGCGGGACCGAATACGGGAATCGGTCTGGGCTGGATGGTCGACCGGGCGAGCGGTGCGGTGTGGGCCAGCGGCTCCAGCTACGGCTCGATCGCGTTCCTGGGCGCGGTTCCGTCGCGCGATGAAGCGGTCGTCGTGCTTTCGAACGTCGGGCTGGGGTTCGCGGACATGACGCTCGACGACCTCGGCCTCAAACTCCTCTCCAACGAAATGCACGACACTCATGGCTAACCTGCAGCTTCCCGACGCGCGCGGCTACTTCGGCCGGTTCGGCGGCGTCTTCGTCCCCGAAGTGCTGGTCGAGGCGCTCGCGCAGCTCGAACGCGCAACGAGCGAAGCCTTTGCCGACCCGGCGTTTTGGGCCGAGATGGAGATCTTGCTGCGCGACTACGTCGGGCGGCCGTCGCCGATCTATCACGCCGAGCGGCTCGTCGACGGTCCGCACGCACCGATCGTGTTCAAACGCGAAGACACCAACCATACCGGCGCCCACAAGATCAACAATACGGTTGGACAAGCGCTGCTCGCGCGGCGCATGGGGAAGCGCCGGCTGATCGCGGAGACCGGCGCGGGACAACACGGCGTCGCGACGGCGACGATCGGTGCGAAGCTCGGGATGCAGGTCGACGTCTACATGGGCGAGGTCGACGTCGAGCGTCAGGCCCTCAACGTCTACCTGATGAAGCTGCTCGGCGCGAGCGTCCATCCCGTGGGCAGCGGCACGCGCACGCTCAAGGACGCGACGAACGAAGCGTTTCGCGAGTGGGCCGCCCGCGTCGAGGACACCTTTTACGTGATCGGATCGGTCGTCGGCGCGCACCCGTATCCGTATCTCGTGCGCGAATTCCAAAAAGTGATCGGCGTGGAGGCGCGCGCCCAGGTGCTCGAACGCTACGGGCGGCTGCCCAGCGACGTCGTCGCGTGCGTCGGCGGCGGGTCGAACGCGATGGGAATTTTCCGCGGCTTCGTCGACGACTCGGACGTCCGCTTGTGGGGCGTGGAAGCCGCAGGTCACGGCCTGCAGGCGGCCGACACCGCAGCTTCGCTCAACGCCGGATCGGTGGGCGTGCTACACGGCTCGCGCAGTTACGTCCTGCAGGATGATGAGGGCCAAGTGCTCGACACGCACTCCGTCAGCGCCGGGCTCGACTATCCCGGCGTCGGCCCGGAACATGCGTACCTCAAGGACAGCGGTCGCGCGCAGTACGTCGCCATCGACGACGCGGAGGCGCTCGCGGCGTTCCACCACACCGCGCGCCGCGAAGGGATCGTGCCGGCGCTCGAGTCCGCGCACGCGATCGCTTTCGCGCAACGGCTCGCCACGGAGCGCGGTCCGGGCGGTCTCGTGCTGGTGAACCTGAGCGGCCGCGGTGACAAGGACGTGCGCACGGTCGCCGCGCTCGACGGGGAGAACCAGCCATGATCGCAAGCGGCGAGTTCGATACCGTATTTGCGCGCGCGCGCACGGAGCGCCGCGCGGCGCTGATCGCCTATGTCGTCGCCGGCGACCCCGACCGGGCGACGACCTTGGCGGTGATCGATGCGCTCACGGCAGCCGGCGTCGACTTGATCGAGCTGGGCATCCCGTACGGCGACCCGCTGGCCGACGGCCCGACGATCGCAGCCGCGGCGCAGCGCGCGCTCGGCGGCGGAACGAAGATGGCCGACGCCATCGCCATCGCGGCCGAGGCGCGCGAACGCGGAGCGGCGCCGATCCTGTACTTCACCTACCTCAACCCGATCGACCGGTACGGTGTCGAGCGGTTCGCGCGCGAGGCAGCCGCCTCGGGCGCCGTCGGTGCGATCGTCCCCGACGTACCGCTGGAGGAGCTAGCGGCATTCGGTCCGCCGTTGCGCGCGGCCGGCCTCGCGATCCCGTTGCTGATCGCGCCTACGACGCCGCCGGAGCGAGCCGCTCGCATCGCCGAGGCCTCGAGCGGCTTCGTCTACCTCGTCTCGCGGCTCGGCGTCACCGGCGCGCGGCGCGAGCCCGACGTCGGGTGGGCCGCCGCGTCGGTCGCCCGCTTGCGCCCCGCGACGGCACTGCCGCTGGCGGTCGGATTCGGGATCTCGACGCCAGCGCACGCGGCGGCGGTCGGCGCCGTGGCCGACGCCGTTATCGTCGGCAGCGCGTTGATCGATGCCTACGCCGGCAGCCGCGGAGCGGAAGCGGCGCGGCGGGCCGGCGCGTACGCGCGCAGCCTGCGCGACGCGCTGCCGGTGCGCGGCTGACGCAAGCGAGGGAAGCATCAAGTTGCGCCGCCGCTGCGACTTTTAGCAGGAATCGTTTCCGGCAAGGCGCATCGGCCGACGTAGTTTTGTTCCTCCGGAGGTCTCGCTCTATGAAGCTCCGTCTTACGGCAGCCTTGGGTGCGTTCGCGCTTTGCGTGTCGCTCGCCGCACCGTCCGCCCCCGTGTCCGCGTCCGACGACACGATCGTCTTCGGTTCGCCGGTCTCGTTGACCGGGAACCTGACGAAGGAAGGTCATCTCACCCAAGAGGGCTACGACCTCTGGAAGAACTACGTCAACGCCCACGGCGGAATCAAGGTCGGCGGCAAGACGTATAAGGTCGAGATCAAGTACTACGACGACGAGTCGAAGAACGACACCTCGGCGCAGCTGGCCGAGCGGCTGATCGATCAGGACCACGTGAACTTCCTGCTCGGGCCTTACGGCTCGGGGACGAGTTTCACCGTCGCGCAGATCGCCGAGCGCAAGAAGATCCCGATGGTCGAAGGCAACGGCGCGGCCGAGAAGATCTTCAACCAGGGCTTCAAGTACACGTTCGGCGTCCTCTCGCCGGCAAAGCGCTATCTCGAAGGAATCCTCGACATGGCCCGCTCGGAGAAGCCGCCCGCGCAGACCGTCGCGATCACCGCGGCGAGCGATGCCTTCTCGCAGGAAGTCGCCGCGGGTGCGGCCGCCTACGCGACCGCGCACGGGATGAAGGTCGTCTACAGCAACAAGTATCCCGACACGGCGACCGACGTCTCTTCGATCATCTCGGCGCTCAAGCAGACCAATCCTGACGTCATCCTCAACGCCGGCCATCTGCAGGACGCGCTGCTCGTGCAGAAGGGCCTCAAAGAACAGAACGTCCAGGCGAAGGCGTACGGCTATTCGGTCGGCCCCGACACCCCCGACTTCGCGAACTCGCTCGGCAAGGACGCCAACGACGTATTCGGCGGCGCGCAGTGGTCCGATGCTGTGAAGTATCACGGATCGCCCGGGTTCTACAGGAGCGCCCGCGAGTACGCGAAGGCGATCGACTCGACCTACCATCACCGCGCCGACTATCACAACGCCGAATCGAGCGCCGCGTGCTTGGCGTTCCAGTACGCGATCGAACGGGCGGGCTCGCTCGACCCCGCCAAGGTGCGCGACGCGCTGGCGAAGCTCGACGTGACGACGTTCTACGGCATCCTCAAGTTCGACAGCCGCGGTCTCAACGTGTACAAGCCGATGGTCGTCAACCAGATCCAGAACGGCCGCCTCACGACGGTGTGGCCGCAGTTCACCGCGGACGGAAAGCCCAAGTACCCGACGCCGCCGTGGGGCCAGCGATAGCAGCAGCGTGCATCTCATAGCGCAGGATCTCGTCAACGGGATCCTCGCCGGCGGAATTCTGGCGGTCGTCGCGCTGGGATTCTCGCTGGTGTGGGGCATCATGAACATCATCAACCTCGCGCACGGGGCGTTCATCATGCTCGGGGCGTATACGACGTACCAGCTCTTCACGAGCTTCCACGTCGATCCGTTCCTCTCGCTGCCGGTCTCGTTCGTGCTGCTGTTCGCGCTCGGCTACCTGATCCAGCGGTTCATCATGAACTGGGTCGCGCGCGCGCCCGTGCTCACCACGTTCCTGCTCACGTTCGGGCTCTCGCTGCTGATCGTCAACATCGCGCTCAACGTGTGGACGGGCGACACGCGCGGCGTGACGACGGCGTATTCCGGCGCGAACTTCACTCTCGGTGACGTCACGGTCCCGTGGGCGAAACTGTTCACGCTCCTCGCCGCACTGGCGATCACCGGCGTGATGCAATTGTGGCTCACCCGCTCGAGGACGGGCCGGGCGATCCGCGCAACCTCGATGGATATCGGTGCCGCCCAGCTCTCCGGCGTGCGGGTGACCGAGATCTACGCGATCGTGTTCGGCCTCGGCGCGGGGCTGGCAGGCGTCGCGGGGACGCTGATCTCGCTTTCGTACGCGCTGAACCCGTCGATGGGAGATCTGTTTCTCGTCAAGGCGTTCGTCGTCTGCGTCCTGGGCGGCCTCGGGTCGGTGCCGGGCGCACTCGTCGGCGGCCTGGTGTACGGGATCGTGGAGGCCTTCGCGACGCAGATCGACGTCACGGTCGGCGGCCAGCACATCAGCGGTTCCGGACTGCAGGATGCCATCGCCCTCGTCGTGCTCTTGATCGTGCTGATCGTGCGCCCGACCGGGATCATGGGGAAAGCGACCGCGTGAACCCCGCCACCCTCAAACGGATCGGCTTGGGCGGCATCACCGGCAATCCGATCGCCTTTGCGGTCGTGCTCGCGCTGATGGCGCTGCTGCTGGCGATACCGCTCACCCACAACGGATACATCGAGCTGGTGTTCCGCAACATCCTGATGTACGCCGCGATGGCGTACGGTTGGAACCTGATCGGCGGATACACCGGCTACGTCTCGTTCGGGAACGTCGCGTTCTTCGGCATCGGCGCGTACTGCTCGGCGATCCTCGCGACCCACGGCGTCGACAACCTGCTGCTCTACGTTCTCCTTGCGATGGCGGTCAGCGCCGTGTTCGCCGCCATCGTCGGCTTTCCGGTGCTGCGCCTCAAAGGACACTACTTCGCGATCGCGACGCTCGGCGTGGCGCTAGCCGTCACCGACATCATCGCGAACTTGGACGCGCTGGGGGGAACCGGCGGGCTCGCACTGCATCAGGTCGACGAAGCCCACTTTTCGATCTATTACTACGCGATGTGGCTGGTGGCGCTCGGCTCGATGCTCGGCACGTATTTCATCGCGCGCTCGAAACTCGGCTACGCGTTCGTCGCGATCCGCGAGAACGAGGATGCGGCCGCGGTGCTCGGCATCTCGGCGACCCGCTACAAGATCGTCGCCTGGACGATCGGCGCGATGATGGCCGGCGCGGCGGGCGCCGTGTTCGCCCCGGCGAACGGCTTCATCGACCCGTCGATCACGTTCGCCATCGACTCCAACGTCTTCCCGATCGCGATGACGATCCTGGGCGGGATCGGCACCGTTGCGGGCCCGTTCATCGGCGCCTTGCTGCTGGCCGGGGCGAACGAATTGCTGCAGCGCTTCTTCGTGAAGGCGCACACCCTGTTCTTCGGCGCGATGATCGTGCTGATCGTCCTGCTGTTGCCGCGCGGTTTGGTCTGGTTGTTCGGCCTGCGCGGCGGCGCGCGCGCGTGGCTCAAGAGCCTCTCGGTCTACAAGGCGTGACCGGACGATGAGCGAGGTCGCACTGCGCATCTCGAACGTCGGGATGCGCTTCGGCGGACTCTGGGCGCTGAGTGAGGTTTCGTTCGACGTCGAGCGCGGCTCGGTGCTCGGCTTGATCGGACCGAACGGTTCCGGCAAGACGACGCTGATGAACGTGATCAGCGGCGTCTACAAGCCGACCGCCGGCGAGGTGACCTACGGCGGGAAGCGCATCGCCGACGTCGCGACGCACGACGTGTGCCATCTGGGGATCGCGCGGACGTTTCAAATCGTCAAGCCGTTCGCGAGCCTGAGCGTGCGCGAGAACGTCGCGGTCGGCGCGATGTACGGCCGCTACGGAGCGAAGCGCTCGACCCGCGCCTCGTTCGAGCGCGCCCAAGAACTGCTCGAGGTCGTCGGCCTCGCGCGCGTCGCCGAGCGGCCCGCCAGCGACCTGACCATCCCCGATCGCAAGCGTCTCGAAGTCGCCAAGGCCCTCGCGCTCGATCCCGACGTTCTGCTGCTCGACGAGGTGATGGCCGGCCTCAACGCGACCGAGGTCGAGGAAGCCTTGGATCTCCTGCGCTCGGTGAACGCGCGCGGCGTGACGCTGATTGTCGTCGAGCATCTGATGAAAGCGATCGTCTCGATCTCGACCAGCATCGTCGTGCTCGCCGAGGGCCGCAAGATCGCGCAGGGCGCGCCGGCCGACGTCCTCGGCTCGCCGCAGGTGATCGAAGCATACTTGGGCTCGCGCTGGGTGAAGCGCCAGGAGCAGCTCGCGGTGATCGAAGCGGAGCGAATCGAAGCGGCGCGCCTGCAGCCGCCGGAGGCCGGCGCGTGAACGCGACCGCAAACGCGCTCGTCATCGAAGAGCTGAGCGCCGGCTACGGCGACACGCAAGTGCTGTGGGACGTCTCGCTGCGGGTCGAACCCGGCGAGATCGTCGCGCTGATCGGTTCGAACGGCGCGGGCAAGTCCACGCTGCTCGGCGCGGTCAGCGGAATCGTCAACACGTGGAGCGGCGGGGTACGCTACGGCAGCGCGGTGATGAGCGGGCTCGAACCCGACCGGGTCGTGAGCGCCGGGGTCGTCCAAGTGCCGCAGGGACGGCGGCTGTTCGGGTCGCTCTCGGTCGAAGACAATCTGCGGATGGGCGCGTACCTGCGCCGCGATCGCGAAGTCGACGCCGACTTGGAGAAGATCCTCGCGATGCTGCCACGCCTGCGCGAGCGCTACGACTACTTGGCCGGCCGCCTCTCCGGGGGTGAGCAGCAGCAGGTCGCGATCGGCCGCGCACTGATGGCGCGGCCGAAGATGCTGCTGATCGACGAGATGTCGCTCGGCCTCGCGCCGGTACTGGTCGATCAGCTGATCGAGATCCTCGCGCGGATCCACGCGACCGGCGTTTCGATCCTCATCGTCGAGCAGGACGTGCAGACGGCGCTCGAGGTCAGCTCGCGCGCCTACGTCCTCGAAACCGGCCGGGTCACGCTCAGCGGCCCATCGGCGCAACTCCTCGACGATCCGCAGGTGAAGAAAGCCTACCTGGGCGTCTGAGCGCGCGGGCCTGCGCGATAGCGAGGTTCCGGCACGTTGCGTTCGAAGTTCGCGCTTCGTGGAGAACGTCACCGAGCTCTTGCGCCTCCCGTCGCCTGCCCCCAAGCCGCAGTCGATCGCCTTCGACGGCACGCGGCTCTGGGTGGGTTCGATCGAAACCAGCCGGCTCTACTCGATCGACCCGCACACGTGGATGGCGATCGACGAAGGCGAAGCGCCGGGCCGGCCGTGGGGAATGACGGTCGTCGGCGACGAGCTGCGCGTCGTCACCGGCGAGGGTCCGGCCGACGACCGCTGGATCCGCCGTTTCATCCCGGGCCACGGCTTCAAGGGCGAAGGCTCGTTCCGGGCGCCGGACGACACCGGATCGCAGCTCGGCTGGGACGGGGATCGGCTCTACGTCAGCCAGTGGTACAACCAGCGCATCCTCGCGCTCGACGAGCGCGGGAACGTCGGCCGCACGATCGCGGTACCGCACGGCATCTGCGGGCAGGTCGTGGTCGACGGTCGCTTCTACCTCGTCACGACGGACGATGAGGCCTCAGGCGTGTATTGGCTCACGCGCGTCGATGCGCGCGGCGCGACGCCGGTCTGCGACGACATCGCGAGGATCCCGTTCGATGCGCGGGCGCTGACCTTCGACGGTGAGCGGTTCTGGACGAACCACCGCGAAGCGGATCAGATCGTCGCCTTCGCCCGTCCGGACGCCTGACGCACCGTGAAGATTTTGCTCGTCGACGATTCGCGCGTCGCGCGCGAGCTCACCGCGTGGTACCTGCACGACATGGGCATCCCGTCGTGCAGGCGCCGGACGGCGCCACCGCGCTCGCGCTCTTCGCCGAGGAGAAGCCCGACCTCGTGTTGCTCGACGTCGAGATGCCGGGGATGAACGGGTACGCGGTCGCGCGCGAGATGCGCAACCGCGGCGAGGAGAGCCACTGGGTTCCGATCATCTTTCTGAGCGGACGCGTCGGCGACGACGACGTCGTGCTCGGGATCGAGGCCGGCGGCGACGACTTCATCGCGAAGCCCGTCAGCCCGATCGTGCTGCGCGCGAAGCTCAACGCGATGCGCCGCCTCACCGACATGCAGCAGCGGCTGCTGGAGATGAGCCGCCAGCTCCAGCACGTCAACCGCGAGCTCAAAACGCTCTCGTCGTCGGACGGGCTGACCGGGATCGCGAACCGGCGCGCGTTCGACCGGTCGCTCGAACTCGAATGGCAGCGCCGCCTGCGCAGCGGGAACTCGCCGCGGCGGGTGGCGGCGATCCGGGCGCTCGCGACGCCGCATGCGAACTCCGACGTCGCGCCGCACGTCACGATGAGCTTCGGTGTCTCCGCCTGCGTCCCGAGCCACGCGCTGACGTCGGATCGGCTGGTCGAGGCGGCCGACGCCGCGCTCTACGAAGCGAAGTCGCGGGGACGCGACCGCGTCGCGTCCAACCCGCTCGCCGTTGGGGCCGGCGGGTAGACGCCCCGCGGTCCTCGCAAAAGGGTCCGTCGTACATTTCGTGAGCGCCTGACGCGCCTCGCCGAGGGTTCGGCGCCTTCGCGCGCCGAACCGAGGCGCAAAGGGGTGTGTATGCGGGTGCTTTTGGTGTCCCTCATGTGCGCGGTCCTCGTTACGTCGACCGTCGCTCCCGCGTGCGCCGTCGTCCCGCCGGGCGCACTGCACGCCGGCGACAAGCTGAAGGTGACGGTCTTCGATCACGCCGATCTGAGCGTCGAGACCATAATCTCCAACGCCGGCCAGATCGTCGTGCCGCTGGCCGGCAGCGTTCAGGCCGAGGGCCGGCTCCCGCAAGCGGTCTCCCAGACGATCGTCGACCGGCTGCGCGCGTATCTGGTCAGCCCGTCGGTCGACATCAGCGTCGTCGCGCCGAACACGACCGCATTCTACGGCGGGATCGCGAACGGCACGATCGCGCTGCGACCGGGCGAGACGCTCGCGATGGCGGCGAACGACGCGAAGCTGCCGCCGGTCGCCGACCTGCGCCGCGTCTCGCTGATTCGCTTCGGGCAGACGGCCGGAACCTTCGACCTCGTCGCGATGCGCGTGACCGGCGATCCGGGTCCGCTGCTGGAAGCGAACGATGTCGTCACCTTCGTTCCGAACCCGGTCGCCATCGCGATCAGCGGCGCGGTCGAAGCGCCCGTCGTCGCCTATCTCGCGCCGGGCGAACCGCTCGGGAACGCGTTCGCGCAAGCCAAGCTCGTCAAGGATGCGAACCTGCAGCGCATCGCGGTCGTGCAGCCGTCCGCGACGGTCGTCGCGGCGCGCAACGCCGCGCTGTTCGCGCAGCCGGGCGTGAACGGCTGGTCGATCGTCGTCCCGCACGCCTCGCACGTGACGGTGCTCGGTCTGGTCGCGAAGAGCGGCGACGTCACCCTGGGCGGTGACCAATCGCTAGTGACCGCTATCGCGCTCGCCGGCGGCGTGGCGAAGGGCGGCGATCTGGCGCGCGTGATGGTACTCGGCCCCGACGGGACGAGCAAAGGCATCTACGACGTCACAAAATTCGCGCGCGGCGATTTCGCGGCCAACCCGCCGCTCGCCGACGGCGACCTCGCCTACGTTCCGCAACAGCCGACGACGCCGGTCTTCCTGCAGCCGAAAGTGCTGCTGCTCGCCGCGCTGTTCGCGGCCAAGAAGTACCTCAAGCTGGAGATCCCGCCGAAATGAGTCCCGCGAAGATCGGTCCGATTCTGCTCGAGGCCCTGCGTCGATTCTGGATCGTCGCGCTGGTGTTCTTCGCGACCGGTATCGTGCTCGCCGTCGCGTCGTACACGAAAAACGTGCCGGCGTTCGTGAGCTACCGTGCGACGGCGCTGCTGGGCATCGCGCCGGTCGCGGCGCCGGGCGTGACGCCGCCGTGCGGCGCAACGGGGATCCCGACGCTCGCGCGCGGCGACGCCGCCGGCGTCAAAGCGCCGCGAACCTCGCGCATCACGGCGAGCGTGGAGACGCCGACTCTCGTCGACGTCGTCGCAAGCAGCGGAAACCCCGTCAACGCCAAGAACGATGCGAACGACGCGGCGGAAAGTCTGGCGACGTACTGCAACGCGCATATCGGCTCGGCGTTTTCCGCGCAGGTCGCCGCACTCGATCAGCAAGCGCGCGTGCAGCAGCGCGCGCTTTCGGGCCTCGACACGAAGACGATCGCCGCGAGCACGACGGCGGCCGACACTTCCGCGATCCGCAAGCAGCTCGACGACCTGCAGGCGAAACACGATACGCTCCAGGACAAATGGGTGGCCCAGATGGTCCTCGCTACCTCGGCCTTCGCCGGCCTGGCCAGCCTGCAGCCGGTCGCATTCGACGAGGTCCGTGCGGTGAACACCCGCTACGCCGCGCTGCAGAAGCAGTACAACGCCGACTCGGCCCTCTACGACCTCGTCGCATCGCAGTACCGGCCGACCGCGCCGCGCGTGATCGATCTCGGCGCGCGGGTTGCCACCGATCGCGCGACCCTCGACCAGCTGCGCGAGCGGCTCGACGTCCCCCAGAACCTGATGCTCAGCGCGACCTACGCCAAGGCGCACGCCGCCGCGCAGACCGCGCAGTCGGATGCGGACCAACTGCGCGCGCAGGTCGAGCTCTACGATCAACGCATCGCCAAGCTCAAGGCGACGCTCCCCGGCGGCGTCGATCAGGTTGCCGTCCGCGCCGCGCAGCGCGAGAGCACGGTCACCGAGAAGACGTACGCGGTGCTCGCGACGCAGGCCGCCGCGGTGCGAGCGGAGCAGGCTCGGCTCGACGCTTCGCCGGCGGTGACGGTCGCCGGCGCGAGCACGATCGACACCGTCGTCACGCTCGGCACGCGCACCGCACTGCTGTTCGCGCTCGGTGTCGTACTGGCGTTCCTGCTGTTCGGCATCATCGTTGCGGTGCTCGCGCTGCTGCTCGACGACCGCCTCATCACGACCGCGCAGATCACGAAACTCTACGCCAAGCCCGTCATCGCGACGCTGCAGCCGAAAGGGAAGGCGTGAACGGGGAGGCGGATCCGGGCTTTACCAGCATCCGTACGACGCTGCAATCGGCGCTGCGCATGCCCTTCACCGTCGCGGTGACGTCCTCGCGTCCGGGCGACGGCAAGACGGAGATCGCCGTCGGCACGGCGCGCGCGTTCGCCGCAGCCGGCTACGCGACCCTGATCGTCGATGCGAACCCGCAATCGCCAGACGTCGCCGCCGTGCTCCAGCTGGCCGCGCTGCCGGCCGCGGCGGCGCTCGATGCCGACGCGTTCCCGACCCCGGTCGTAACCGCGGGACTGCCGGACGCGCTCTCGATCGCCTCGTTCCAACTGCTCGACGATGCCGCGCACGCAGCCTTGCGGGCGTTCGTCGCGCGTGCCCGCGCCCGCTACGCGGTGACGATCTTCGATACCGCCGACGTCGACGACGGTCCGTTTCCCACGGCGTGCTGCGCGGCGTGTGACGGCGTCATGCTCGCGGTGCGCTACGGCCGGCGGCGCTCAGCCGACGATCAACGCCTCATCGCCACGATCGAAGGCGCCGGCGGCCGGGTGATCGGCTCGGTTCCGACGCGGTTCCCGGCTCGCGCCGCGCGCTAGGCACGTTCAGCCGTTCAGGTCGCGCAGGGTGTGGGTGGGCGCTGTGGTGAGGCGAGCGGCCATCACGTCCGCTTCGTGCTCGAGCGCGGGATCGTCGTTGACGGCGTGCCCCGCGACGGCCGTCGTCGGCGCCACCCGGCCTTGCCGCTGCTGCACCGCGTGCCACGCTTCGTGCGCGAGGTGATGCTCTTGACCGGGGGCCAAGTGAATGTCGTTCCCCTGCGTGTACGCAAGTGCACCGACCGACGCCGGGCGGTTCGAACCGCGCACGACGTTCACGCCGCCCAGATCGTGACCGGAGAGCGCTTCGATCCCGGCGCGCAGCTGCGCCGGGAGCGCGTCGGGGCGGGTGGGGCGCGGTTCAGGCGGTAGCCGTTCCATGCGGTGTCTCCTCCCGGTGATGATGCGGCGTGCGATGGAAGACGCGCAGGCGGTCGACGATCGTGCATGCCCACACGCCTGCTGACGGCCGTCCGGAGATCGTGCCTGCGACCGCGTAGAGGACGCCGTCGATCGCGGCGACCCCGCACGTCGCCTGCTTCAGCGCCGGCAGCGTGATTCCGTCCTCGAAACGCACGCGTATCCGTTCCGCTGCGTCGCCGTCGCGATCGAGCACCGCGAACTCGTCGGGCCCGACGAGCGCCGCGGCCGGGGCATTGTACGGCTCGTCCAGCAGCGCTGCGGCGGACCAGCCGCCGGTGCGCAGGTGCAGCCGGTCGACGCGCGCCGTCACGTTCCCGATCCGGTCGAACACGTGCGCGGCGATCGCCCCGCCGGCGACGTACACCGCGCCGCGGATCGCGACCGCGGCGGCGTCCGCGCGGCGGTTGGGCATTCGTCCGAGCGCGCGCGACTGCCCCGCGTCGAGATCGTAGACTTCGAAGCTGTTGCTGAGGTAGCGCAGGCCGAACCAGGGGCGCCGTTCGCCGCCGCACACGACCAGCGTGCGGCCGACGACCGCCGCGGCAGCGCGCGTGCGCGCGATCCACAACGGCGTCGTCAGCGTTTCCCATTCCGCGCGCTGCGCGTCGTAGACGTCGATCGTGCGGATCGGCCGGTTGCGCTCGTCGGCGCCGCCGACGACGTAGAGTTTGCCGTCGGCCGCGACGAGCGCGGCGTCGGTGCGCCTGGTCTCGTAGCGGGGACAGGTTTTCCAGCGACCCTCGGGCAGTGACGTGTCGAGCGCGTACAGCGCGCCGCTGGGAAAGAGCGCGTACAGAGTTCGGTCGATCGCTGCTGCTTGGGCCGGCCCGCCGACGGGCGCGTCGCGCAACCGATGCCACTGCGGGGCGTCGACCGCGGCCTCGACGACCGCCCCGGTCGGTTCGTAGTCCTTCGGCTGATGGCGCGCGAGCAGCAGCACACCGTCGGGCAACGCCGCGTGCGGCGCGGCCGGGAGTGACGGGAGCGCCGGCAGTGCCGGCTGCGGAAGTGCGGGCGCGGCCTCGGGCGGTTGCGGTTCGTTCGGCTTCGGCGTGGTGAGCGCGGGCGCCGGCACCTCGAGGCGCATGTCCGCTGTGGCGTCGACGAGCTTGCGCAGATCCGCCAGGACCGCCGGCGCGCCATCCGCCCCGATGGTGAGCATCGCCAGCGGCGCGTAGGCGTGCACGATTCCGCTCGGTGGAAGGTAGACCGCGACGCGGTCGGCGTCGGTCGGCCAATCCAGTCGCTGGGCCGGGAGGGCGTCCGCCCGGATCGTCGCGTTCCAGAAGTCGCCACTGCGATACGTTCCGACGGCGGCGAAACGCACGGCGAGATCGTTCGCCGGGAACGCGTGCGAGGCGCCCGCGTCCACCGGGATGACGCCGTCCCAAGCGCGTAGCGTCGCATCGGGACCGGGGTCCGGCAGCGTGCCGGCCAGGTCGACCACCACCGTCCCCGGCGAGTCGGTGTTGATCGCATCGATGCGCGTGAGGAAGCCCGGTTTCGCGGCGGCGATCCAGCGGGGGCTGGTCACCACGACGACCGCTTCGACGCTGAGCAGGCCGCTGCGCATCGCCTCGTCGCGCAGGACCACACGGGTGCTGCCTTCCTCCTGGTTGACGATCTTGTCGATGCTGAAGACGCCGTGCGCGTTCTCGTGCGACCACAGCATGCTCGCGATCGGGCGCACGCGCAGCGGGAACGGCGTATCGGCCGGCACCTCGGCGACCGCGTATGTCGTTTCGCGATCGTCGCACGCGGCGACGATGCGCATGGTAGCGGCGCCCGCGGCGGTCCGCGATCCCACGATCTCGAGGTAGGTTCCGGATGGCCACGGATCTTGCAGCCCGGTGACGGTGAGCGTTCCGTCTTCGCGCTGCAGGACCGCATCGTATGCGCCGGGATCGTCGTCCGCGAAAGCGGCGGCTCCGCCGGCATGCACTTCGAAGCGATACAGCGCGTTGTCGGGAAGCTGACCGGGATCGGCCGAGACGGCGATCTCGCCGCGATCCTGGTTCGCGGAGTGCCCGGCCGAGATCTCGGCTGGGCTGAACGCACCGACCGCGACCCGCGCGCGGGTGCGCACGCGGCCGGCGGTGTCGACGCCGCCCAGCGCGACGTCGGCGATCGACGGATCCTCGAACGCGCTGACGTACTGATCCCACACGTCGACGAACGCGTAGAACGGTTCGGTGGTCGGCTGCTGGGGGACGCCGTCCGCCGCGCCGAGCAGCACGTGCAGAGACTGTTCGCACGGGCGCCCGTCGACGTAGCAGCGGCCCGGGCCGACGCAGAGCGACGCCGCGCCCGCCCGAAGCGCCGGCTGGCTCCGCGCATCGAAGCGCCACGCGCGTTCGGACGCGTATCCTCCGGCGTCACGCCCGTCGGCGGGCGGAACGTCACCATGCCGCAAGAACGCCACGACGACGTCGTCGCGAAACAGCCGGCGGCGCCACACGGCGAGCGACTCGAGTTCGCCGAGCGGCGCGGCGGCGGCGCCGTCCGGCTCGGCGGTAGCCCCGATGAGGAACGGCACGTCGCCGGCGGAGGCCGGTTTCGCCCGTGCGGCGACGCGCACGTCGAGCACGCCGTCGATCCAGATCTCCACCGCGTCGGCGGTGCACACGCAGACGACGTACGCGAAAGCGTCGAGACGCAGCGTGCCGCGCGAGACCGTCGTCTGCCAGGCCGTCGCACTCGCGACCGCGCGCTCGACGTGAACCCGCTGCTGCGCATCCAGACCGATGCGCACCTCGCCGCGATCGGGCGCCGCGCGCCGCGCTGCGATGGTTCGTACGCCGGCGCCACTTGCCGGTGCCGGTTTGATCCAGAACTCGATCGAGAACGGAGTCCGCTTTCCGTTTTCGTCGACCGTCAGCGAACCGGCCACCGCGATCGCCGGCGTCGCGTCGCCCGCGTCGATCGAGCAGCCGTGATGGACGTGGATGCCGAACCCCGCGCGATCGCGCGGCGCGACCGCGCGCGCGATCAGACCACCGTGGCCGAAGACGTCCGCCATCATCGTGCGCAGTCGGTAGTCGATGATCGCCTGCTGCTCGTTCCAATCGGCATCGAGCTGCAGGCGGCCTTGCTGCGCGACGACGCGTGCGAAGCGCCGTTCGTCGAAGACCGCGCGGGAGAGGTCGCCCTTCATTACACCCTTTTTATGACCGGTACTCGATACGCGCCGACACCGTGTCCGGTAAGAACTCGTCGATCGCGCGCCGCAAGTTCGCTGCGCGCCACGCTTCCGCGTAGTGTGCGAACGCACCGATCTCCCATCCTTCCGAACCGCCGCGGCGGACCGCGTCCGGCGCATCGGCACGCAAGCGAGCGAAGCGGGGCCGTCCGAAGGCCGCGCCGGCCAAGATCTGCCGCCCGGTCTCCACGCAGCCGTAGCGGACCGGCGTCACCGAGCCGGGGCGCACGAGGCAGAACCGCACGTAGCCGGTGTGGGTGGCGCCGGCCTGCACGCCGCCGTCGAAGAGCGTGTCCTCCGCGATCACATCGTAGGCGCGGACGGGGTCGGCCCGGCCGGGCGAGAGGAAGGTGGCGCGGCGCGTGGTCAGCGAGGACGCGATGCGCGCCGTATCGGTGACGATGCTGTCCTCGATCGTGATGTCGCGACCGCCTTGGAGATCGAGGGCACCCGCGATCGTAGAGACCAAGTGTACCTCGCCGCCGCGCTGGGACGCCGCCGAGGCGACGAGCGTCGCCGCGCCGGGCACCGCCGGGCGCAGGGTGGAGCGCGTCACGTGCAGCTCCGCATGCTCCCCGGTCACCACGCTGCCGCGCAGTATCAGGCCGCGCAGGTGGATCAGGCAGCGCGCGGCCGGTTCCAAACGCAGCGTTCCGATCAGTGCCGGCCGTTCGCCGGGAGCCGACTCGATCGTCAGCGTACAACGGGCATCGGCCGCCGGCGCGAAGGTCCAGTCCGCCCCGAGCGGCCGAGTGGTATCGGAATCCGGCAGCACGATGCGGACCGCGCCTGCGACCGTCGCCGCGCTCGCCAGCGCCGCCTCGAAGGTCGCCACGAATTCGTACGGTTCGCTCTCGCCGCGATATCCGGCCGGGGCCTCCGACGGCGGCGAGCCGACGACGAACGTCGCGTCGAACGCGCCGTCCCACGGACGGGACGGCGGGGTCCCGCCGATTCCGTCTTGGGCGATCGGCAGATAGTCGACGAACAGCGGCCGGCCGTCGGGCGCCAGCAGCCGTCCCAATTCGGGATCGGCGATCACCGTGCCGGCCGGCGGCGGCTGCACGTCCCAGCGGTCGAGGTCTTCGATCTGGATCGTGAGCGGAGTGCGGCCCTCGCGGTCCAGGTACACGTGAAAGGCGAGATCCGCCGCGCGGCCGGCGGTGAGCATTTGGCGGGCGTGACGGCGCATCTGCGGCACGGTCGCGCGCGCTCCCGAGGAATCGGCGCCGTCGACCGGGCGCATCAGCACGACCTCGTCGCCGAGCGGGTTGAAGGCGCGGCGGCGGCCGGCCGGATCGGTGGGATCGATCCAGGCTTGGGCCCGTTCGACCGGCACCGATCGAGCGCGCCAGACCTCGAGGTGAGCCGAGCGCACGCCGTGCAGGGCGTCGCGAACGTCGAGCGAGCGCGGCGCCGCTTGCGCGCCGCCTTGCGTGACTCGCACGAAGCCCGGGCGCTGCGTACCCGCGCCGTCGACCCGTGCGCTCGTCGCCTGCTGGATCACGCCGTCGAGGAGCCGCACGGTCCAGCCGGTCGCGTCGCCGGCGAACGCGCTGAAGGCCGCCGCCGTCCCCTTCGTTTGACGGTAGCGCACGATGTTGGCGACCAGCGAACGCGCGTCGGCGCCGCGGTTCGCGAGCTGCGCAACTTCCGCCAGGTCGAACGGCTCTGCGAGCAGCGGCAGCGCTTCGAGCGCGCACGTTTCGACGAACCAGTCGTCGTAGAGCGCGCCGATGTCGTCCTCGAGCGCGTCGTACTGCGTCTGCATGATCGCGAAGAGCGTCTCGAGTGCCGGCGCGACGCCGGGATCGCCCAGCATCGCGATCTCGCGATCGCGCCTCCGGTACAGGCTGGGCAGCAAGTCGTACAGCCGCCTGCGCTCGTTCATGCGCGAACCTCGCGCACCGGCGGCTCCTGGGTCAGCGTGATTCCCTCGGGATCGATCGTCAGCAGCGTCGGCGGTTCGCCCGGCCGTTCCCGGCCCGCGACGATCCCAGCGTCGCGCGGGATGGTACCGGTTTCGTAGAGCGCGACGAGGCGCACTGCGCCGACGCCCGGCACCCGCTGCAGGACGTCGATCGCCGCGGCGGTCGTGACGTCGCCGCCGAGGGCGCGACTATCGAACGCGAACGCCTCGAGCAGCGCGCGCCGCGCGAGCGGCCGCCGATCGGCGCCGTCGTCGGCCGCGACATAGAGCGTCGCCGCGACGCGAAACGTACGCCGGCGGCAGGCGCCGAGCGCGATCGACCAATCGAAGGCGCCATTCGCGCGCAGCGCGGCGAGCAGCGCGGTCTCGTCGACGCTTTCGCCGTCGCGGGCGGCGTAGGTCACCACGAACGAGCCGGCGGCGAGACGCCGCGTCACGTCGACCTTGGCGACTCCCGGCCACGCGCGCACGAAGTCGACCAGATCGCGGCGCGAGACGATGCGGTCGAAGGCGATCATCCCGAGCGGCACGTCGTGCCGCAGGCCGGCCAGATCGTCGGCGGCGGCACCGCCCGCTGCGGCGAGCGGATTGCGGACCCGCTCGACGTTCGCCAGCACTTTCTGCAGTAGGGTGAGCCGATTCGCGGCGACGTTGCCGTCCGGTCCGGCGCCGAACCGGTAGCGCGCGACGATGTTGTCGGTGCCGCGCGGCAATCTCGTGCCGTGCTTCCCGTCACCGAAGACCAGCGTGGTCGAACCGTCGTCTTGCTGCCGCACCGTGTACGTGCGCGCGCTGCGGTCCGCCTCGGTCAGGCGCCGCACGTACCGCCAGCGCAGGCCCCGATCGACGCCGCTGCGGGCCGCGCCCGCGCGTACCGTTCCGAGTGCATCGCCGTCGAGATCCGAGCGGACCCACACGTCCATTGCAGGTTCCGGCCGCGCCGCGCCCGCGCGCATCAGGTACGTCAGCGGCTTGCGGGTCAGCGACGCGCGCTGCGCAGGCTGCGAGGGGTCGCCGCTCGCGATCGCTTCGTCGGCCGGGATCGTCGCGCCGTGCGTTGCGCCGATCACGTTGGCGAGCACTGCCACGGTGCGCGGATCGAAGGCCAGCCGCAACGGCTCGCGCAACACCACCGCCGCGGCGTCGTGAACGGCGATCCGGGCGCTCTCCGCACCGATCGGTGCCGCGGTGCGCGCGGGCAGATACCACATCTCGTCCTCGCGCGCGCCGACGATCGCGCTCGCGGCGCGGCCCTGCGCCAATTCCCACCGCAGGACGGGATTGTCGCTCTGGGTGCCGGCCGGAAGCGGCCGCGCGCGAACGTCGAAGCGTTCGACTTCGAAGGCGTCGATGCGCTGCCGCGCGTCGCGCCGCAACAGGACGACCGGCAGCACGTCGCCGCCGTCGAGACGCCACGCACGTCCTTGCGCCTCGACGATGACCTCGGCGCCCTCGAGCTTGGCACCGATCAACGCTTCGAGCCGGTCACGCAAGCCGGCGGCCAGCATCCCCGCGTCGAGCAATTCCATTTCCAACGGGTCGTCGGCGACGGCGCCGCGCCACGTTCGCATCGGCACGCCGCCGGATTCACCGGCGACCGGCGTCGCACGGAAAGCGAGCACGACCGTTGCGTCGCCGTCTCGCAGCGGGACGAACGCGGCGACGGCGGTCGCGACGCCGGCGTCGAGCGGCACCCCGTCGAGCGTGATGCCGCGACCGTGCTCCGCCGCGAGCAGATTCGGCGCAAACGAAGCGCTCCGGGCGCCGATCGGCAGCAGCGCGCGCACGTCGCCGGAGCGGGTGCTCGGCGCGGCGGGTTCCCAACCGGCCGGTCCGAGCCGCCACGTGCCGCCGCCCGCGGTCCCGGCGTAGACGACCCCGGCATGGAGCGCGACGGCGCCGACGGCGCGCGGAGGGAGGCCGGGCAGGCGGGTCCACGGGGCCGCCGGCGATCCCGCGAAAACGCCCGCGCTCGTCGCCGCGACGATTTGGGTCCCATCGGCCGCGATCCCGGCGACTTCGACCGCGTCGAGTCCCGGCATCGGTTCCCAGTGCTCGTCGGCGCGCAGTTCGAGCGCGCCGCGTTCGAGGCACGCGGCGAGTCCGGGGGAGGGGCCCTCCCACGCGAGCACGCGCCGGATCGTACCGTGCAGACCGGCCGAGCGCCACGCATCGTCCTCATACACGATGACACCGCCGTCGCCGCTTCCGCCGGCGTAGAGACGGCCGCCGAACGATGCAAGGCTCGTCACCGGAAACGGCGGCGGAGCGAGGGCGATCCATTCCTGCGCGTCGGCGAGGACGTCTTCACACTGCCACACGCCGTCGAAGCGCGCCAGGATCACCCCGCGCGGGCCGTCGGCGATCGCCGAGTCGACGTCGAGGTCCGGCGCGAACGCGCGGGGCGATCGCTCGACGATTGCGGGGGGCGCGGGCGCACTGAAGCGGATCGTCAGCGAACGGCCGGCCAGCCCGCCCAGCAGCGCCTGGGGCGGCCGCCCTTCGACGATCGCCGTGCGGCCGCTCGCCAGACGCGGGATGCCTCGCCGCACCGGGATCGTGTCGGACGGGGGTGCGAGCGCCCCGCGCCGCACGCGTACCGCCTCGCGCGACCGCGCGCCGAGGTGCACGATCGCGTCGCGTGCGGTGACATCGCCGTGCAGCGCTTCGTCGAGCGTGACGACGGTGGCGATTCCCGCCGTCCCGTACGCACTGAGCATGCGCGTGGCGCTCGTGAGCACGTGGTACACGTCGCACGCGACGGCGTCCCCGTCCTTGCCGATCACCAGCACGTCACCGGCGCCGAGCGTCACCGCGCGATCGAGCCACAGGGTCGTGCCGCGGAGCGGACCGTCGAGGCCGGGCCATTCGCGGGCCGGATTGTCGATCAGCGGCGAGGCGGCCGCGATGCACCCGTCGGGGTCGACCGCGACCGCGGTGATTCGCGAGGGCGACACGCCGGCGTGACGAAACCACGTCGCGCCCGCGTCGCTGCTGGAGAAGACGTCGCAGCCGACGCCGACGGCGATCGTCTCGCCGGCGGCCGCCAGTGCGCGGGGCGTGGCGTCGATGACGAGCACTTTGGTCCAGGTCGCGCCGCCGTCATCGGACAGGAACACTCCCCCCGGACCCGCCGCCACGAACCGCCCTCGCGGGAGCGCGGCGAGCTGTGCGACGTTGCCGAGACCCTCGATCCGCTCCCAGCGCAGGTTCGTGCCGCTACGGTACGCGCCATACGTCGTCGTCACGAACAGGGCACCGGTCGGCGGATCGAGGACGATCGACGTCGCCGCGCACGCGGCGTAGCCGGTTTTCGCATCCGTACCCGGGAAACCGTCGTTGCGCCACGACCACGCGTCGCCGTTGAGCGGAATGCTCGCGACGCCGCGATCGGTCGCGACGAAGACGAGCGGGACGTCGCTGCTCTCGTCGAGCGCGATGCCGCGAATGGGCAATGACGGCAAGCGGCGCGCGCCGCGCGCCGACGGTTCGCCGCCGATCCGCAGCCACGTCTGGCCGTCGTCGATCGAAACGAGCACGTCGCCGGTCGTCGTTCCGACGGCGATGCGGCCGCTCGAACCCGCGGCGAGGCTCTGCAGCGCGAGGCCCGGAGCCGGCGCGACGGCCGTCCACGCTTCGCCGGGCGCACGCCGCACGAATGCGGCCGGCGTGATTCCGTACCAGCCGTCGCGCGACGCGGCGAGCGCGAACGGGCTCACGTCGAGGCCGTCGTTCGCGCCGCTCCACGTCGCATGGTTCCACACGCGCAGGCCGCCGAGCGCGTAGCGCCGGCGATCGGCCGCCGAGGCGAGCTCGAACGGTGGTGCGAGCGCGCCGAACGGCCGAACGCGCACGTCGAGGATGAGCACGCCGCGCAGAACTGGACCGGAGAGCGGCCGCAGCGGCGCGCGCCAGCGGATCAGGGTGCGATCGCGCGGTGCGTCGACGATCACGTCGGCCACGATCGCCGCGTAGTCGATCGGCTCGCCGGCGGTACCGGTGCGCAGCACGATCGCATCGCCGGGCGCGGCCGGCTGCGTGCCGGCCAGTACGACGCGGGTCGCCGACGGCGCCAAGCGGGTAGACGCCGGCGCGTCGTCGATCGCCGCATCGAGGGCGTTCCATGCCGCGTGCGCCGGCAGGTCGGCGTCGGTTTCGAAGATCGCCGGCAGCGCGCCTTCGGCCGGGACGTTGCCGACCGCGGTGCCGGCCGGAATCGTGACTAGGCCGGCTTGCGCGGACGTCGCGATGCTGAACGCGAGATCGGTGCGCGCCGCGATCGCGGGGCGTGGCTCGTAACCGACGGAACGCGCGATCGCGTACGCGGAGATCGTCTCGCGCGCGGTCGAGAGTGCGCGCTCGTCGCCGATCCGTTCCTGATAGAAGGTCAGCACGTCGCCCGTCACGGCCCACGCGTCGATGAGCGCGCCGAGCGGACCGTTCCGGCCGACTTCCTCCATCAGCGCGAGTGGATTCTCACGCAGGCCGTCGCCGACGCGCACGGTGTGCGCGCCGAGCGCGAGCTGCATCGCGTTGCGCAGCTCCGTGGCGGTCTGATGCCGGTGTCTCATGCGCGCAGGGTCACCAGCGGCCGCCCGCCGGTCGAGAGGCCGTCGCCGTCGACGATTTGCGGTACCTCAGTCGGCCCGAACGCGATCGCCCCCTCGGCGCGCATGTCCGGTCCGCCGACGCGGCGGAAGATCGTCAAGGAAGCGTCCGTGACGTCCGGCGTGCGCATCGCCGCGGCGATGAACCAGCTGGCATAGAGCGTCGAGCCGAGGGTGAGCCGTTCGGCCTCGATCGCGGCGGTCGCAGCCGCGGTGACGCGCCGCAGCACCTCGCTCGGGCTCGCGCCGGCCCGGCATCGTACCTCGAGCGCGGCGAGGACGCCGATCCGCCGCGGATGGCGCACCGTGACGTCCGTTCCGATGATCCGCGCGGCTTGCAGCGTTTCGTCGACGCGAGCGCGCAGGTCGCCGGCGGGACCGTCGCCGTCGACGAAGACTTGGACGGTCGTCCCGCTGCCGGCCCAACGCCGGCGCACGGCGGCGGCGCGGACGCCGTCGACGTCGCGTGCCCGGCGCACATAGTCCTCGTCGGTGACGCAGCGTTCAGGCCGGCGGTTGCGCACGAGTTCCGGCGCCTCGCGCCGCGCTTCGTCGGGATCCTGCCGTTCGGCGCCGCCGTACGACGCGAGCGGATTGCGCACGACGACCGGCGTGTCGTCGCCCAGCGGCTCCGCGAAGCGGATCGCGTCGGGGCCGACGTGGCCCGCCAGGCCGTTTCCGCGCCGGTACGATAACCGGAAGCGCGACGCGGTCAGCGGACGCGCTCCGCTGCGCCCGTCGCCGAAGCGCAGCAGCACGCCGCCGCTCCGTTCGATCTCGACGACGAACGCACGCTCGAACGGATCGGCGCCGACGAGGTCCTCGCGGGCCTCCCACTCCCGTCGGCGTCCGAACGGAAACGAAACCGCCGTGATCTGCGGCAGTGCGTTGTAGGCTCGAATCGCCTTCGCATCGGCCGCTACCGCGGTGTTGCTCGGCGCGTAGGGGACGGCGAACGTCAAATCCGGAACGTACGCGCGCACGATCCTGCGCGCGTCGATCTCGTACCAGTCCGGATCGTCGAACGTCGAGCCGAAATCGGCCGGAATCATGTTGCCGAGCACCCGAGTGGGCGACTCCCCGCGCGCGTCGGGACGAAGCGCGTACGATGCGCGCAACGCATCGTCGGCGTACCACGTGATCTGCGTGAGGCAACGCGTGGGATCGCCGCTAGGGTGATCGTCGTACCGGACGCCGGGCGCGCGCAGCCGGACGGCTTGCCGATGACCGGGCGGTGCGGCCGCGCCGCTGCGAGGGTCGAATTGCTGCTCGAAGACCACGACGTCGCCGGCGCGCAAAGCGGCGCCGCGCGGTCCGTCGACGACGGCGGTGGTCCGTCCGGCCGGCAGTTCGACCTCGGCGCCGCCGAAGTCCCACATCGTCATCGAACATTGCGCCGGATCGACCGTCCGCTCGCAGAGCGACTCGAAGGTGACCGGATCGGCCTGCGCGTCCGCCGCCGTGCTGAAGGCATGGCCGCACGGTATCGTCAGCTCGCGGTCCGGGCACACGTGCATCCAGACGCGCGGGGTGCAGCCTTCGTACAGCCGGTAGCCGAGCAACCGCGCGTGCCGCCGCACCGAGACGCGCCGGCGCGCGGTGTCGAGATAGGCTTCGGTTGCGACGGCGTCCTGAAAATAGGCGAGATTGTCCGCCGCGTACGCGAGGACGTCGAGAATGGCGATGCCGGCGTCGGCAGCGTGCGTCTCTCGGGCGCGCGGCAGTTCGCGCCGGACCGTGTCGAGCATGAGCTGCTTGAACGAGTGAAAGTCGCGATAGAGGTAGTTCGCGAGCGTCGGCGCCGGCGGAACGCCGGCCGCCGGAGCGGCCGGCGCGCCGGGGTCGAACGCCGCGTGGTCGACGCCCCAGACGACTTCGACCGTATCGAGCCCGGGAACCAGGCCGTCCACGCGGATCGTGAAGCGGCCCGACGTGACCTTCGCAGGCGGCACGATCCCGAGTTCGATCGACGGTTCGCTCGCGTCCGCGGCGACAGAAACGACGCGCAGCGATGTCCCCTCGGCATCGTCGAGCGTGACGGTATACGCTGCCGCATACAGTAACGACGACGGAAGCGTCGCGCCGGGCGGCATGATCGCGAGGTTCACCGCGATCGAACCATCGCGACCTGGAAATTGGACGCTCGAAACGCGGTCGATCCCCAGCGGCAGACCGTGCTTCATCGCGTGAAGCGTTCGCGCCGCAGTTCGCGGGTCGCGATCAGCTCGTAGGCGACGTCGACGTTGACCGCGGTCTCCACGACGTCGATGCGCACGTCGCGCACGGCGATGAGGTCGCCGAGCCATTGGTGCAGGGCGCCCGTGACCAAGGATTCCGTCGCGGCGATGATCTCGCGCGCCGTCGACTCGAACAGCAAGCGCTCCAGGCCAACGCCGAACTCCGGGTACATCACGCGCTCGCCGGGCATGGTGAAGATGACCTGCTCGATCATCTGGCGGACGTGGTCGGGCCGCGAAGCGGTCGCCACCGCGCCGTTGACGACGCGCAACGGAAAAGCGAACCAGACGGACGCACTATCCAATGTTGATCGCCGCTCCCGCCAGGGTGATCGTGGACGCGTTGAGCGAAAACTGTCCGCTTCGCACGCTGGTGGAGGACGACGCGCTCAGCGCGAGCTGATTGGTCGCATCGACCGTCACCGACGTCGAGCGCAGGGTCGCGTCCTGGTCGGTCAAGGCGAACGACGTGGTCGCGACCGTCGCCTGTATTTGCGATGCGGTGAGTTCCAGCTTGCTCTTCGGATAGGCGATCGTGATGCCGCCGTCGATCGCCATCGTGATCTGGGCGCTCTTCGCTTTAAGCGTGATTCCGTCTTTCGTCATCGTGAACGTGAGCGTCTCACCCTCGCGGGTCGTGGCGTTGACCGCGAGCGTACCGGCCTTGCCGTCGAGATCGTCGAGCACGACCGTGCACGTCGGCGTGCGCAGCGTCTTGCGGCTCGGCGTCGCATCCGGCGGAACCTCGCCGGTTGCCCAGTAGCAGCCCGTCCAAATCGCGCGGTCCGGATCGCCCCCCTCGAACTCGATCCAGACGTGCGCCCCGATTTCGGGGATGAAGAACCAGCCGACGTTCTTGCCGGCGTACGGAACGCACGGCATGCACCAGTTGTCCTTCCAGCCCGGAAAGGTCTCGAGCGATACCTGGATCCGGCCGATCTTCTGGGGATCGTCGGTCCCCGTGACGACGCCGCGATATTTGCCGAAATAGCGGCGCGCATCGTCGTTCATCGGCCTGCTCCCGTCAAGGTAGAGCCGAGTCCTTCGCGCGACATGGTGATCTCCTGCGTGTACGAACCGCGCGCCAGGTCGTGCTCGACGCGCTCGACGTAGTAGTTTCCGTCGTACGTCGCGCCGGCGCCGCGGACCGCCAGGAGCGATGCGGGGGTAACGACCGCCCCGTACTCCATGCCGTCGAGCGAGGCGACCGCGCGCGCGGCCGCGCGCGCGGATGCTTGCGCGAGACCGTCGACGGACGAGCGCGCCAGGGCGCCCGCGGCTGCCGGCGCGATGAAGCGGCGTTTGCGCGCGAGCGTTCCGGTCAAGCTGGGTGACGATGCGAGCTTGGTCAGCGACCATTCCGTCGACGAGGAGACCGCGAGCGCCGTGTCGGCGGCGGTGTCGTCGCGGCTGCCGCCGCCGTACAGCTCCGCCGCCGCGCCGTCGTAGGAGAAGGAGATGGTGGTGACGTCGCTCGACGTGCCCGCGCCGAGGCGCAAGGCCGGCAGACTCGACGTCGCTCGCGGCGGCGGTCCCCAATATGCCGTTGTCGGCGCGCTCGTCGTCGTGCCGCAGCGCAGCGCAAAGATGAAACCGTACGGCCGGCCGAGCGCGCGCACGTACGACAAGTCGTCGTCGTTCTGCTGGCGAATCCAGGCGCTCGCGTCGGGCGTGACGTCGTTCTGCGGCGCGGTGACGCTCGATTGCACGCCGTAGCTCGCGTAGTTGGCGAGGATTTCGCGGACGATCTGCGCGGCCGACCGGCCTGGCCATTCCGCGGCCTTCTCCTCGAGCCGCATGAACACCGAGAGGTCCTCGCCGATGACGGAGTACGTGAACGATCCCGCAGCGGCACCGTAGACGAGCTCGGCGTGCACTGCCGCGCCGTCGACGAGCCAGCACTCGGTCGAGTTCAGACGCACGCCGATGCGCACGCGGTTCCCCGGTGCGAAGACCTTGCCGCCGACGATCGGCAGATCGTCTTCGAGCCGAGCCGTCTCGTCGGCGTTCAGCACGAGCTGGAACGTCGCTGCGCCGTCGTGCTCCTGGCGAACGACGATCCGCGCGACGGCGTCGAGGATATCCGCCGAGACCGCGCTCGGCGTCGAGGCGCCGGCTTCGATCAGCACGACCATCGGCACGTCGCTCACCGGATCGTCAGCCCGCTCGGCATGCGCAGCGCGCCGCCGGATTCGGCGATCAGGTCGAATGGGTTGAGGGCGTCGTTGGCATCGCAGATGCGCCAAAACGAGAATGCATCTCCGAGCTGCATCGCCGCGATCAGGTCGAGCCGCTCGCGATGGTCGATCGAGTCGACGCTGCGCGCCGAGGGAACGTCGTCGGGATTGGGCAGAAAGCGCCGGCGCAGGTACAGGACAGGAGTGCCGTCGGCGAATTCGTAGACCGCGGTCTCCGCGGCGGAGTAGCGGCTGTCGCGATCGATCATCGCGCGGTCACGCCTTCGCCCGCGCGGCGAGCGAACGGCGGGTGCGCGGGTCGACTGCAGTCGCTGAGCCGGCCATGCGCTCGAGCGCCACGTGGTAGGCGCCGAAGAGCTTGTAATCGGCGTCACCGGGTGTGCGCATGCCGTAGGTCACCACCTCGACCGTGATCTGCGCGCTGGCCCGGATCGGGCTCAGGGCCGGGTTGAATGCTTCCTCGCTGATCGAGAGACTTTTCAGGCGCACCGGGTAGACGCGCCGCTCACCCCACACCAGGATCGTCCGCGGCGGCTCCATGACCGCGATCTTCATCCCCTCGCTGCGCTCCGATTCGTAGCGCTGGAACGCGTCGCGGGTCGGATAGAGCAGGCTCTCCAGTACCGCCAGCTGTGGCGCGATGCCGGAGGCGGCCGTCGTCGGATCGCCCGCCGCGAGCGCGTCCGCTGCGTCGAAGTAGGCTTTGAACGTGATCGATTGACCCGGAGCGTCGAGCAGCTTCGACTGGCGCGAGGGCGCGTCTTTGGCCCCGGCGTCGACGCCCCAGCTCATGCGCGGCGTCAGGCTGCGCGTGATCGACTCCGGATTGTATTGGAATTGCACCACGTCTTGCAGCGAGTTGCCGCGCACCGTCGCGAGGGCACCGCGCTGCACCTTGGGGCCGCCGTTCATGGGGTCTCCTCGCCGGCGCGGATCGCCTGCAGCACGTGATGAATCAGCGCCGCGGCCTCGCCGGTGATGCCGGGAACTTCGCGACCGAGGAGCGCTCCGTGGAGCCCCGCGACGACGTCGCGAGCGACGCCTGCGTCGGTGACGCGCAGCGCGCCGACCTCGATCTGATACTGCGTTCCGTCGTCCATTACACCGCCTCCAGCCAGCGCAGCAGATCCGCCTCGCCGTGTCCGTGACCGATCTTCGCGTACTCGATGCGCGCCGCGTCGGCGACGTCGCGCATCGTGATCCGCCGGTCGCGCGCGGCGGCCCGTACCGCGGCATTGAGCGCGATGGTGCGAATGTTGCCGCCCGGCAGCGCGAGCCGGCCGAGCTGCGCGTAGTCCAGCGCTTCGGTCGGCGTCGCCGCCGGAAAGGCGCGCCGCCAGATGCGCTCGCGCGCGCTCGCGTCGGGGAACGGGAACTCGAGCACGAAGGCGAAGCGGCGCAGGAACGCGTTGTCGAAGGCGTCGCGCAGATTCGACGTGAGGACCGCGACACCGTTGAAGCGCTCGAGCCGCTGCAGGAGGTAGCTGACCTCGACGTTTGCGTGCCGGTCGTGACTTTCTTTGACGTCGCTGCGCTTGCCGAAAAGCGCGTCGGCTTCATCGAAGAGGAGGACCACGCCGCCGGCCTCCGCCGCGTCGAAGATACGGCGCAGATTCTTCTCCGTCTCGCCGATGTACTTGCTGAAGACCGCGGCGAGATCGATGCGGTACAGGTCGAGCTTCAGCGCGCGGGCCAGCACGCGCGCGGCGAGCGACTTGCCCGTACCGCTGGGCCCGGCGAAGAGGACCGTCGTGCCGCGCGCGTCGCTCTGCGTGCGGGCGAAGCCCCATTCACGGTAGACGCGATCCCGGTGGCGTACGGCGTCGACGATGGTGCGCAGCGTCTTGCGCCGATCCGGCGGCAGCACGAGGTCGCGCCAACCTGCGCTCGTGTCGATTCGTTCGGCCAGCGCGTTGAGGCGCGGACGCGCTTGCGCGCGCGCGGCATCCCAGAGGACGGCGAACGGCGCGTCGCCGGGGATGCCGGCAGCGACAGCGCCGATCGTCGCGAGGTCGAGATCGAATTGCGCGGCGAGCCGGCGCGAATCGGCCGGCGCGCGCGACGGCGCGAGCGCCGCGGCCCAGGACGCCGCCTGCTCGTCGGAAGATGGGCGCGAGGCTTCGAACGCGGGGACGGCGGCACCGGCGAGGGCCATCCGCGCGCGGGTCACGACGACGAGCGGCTGCGTCGCGTGCTCGACGATCGTGTCGATCGTCCGCTCGCGTTGCGGGTCGTCGGCATCGTCGCATTCGAGGACGGTCACCGCGCCGGTCAGGATCGCCGTGCGTTCCCAGGTGGCGATCGCGTCCAGCACGTCGGCCGTCGCCGTCGAAAGTCCGGCGGAGCGAACGGCGATCCCGCGGCGGTCGAGAAGCGAGACGGTTTGGGCCGCGATCGCCCGGCCCAGGAGCGCGTCCGCGCAGACGAGTTGGATCACCGGGCGCGCAGCGCGCACCAGCGTATCAGCGGCCGCTCGCGCGACCGCCTGCTGCGTTGCGGAGAGGACGGTGGGCGGCGGAGCCAGCGGCTGGGCGAACGAGCGCGCCCGTTCGTCGCGGAACGGAAATCCGAGCAGCGCGTGCACGATCGCCTCGTCGGCCCGCAGCGCGGCCGCGGTCGGCGAACCGCCGCCGATCGTGACGAGTCGCCACCGCCGTAACGGCGCGTCGGGAAGAATCGCCGACCACGCTGGCTGCGGCAGCATCGCCAGCGCCAGCGAAAAGGTCGGCTGCGTCGCCGTCGGATCGCCGGCGATACCGGCGAGCAGCGCGGCGAATTCGCCGTCGAGCTCCGATGCTGCGGCGAAGACCAGCACGTCGGTCTCGAACGGCGTCAAGCCGAACGCGGTGCTGATGCGCGCCAACGCCGAATCCTCGTCGAGGACGAGCGGCGGCACCGTGCCGCCGCCGCGTGATTCGAGGATCGCGCGCAGGCGTTCGAGCGCGCTCAGCATCTGGCTGCGGTTGCGCGCGAAATCTCCGCTCATCGCGGCCCCGCCGGAGGATCGAACGTGACCTCGCGAACCGGCGGGATCGTGCGCGGCGTGACGTCGGAGTCGATCGTGACGGTCGACGCGGTGTAAGCGACCGAGAGGCGGTACGGAATCTGTGGAAACGTTCCCCAGACCTGCGTCATCGCATGATGGTCGAGGACGGTCGGCGCCAGCCGCACGCGCTGCATGCTCGTGCCGAGATCCGAGCCGCGCAGGTACGGCGTCGCTTCGGTCATGCGTTGGATCTCGTCGCGGCTGAGGACCGGCCGCGCGTGCACGGCGCTCAGGACGGAGCCGAGAAAGCGCTGCGGCTCGAGTGTCGCCTCTTCACCGAAGAACGTCAGGATGTACTCGGCGTCGAGCGCGACGCTCGGCCGCTCGACGTAGAGCCCGTCGGAGTCACGTACCGGAAGATCGTCGTTGCGCCGGAACGCATTCACTGAGATACGATAGACGAAGAGCGTGCATCCGATGAACTGCGGGTCGTTCTGCGGCGTGCCGAACCGCACGCGCGGGATGCCTGAGGGTTCCGGCACACGTTCCAACGCTTCGGCGATGATGCGGCCGAACGCCGCGGTGACCGATGCGAGCGCGAGGTAGTTGCTCATCGTCTGCGCTCTGCGTAGCGGTCGAGGGTTATCGTCGGCTCCGCGCGGCGCGGCGGCGCCGGCGGTTCGGGGGGCGCGACGAGTTCGATGCGGTCGATCGCGATCCGCACCGTGCGCGGGGGCGGCACCGCGGCGCCCACGGACGACGGCTGGGGGATTCGGCGCTCGACGGCGTCGCGCACGTTCGCTGCGTCGAGGACGTCGCCCCAAGCAATCGCGGAGGGTCCGATCGCATGGTGTTCCGCAAAGGCCGCCGAGCGGATCGGACCGGCGACATCCGCGCCGCCCACGTCCCCAGCGTGCGGTTCCATCGCACGGTCCTCAACCGCGAGGACGATGTCCGCGTGCGCCGTCGAGGACGGCAGCGATGCGGGACGCGACGACTCCTCCGCCGGCCGCACGGTCGTTTCCGTGGACGGAAAAGCGGTTTGCCGCGCATTGTCTGCGGGCGTGGCGATCGGGTCGAACGCGCTGCGTGCGGCCGCGGCAGGCGCGGAAACCGCCGCATGCTCCGCGCGCGAGGGTGCCTCGCGGGGTCGTCCGCGAACGCTGCGATCGTCGCGGATCGCGATCGTCGCTTCATCTCGCAGTGGTGCATCCGGCTCGGCTGGAAATTCGAGAGCGGCGTTCAGCGCCGCAAGCGGCAAAACTACAGACGGTTCATCGAACTCGCGGCGCGAGGGCTGCTGCTCGCCGGCGTTTACGGCGAACGATGCGACGCGAGCGGTTTCGGAAACATCGGGCGACGCTTCGTAGGGCGCTGGTGCAGCCGACGCGGCCGGAAGTACACCGGCCGCGTCGGGTTGTGACCATCGCGAAGGCGCGTGCGCGGCCGCGGTTTGTCCGCGCCCGACGCGCAGGGTCGCGGCAGAAGAATGCGACGCGCCCTTCGGTCCGGCGTCCGCAGCTGCGTCGCGATCGAGCCGGAGTGCCTGCGGTGCTTCCTCCGGCGTCGGTGCATCCGCGGCGGGTGAGCCTACACCGAGCGTCGTCGGCTGCGCGAGAAACGTCGGTCCGCCCGACGGCTTGGCCGACGCACGCGACGAGGAGTCGCGGAGATCGAGCGCGCGCGACGTTTCAAGCACCTCGGCATCGGCGGGGAACGGCGCGGCGCGAGGGGTTTCATCCGCACCAGGTGCGACGCGCGTGGGCGCGACAGGCGAACGCGACGAGCGAATCGGCTCGGCGGCAGCGGCTGCGTCCCGATCGAGCCCAAGTGAAGACGGTGCCTCGTTCGCCGCCGCTGGAGCGGCCGCGGGTGAACTTGCACCGAGTGCCTTCGGGCGCGCGAGAAACGACGGTCCACCCGCCGGCTTGCCCGGCGCAGGCGACGAGGACTCGCGAATCTCGAGCGAGCGCGACGTTTCAAGGACCTCGGCGTCGGCGAGGAACGACGCGACGCGAGCGGTTTCGGAAACGTCGCGCGCCGCACGATGCGGTTCCTTGCCGGATCGAATGGTGTCATCCATGCGCCGGGCGGGCGGTGCGTCGTCGGGCGCAGCCGATCGGACTCTAAGAAGACCAGCGTCGTCGACGTGCGCCGCAGCGTTCCGATCGGGCGCGCGTGAAAAGCCTGCTTCGTCCGGTGTTGTTACCGTCGCGGCTCGCACGGGCGGGATTGCTGCGACGGTGTCGGGGTCAGCGGAAAAGGGGGCAGCTCCGAGCAGCTCGGCAGACGCACGCGTCGAGGACTCTCGGGGATCTGGGAAGTGCAGCGTCTCGCGCGCGCTCGTGTCGGCGGCGAATGGCGTGACGTGAGCGGTTTCGGAGACGTCACGCGCGGAACGATGTGACCCGGCTCGAGAAAGAACAGCATCGTCGGAGTGAACCGCGGCGTCCCGAGCGAGTCGCAGTGAAAGCGTTGCCTCGTCCGGTACTAGTACCGTTGCGGCCGGCACGGGCGGAACTGCTGCGACGGTGTCACGGTCAGCGGGAAACGACGCTGCTTCACGCCGCTCGCCGGACGCGCGCGTCGAGCGCAGCGAGGACTCCGGGGGATCGGGCGAGTGCAGCGTCTCGCGCGGCTCGGCGTCGGCGGCGAACGGCGCGACGTGAGCTGTTTCGGAAACGTCGCGCGCGGAACGATGCGGTCGGGCTCGAGGAAGAGCAGCGTCGTCGGTGTGCGCCACGGCGTCCCGAGCGAGTCGCTGTGAAAGTGCTGCCTCATCCGGTGTTGGTACCGTTGCGGCGGGCACGGGTGGAACTGCTGCGACGGTGTCTCGATCAGCGGGAAACGACGCTGCTTCACCCGACTCGCCGGACGCGCGTGTCGGGCGCGGCGAGGATTCCCGGGGATCGGGCGAGTGCAGCGTCTCGCGCGGCTCGGCGTCGGCGGCGAACGGCGCGACGTGAGCTGTTTCGGAAACGTCGCGCGCGGAACGATGTGAGCGGGCTCGAGAAAGAGCAGCATCGTCGGTGTGCGCCGCGGCTCCCCGATCGAGTCGCGGTGAAAGCGCTGCTTCGTCCGGTGCTGGTAGCCTTGCTGCCTGCATGGGCCGAACTGCTGCGACAGTCTCAGGGTGAGCGGGAAACGGCGATGCTCCACCCTGGTCGTCGGGCCCACGCGTCACGTGCGGCGAGGACTCCTCGACGAAATGCTCCGCGAAACGATGTGGCTCGCCGGCGCGCGGGAGCGCGCGATTCACGAGGGCCGCAGGCGATGCTCCGTCCGGCGTTGGTGCAACCGGGCCGGCTGGAGCCGCACCGGCTGCGTCGGGACGTGGCGACCGCGAGCGTTCATTCTCATCGGTCTCGGCTACTTGTGCGACGCGCGTAGGTGCAGGAGGCGCGGCGTCAACGCCGCCGGCTGTGTCCGTCTGGGCGACACGCGGCAGTCCTCGCGTCGCCTCAGCATCGGCGTCGACGGCGAACGATTCGATGCGAGTCGCGTCGCTACGCTCGTGCGACGAACGATGCTGCTCGCCGGCACGTGGAGCGGCGGGATGCGCGCGAGGTGTCTCCGACTTGTCGTCGGACGGCCCGACAATTGGCTCGCCGGAAAACGCTCGGGCCGCGTTTCGGTCAGCGTGCGGCGGCACTGTTTGCGGGCGTTCACTGAACTCACGCGCCGAGGTGTCACGGGGAGCCGTCGGCGCCGGCCCTTCGGCCGCATCATCGACCTGCGCGCCGAACGACGTCACGCGATCGGTCTCGGAGGGGTCGCGCGACGAACGGTGCAGCCCGGCGCGCGGTGAAATTGCACGTTCTGACGTGGAAGGAAACGATGCTTCGTCGCGTGCCGGCGCAAACAACCCGGCGCCATCCGCGGCCGCGGTCCGCCGAGAAAGACGCTGAGGTCCTCCGGACGACTCGTCGAGCCCGCGCGGCTTGAGCGACGATTGCGTCGAAGGATCGCGAAGATCGGGCGAAGGGGTCGTCTCCGGCGCGCCGGTCTCGACGGCAAACGCGGCGGCGCGAGCGGCTTCGGTACGATCGTGCGACGAACGCGGCTCGCCGGCAGGTGGAACGGCGGGACGCGCGCGCGCCGTTTCCGACGTGTCGGCAGACGTTTGAGGTACCGGCTCTTCGCCGAGTTGACGCGATGACGCGTCGCGGGATGGGTGCGACCTCAGCGCCTCGGGCGTGTCGACGTTGGGGCCGCGCCCGCCGGTCTCCGCCGCGAACGTCGCGGCGCGAGCGGCTTCCGTTCGATCGTGCGACGAACGCGGCTCGCCAGCAAGCGGAACGGCGGGATGCGTACGGGGTGTCTCCGACGTGTCGGCGGACGAATGAGGTACCGGCTCTTCGAGAAACGCAGCGGCGGCGCTGCCGTCGGCGTCTAACGGCGGTTTTCCCGAGGGTTCGTCGAGTTCATGTGATGACGGGTCGCGGGACGCGTGCGACATCAGTGCCTCGGGCGCGTCGACGTTGGGGCCGAACGAGGCGAGGCGAGCGGTCTCGGAGGGGACGCGCGACGAACGCCGCGACTCGGCGATCGATGAAACAGCGTGGTCGGGCGTGGTCGAAAGCGATGCTTCGCCGTGCGCTAATGCGGCCGGCTCGGCTGTGCTTGCGGCCGGATCAATGTGAAGGCGCGGTTCTCCCGCCGACTCTTCGAGCTGGCGCGGCGGCCGCGACGATTGCGTCGAAGGATCGCGAAGATCGGGCGAAGGCGCTGTCTCTCGCGCGCCGGTCTCCGCGGCGACGGAAGCGGCGCGAGCGGCTTCGGTACGATCATGCAATGAACGACGCGGCTCGCCGGCAGGTGGAACGGCGGGACGTGCGCGGGATGTCTCCGATGTGTCGGCGGACGTATGAAGGACCGGCTCTTCGGAATGCGCAGCGGCCGTGCTGTCGGCCAGTGGCGGCGGTACTCCCGACCGCTTACGGAGCTCATGCGATGACGCGTCGTCGGACGCGTGCGACGTCAGCGCCCCGGGCGTATCGACGTTCGCGCCAAACGTGCCGAAGCGAGCGGTCCCGGAAAGAGCGCGCGACGAACGATACGGCTCGGCGGACGGTGAAACAGCGCGGTCGGGACTCGGCGAAAGCGATGCTTCGTCGTGCGCTGATGCGGCCGGCTCATCGAGCTCATGCTGCGCGCCCGAAAAGTACGGCGATTGCGACGAAGGATCGCGAGGATCCGAGGACCGGAACGGACGCGGCTCGGTCGAGGGAACCTCCTGCGCATCGACGGTCGCGGTGTGCGACGCGACGCTCTCGCTCTCCATCCCGTCGTGCGACGAGCGTTCCGGCTCAGCAGCGAGGGACGTGCTGTGATCGAGGCGTAGTGCAGCGTGTGCTGCGTCGCGGGCTGGGCCAACCGATCCGGCCTGCGGCTGCGCCGAGGGATCTCGGGAAGCGTGCGATCCCTCGAGCGCGCCGGCGTGCGTGCTGGATGACGCGGCGCGATCGCTTTCGAGACGGGCGCCCCGCGTCTGTGCGAGCGATGAATGTTCATCGTGCGCGGCTTCAACCGGACCTTGCGGATCGGCGGAGCGTTCGTGCACGGCTGAAGGAGATGCTCCTCGACCGGCGTGGTCGCGCGTGGCGCGGGACCGAGCCGTAGGATGGTCGTTTGAACGAATCTCCGCGTTGTCGGCCGGCCATACTGGTTCGCCGTCGTCGGTCTCCGACGGGAGCGAGAGCGTGTCGCCTCCGAACGAGCGCAGCAGGCGCGCGACCGCGGTGAACTCGTCGTCATCGGTCGCTGCGACGTCGAGGTCGGTCCACGATTCGGACTCGTCGAGGGTCGTCTCGCCGAAGCGTGGGTCGGAATGATATTCGAAGCGCGATACGGCGCGCGGCATCACGGCCGACGGCGCGTCGATCGCAGCGGCGGCGATCCCCGCCAGCGGGCCGGCGAGGTTCATGACGCGCGGCGCAGATATTCGCGGCGCCGGCTGCGCGACATCGTCAGAATCGTCGACTCCGACCAGCCGTATGCGGCGGCGAGCCGGTGCACGTCGTCGAGCAGACGGGCGACCTCCGCATCGATCTCGGCCCAGAGGAAGCCGACGACGTCGAACGACGTGACGAAGGCGTGTCTGCACGATGCGCACGTGACGCCGAGGCGGATGTCGGCCAACGGATCGGCGGTCACGATGCCGTCCGCCACCGCTTCCACGACGGCCGGCAGCGTGTCCGCGTCGGCGGCCGTCTCTAAGAGCGCGCCGGCGATCAAGGCCTGCTGGGCGTCGACGACGCCGCGCCTAGTGCTCGCGGCTGCCAGGTCGCGCGAACTCAGCAGGCGATACGCGACCTCGGCGCCGCCGACCACGCACGTCAGGCGCTCGTCACCAGCGAAACGCGCGCTCTGCGGGACGCCGGCGAGTATGTCGTTGGTCGAGATCGCGCTCTCGGTCCGCTCCGCACATGCTTCGCACGTGACCACCGCGCTGATCGTCGGGCCGAACATGCGCTCGCGCAACGCGAGCAGATAGGTGTTGCGCGAACCGATCGTCATCTCCGCCAGCGTGCCGAACGTGCTCTCGGGGAAGAGCGGAGCCAGGAGCAGGAGGGCGCGATACCACGCCTTCTTGCCCTGGCCGAGTTCCCACACCCGCAGCACTTCGGCCGCTGACGGAACGCGCATGCAGTTAGGATGCCGGCTGCACGTACGACACTTCGGTTGGTTCCTTCACCTTCTCGTCACGTTCCCAGCCTTCGTTCTCGAGCGTGATGGAAGTGATCGCGACTTCGCTGCCGGTGCCGTTGAGCTCGGGCAGCGCCTGATATGCGGACACCCAGCAGCGATGCACGTTGTACGACATCACGGGCTGACCGGACTCGTTGTAGAGTTCGATGATGATGTCTTTGCGGAAGTCCTTGAGGGACACGTCGGGGTCGGTGCCGCTGGACTTCGTGTAACTCCAGACTTTGTTCGCCCACGTCTCGAACGTCGCATCGTGGGTGACGCCGGCTTCGAGCGTGATCGGCTCGTAGGACGTCTGACCGGGTGACTTACGCACGACGGTCGAATCGCCGCCCGCGCGGAACTCGACGACCTTGGTCGAGCGCTTGAGCATGCTGATCTTGTTGCACGCCATGACGTACTTGCCTTCGATCGAGACCTTGAACCGGTAGTTCTTGTACGGATCGTAGCGGGTATCGTTGGTCGCGAAAATCGGTGCTGGCACGTGCTCCCCTTACGCCGCGGTTTGCCCGGCGAGCTGCTGAATGGTGAGGATGACGAACTCCGCCGGTTTCACCGGCGCGAACGCGATGATGACGTTGACGCGGCCACGATCGATGTCGTACGGCGTCGTGGTCGACTTGTCGCATTCGACGTAGTAGTTGTAGAACGCACCCTGGCGATTGAGATCGGCCATGAACGTGTTGCACGTGAGGCGCAGTTGCGCCCACAACGTCTCGCTGTTCGGTTCGAACACGGCGAACTTGGTGCCGCGGAACAGGCTCTCTTCGATGTAGTCGGTGAGCCGCCGCACCGGCAGATATTTGTAGTCGTCCGAGAGCGCGTCGGCGCCCGCGAGCGTGCGAGAACCCCAGATGACCTTGCCGAAGACCGGGAAATCGCGCAGCACGTTGATGCCGACTTGATTCAGCACGCCGTTCTGCATGTCGGTGAGGCGATGTTCGAGCGCCGTGACGCCGGTGAGGCCGGCTTCGATCCCCGCCGGCGCTTTCCAGACGCCGCGGCGCACGTCGGTCGCGGCGAAGATTCCCGCGATCATGCCGCTCGCCGAAAATACGGCCTCGCGGTTAGCGTTCGCCGGGTCGAGCTTCTTGATACGCGGAAAGTAGGTGAAGATGCGCCGGCGCTGGCCGAGCTCGCCAACGTTGAGATCGGCCGGCGAGATGTCCCCGAACGCGCCTTGCTTGGCGTGGTCGCTCCAGGCGCTGAGCGGATCCGCGATCATGATCGCGCGCCGCGTGTCGCAGTAAGGCGCGGCGGCGGTCAGCACCGCGGTGAGATCGGCGTCCGGCGTTTCGGGTCCAGAGTCGGGTGGAACGACGAGAATGTTGAACAGGTCCGCGTGGTCGAGCGCGTACATTCCGGTCCGCTTGCCGGAATCACCGACGATGTCGTTGCTGGTGAGCCGTCCGCCACCGGCGGCGTTCCCGTCGCCGCCGTTGCTCAAGGGGACGTAGTCGGCCAGGAGCGAGGCCGCGACCGCGGCCGGCGTTACCGTTTTCGTGGTGTCGGTGACCGGCGTTTCCGTCTTCGTGGTGTCGACGACCGGTGTTTCCGCCTTCGCGGTGTCGACGACCGGTGCTTCCGTCTTCGTGGTGTCGACGACCGGTGCTACCGGCTTCGTGGTGTCGACGACCGCGGCGGCAACCGGTGCGGCGGCACGAATGTAGAGTGACTGCGCGGCCAGTACCTGGTCGATCCGGCAGGGTGCCTCCGTCGGACCGAGATATACTGGTCCGACCCGCTCTGCGGGCGTGGGCGTCTTCCCCTTGAGCACGGGGTACGCGATGTCGACGAAGTAGAAGCCGTCCGTACCGAGGTTGAACTCGGCGAAGCGCTGCTCGATGTCGATCGCGTCCTGGCCGCTAACCTTTTCGAACTTCACGCTGATCGCGTTGCCCCACCTGCCGGGACTGGACGCGCTGAGCGCGGGCGGACCTGCGAGCGTCGCGGGCGTGGCGTCCGCAGGCGTCGCGCGTACGATCAACGCTTGACCGCCGCCGTTGCCGAAGAAATCTTCGACGGCGTACGTCATCGGCAAGCCGCGGGCGCGTCCGCCGAAGGTGCGCTGAAATTCGCCGAAATCGTAGACCATGACCGGTTCGTTCACGGGCCCGAGTGGCGCGCGGCCGACGAACGCCGTGATGGAGGTCGCGACGCCCGTGACGACGCGCGAACCGCTGTCCACTTCTTGGATATATACACCGGGATAGGTCGGTGTTACGGGCATCAATACACCTCAGATCAGAAGCCGTGCAACAGGTAGGGACGGATCGGACGCGCCGGCGCTAACCGATCAGGACGGTCGAGATCGCGACGACGCTGCCGACGGGGAGCGGGGCGGGGTCGTTGCACGTCAGCGCGGTATCGCCGGCGCGCGCAGCGGGTTTGCCGTTGATGCGGACGATCGGACTGCCGGAGACGATCGTCGCCTTGTTCGTCGGCGGGTTCACGAACGTGCCGCCGATGGGAATGTGGGGCGGCAAGTTGGTTGCGGTGCTGCCGAGCGTCGCGGCAGGACGGCCTTGGATCATCACGTTGCTGCTGACGCCGCCGTCGATGATGCCCACGAAGGGATGCGGAACCGGAAGCGGTGGAACCGGTCCGGGCGGCTGAATGATATGCGTATCTAGCGCGACGATTTGATCGCCGAGTTTCGCAGCCGGAACACCCATGTACCACACCCCCGAAACGCACACACACCAAGCGCGCCATTGCCCGCTTCGCGCGGGACCACACACTTGGGTCCGTAGCAAAAATCACCTGCCGCGCAGCGTCAGCCTGCGCGCATTTTTTTCTGGAGTGCGCTTAGTCGGCGCGCTTGGGAACGGTCGGCAGGGCGTCGTGACTCCACTCCATCCACGAGCCGTCGTAGACCGCGATGTCGTCGAACCCGGCGCCTCGCAGGGCGAGCCACGCGCCCGAGGCGGAGACGCCGCTGCCGCAGCTGACGACGGTGCGCTTGTGCGGATCGAGTCCGGTCTCGCGCACGAGTCGCTGCAGCGTCTCCTCGGACGCGGGCCGGCCGCCGCGCGTGTCCTCGAGCAGCAGGTTGCCGCTCAGGCGCACGGCGCCTTGGATGTCGCGGTCGCGTTGCGCGTAGGTTTGATCGCGCTGCGTCTCGATCAATTGCGCGTCGGCGCGACCTTCCGCGATGGCGAGCACTTCCTCGCGCGTCGCGCGCAGTCGATCGAACCGGCGCGGCGTGAAAGCGGCCGGGACGATCGCCGGCCGAGCGGTGGAAAGCGGCATCCCCGCCGCCGTCCAGGCCGGCAGCCCACCGGCGAGCACCGCGGCGTTCGAGAACCCGTAATAACGCAGCATCCACACGATGCGTGCGGCGAACGGAACCGTCCCGGCGTCGTACGCGACGACGAGTGCATCGTCGCCGATACCGTGCGCGCCCGCGACGCGCGCAAAATCCGCCTCGCCGGCCACCCGTGTCGCGTACGGCGTCGCCGGATCGCTCAGGTCCTCGCCGTAGTCGAGGTGCACCGCGCCCGGCAGATGCCCGGCCGCATACTGCTCCGCCCCCGACGGCATCGCGACGACGCCTCCGTGCGGCACGCTCCGCGCATCGACGATCCGCAGCCGCGAATCGCCGAGCCGCGCCGCCAGCCACTCGACCTCGACGAAGTCGTGAAGCACTAGACTTGCGCTGTCGACTTGCTCAGATCAAAGCGCTGTTCGGCGTCGTCGGCGATGTATTTGCCGATCGCGAGCGACGAGGTGGCGGCGGGGGAGGGTGCGTTGCGCACGTGGACGACGCCTTCCGATCCTTCGAAGACGAAGTCGTCGACCAGGCCGCCGTCGGAGGTCATCGCTTGCGCGCGCACGCCGGAGGGGCCCGGGAGGCAATCCTCGGGCTGAAGGTCGGGGATGTAGCGCTGCAGCGCGCCGACGTATGCCGAGCGCACGAGGTCGCGATACATCTCGCCGGCGCCCATCTTCCAATACTTCGCCGCCATCTTGAAGAAGCCCGGATACGTGATCGAATCCCACAGCTCAGCCGGATTGATGGTGAAGAACGAGTAGCCCTCGCGCGCGAACGCGAGTACGGCGTTCGGACCGAGCCAAATCGAACCGTCCATGCGCGGCGTGAAGTGCACGCCGAGGAACGGGAACTCGGGATCCGGGACCGGATAGATGTTGCCTTTGACGAGGTAGGCCTTCTCCGGCTTGAGGATCAGGTAGTCGCCGCGGAACGGCACGATCTTCGGATCGACGTTGCCGCCGGTCATGCGGCCGAGCTTGTCGCTGTACAAGCCGCCGCAGGTGACCACGGCCCGTGCCTGGATCTCGCCGTTCGGCGTCTTGAGCACGGTAACGTTCCCGCGCCGTTCGATGCGCGTCACTTCGTGGCTCAGGAACATGTCGGCGCCCATCTCTTTGGCGTCCTCGCCGTACGTGCGCGCGACCAAGCCCCAGTCGACGATGCCGGTCACCGGCGAGAAGATCGCCTTGATCCCGCGGCAGTGCGGTTCGCGCTCCGCGATCTGGGCCGCATCGAGCTTCTCGAGACCCTCGACGCCGTTCTGCTGCCCGCGGACCCACAAGTCGTCGAGCCGCCCGAGTTCCGACTCCTCGGTCGCGACGATCAGCTTGCCGACGTTCTTGTACTCGATCCCCTTCGCGTCGCAGAACTCCCAGGCCAGCCTGCGCCCTTCGATGCACAACTTCGCTTTTAGCGAGCCGGGCTTGTAGTAGATCCCGGAGTGGATGACGCCGCTGTTGTGGCCGGTCTGGTGCTTGCTCCAGACGTCCTCTTTTTCGACGTTCGCGATGCGCAGGTTGGGGTGGCGGAGAAGCAGTTCGCGCGTGGTGGCAAGCCCGACGATGCCCCCTCCGACAACAGCGATGTCGTAGACCATATCCCGCGTATTCTGCCTGAATCCTGAGGCTGCCCGCTACGACTTCGTACCGTCGCCGCGAGGCGCGCACAGGGAAGAGCACTGCGGATCGCGGAGCCCTCGGGCTATGTTGACTGCCCCGCGCACGCTCTCGCCGTTCCGCAACGAACCGATCCGCGACTTCTCCGACCCGGCCGACCGCCGGGCGATGGAGGACGCGCTGCAGCGGGCTCGCCGCGGACTGGGCTTGCGCTGGCCGCTGGTGATCGACGGCGAGAAGGTCCAGGGCGGGCGGACGATCGCTTCCGTCAATCCGGCGCGCCCCAGCGAGATCGTCGGCGAGGTCGATGAGGCGACGCCGGAACAGGCATCGCGCGCGCTCGACGTCGCGACGCGCCGCTTCGCGTCGTGGAAGACGACAACTGCCGAGGAACGGGCGGACTTCCTGCTGCGCGCGGCCGAGCGCATTCGCGCCGCCAAGGACGACTGGAACGCGCTGCTGGTGCTCGAGGTCGGCAAACCCTGGATCGAAGCCGATGCCGACACGGCCGAGGCAATCGACTTCCTCGAGTTCTATGCGCGTGAAGCGCTGCGGCTGGCGAGCCCGCCGCCGCTCACCCCGATCGCGGGCGAACGCAATCGTCTCGTCTACCTGCCGCTGGGTGTCGGGGTCGTGATCCCGCCGTGGAACTTCGCCTTCGCGATCATGGCCGGGATGTCGGCCGCCGCGATCGTCACCGGCAACACCGCGATTCTCAAGCCCTCGCCCGACGCCGCCGTGATCGCCGCGGCATTCGTAGACCTCATGCACGAGCTCGGGCTCCCGCCGGGCGTCTTGAACTTCGTCCCCGGCGACGGCCCGACGGTCGGCGAGCAGCTGGTGAACGATCCGCGCACTCGCTTCATCTCGTTCACCGGCTCGAAGGGCGTCGGGCTGCGGATCGCGGAGCTGGCCGCGAAGACCCAGCCTGGCCAGCGCTGGATCAAGCGGACGATCGCCGAGATGGGGGGGAAGGACGCAATCGTGGTCGCCGACGACGCCGACCTGGACGCCGCGGTGGCCGGGGTCGTCGCCGCCGCGTTCGGCTTCTCCGGCCAGAAGTGTTCGGCGTGTTCGCGGGCGATCGTCGACGAGCGGCTCTATGACGCGTTCATCGAGAAGCTGGTCCCGGCGACTCGAGCGCTCGCGCTCGGCGATCCCGCAACGTACGGCATCGCCATCGGACCGGTGATCAACGAGAAGGCGGTCGAGAAGATCCTCGGCTACGTCGAGATCGGGCGCGGCGAGGGCCGGCTCCTGACGGGCGGTACGCGTTCGGCCGCGGAGGGATTCTTCATCGAGCCCACCGTCTTCGCCGAGGTCGATTCCCGCGCGCGCATCGCGCAAGAAGAAGTGTTCGGGCCGTTCCTTGCGGTCATCAAAGCCCGCGACTACGACGACGCGCTGCGGATCGCGAACGACACCGAGTTCGGACTCACCGGCGCGGTGTTCTCCGCCAGCGAGGAACGGCTGCGCCGCGCCGAGGACGAGTTCTTCGTCGGGAACCTGTATCTGAACCGGAAATGCACCGGCGCGCTCGTGGGCGGGCAGCCGTTCGGCGGCTTCAACATGAGCGGCACCGACTCGAAGGCCGGCGGTTACGACTACCTGCTGCTGTTCACGCAAGGGAAATCGATCTCACGGAAGATCGCCGGCCGTGCGGCCGACGATCTCGCGGCCGGGATGGACTAGCGGGGCGCGGCTCCTTCCGCGAACGGGTCGGGCGCCGTGTTGACCCGATCGCGGCCCCCGCGCTTCGCCGCGTAGAGACCGTCGTCGGCGGCAGCGATCAGCCGCTTCGCGTCGCCGGCGGCCTGCGGGCGCGTGCAGGCGGCGCCGCAGGTGACGGTCACGATCCGGCGCGGATTGTCGTCGTGCGGGATCGCCTGAGCGGCGATCGCCGCGCGCATCGTCTCGGCGATCGTCGTCGCGCCGATGATGTCGGCGCCGGGCAGGATCGCGCAGAACTCCTCGCCGCCGACCCGCGCCAGAAAGTCGCCCGGCCGGCGCGCCGCGTCGCGCAGCGCCGCGGCGACCCGCTTGAGGCAGACGTCGCCAGCCAGGTGCCCGTAGCGATCGTTGAACGACTTGAACAGGTCGACGTCGACCATGACCGCGCCGAGCGGGCTCCCCTCGCGCTGCGCGCGCCGCCACTCCTCGTCGAGGCGCTCGTCGAACGCGCGCCGGTTGGCGACCCCGGTGAGCGCGTCGGCGCCCGCCAGAACCGCCAGCTGGTCGCGTTCCTCGCGCAGCCGTTCCTCGTGCACCCGTACCGCAAGGTAGAGGGCGCACGCTCGCAGCGTATCGACGTCGTCTTCGTCGTAGGAGGTCGCATCGTCGGACCGCACCCCGACCGCGCCGACGACGTCGCGTCCGTAGCGAAGCGGGACGGCAACCGCCCGCGCGCTCGCCGCGACCTCGCCGCCGAGCGCCGATCGGACTCGGGTCAAGTCGGCCGGCGCGACGACGGCACCGTCCTTATAGAGGAACAGCGCCGTATCGTTGGTGCCGATCGCCAGGTTGACCGCGGAGGCGCCGAAGAGGACGGCGAGCTCGCGGGCAAAGGCGGGGAAGAGGTCCGCTAGCGGCGCGTCGGAGGCGAGGAGTTCGGCCGTGCGCCGGACCACCGAGGTGCTGCGGGATTCGGCCGAACCGCTCAACATGCGACTACCTTCTTTATCCTTGTGGATAGACCCGTGGACAAAAGACCGGCCCGGAGGATTGACACTCTAGACACGCGGTGGTAATCTATCCCTCGTTGACTCTGACGCCTCGCCTCTCCGGTGCGGTCAAAGATCCGGTCCGAAAAGGGCTGGGCGGAAGCGTCCGTTCCTTGAAAACTGAACAGTGCAGTAGCGCATAAGTCTGTGGGTCTCCGACCCGTTCAGATGATTGCGCGATCCGAAAGGGTCGCGTTTTTGTTTGTTCTGGTTCGAGAACGAACGGACCCGATGCTGCGGTTCCCCCGGCTCCACCGGGTGTTTCGCACCAAGCATCGAGTCCACAAGAATTATGACTGATCGGCCGTCGCAAGACGGGCGATCCGATCCGAATTCGCAATTCGGATCAACCGGTTCACCGAGCGATCGGCGAGCCGGCAAAAGTCAGCGAAGATAGAGCTTTTCAAAAGCTCCATGAATTTTATGGAGAGTTTGATCCTGGCTCAGGATTAACGCTGGCGGCGTGCCTAACACATGCAAGTCGAACGAGGTAGCAATACCTAGTGGCAGACGGGTGAGTAACGCGTGGTCAACCTACCGTTGAGTGGGGGATAACTAGCCGAAAGGTTAGCTAATACCGCATACGTGTCCGAGGGGCATCCCTTGGCCATAAAAGGAGCAATCCGCTCGATGACGGGACCGCGTCCCATTAGCTAGATGGTGGGGTAACGGCCTACCATGGCACCGATGGGTAGCTGGTTTGAGAGAGCGACCAGCCACACTGGGACTGAGAAACGGCCCAGACTCCTACGGGAGGCAGCAGTGAGGAATTTTCCGCAATGGGCGAAAGCCTGACGGAGCGACGCCGCGTGTGGGAAGAAGGCCTTCGGGTCGTAAACCACTGTCGAAGGGGACGATAATGACGGTACCCTTGGAGGAAGCCCCGGCTAACTACGTGCCAGCAGCCGCGGTAAGACGTAGGGGGCGAGCGTTATTCGGAATCATTGGGCGTAAAGCGCTCGTAGGCGGATCAACAAGTCGGTGAAGAAAGACCTGGGCTCAACTCAGGGAACGGCACCGATACTGTAGGTCTTGAGGCAATCAGAGGGTGATGGAATTCCCGGTGTAGCGGTGAAATGCGTAGATATCGGGAGGAACACCAGTGGCGAAGGCGATCACCTGGGGTTGAACTGACGCTGAGGAGCGAAAGCTAGGGGAGCAAACGGGATTAGATACCCCGGTAGTCCTAGCCGTAAACGATGGATACTAGGTGTATGTGGTATCGACTCCATATGTGCCGCAGCTAACGCAATAAGTATCCCGCCTGGGGAGTACGGCCGCAAGGTTAAAACTCAAAGGAATTGACGGGGGCCCGCACAAGCGGTGGAGCATGTGGTTTAATTCGACGCAACGCGAAGAACCTTACCTGGGCTTGACATCGTACGAAATCCTATGAAAGTAGGCTTTCCCGCAAGGGAACGTACAGACAGGTGCTGCATGGCTGTCGTCAGCTCGTGCCGTGAGGTGTTGGGTTAAGTCCCGCAACGAGCGCAACCCTCGTCGTGTGTTGGTCCGCAAGGATCTCTCACGCGAGACCGCCGATGAGAAGTCGGAGGAAGGTGGGGATGACGTCAAGTCAGCATGGCCCTTACGTCCAGGGCTACACACGTGCTACAATGGGTAGGACAACGAGTCGCAAGCTAGTGATAGTAAGCTAATCTCTTAAACCTGCCCTCAGTTCGGATTGAAGGCTGCAACTCGCCTTCATGAAGTCGGAATCGCTAGTAAACGCAGATCAGCTACGCTGCGTTGAATACGTTCCCGGGCCTTGTACACACCGCCCGTCACGTCACCTGAGTTTAGTGTACCCGAAGCCGTCCGTGCAACCGCAAGGAGCAAGACGTCTAAGGTATGCTAGGTAAGGGGGACGAAGTCGTAACAAGGTAGCCGTATCGGAAGGTGCGGCTGGATCACCTCCTTTCTAAGGAGTACATGCCGTTGGTTCACGCTGAGCGTGGAGGCAGCGGCGTACATTCTACGTCGACCACAGACGATGCCATGATGTAGCTTGGAGTCTATTCGGCCTACAGGGTCGTATGGCTGAGGCTCATGGCCTTTCTCCCTACAGAATATCGAAGGGGAACGATGCGCGGCTCTCTACATACAGAGGGTTTACCGTCAAGGTACTGCACGGTTCAGCTTTGAGGGAACGAACCTCGTCGCCGAAACGACGAGCGTTCACTCAAGGTCTGATTGCTACGATTGCATTCGGCGCGCATAACGAGCCGGACCCTAACGCAGCGATCGGACGCGAGATCCTTGAAAACTGCATAGAGAAGAACTTTCATGTGATGAGATCACATGAAGCGGTCCGTTCCGGTCCCATTTCCGTGACCGGTGCGGAGCAATTTCGATTTGAAGACAAATCAAAAAATGAAAAAGAGCACGAGGTGGATACCTTGGCTCCACAGGCGATGAAGGACGTACCAAGCTGCGAAAAGCCAGGAGTAGCTGCTAAGAAGCGAAGATCCCTGGATCTCCGAATGGGGCAACCCCCGAGCCGTCATGGGCTCGGACTCCACGATGAATTCAATAGTCGTGAGAGAGCGCACCCGGTGAACTGAAACATCTAAGTAGCCGGAGGAACAGACATCAACCGAGATTCCCATAGTAGTGGCGAGCGAACTGGGAACAGCCTAAACCGCATATGTGTAAGCGATCGGGCGTTGCATATGCGGGGTTGTACGGCAGCTTTCCCAACGCCGATTCGTTGGGCGCAAGTCAAAAAATCGATCGTTAGCGGAAGCCGGCTGGAAAGCCGCACCACAGAAGGTGAAAGTCCTGTATGTAAAAGCGATCGATCTTGCGGAGCTGTTCGTGAGTAAGGCGGGGCACGAGAAACCCTGTCTGAAGCTGGGAGGACCATCTTCCAAGGCTAAATATGCTGTGGAGACCGATAGCGCATTAGTACCGTGAGGGAAAGGTGAAAAGAACCCCCAAAGGGGAGTGAAAAAGAACATGAAACCGCGTGCTTACAAACCGTGAAAGCACTATTTTATATGTGTGATCGCGTGCCTATTGAAGAATGAACCTGCGAGTTACTTGGTACGGGCTTGGTTAAGGTGTTGAACCGGAGCCGTAGCGAAAGCGAGTCTGAATAGGGCGTTCGTCCGTATCAGTAGACCCGAAACCAAGTGATCTATCCATGGGCAGGGTGAAGCATGATTAAACTCATGTGGAGGCCCGAACCTGTTGTTGTTGAAAAAACATTGGATGACCTGTGGATAGGGGTGAAAAGCCAATCGAACTTGGAGATAGCTGGTTCTCCCCGAAATAGTTTTAGGACTAGCGTTGCGATTTAACCCTTGGGGGTAGAGCACTGACAGAGCTAGGGGCCTTACCGGGTTACCGAACTCCATCAAACTCCGAATACCGAGGTGAACATCGCAGCAGTCAGACGGTGGGGGATAAGCTCCATCGTCAAAAGGGAAACAGCCCAGACCAACAGCTAAGGTCCCTAATAGATGCTCAGTGGTAAAGGAAGTTTCGTCGCACAGACAACTAGGAGGTTGGCTTAGAAGCAGCCACCCTTGAAAGAGTGCGTAATAGCTCACTAGTCGAGTGATGGGGCGCCGAAAATGTAACGGGGCTCAAGCATCTAACCGAAGCTTTGGGATTTCGGCGCAAGCCGGAATCGGTAGGGGAGCGTTGTAGTATAGGCTGAAGCTCGACCGCGAGGACGGGTGGACGAACTACAAGTGCGAATGCAGGTATAAGTAGCGAGAAAAGAGAGTGAGAACCTCTCTCGCCGGAAGTCTAAGGTTTCCTGAGCAACGTCAATCGTCTCAGGGTGAGTCGGGAGCTAAGCCGAGGCTGAGAAGCGTAGGCGATGCACAAGCAGTTCATATTCTGCTACCACCGATGACCGTTGTAACCTCTGCGTACAGTGCCAACACAGCTCCGCGATGCGGAGATCCGGTGTTGTTACCGTTCGCAATGGTTGCAGAATCGAAGGGATGACGCAGGAAGATACGTCAGCGCACCGATGGATGTGTGCGTTTAAGCCGGTAGGGGGTCACATAGGCAAATCCGTGTGACTGACTCCGAGAAGCGACGACGAGGATCTTCGGATCCGAAGTGACGGACTCTACGCTGCCAAGAAAAGTCTCTAGATAGGATCATAGGTGCCCGTACCGCACACCGACACAGGTAGACTGGCAGAGCATGCTAAGGCGACGGGAGAACCCCTGTTAAGGAACTCGGCAAATTGACCCCGTAACTTTGGGAGAAGGGGTGCCTTCTATGGTCTGGTCTTTACGACGAAAGCCATGGGAGGTCGCAGAAAATAGGTCCAAGCGACTGTTTAACAAAAACACAGGTCTCTGCGAACGCGAAAGCGGACGTATAGGGGCTGACTCCTGCCCGGTGCTGGAAGGTTAAAGGGAGAGGTTAGCGCAAGCGAAGCTTTGATCTGAAGCCCCAGTAAACGGCGGCGGTAACTATAACCGTCCTAAGGTGACAACATCGTTGCCTCATCGCGCGGTAACGCGCGAACGAAAACTTCAGCTATATGCGGGAACATCCTATAGAGCCCAACGTACGCGCCGTGGTTCGATAAACCCACCACGCGCGTAACAATCGTTGTGGATTGGACAATCCGCAGGAAACCGCTCGGACTTTGCGCCGGCGGGATCCTCAGAGACTATACGCTGAGCTCCAGAAACGAGTTGCGTCGTGCGCGACGCTCTCACTGGATGAAGATAGAGTCCGCTCCGGCGTGAAAGCGCCGGGAAAAAGCGAGCGAAATTCCTTGTCGGGTAAGTTCCGACCTGCACGAATGGAGTAACGACTTGGGCACTGTCTCGATGGGGGGCCCGGCGAAATTGCAGTACCAGTGAAGATGCTGGTTACCCGCGGCAGGACGGAAAGACCCCATGAAGCTTTACTGTACCCTGATGTTGGGGTCTGAGATTTTCTGTACAGGATAGGTGGGAGGCGACGATCTGCGGGCGCTAGCTCGCGGGGAGCCAACCTTGGGATACCACCCTGAAAATTTCGGGCTTCTAACTAGCTGCCGTTATCCGGTAGTAGGACAGCGTCAGGCGGGCAGTTTGACTGGGGCGGTCGCCTCCTAAAGAGTAACGGAGGCGCCCAAAGGTTCCCTCAGGACGGTCAGAAACCGTTCGTTAGAGTGCATAGGCAAAAGGGAGCTTAACTGCGAGACTTACAAGTCGAGCAGGTGCGAAAGCAGGGCTAAGTGATCCGGCGGTACCGAATGGAAGGGCCGTCGCTTATCGGATAAAAGCTACTCTGGGGATAACAGGCTTATCTCCCCCAAGAGTCCACATCGACGGGGAGGTTTGGCACCTCGATGTCGGATCGTCGCATCCTGGGGCTGTAGTAGGTCCCAAGGGTTGGGCTGTTCGCCCATTAAAGCGGTACGCGATCTGGGTTCAGAACGTCGTGAGACAGTTCGGTCCCTATCCGCCGTGGGCGTAGGAGATTTGAGGAGTGTCGACCCTAGTACGAGAGGACCGGGTTGAACGAACCGCTGGTGAACCGGTTGTCGTGCCAACGGCATAGCCGGGTATCTACGTTCGGATCAGATAAACGCTGAAAGCATATAAGCGTGAAACTGACTTCAAGATGAGATCTCAATCTCGAAAGAGTGAAGGGTCGTGGGAGACTACCACGTTGATAGGCCGGGGGTGGAAGGCGAGCAATCGCTGAAGCTGACCGGTACTAATCGCCCGGACGCTTAATAAGTACGCTACAAAATAATGAACGCAATTGAGTTTGGTTCATGGAAGTTCTTCTCTGTGCAGCTTTCGCCCGCGATTTGCCTCGAGCTCCGGCTCGGCATCGCGGTGCGGATCAAGTTTCTGGCGGCCATAGCGGCGGGGTTCCACCCGTTCCCATCCCGAACACGGCAGTTAAGCCCGCCAGCGCCGATGGTAGTCGGACCGCAGGGTCCCTCGAGAGTAGGACGCCGCCAGATAATCCGTACGAAGAGCCCGCCGATCGACAACGATCGAGCGGGCTCTTTGCGTTTGGCCTAGCCGTCGCGTTCGCCGGGTGCCGGGCCCGGTGGCGGCGCGATGTCGACGATCGCATCCGAGCCAATGCGTTCGCGCAGGCACAGGTACGCGACGCACGCACCGAGCGCAAACCCGAGCCACACGGCCGCGACGCGAAGGCCGCCGCTCGTGCGGACCGGACGATCGCCGCTTGCCGCCGGCAGCTCGTCGGCCGCGTTTCCCGCCAGGGCGAACGTGTGCGGATCGTAGCTGTTGAGTTTCACGTTGACATGCCACCGTTCGCTCGGCGGGATCCCGAGCGCTTCGATCAGCACGTCGGTGAGTCGATTTCGCAGGGCGAACCAACTGCGCTCGTCCACTTCGGGAGCGCTGATGTCGAGGTGCGTGTCGGCGATCCCGCCGTCGGAGACGAGCCGGCCCGCGATCGCGAAGTCGCTCGGCTCGAACGGCGTGAAGTGTACGCTGGTCCACTCCGGCTTCGCTGCGGGCAGGATGTCGAGGACGGTCGCGGTCAGCTCGTCGGCGAGGTGACGCTTCGTCACGTCGTCGAGCAGCAGCGAGGAGAGGCGCAGATACGGCATATTGTCTCGTACCCGCGTGCGGCGTGATCCCATGCGCGGGCGGCACTTGGACCTTCGGATCAGGTAGCTGCCGGCATGCCCCAACGCAGCCGGGTGCGGGCGGAACCGATCATCTTGTCGCCGGCGCCATAGTAGAACGTGAGGTCATTGCCATCGAGGATCATGCCCTCGACGAAAACAACGTTGGGCACCTGACCGTCGCGCTCCCACGGAAGATATGCACCGAAGAGCGGCGTCTCCGAACGGGCGATGACCTTCGTGGGGTCGTTCTTGTCGAACAGTGCCCAGCCCGTGGAATACACCAAATATTGATCGGCGCCGTTGTAGATCAGGAGAATCCCCTGGTCGGTTACGATCGGTGGCGGCCCCGGTTCTACGACGTTGCTGTCGAACATCCGCGGACGCGTCTGAAGCACCGACGTCGACATCGCGTCCGTCCAGTGCAGCAAGTCGTCCGAATAGGCCAGCCCCATCTGGCCGGGTTTGAGGTCGTTCTGGTACGCTCCGTCACCGAGATAGTACATCCACCACCGGCCGTTGATCTTCTGAGGAACGATCGCGCCCGACTTGGTCCAGCCGACGTTCCATCGTCCGCGGTAGGCGGGAAGAATGACGCCGTGACGATCCCAGTGGATGAGATCCTTGGAGGTCGCAAGACAGAGTTGCGCGCTCTGTTCGACGGAGTTGTATCCGGTGTAGGTCAGGTAGTACGTGCCGGCGATCGAGACCAGCCGCGGATCTTCTACGCCGCCTTGAAACTCGTACGGCGCCTGGGGTGTGAGCACCGGCGTGGCGCGCCGGTCGAAATGCACGCCGTCTTTCGACACCGCGTACCCGATGCTCGAGGTGCCGTGCGCGTCTTGCGCACGATAGAGAAGCACGATGCCGTCTTTCGTTCGCATCGCGGAGGGATTGAACACGCCCGCGCTCTCGAAACCGCTCCCGACCGGCGAAAGGAGCGGGAGGTTCGACACGCGCTCGAACGGCCCGAACGGAGGCGACGGTGCGGCGTCGGTGACACGCAGCATGCCGCTCGCTCCAATCACGCCGCCGGCGATCGTGCCGAGTGCCGCTCGACGCGTGAGCATCAGTACCGCACCGCCAGATTCAGGTTGATCGTGCGCGGACCGATCCCGTACAGGTTCGTACTGCCGGCGCCGAAATACGGCGTGTAGTCGCCTGAGGTCGCGTACCCGTTGAGCGGGTACGCGATGCCCGAGTTGTCGATCTGGTCGTAGAACGCCTTGTACTGAAGCAGGTTGCGCACGTACACCGTGACGGTGGCGCGACGACTGACGTCTTTGTTGACCGTGAGATCGGTACGTATGAACGCCGGCAGGCCGTACTGGTTGTTGCGGCCTTGATAGTAACCTTGGAGTCGCAAGTGCAGTGCGTTCGGCGCCGAGTAGTCGAGCGCGAGGGACCCGTTGTGAAGCGGGATGCCGGGTACTTGCGTGCCGACGATCGTCGTCTTCGAGCCGACGATGAACTGTTGCGGCAGCGAGCGGTACGAGTTCGACTCGACGCCGTATTCGTAGTCGACGAACAGCCGGCGGGTCACGCGCTGCCGGCCGGTGAGATCGATGCCCTGAACGAGAACACGACCCAAGTTGTAGTTGCCCTGGAGCGTGAGATACTGCAGGATGGCCGGCGAAATCGGAACGCCGCACGCGTCGGCATAGGCTTGCTCGTACGCGGCGAGCATCGCCGGCGAGAGAAAGGCGGTGCCCGTGTACGTCAGCGGCGCATTCGTCCCGTACTGGACCTGACTCGCGAAGTTCTCCGCATAGAGCTCGAGCTGCGTCGTGGAATCGCCGGCCCAACGATGCGCGAAGGAGACTTCTTCGTCGCTGGCGCGCTCCGGCTTGGTGAATCCGGCCGGCGCGTTGCCGATCGAGTTCTGCTGATTGCAGCGTCCTTGCACCCCGGAGCCGAACTGCGCGATGGGCGTAGGCACGAAGGTGGCGTTGTTGGGCGCGTAGGGGAGAGCCGACGATTCGCCCGCGGCGACGCGGAAGGTGTTGTTGCCCTTGCGATACAGCACGGCGACGCGCGGATCGTTGAACCACGCATTCGGCTGCTGCGAATTCTTGACGTAATCGGTGAAGTAGAAGCTGAGCGGAGAGCCGGCTGAATGGTGGACGAGCCGGGCGAAGACCGATTGGATGTCGTTGCCGTAGGTGAACAAATAGTTTCCGGTCGCGTTGTAATTCTGATCGAACGACCAGCCTAGCTCGTCCTGGCGATAGTTGTTGGTGTAGTAACCGAGCTCGACGTCGTCGTTCTTGAAGATCAGGTCGTCGGTGACCGTGAACCCGGCCTCCGAGTCGTGCGTCTGCTTCGTGTGGACGCCGTTGAGATCGCCGGGGAAATTTTGGTATTGACTCGACTGGTACAGCTGCGATCGCTTGAAGATGCTTGCGTACGCATCGACGACGAAACGGTAGCGCTGTCCCTCGACGACGAACTTGACGTCGTTGTCGTTGTTGTTCGTCGCGATCGATCCGAGCTCACCGGTACTGTAGCCACTGTTGAGCGAGGCGTACGAGGCCGGCGTCTGGCACGGCTGGCCGCCGTCGTTCTCACCGTTCGGTCCGATACCGTACGGCACACCCTTGAAGTTCGTCGCCGTGAAGCTGCCCGCCGGACACAGGTCGGACGCCTTCTTGCCGGCGAGCTTCTGCTGTGCTTGCGTCAGCGCGAGACTGTACGGGAAGTAATCGATCGACTTGTTGCCGGCGTTGTCTTCCAGCTGTGCGCTGCCGAGAATCGTCGCGGTGGCGGTGATCGCCGGCGAAATGGCATAGGAGAGCTTCGCGAACTCGGACTTCACCGTGAACGGTGCGTTGAACGAGACACTATTGCGCGCCGCGACGGATGATTCCGTTGCGGTGGGATCCCAGCCGTTACGCGGTTCGTAACGAGTCGTCGGACCGTACGGTCCTTGAATCCCTTCGGTGCCGAATGAGAGCGCGTATCCGAGCTTCCCGGCGGTTCCCGTCGCGTTCACCGCGGTCGTGAGATGTCCGAACGTGCCGAAGCCCTGCATGAAGGTCGTGCGCGGCAACAAGGTGGGCGAGATCGTGCGGAAATCGATGACGCCGCCGATTGCGTTGATGGGGTACAGCTCGCCTTTGCCCGAACCGTACACGACGTTGATGGTCTGGAACGGAAACAGCGCGACGCTGTTCAGCGCCACTTCGGTCGGATGGCCGTCGATGAGCTGCTGTGCGCCGAGACCGCGAAGCGTGACCGAGACGTCGATACCCGGCGCCGAAATGCCCGTCGAGAGGTTGACGTTGGGGAGGTCCTTGAGCGCGTTGATGGCGCTGACCGTTCCTTGCGCGAGTTGGTCGCTCGCGACGATGGTGTGCTGAATCACCGTGGCGGGCTGAAGCGCATCGTTCGCCCGGGCGGAAGAGTGTCCGATCGTCTTCATGCCGCTGCTCGCGTTTTGGGCACGTTGCAGCGAGAGCGTAACCGACGTGGAGAGTCCCGTGACGATGGCGACGTTGTCGGTCTGTTGCGTTTCGTAGCCGGCCGACGTCGCCTGGAACGTGTACATGCCCGGCGGAAGCATCAAGGTGAACGAACCGTTTGCATCGGCCGTCGTGCGATATTTCGTCCCGACCGCGATGACCGGAGCGCCGGCGAGCGGAAGTCCGCTCGAACGATCGACCACCAATCCGTTCACGGTGACGCTTCCGACTTGCACCGCGGCAGGCGGTGCAGCCGGCGTGCCTCCCGTGGCCTGCGCGAGGGCTGGCGCTGCGAGGGCATACGCAAAAGCGATGCCCAGAAGGCACGACAAAAATGGTCGCACGAATTGACCCCGTTCCGGAAAACACGCGGTGCGCGATCCGTAGCCGGGCGCGACAAGTGCGCCACATCCGGTTCAAACCGACTACCGTACTTGCCTGAGCTGGAAGAGAACTTCCTCCCGCATGCTCGCGCACGGATGAAACTTCGACCACGATCACACGCGCGGCTGACTCGCACACGGTGCAGTGCGTCAGAACGACTCGACGGACTCAGGTTCGTCGCGAGACCGATCGTGAGCGCCGTCGCAAACGGGCTCGCCTGGACGATGCCGATGGCCGGGAAGGCGTGCGCGAGCGCGATCGTGCCCAAGCACGACACGACGATCCAACCGATGTCGCGATACCGCGCCTGCAGGATGAGTGCGATGCCGATCGCCATCAGAACCCCTGCCACCACGCTGAGCGCGCGCTCGTGCCGCCGGCGCTCACCGTCGTTGCGCTGTTGAGGACCGTATTCCCGCCGAACCCGGATCCGAGCGCGAAGCCGCAGCCGAGCGAGAGCAGCGTCACGAACACGCCGCCGAGCCGCGCGGTACCCGAGACCCAATTGCGGTTGGCGAGTTCCCTCAGCGCCGTGGTGAGGGAATAGCCGGGGAGCAGCTGCACGATCGCGGCGATCAGCACGACGTAGAGCGCGACGGAGCCCACGAAGCGTTCCCACAGCGCGATGATCACCGTCGCGACGAAGGCTGCGGCGAACTCGAAGACGCGGTCGACGCGCGGCCAACGCTGGGCGAGCGCGCCGATTGCGCCGATCGTGATCCCCGCGAGCGCGGAGGCCTCGACGTCGCGCTGCTCCGGCCTCGAGTTGGGCGAGTTTTCGCAAGTGCAACCTGCCGGGCTCGAGGCGCAGAATCACCAGCCGTTGCGCGAACCCCGCGCCGACAGCCAGCGTGAGGCTCGTCGGCAGCACGTTGACCTGCAGCGGGACGCCGCAGGCGATCGCAACGTCGAGCAGGATCTCCTCGAGCGCATCCGTCGACAGCCCGGCTTGATGCAAGCCGCGCCCGAGCGCGAGCAGCAATTCCGTGCGGTCGTCGCGTGCCGCGTCCATGCCGCAAAAGTTTTCGGCGCAGGACGGTTGCCCGGCCTACCCACGCCGCGATGAGAGGGGCCCGTGCGATCTTTAATCGCCGCCCTCATCCGCGCCATGGTGCTTTCCATGATGCTTGCGCCGCCCGGGCGGAACCCAGCGCGCCGCGGTCGCCGTCGTGTTGGTGTAGAGCACGCCGGGCTGCGGACCTGCGGAGATGATGACGAGCGCTGACGACCGCTGCCGTAACGGTGTTCCGGCGGCGGGATATTCGTCGATGACGGTGTTCGCCGGCACGGTCGCCAGACGCGCCGCATAGTTCGCGTTGAGGTGCGCGCCGAGCATCACGGCGCGGGCGGTGGTGAGCGTCAGGCCGCGCACGTCCGGCATGATGATGGCGGCGCTGGGGTGCGGCAGCGGAACCGCCGTTCGCACCGCGACGTCGCGCTGGTGGGGTCGTGCGCCGAGCGTGAGGCTGAGCGCGAGCACGACGGCCGCCGCGGCCAGCGCGGCCGGCATCGCGGCGCGGCTGCGCCGTTCGCGGGTCCAGAACGCCCGCCGGCGCGGCGACGCGACGACGGGCAGCGATCCGACGATCGTCGGCGCGTCCCAGTCGGCAGAAACGCCAGGGGCGCGACGTTCGAGCGCAGCGAGCGCCGCATCCAATTCGCGCGCCGAAGCGTAGCGCGCGGCGGGGTCTTTTTGCAGCAATCGCTGGACGATGTTCGCTAGGCCGGGACTCATCACGCGCTCGAGCGCGTCGCGTGCGGGCGGCGGCGACGTGACGTGCGCGACCGCGGTGGCCAGTGCCGACGTCGCATCGAAGGGCAGTGTTCCGGTCATCAGCTGGAAGATCGTGACGCCGAGACTGTAGAGATCCGACGCCGGCGTCAGCGGAAGACCTTGCGCCTGTTCCGGTGAGAAGTAGTGCGCGCTGCCGACGAGGCGCCCGGGCTCGGTGAGTGCGAGATCGTCGGAGTACGCGGCTTTTGCCAAGCCGAAGTCGGCGACTTTTGCAACCTCGCCCGGCCCGACCAGGACGTTCGCGGGCTTGATGTCACGGTGCAGAATGCCGCCCGAATGTGCCGCTGCGAGCGCTTGCGCGATCTGCCGCGCGTACGTTACCGTGCGCGCTTCGCCCAGCGGTCCGTCGCGCGCCAGCAATTGTGCGAGCGACGGACCGTCGACGAATTCCATGACGAACGCGTGGAGGTCCGCTTCGGCCGGTACGTCATAGATCGTGACGATATGCCGATCGAGTAAGCCCGCGGCGGCGCGTGCCTCGGCGTAGAAGCGCTGGATCAGGCTTTCGTCGCGCGCGTATTCCGGCCGCAGGATCTTGACCGCGACGTCGCGATCGAGCAGCACGTCGTAGCCGCGTGACACGGTAGCCATCGCTCCCTCGCCGAGAAGCGGGCCGAGTCGATACCGCCCCCCGAGCACCAGACGTCCTGCCGATTCCATGGTTTCGTCCTTGTTCCCAGATCGGGGCAGCCGAGCATAGCAGGCTCGCCGGAAGGCATCCGCCCGCTCGATTCACCCGTGATGTGCGAACGGGAAACGGTTCAGCGCGACGTGGCGCGTGCCGCCCGCCTCGCTGCTCGAACGAAACAGCGCGAGCGACGCCGTCTTCAGCACCAGGCCGCGCGGTGCCGCGACGGAGGGAAGCCTCGGCGAGCCGTCGGCACGCGCGAGCGTCACGTGCGGCACGGCGTCGTCCTCGAACGTGAATCCGAGCGGGTGCAACGCTTCACGCACGCCGGTGCAGAGCGCCGCGAAGGCGGGCTGAGCATCGCGTGCGCCGACCCAGGCGACGCGGACGTGCTCCGCATCGGGAAACGCGCCCACCGCATCGAGCGGGAGATCGAACGGCGTCGCGGCCGCGACGGCGCTGCGGACCCTCGCCGCGATTTCGTCGAGCCGGACCTCGTCGACCATCCCTAAGAACGCGACGGTGAGGTGATAGCGTTCGGGCGCCACCCACCGGGCGGCGAACCCGCGCTCGCGCATCGCGTCGGCGACGCGCCCGCACGCCGCTCGCGCGGCATCGTCGAGTTCTACGGCGACGAAGAGGCGGATCAGTGCTGGTACTTCGTTCCGGCGTTGACCGGCGCCGAGCGCAGCGCTCCTTGTTCCAGCCCCCAGCGTTTGAGCAGCATGTCGTAGGTGCCGTCGCGGATGAGGTCTTCGAGCGCGTGCTGCACTCGGTCGCGCAACGCGACGTTCTGCTTCGCGACCGCGATGCCGTACGGGAGGATGCCGAACTGCCGCCCGATCACCGCGTATTCGTGGCCGCCCGACAACGTGCGCGCGAGATACGAGACGACCGGATAATCCGAGATGTGCGCTTGTGATTTTCCGGCGAGGAACGTCTTGAGCGCGACCTCGTCGGTGGAAGCGGCTTCGATGGTGATCTCGCCGAGGCCGACCGCTTTGCAAGACGCCTGCTGGCGGCGGATCGCCGCTTCTTGCGAGGTGCCTTTTTCGACGTCGACGGTGTGACCGCAAAGCGTCGCGAGGTCCCAGAGATGCGCGGGGTTCCCGGCTTTGGTCAAGATGCCGCTGCCCGAGAGAAAGTAGTCGATGAAATCGACGTCGCGCTCGCGTTCTCGCGTATCACCCATCGACGAAAGCACGATGTCGAACTTGCGCGCGCGCAGTGCCGGGAGCAGCGACGCGAAATCGTGGTTGCGAAAGTCGACCGCTTCGCCCATGCGTTTCCCGAGCGCCTCGGCGAGGTCGTAGTCGAAGCCGACGATCGTCGTGCTGTTGGGCTTGTAGAACTCGAGCGGTGCATACGAAACGTCCGAGGCGACCCGGAGCACGCCTCCCGCGGCGACCGGGAGCGGGGCGACGGCCGCCAGCAGTGCGACGAATGCGAAAACGAGGAGCGTTCTCATGCGAGCTTCCATGCGAAGCCTATAGTACCAGGCGAGCGGCACAAACGCCTACGGCGCCGGCGGACGAAGCGTGATCGCGGTTGGCGAGCGGACGCGCCGGCCCGCGCGTCGAAAGAATCGCGCGTGCCCGACTATTATGCAATTCCCCTGTTTCTGGTCGTCCTGTCGCTGGCGCTCGTCGCCGTGATCTATTGGGGCGGCTTCGTCGAAGAGCGCCGCAACGGCCGTACCGGCTAACCCGCAGAGCGTCGCGGTCGACGACGACGACATCTGCGTGACGAACTAGGCTTACCGCAAACCCCTGCAAGCCGCGACCGCGGCGACGACCTGCCCGCGCCGGGTCCGATCGATCGACTGGACCCGGCCGCCAATTCGCCCGTCGCCATCGCCGCCTGTTTGGCTGCGGCGGACTGCTGCTCCACGGCGGCAGCGACCGGCAGGATCGCCGAGGTGATGGCGTGGGTCGTTGGTCCGCATAAAGAATGAGAGCCGCGGTCGCACGAGCGCGGCTCTCACGAGCGGGAAGCGATTCTGAGTTGGCCGCCCGTTAGGCGACGTGCGCCGGGGCCAGGTCGTGCTGCTGCAGCACCAGGCCCGGCGAGTTGATGTGCTTGTTCATGCCGAGCAGTGAGGGGTCGATGCCCAGCGCCAAACCGACGAGCTGCGGGAGATGGAAGATCGGGAGATCGGTGCGGCCCCAACGCGCGACCGAGTCGGCCTGATAGCCGTCGAGCGCGAGATGGCAGAGCGGGCAGGGCGTGAGCACGGCTTCGGCGCCTTGATCCTTCGCCATGCGCATGTTCTGACCGACCATGTTGGCGGCGATCCCGTCCTTCTCGAGCTGGACGTGGAAGCCGCAGCAGCGCGTCTTTCCGGCGTAGTCGACGGCCTCACCGCCGAGCGCCTCGATGAGGTCTTCGAGCGAGTGCGGATTGCGCGCCGACTCCCAGCCGTTGACCGATTCCGGGCGGATGATGTGGCAGCCGTAGAAGGCCGCGACCTTGAGCCCGTTGAGCGGGTTGACGACCATCTTCTTGAGCTCGTCCAGACCGATGTCGTCGATCAGCAGCCAGAGCAGGTGGCGAACCATCACCGTGCCGTCGTACTTGGCGCCGAACTTCGCGAGGATCGTGTTGGCTTGGCCCATGTGGCCTTCGTCCTCGAGCAGCTCCTTGTTCGCGGCGCGCATGTGGCCCGTGCAGGTGGAGCAGATCGTGATCACGTCGTCCAGGCCGAGCGCTTCGGCCTGCGCGTACGTGCGGGCGTTCAGCACGCGCGCGACGTCGCGGTTCGTGTCGTTGAGGACCGACGCGCCGCAGCACGATGCCGCGGTCAGCTCGACGAGCTCGATGCCGAGCCGGTCGGCCAGGAGCATCGTCGAGTTGAAGAGCTCCTTGCACGACTCTTTAGCGACGCAGCCCGGGAAGAAGCCGTACTTGCGCATCTGCGCGGACTTCGATTTGCCCTTGATCGCGGGCTTGTCCATTACAGCGGTCATTTGAGTACCGGAGCCTCCAGGGTGTCGAAAATGGTCCGAATCTCGTCGACCTTCGGAACGGGCTTGAGGAAGAGCGGCGGGATCTTGCCGGCCAGTGCCAGGCGAATACCGAACGGGGCGACCTTGATCAGGCCTTTGATGTTGAACCGGCCGACGGTGCCTTGAATGACCTCGGTCTCGTGCAGCATCCCGGTCTGTTTGATCGTCTTCGCGACGACGAGCGCGTGGCGCGGGCCGGCGGCGTCGGTGATGCCTTCCTCGATCGTCGCGCGTTTGACGGCGATGATGTCGTCGTGCGGGTCGACGTGTTTGGGGCAGTACGAACACGCGTAGCAGTGCGCGCACAGCCACAAGTAATCGTCGCTGATCTGCGCCGCGCGCTCTTTGCGCTTCGAGTCACGCACGTCTTCGATGAAGCGGTACGCGTACGCAATCGCGGCCGGACCGGCGAACGCCGGATCGACCGAGACGACCGGGCAGAGCGCGTAGCAGGTTGCGCACATCACGCAGTTCGCGACGGCGACGAGCTTGTGCATGTCCTCGGGGGACACGCGTCGTTCGGTGGTGTGGTCCTCGTCGCGGTCCTTCGGCTGCAGGTACGGTTTGAGCCGCGTGTACTTGTCCCAGAACGGGTCCATGTGGACGACGAGGTCCTTCATGGGCTGGAAGTTCGGCATCGGATCGATCGCGATCGAGCGGTCCGACTTGAGCACCGAGCGGACCGGCGTCTTGCACGCCAGGCCCGTCGTGCCGTTGATGTTCATCGAACACGAGCCGCAGATCGCCGAGCGGCACGAACGGCGGAACGTGATCGAACCGTCGATCTCTGCCTTCGCGTGTTCCAGCGCGTCGAGCACGGTCGCCGTCTCGGGGAAGTCGGTGATCTCAACTCGATCGCGGTGCGGAACTTCATCCGTCGCCTGATCGAACCGAAAGATGTCTAGCGTATACGCCATATTAGTACGTCCGAACCGAGGGCTGCCATTTGGTGATGACGACCTTGCGCGAATAGTCGGGCTCGGGGTCAGCGTTCGGGCCCTTGTAGTTCATGCGGGTGTGAACCATCCATTTTTCGTCGTCGCGCTCGGGGAAGTCGGTGCGCGCTTGCGCGCCGCGCGACTCGGTGCGGTTCTGCGCGCCCAGCATGATCGGCTGCGCGATGTCGGCGAGGAACTCGGTCTCGAGCGCGCCGACCAGGTCGGTGTTGAACGTCTTGGATTTGTCCTGGACGGTCATCGTCTGCACCATCTCGCGCGCCTGACGAAGTGCGGTCATCCCGGCCTTGAGCGTCGCGTCGTCGCGGAAGATGAAGGCATGATCGCTCATCGCCTCGTTGATCGCCTTGCGGGCGTGGCTGTGGCGTTCGCCACCGCTGCGGGCCAGGATGCCGTCGATGCGGTCGCGTTCCGACTGCAGGGTCTTCGTGCTCGGCTTCACGTCGCCGAGGCCCTTGATGTAGTCGGAGGCGTGCTGGGCCGAACGGGCGCCGAAGACGATCGTCTCGAGCAGCGAGTTGCCGCCCAGGCGATTCGCGCCGTGGACCGAGACGCACGCGCACTCACCGGCGGCGTAGACGCCGGGGATGCGGGTCGCGCCCCACTTGTCGGTCTCGATTCCGCCCATCGCATAGTGCATGCCGGGCAGGATCGGGATCGGCGTGTCGATCGCGTCCTTGCCGGTCGCGTCGAGCGCGAGCTCGCGAATCTGCGGCAGGCGCTCGAGGATCTTCTCGCGGCCGAGATGGCGCAGATCGAGGAAGACGCAGCCGTCGACGCCGCGCCCTTCCGTGATCTCGGTCCACTCGGCGCGGCTGACCACGTCGCGCGACGCAAGCTCGCCCTTGTTCGGCGCGTACTTGAACATGAAGCGCTCGCCCTCGGAGTTGAGGAGGTACGCGCCTTCACCGCGCGCCGCTTCGGAGAGCAGCACGCCGTTTTCTTTGAGCGAGGTCGGATGGAACTGGACGAACTCCATGTCCATCAGCGGAATGCCGGCGCGATACGCGATCGCCATGCCGTCGCCGGTCGAGGCGTAGCCGTTGGTCGTCTTGCGATAGACGCGTCCCAGCCCACCGGTCGCGAAGATGGTGGCCTTCGCGGTGACGAGTTCCAGCTCGCCGTTGCGCATGTTGTACGCGACGACGCCGGATCCGACGCCGTCCTCGACGCACAGCGCCGTCGCGAAGTATTCCTCGTAGACCTTGACGCCGAAGCGCTCCAGCTGTTCCCACAGCGTGTGCAGGATGACGAGGCCGGTCACGTCGGCGGAGTAGCAGGTGCGCGGCGAACCGGCCCCACCGAACGGACGTTGCGCAATGCGGCCGTCGGGCATGCGGGAGAAGATGCAGCCGCGGTGCTCGAGCCAAATGATTTGGCGCGGCGCGTCCTCGGCCATCGCTTCGATCGAATCCTGGTCGCCCAGGTAGTCCGACCCCTTCGCGCAGTCGAAGGCGTGGTTCTCCGGCGAGTCTTCCTCGCGGTTGCCGAGCGCGGCGTTGATGCCGCCTTGAGCGGCGCCGGAATGGCTGCGGACCGGATGCATCTTCGAGACGATCGCAACGTCGGCGCCGCGTTCAGCGGCTTCGACTGCTGCGCGCATCCCCGCTAGGCCGCCACCGATCACGACGATGTCGTGCTTGATCACGTGTTGTTCTCTGCGCCCCTCGTAGAGGTCGAGTAGTGAGCGGCAAGCCGCTTCGTTTGCCTAAAGCGTATATGGAAATCGCGTTCCGGCGCACCACCTTCGTCGCACAGGCGAATTTACACTGGTTCGGGAGCGAACCGAAAGCGGTTTTTGCCGGCTTGCTTTGCCTCGTAGAGCGCCCGGTCGGCGGCGGCGAAGAGCGCGGTCGCGTCGGCCCCGTGGCGCGGGAACAGCGCGATCCCGGCCGAGCATTTCAGATTCGTCGTCGCCAGCGCGCTGTAGAGCCGCCGCAGGACCGCCTCGGCGGCGATCCGGTCGGTCTGCGCCATCACGACGACGAACTCGTCGCCCGCATAGCGGGCCACGATGTCGCCGCGGCGTGCCCCGGTCTTGAGCGCATCGGCGAAGCGCCGGAGCGCCTCGTCGCCGGCATGGTGCCCTTGGCTGTCGTTGATCTTCTTGAGATCGTCGAGGTCCAGGACGAGGAAGGCGAGCGGGGCACCGTACCGCTCGGCGTTGTGCAGTTCGCGTTCCATGAGGTCCGTAAGCGCGCGGCGGTTGGCAAGGCCGGTCAACGGGTCGGTCGAGGCCAGCCGCTGCGTCTCCTCGAGAAGCCGCTTGGTCTCGCTGTAGAGCCGGGCATTCTCCATGGCGATTGCCGCCTGCGCCGCGAAGTCGAGCAGCATGCGCAGCTGCGTCTCGGTGATCTCCGGCTCGGGCGGGCGGTCGACGTACAGGATGCCTCGGACCGTGTTCCGGCTGATCAGCGGGAGCATGCAGTAGGTGCCTTGGACGTCGACGAGCGGGCTCTCCACGTCGTCCTCGACGCCGAAGCTGAATTCCGACGTCCCGGCCACCATTGCCTCGAACGGGCCGGAATGGCGCATCGCCTCGGGATCCCGGCTCGGGACCACGGTCCCGTTCAGCTCCGTCTCGAGCCGGCGGCTGGCGACGCCGTCGCGCACCTCGAACAGGACGACCCGGCCGAAACGGAGCGCCTCGTGGACGCCGCGCAGGACCGTCGCCAGGATGTCGTCGATCTCGAGCGTGGAGTTCATCGTGGAGAACACCTGCTGCAAGACGAACAGCTCGGAATTCTGCTGTTGGTACTCGTCCCGCTCTGCCTCGAGCATGGCGACGCGACGGCGCAGCTCCGCAAGCTCCGCCCGGAGCGCGGTCAGATCGACGTTCGCGATGTCCGGAGGCACGGGTCCGAAAACTTCCGGCTCTGGGGGAGGGTTGTCGCTCGCAGGGTGCCGATACGGTTCTCAGGTATCTGGTGAGTTTCCCGCGCCCGTCTGCCAGCCAAGGTTAGCTTTTCGTTGAGTTCGTTCGTCCATCTGCACGTACACAGCGAGTATTCGCTGCTCGACGGCGCCTGTCGCGTCGACTCGCTCTGCAAGAAGACGGCCGACGAGGGCGCCCCAGGCATCGCCTTGACCGATCACGGCGTCATGTTCGGCGCGGTCGAGTTCCACGACACCGCGAAGAAGAAGTACGGCCTCACGCCGATCATCGGGTGCGAGGCCTACATCGCGCCGCGCGGCCGGCTCGACCGGACGGTCCGCGACGAAGCCCACATCACGCTCCTGGCCGCCAGCGACGTCGGCTACAAGAATCTGACCACGCTGATCTCCAAAGGCTTCCTCGAAGGCTACTACTACAAGCCACGGATCGACATGGATCTGCTCGCGCGACACAACGAAGGGCTCATCGTCCTCTCGGGCTGCATGTCGTCCCTGGTCGCCGCGCCGCTCCTGAAGAACGACTATGAGACGGCGAAGAAGAACGCCAAGATGTTCGGCGAGATCTTCGGCGACCGGTTCTACATCGAGATCATGCGTCACGGGATGCCCGAAGAGGACGCGATCAACGCCGGGCTGATCAAGATCGCCCGCGAGCTCGAAATGCCGCTGGTCGCGACCAACGATTCGCATTACCTCACCCAAGGCGACGCGCAGGCCCACGACGTCCTGCTCTGCATCGGCACCGGGAAGACCGTCCAGGACACGAACCGGATGAAGTTCTTCTCGGACCAGTTCTACGTGAAGTCGGCGGAAGAGATGCGTGAGCTCTTCGCCGACATCCCGGAAGCCTGCGACAACACGCTGGAAATCGTCAAGCGCATCGATATCTCCATCCCAGAGAAGATCTTTTATCTCCCGGACTTTCCAGTTCCACGGCGCTCCGCCCCAGGCTCCGCGCCCCCCACGCCTGCGGCGCGGGGCCCCCAAACGCCCGGCGCCGTCGACATGTTCGACGCCGAAGATTCCCCGGGGGGCGCCGAAACAACCCCGCTGCAGACGGCCGAGGAGTACCTTCGCGAGGTTTGTGAAGAGGGCTTCATCGCGCGCTACGGCGCGGAGCGGGCGAAGAACGACGTCGCGCTGCGCGAGCGGCTGGACTACGAGCTCGGCGTCATCAACACGATGGGGTTCGCGTCGTACTTCCTCATCGTGTGGGACTTCATCAAGTACGCCCGCGACCAGGACATCCCGGTCGGCCCGGGCCGCGGCTCCGCGGTCGGTTCGGTCGTCTCGTATTGCCTGCGCATCACCGACCTCGACCCGATCAAGTTCGGGCTGATCTTCGAGCGCTTTCTCAATCCCGAGCGCATCTCGATGCCCGACATCGACACCGACTTCTGCGTGGAGCGGCGCGACGAAGTCATCGCCTACGTCACCCAGAAGTACGGCAAAGAGCGCGTCGCGCAGATCGTCACGTTCGGGACGATGGCGGCGCGCGCGGCGATTCGCGATGCGGGTCGCGCGCTCGGCGTCCCGCTGCCCGACGTCGATCGCGTCGCGAAGCTGATCCCCTCCGGACCGGGCGGGCTGACGATCGCGCAGGCGCTCGACCAGATCCCGGAAGTCGGCGTCCTCTACAATCACGACCCGCAGATCCGCAAGCTGCTCGACACCGCGAAGTCCATCGAGGGTCTGGCGCGTCACGCCTCGACCCATGCGGCCGGCGTCGTGATCTCGAAGAACCCGCTGACCGACCACGTCCCGCTGGTGCGCATCGGCGACGACGACGTGAACACGCAGTACGACATGAACATGGTCGAGCGGATCGGCCTGCTCAAGATGGATTTCCTCGGCCTGCGCAACCTCACGGTGATGAAGGCCGCGTCCGACGAGATCAAGCGCACGGTCGATCCCGCGTTCGACCTGGCGACGATCCCGGACGACGACAAGAAGACCTACGACATGCTGAGCCGCGGCGAGACGCTCGGCGTGTTCCAGATGGAATCCGACGGGATGACGCGGGTGAGCGTCGATCTGAAACCGTCGCGGCTCGAGGATATCATCGCGCTGGTCGCGCTGTATCGACCCGGACCGATGGAGTGGATCCCGCAGTACATCGCGGTCAAGCACGGGCGCACGAAACCGACGTACGTGCACCCGAAGCTCGAGGCGATTCTCGGCGACACGTACGGGATCGCCATGTACCAGGAGTCCATCATGCAGATCGTGCGCGACTGCGCCGGTTTCTCGATGGGGCAAGCCGACGAGCTGCGCAAGGTCGTCGGGAAGAAGCAGAAAGACAAGATCCCGGTCTACAAAGAGAAGTTCCTCGCCGGCTGCGGCGAGAACGGGATCGGTCCCGACGTCGCCGAGCAGATCTTCGCGTTCATCGAGCCGTTCGCCGGGTACGGCTTCAACAAGGCGCACGCGACGGCGTACGGCTGGATCGCGTATCAGACGGCCTATCTGAAGGCGAACTTTCCGCTGCAGTATCTCGCCGCGCTGATGTCGTCGGTGCGCGACAAGACCGACAAGCTCGTCGAGTACATCGACGAGGCGAAGAAGATGGGCATCCCCGTTCTGCCGCCCGACGTCAACGCGTCGCTGGTCGATTTCGCCGTCGTCGGCGAACAGATTCGCTTCGGGCTGGCCGCGATCAAAGGCGTCGGCGAGAACGCGGTGCGGTCGATCCTCACGACGCGCCAGAGCGGCGGGCCGTTCGCCGACCTGTTCGATCTCGTCCAGCGAGTCGACATCAAGGCGGTCAACCGCAAAGTCTACGAAGCGCTGATCAAGTGCGGCGCGCTCGATACGCTTCCCGGCAACCGCGCGCAGCAACTCGACGCGCTCGAGACGGCGCTCGAGGTCGCATCGCGCGAAGCGCGCGACCGCGAGCTCGGCCAGGCGTCGTTGTTCGGGATGATCGAGGAACCGCATCCGGCGCTCAAGCCGTCGCTGCGTCCGCTGCCGGCGCCCTCGACGATGGAACAGCTCGGCTGGGAGAAGGAGACGCTGGGGATCTTCGTCTCCGGTCATCCGCTGGCCGACGTGGCCGACGCGCTGGCGCGTACGGGCGCGGTTTTGGTGCGCGACCTGCGCGCCGTCGAGGACGACGCGCAGGTGAAGGTCGCCGGTCTGATCACCGCCGTGCGGCGCACGATGACCAAAGCGCAGTCGCAGATGCTGATCGCGACGATCGAAGACACGACCGGCGCCATCGAGTGCGTCGTGTTCCCGAAGCAGTACGGCGAGCTGCAGGCGCGCTTCGTCGAGGACGCGATCGTCGTCATCACCGGGCGGTTGCGCCAGCGCGAGCGGCGCGGCGCCGTGCCGGGCGACGAAGCACCGGTCGACCTCAACGTCTCGGTCAACGACGTGCAGCCCTTCGATCGCAGCGCGGCGCTGCGAGCCGCGCCCGCGGCACCGGCCGGCTGGCACGTCACCGTGCGGTCGCGCGAGCACATCGACCGGCTCGCGACGCTGATCTCGGAATGGCCCGGGACGACGCCGCTGATCCTGCACATCAACGGCTCAGAAGTCCAGCGCGGCGTCGCGAGCGACCGGCGGGTCGGCGAACGGCTTGCCGCGATCGTCGGCGACCGTTACGTCGAGGAAGGGGCACCGTGAGGGCGGTCGCCGTGGCGGCGGCAGCCCTGACCGTGTCGGTCTGCGCCGCCGTGCCCGCCGCGGCGGGCGCGCCCGGCATCGACGCAGCGCGCCTCGGCGCGTCGATTCGCGCCGCGGCGCAGGCCCACTTCGGCCTGTGGGATCGGGCCCGGCGCGCTTCGTTCGCTTCGGCCTGGTCGCGCTATCGCAGCGCGTCCGCGCGCATGGGCGGCCGAGACGCGGTCGCGCTCGAGGCGATTCGCCTCGTGGCGTCGCTGCGCAATGCGCATACGTCGATCGACGATCCGCAGTTCGCCGCCACGCGGCGCTGGCGGCTGCCGTTCGTCCTGCGCTACGTCGACGGTGCCTGGATCGTCACGGAGAGCCGCAGCCGCGAGATCCCCAGCGGCGCGGAACTGCGCGCGATCGACGGGGTCCCGGCGGAACGGTTCTTCGCGACCCATCGCGACCTGGTCTTCGCGTCGTCGGACGCGCAGGCGCGCACGCTGCTCGAAGCGGAGATGCGCAGCGTCGACGGCGACGCGCACCCGCCGCGGCTCAGCTTCGATGAAGGGCGCGAGCTGACGCCGTCGGCAAACGTGGCTGACGCGTTCTCCCCGCGCGTCGCCTTTCATTGGCTCGTCGTCGATCGCGTGGCCTACATCGCGGTCCCGAGCTTCGACGGCGAGACGTTCGAGCGCGATGCGCTCACCGCGCTCAAGCGCTTCATCACGGCGGATGCGATCGTGATCGACGTGCGCGGCAACGGCGGCGGCAGCACGCCGGTCGACTTTTTGGAACTCCTGACCGATCGCACGCTGCCGTGGTGGAAAGAGTCGACCAACGCACCGCTGCCGACGCGCAAGCCGGTCGTGGGCCAGCAGATTCCGCCCGCCGACGGCCACTATGACGGACGCGTCGTCGTGCTCGCCGACGAGCGCTGCATCTCGGCGTGCGAGGATTTCGTGATGCCGCTCGTCTACGGACGGCGCGCGCGCTTCGTCGGCAGCCGGACCGCCGGCAGCACCGGACAGCCGTTCGTAACGCAGTTGGACGGGGGCATCACGCTCGCGGTCGGCAGCATTCAGTCCTCGCTGCCTGACGGCCGACCGTTCGAAGGGATCGGTATCGCGCCGACCGATCCGGCGCCGCTGCGGGCCGCCGACGTGAAGGCCGGCGTCGACGCGCAGCTCGACCGCGCGCTGGCCGTCGCCGAGGCGAAGCCCGAGATGCGCGCCCGATGAGGTTGCCGGCCGGCGTTCGCGACTGGCTTCCGCATGAGCTCGCGCGCAAACGCGAGATCGAGCAGCAGATGCGCGCGGTGTTCGGCCGCTGGGCATACGAGGAAGTGCAGTCGCCGATCGTCGAGCGGTTCGACGTGCTCGAACGCGGTTTGGGCGAAGAGGCGACGGAGCTGCTGTTTCAGTTCAACGACCGGCGCTCGACCGCGCTCGCCCTGCGTCCGGAGATGACGACGCCGATCGCGCGGCTGGTCTCGACGCGCATGCGCGAGGCGCCGCTTCCACTGCGGCTCGCGTACGTCGCGCCGGTGTTCCGTTATTACGAGCAGCCGCAGGAAGGCCGGATGCGCGAGCTCACCCAGGCCGGCACGGAGCTGATCGGCGCGGCGGGGATCGACGCCGACGCGGAGTCGCTGTTCATGGCGATCGAGGCGCTCGCCGAGATCGGGCTGCGCGACGCGCGCTTCGACATCAACGACGCGCGCATCGTCGACGGCGTGCTCGACGGCGTCGGCATCGTCGGCGACGATGCGAAGTCCGCGAAGCAGCTGATCAAGGCGCGCAATCTGGTCGCGCTGCGGCAGCTCGATCGCCCGGCGCTCACGGAGTTCGCTTTGCGCCGCGGCGGGCACGAGGCGATCGCCGCGGTTCGCACAATGTGCCGCACCACCCCGTCGCTCGAAGCGCTCGACGCGCTCGACGCGGTGCTCGAGCGAGCGGCGGCGCTCGGATACGGCGACCGGGTGGCGGTCGACTTCGCGCTGCTGCGCGATCTCGAGTACTACACGGGGTTCCAGTTCGAGGGCTACGTCGAGGAAATCGGATTCTCGCTCTGCGGCGGCGGCCGGTACGACACGCTCTTGCCGAAGTTCGGCTATGACGTTCCGGCCGTCGGCTGGACCGCCGGAGTCGAACGCCTGTTGATCGCGCTGGAGCGGCGCGGGAAGCACGTGACGCGCCGGCGTCACCGGGTCGACGTTCTGGTGGCCGGATCCGACGTGGTCGCCGCGCGCGAGCGCGCCGCGGGAAACGTCGTGCGCTTTGCCGCGGCGGACCGGGGCGACGAAGCGCTCGTCGAAGAGGCGCGCGCGCACGGCATCCCGCGGATCGTCATCGCCACCAACGGTGCGATTCGGGAGCTCCGCGTCGGTGCGCGTGCCGAGAAGACGCCGCCGATCCCGCGCACGCCATCCAATTGGGACGCACGGTGAAGGGCGAACGATGGACGGGCTGACGATCGCGGTTCCCAAAGGGTCGCTCTATCGCGACGCCGCCAAGCGGCTGCGCGCGGCCGGGATCGACGTGCCGAGCGACGTCGGCCGGCGTCTCACGGTCGTGACCAGCGACGGGACGACGCTGCTCTTCGTGCGCCCGGCCGACGTGCCGGCGTACGTGGAGTTCGGCGCCGCCGACTGCGGGATCGTCGGCAAGGACGTGCTGTGGGAGACGGACCGCAACGTCGCGGAACTCGCCGATCTGGGCTTCGGCTACTGCCGGCTGGTGGTCGCGGGGCGGCGCATCGACCGCTATCACGAGGGCGCGCCGCTACCGACGTTCCTGCGCGTCGCGACGAAGTTCAGCCACTCGGCCGAGGCGTTTTTCGCCGAGCGCGACCTCCCGGTCGAGCTCATCCCGCTGCACGGTTCGGTCGAACTCGCGCCGCTGGCCGGTTTGGCGGACCTCATCGTCGATTTGGTCGCGACCGGAACGACGCTGCGCGAGCACGATTTGGTCGTCGTCGAAGAGATCGCGGCGAGCACGGCGCGCTTCGTCGTCAACCCGGTGCGCTTCCGCGCGAAGTACGATGCGCTGATCGCGCTGCTCGACCGCTTGGCGAGCGTTCCCGCGTGACGATTGCGTTCGGCGAGGGCGTGCGGCTCGAACGTGCGGGAGCGATCGCGACGATCGTGCTCGACCGCCCGGCGAAGCGCAACGCTGTCGATCGCGAGCTCGCGACCGCGCTGCGCGCGGCGTTCGAAGCGTTCGAAGCGGACGATGTGCTGCGGGTCGCCGTGCTGTGGGGCAGCGGCGGAACGTTCTGCGCGGGCGCGGACCTCGGTGCGATCGGCGACGACGCGCGGCGCAACGAGATCGAACCGCACGGCATCGGTCCCGGACCGATGGGCCCGACGCGCATGCTGCTCGCGAAGCCGGTGATCGCGGCGATCGCCGGGTACGCCGTGGCGGGGGGACTCGAGCTGGCGCTGCTGTGCGACCTGCGCGTCGCGGAGGAAGACGCCACCTTCGGCGTGTTCTGCCGTCGCTGGGGCGTGCCGCTGATCGACGGCGGAACCGTGCGGCTGCCGCGGCTGATCGGAATGAGCCGCGCGCTCGACATGATCCTCACCGGCCGCGCCGTCGGTGCCGCGGAAGCGCTCAGCTGGGGTCTTGCGAACCGCGTCGTTCCGGCCGGCGCGGCGCGCATGGCGGCAGAAGAGCTGGCGCGCGAGATCGCGGCGGCTCCGCAGCGGTGCATGCTCAACGATCGCGCCTCGGTGTACGCGGGCTTGGATCTCGATCTCGCTCAGGCGCTGCGCCGCGAGGGCGCTGCCGGCTACGAGGTCGTCTTCGCCGAAGGCGTCGTGGGCGCGAGCCGGTTCACCGGCGGCGCGGGTCGCCACGGCAGCCCGGCCGAGTGAGGCGATGAGCCCGACGTATCGCGAGCTCATCCTGCGCGGCGCACGCGGCCACGGCGACCGCGTCGCGATCAGCGCGGGTGCGCTCGACCTGACGTTCGCCGAGGTCGACGCGCTGAGCACGCGCCTCGCGAACGCGCTCGCCGCGTACGGGATCGCGCCGCGCGCGCGTTTGGCCCTTCTGCTCAACAACGGTCCGTTGAGCATCCCGGTCGACTTCGCCTGCGTGAAAGCGAACCTGAACCGCGTCCCGCTCAACGCTCGCCTCTCGCTCGACGAGCACGCCCGCATGCTGGTCGAGACGGCGGCGGAAGCGCTGCTGTACGGAGCCGATCTGGCGGAGCGCGCGCTGGCGCTGGCCGAACGGGTCCCCGGGCTGCGCGCGATCCCGCTCGAGCCGGGGCCGCACGACCGCGACGCACTCAGCGTTCGCGCCGAATCGGCGTCGCCGGAACTGGCGCCGCTCGCCGTCGATCCGTCGGACGTGATCCTCACGCTGTACACGTCGGGAACGACCGGGACGCTCAAGGCCGCGCAGCACACGCAGGCCTCGTACGCGGCGATCTGCCGCAACGTGCTGCTGAACCTGGTTCCGGTGCGCGAGGACGACGCGATGCTGCAGGCGGCGTCGCTCATTCACGCGAGCGGCGTCTTCGTACTGCCGTTCTGGCTGCGCGGCGCGCGTACCGTGATCATGCCGGCGTTCGAGCCGAAGGAGTTCCTGCGCCTGCTCGACGCCGAGGCGATCACCGCGATCAACCTCGTGCCGACGATGCTGCAAATGCTCCTGCAGCAGCCGGACGTCGATGCGCGCGACTACCGCACGCTGCGCACGATCATCTACGGCGCGTCGCCGATCCCGCAGCCGGTGCTCGCGCGCGCGATGGCGGTGTTCGGGCGCGAGCGGTTCTTCCAATATTACGGGCAGACCGAGGCGCCGCTGTGCATCACCGTGCTGCGTCCCGAGGATCACGCCGGAGAGCGGCTGCGCTCGTGCGGCAAGCCGTCCATCGACGTCGAAGTGAAGCTGGTCGATCCCGCCGGCGCCGAAGTTCCGGCCGGACGCGAAGGCGAGATCGCCGTGCGCGCGCCTTCGATGATGGCCGGCTACTTCGCCGCGCCGGAGCTCGATGCCGAGATGCGGCTTCCGGACGGATGGCTGCGGACGCGCGACGTCGGCGTCTTCGATCGCGACGGGTTTCTCTATCTGCTCGACCGCACGTCGGACATGATCGTGACCGGCGGATACAACGTCTACCCGCGCGAGGTCGAAGACGTGCTGCTGACGCACCCGGCGGTGCGCGAGTGCGCCGTCATCGGGCTGCCGGATGAGACGTGGGTCGAAGCGGTCGTCGCCGTCGTCGTCGCCGAGCCGGGCACGGTCGGCGAAGACGAACTGATCGCGTTCTGCCGCGACCGGCTCGCCGGGTACAAGAAGCCGCAGCGGGTGATCTTCGATGCGGTGATCCCGAAGACGGCGGTCGGCAAAGTCAGCCGCAAGACGCTGCGCGACCGCCACCGAAACGGCGCCGTATGAAGATCCACGCGGCGAGCGACGCGGCGGCGTTGCGCGAACTCTATGCCGGCGGCTGGGACCCGCCGCGCTCCGTCGTCGACGCGGTTCGCGCGATCCTCGACGACGTGCGAGCGCGCGGCGACGAGGCGCTCGTCGAGTACACGCGCCGTTGGGATCATGCCGGAGCGACCGTTGCCGGCTTGCGCGTCGACGTCCCGTCGCGGAAGCACGCGCGCGCGCTCGTCCCCGAGCCGATCGCCGCGGGTCTCGAGCTCGCGAAGGAGCGCATCGCTGACTTTCACGCGCGGCAGCTGCCCGACCCGATCGATTACCACGCGCACGACATGACGCACTACGCGTTCTTGTCGCGGCCGCTCGCGGCGATCGGTGCCTACGTTCCCGGCGGCACGGCCACGCTGCCCTCGACGGTGCTGATGACGGTCGTGCCGGCGAAGGTCGCCGGCGTCGAACGGATCGTCGTCGTGACACCGCCGCAGCGCGACGGCCGCGTCGATCCGGCCGTCATGTACGCCTGCGCGTTGACGGAAGTCGACGAGCTCTACGCCGTCGGCGGCGCGCAAGCGATCGCGGCGCTGGCATACGGCACGGCGGCGATCGCACCGGTCGACAAGATCGTCGGTCCCGGCAACGTGTACGTCACCGAAGCGAAACGCCAAGTGTTCGGCCGGTGCGGGATCGACGGCCTCGCCGGCCCCTCGGAAGTGCTCGTCGTCGCCGGCGAGCGCGCGAAGCCGGAACTCGTGGCGGGCGAACTGGTCGCGCAGGCCGAGCACGATCCGTTGGCGCGAGTCGCGGCGGTGTCGCGCGAGCGCGCGCTGCTCGAAGCGGTCGCGGCGCTGCTCGACGGTCCGTTCGGCCGCGCGAGCGGACGCGACGACGTCGTGTCGCGCGTGCTCGACACGCGCGCGTGGCTCGTGCACGCGGATTCCGACGTCGCGATGCTCGAGGTGATCGAGCGCTTCGCGCCCGAGCATCTCTCGCTCATGATCGAAGACCCGTACGCGTGGGTCGCGAAGATCCGCCGCGCCGGCGCGATCTTCGTCGGCGACGACACGCCGGTCGCCGCCGGCGACTACATCGCGGGCACGAACCACACGCTCCCCACCTCCGGCGCCGCACGCTTCTCGTCGGGCCTGCGCACCGTCGACTACCTGCGCACGATGACGCTGGTCGAAAACTCCCGCGCGCGCATGGAGTCCGACGCGGAGGTTCTGGCGGCATTAGCGGACTTCGAAGGCCTTCCGGCGCACGCGCGCACCGCCAGGATGCGCGCGAAGGACTGAGCAGCAGCGCGCGGCGCGCAGCTCCCTGGCGAGAACTTGCCGGGGTTGGACCGGCGGGTCACCATGTAACGCGGACGCCGGCGTCGAACGCGGCGGTCCGAGATGCTCTCTACGACGCGGATCCGCTTGGTCGCACTCGATCTCGACGGGACACTGGTCGGCGAAGACCTCGTGATACGTCCGCGCGTGCGCGAAGCCGTGGCGGAAGCGCAGCGGCGCGGCGTCACCGTCACCATCGTGACGGGACGCATGTTCGCGGCCGCTCGGCCCTACGCGCTCGCGCTCGGCGTCACCGGCGCGATCGTGTGCTACCAAGGCGCCGCGATATTCGACGTCGCGAGCGGCGCGACGCTGCGGCAAGTCGCCGTCCGGCCTGACGTGACGCGCGAGGTCCTCGAGTGGGCGCACGAACGCGGCGTACACGCCCAGTGCTACGCCGACGACACGCTGTACGTCGAAGCGATCGACCGTTTCTCCGAACGCTACACCGCGCTGGCGCGGGTCGAGCCGCACGTCGTCCCATCGCTGCGTGCGGAATTCGCGGAGCGGCCCAGCATCAAGATCGTGCTGGTTGACGACGCGGAGCGCTCGGACGCCCATTTGACGGCGCTGCGCGTGCTGCTCGGCGACCGTGCGTACCTGACTCGCAGCCACGCGGATTTCGTCGAAGTGGTCGACCCGCACGTCAACAAGGGTGAGGCGCTCGCGTTCGTGGCGCTGCGTTGCGGGATTCCGCTCGATGCGACGCTGGCGGTCGGCGATGCGTGGAACGACGTGCCGCTGCTCGATGCGGCGGCGATCGGCGTCGCGATGGGATCGGGACCGCCCGAACTGCTAGCCCGCGCCGACGCGGTCGTTGGTGACGTCGCGCACGACGGCGTCGCCGAGGCGATCGAGCGGTACGTGCTCGCGTGAAGGCGGGCGCGCGTCCGCGCCCGCGCGGACTGCAGCGGCGGCGGAAGCCGTCGCTCGCCGCGCGCGTGCGGCCGTTCTGGATTCTCGCTGCGCTGGCGGCGGCGCTGTTGGTATGGGGTGGCCTGTGGTTGGCACAGTCGCCATGGTTTCGGATCGCACGGGTAGGGATCGACGTCCCGCTCGGCTCGCCGGTGTCGCGCAACGACGTGCGAACGGCAGCCGCGGTGCCGCTCGGCGCGAACGTGTGGCTGCTGAATCCCTGGGCGATCGCGCATCGCATCGAGGCGATCCCCTACGTCGAGACGGCGACGGTCCATCGCGGTCAATTCCCGCAGCCGTTCCTCGAAATCGGCGTGACGATGCGCCGGCCGACCAGTTGCGTTCGGGCCGGTGCTCGCGAGGTGACGATCGATGCCACCGCCCGGGTCTTGCAAAAGGGCTGCGCCGTCTTGACCGCGGCGCTCATCGACGCCGGCAAGGCCGTCCTGGCCGAGCCGGGAGGACGCGTGGTCGACGCCGAGGTCGCGCGGCTCCTCGACGACGCCAGGATCTTGGCCGACGCGAGCCTGACGGTCCGCACCCTGCGCCGCGACCGGTGGGGCGGTCTCGAGGCGGTCGACGTCACCGGGGTGACGCTGCGCTTCGGAGAGGACGACGATCTAGCCAAGAAGGCGGCGCTGGTCGGTCCGGTGCGGGCCGGCATCGGGTCGCGCCGTCCGATCCGGGCAGTCGACCTGCGCGCCCCCACCACCCCGACGGTGGAATTCCGCTGATCCCTCCACCGGTGTGTGGGGACCGATCTGTGGATGACTGTGGACGATTTTGTAGGTATCCGTCTACTGGGCCACAATATATGGTGGTGCAAGTGAAGGCGGGGATGAATGGCTAGGGGCGAGACGATCGCCGGCCTGGACATCGGCACCACGAAAACGTGTGCCGTCATCGCCACGTCGGGTGCCGACGGGCTCGAGATCCTCGGCGTCGGCGAAGCGCCCTCGACCGGGATGCGCAAAGGCGTCGTCACCGATCTCGAAGAGACCGTTCGGGCGATCGAAGCAGCAACCGAAAAGGCCGAACGGATGGCCGGCGTGCACGTCACCCACGTGTACGTCGGGGTCACGGGCGAGCACATGCAGTCGACGAACAACCGCGGCGTCGTGGCCGTGACCGGCGAGGACCGCGAGGTGATCCACGCCGACGTCAAGCGGGTGGTCGACGCCTCGAAAATCATCAACGTCGCCGCCGACCGCCAGATCGTCCACGCCTTGCCGCGCCACTACACGATCGACGGCCAGGACGGAATCACCGACCCGATCGGGATGAGCGGCGGCCGGCTCGAGGTCGACACGCACATCGTCACCGGCGGTTCGACGTTCATCTCCAACGTGCTCAAGTGCGTGCACCGCGCCGGACTCGAGACAGCGGGGATCGTCTTCGAACCGCTGGCTTCGTCGGCGGCGACGCTGCTGCCCGAGGAAAAACAGGTCGGCGTCGTGCTGCTCGACATCGGCGGCGGAACGACCGACATCGCGGTGTTCGCCGACGGCGGCGTCGTGCACTCGGCGACGATTCCGGTCGGCGGCAACATCCTCACCAACGACATCGCGCTCGGTCTGAAGACGACGTTCGCCGAGGCCGAGAACGTGAAGCGCACGTACGGTTCGGGACTGATGCGGCCCGACGAAGCCGACCAGACGTTTCAGGTGAAGACGCTCGACGGCCGCAGCACGCGTGAGGTGACGTCCTCGCAGCTGCGCGGTATCGTGCTGCCGCGCGTGCTCGAAATCTTTCGCTTGGCGAAGGCAAACATCGTCGAGCGCATGGCGCGCGATCAAGTGCTCAGCGAGGTCGTCATCACCGGCGGCGGCGCGCATCTGCGCGGCATCGAGACGACGGCTGCCGAGGTGTTCGGCCTGCCGGTGCGGATCGGCATACCCTCCACGATCGCGGGGCTCACCGACACCGTGCGTCAGCCGGAATACGCGACGGCGGTCGGCCTCGTGCTCTTCGGTCCACGCGGCGAGCAAGCGCCGCACCTCAACGGTCAGGGCGGCGGTCCACTCGCCAAGCTCTGGACCTGGTTCACCTCGATCTGGAACTAACTCCCACCCCTGATGCTCCCCCTCTTCCCCGAGGAACACACGACGATGGCTGATGCGAAACGGTTCGTGCCCGAACATGCAGCGACGATCAAGGTGATCGGTCTAGGCGGCGGCGGCTGCAACGCGGTGAACCGCATGGTCGAGGCCGGCTTGTCCGGCGTCGATTTCTATGCGATCAACACCGACGTGCAAGCGCTGCGCAACAGCAAGACCAACAATACCGTGCAGATCGGCAGCGGTCTCACCCGCGGCCTGGGCGCCGGCGCGAATCCGAACATCGGCCGCGAAGCGGCGGACGAGTCCCGCGAAGATCTGGCGATGATCCTCGACGGCGCCGACCTCGTGTTCATCACGGCGGGAATGGGCGGCGGCACGGGGACCGGCGCAGCGCCGATCGTCGCGGAACTGGCGCGCGAGTCCGGTGCGCTGACCGTCGCGGTCGTGACGAAGCCGTTCGCGTTCGAAGGCCGCAAGCGCATGCAGGCGGCCGAACGCGGGATCGCCGACCTCGAAGCGAAGGTCGACACGCTCATCACGATCCCGAACGAACGCATTCTGCAGATCATCGAGAAGCGCACGCCGCTCAACGAAGCGTTCGTGTATGCCGACGACGTGCTGCGCCAAGGCATTCAGGGAATCAGCGACCTCATCACGCAGCCCGGGCTGATCAACCTCGACTTCGCCGACGTGAAGACGATCATGACGGACGCCGGTTCGGCGATGATGGGCATCGGCGAAGGCACGGGCGAACACCGCGCGGCCGACGCGGCGCAAAAAGCGATCGCCTCGCCGCTCCTCGAGACCACGATCGAAGGCGCGCGCGGCGTGATCTTCAACATCACCGGTGGGCCCGATCTCTCGATGTACGAAGTGAACGAGGCGGCCGAGATGATCTCGCGCGCCGTCGACAGCGAGGCGCAGATCATCTTCGGCGCGTCGATCGATCCGAACATGACCGGCAAGGTCCGCGTCACCGTGCTGGCCGCCGGCTTCGGCCCGCGCCCGCATCGCACGATGACGACCGCGGCGTCGCTCGGCCAGCCGATCGAGTTCGACAAAGTTTCCCCGGTGAACATGGACGACATCGAGGTCCCGGCGTTCCTCCGCTACCGCAGCTGAGGCGTCACGATCCTCGGGAACCGGAGACGGCTCGCCTCACGGCGGGCCGTTTCTCTATCCTAGCGAAGGGCGGGACCGTGTATGAACGCGCGAGCCGTCGTTCCGCGCCAGCTGCAGATCGCCGCCGTGCTCCTGATCGCCGTCGTGCTGGGCGGGACGGCGGGCTTCGTCACGCTGGAGCAATGGTCGTGGTTCGACGCGTTCTACATGACGATCACGACGATCACGACGATCGGCGGTGGAGAACCTCGTCCGCTCGACGTGATCGGCAAGTGGTGGACGATCGGCGTCGTCGTCGTCGGTTTCGGCGTGCTGACCTATACGGTGCTCTCGCTCATGGCGTACGTCATCGAAGGTCAGCTGGGACGAGTCTTCGATCGGCGGCGCATGCGCAGGCGGGTCGGTAGGATGAAGGACCACTTGATCTTGTGCGGCTTCGGCCGCGTCGGCCGGGCGATCGCGCGCGAGTTCACCGACGAGGGGATCCCGTTCGTGGTCGTCGACAGCGACGACGAATCGCTGGTCCAGGCGGCGGCCGAAGGGGCAACCGTCGTGCACGGCAACGCCGCCGACATCGAGACGCTCAAGGCCGCCGGGGTCGAGCGCGCGCGCGGCCTCGTCACGGCCGTCGACAACGACGCGGACAACCTGTACGTGACGCTCTCGGCGCGCGTGCTCAAGCCCGACTTGTTCATCGTGGCGCGCGCGAACGGCGCCGATGCCGAACCGAAACTGCGCCTGGCCGGCGCCAACCGCGTCGTCTCACCGTACACGATCGGCGGACGCCGGTTGGCGAGCTTGGCGATGCGGCCGACCGCGGTGGAATTCGTCGACACGATCCTCTCGGCGAGCAACGGTCAGCTGCTGCTCGAAGACCTCACCATTCCGTTGGAATCGTCGTGGGCGGGCCGCACCCTTGGCGAGCTGGTGCCGGAGGCCGACGAAGCGATCGTGCTCGCGATCAAGCGCGCCGGAACGATGATCTTCCGGCCCGCCGCCGCGACGGCGCTGCTCGGCGGCGACGAGCTCGTCGCCGCCGGCCCGCCCGACGCGATTCGCGCGCTGGAGCAGCGCGTCTAACCTTCGGCGCAGCCGCCTCACGCAGCGTCAGGTGCAATCCCCCAAGGCGCGGGTCGCGGCTTCGCGGAAGACGCGCCGGGTGACGACGATGCCGCCAGCCGAAACCGCCGAACGCGCGATTGCGATTCGCCGCGAGATCCACCGCCACCCCGAACTCGGCTTCGAGGAACACAACACGCAGGCGATCGTCGAGCGCGAGCTCGATGTGCTCGGCGTCGAACATCGGCGCGTCGCCGGGACGGGTGTCGTCGCGATCGTCCGCGGTGGGCTCGCGGGCCGGGTGAGCGGCTTGCGCGCCGACATGGACGCGCTGCCGATCCTCGAGGATTCCGGCGAGCCGTGCACCTCGGAGATCTCCGGGAAGATGCACGCCTGCGGGCACGACGCGCACACCGCGATGCTGCTCGGCGCTGCGCGCGTGCTGCACGAGTCGCGCGACACGTTCGCCGGCACCGCGGTGCTGCTGTTCCAACCGGCGGAAGAAGGACCCGGCGGCGCATTGCCGATGATCGAAGCGGGTGCGCTCGAGAACCCGAAGGTCGAAGCGGTGACGATGCTGCACGTCGACCCGCGTCTCGCAACCGGCTCGATCGGGATCACACCCGGCCCCGTCAACGCCGCCGCCGACGAGTTTCGTCTCACGCTGCGCGGGAAAGGCGGACACGGCGCGTATCCGCACAAGGCGGTCGACGTCATCCCGTGTGCCGCGGCCGCGATTCTCGCGCTGCAAAACATTGCGGCGCGCGAAACGGATCCGCTCGCGTCGATCGTCGTGACGATCGGGACGATCGAAGGCGGCTATCGCAACAACGTCATCGCCGACCGCGTGTTCATGACCGGAACCGTGCGTACGCACGATCCCGGAGTCCGCGCGACCGCCGAAGAGAAACTGCGCCGCATCGTCGACGGGGTCGCCGCGGCATACGGCGCGCGTGCGGAACTCGAAATGCTTTACGGCTATCCGCCGGTCGTGAACGACGGCGTGCTGGCGGAGTCGTTCGCCGCGCACGTGCGCGCTCTCGGCGGCATCCCGGTCGAACGTCCCGCGCCGACGATGGGCGGCGAGGATTTCGCCTATTTCGCGCAACGCGCACCCGGCGTGATGGTGCGCCTCGGCATCTACAACGAGATCGTGGGCTCGATCCACTCGGGACACAGCCCGCAGTTCCGGCTCGACGAGGACGCGATCCCGACCGGAATCGCGACGCTGGTCGCGTTCGCCCGGGGCGTCGGGGACGGGAGCGTCGCGCTGCCGTAGAGCCGGCGGCGCCGAGCTCTTGAGCCCATCCACAATGCCTAGTAGGTCTGTGGAGGAAGTGTACAACATCTTGTGGTCGGAGGAAGGTCCGGCCACGATCGGATCGCGAAGAGACGGGGTCATGGCCTTGTCGTCCGTGTCTCTCGACCGGCCGTCACCGCGGGCGCTCCACCGCAGCCAAGACATCGCGTCCCCTGCGCGGACCGCCTTCGACCTCGCGTGCGAGGTCGAAAAGTGGCCGGTATGGTTATCGTTCATCCGCAGCGCACGGCGCGCGGATCCTTCCGCGCCGCTCGGGCAAGGGTCCGAGGTCGCGATCCGCTCGAACGTCCCCGGCGACGACGAGCAACTCTTCGAGGTCGACCGCTTCATCCCGGGACACCAGCTCTCGCTGGTCGGCGCGTTCTCCGTGCGCCGTCGGATCGACATTCGGGTCGAGCAGAAGTCGGAGCGCTCGCGCTTGGTCGTCCGCGTCGACTACCCGACCTACGGCGGCTTTTTAGGCAAGATGTTCGACCAGCTGACCCGCCGCCGAAGGCTCGACGCAGCCCTGAGCGACGCCCTCGTCCACTTCAAGGGGCTCTGCGAGTACGACCGGGAGCCCGACGCGCTGCTCGTCGATTTCTAGCACTCGTTGACGAGGTCTGCCAACTTCGGGTAAGGTAGGACGTCAGAGACTTTTCCTCCGGAGATCCCCTTGCCGCTCTACGATTACCAATGCCGCACCTGTCGAACGACGATCGAAGTCCGTCACGGCTCGCGTGAAGCTCACGATGGCTCGTGCCCGTCGTGCGGCGGCGAGCTCGCGCGCGTTTTCACGCCGGCCGCCATCGCCTTCAAGGGGTCCGGCTTCTACATAAACGACTCGCGCAAGGCGGACGGCTCCTCGTCGAGCAAGACGTCCGATGCCCCGTCGTCTACACCGGCGGCGTCCACTCCGGCGTCGACGGCGCCCGCTACGCCCGCTGCGTCGGCGCCTGCGAGCGATTCTCCGAAGAAGAGCGAAACCGCGGCGTAGCTCGCTGATGTCGGCCACCGCGATCGTCTTGTGGGTTGCCCTCGCTGCCTTCGCGGCGGTGCTGCTGCTCGCCGGACTGCAAGCGGCGCGCGCCGCGCGCGAGGTGCGGCGCATCAAGCAGCGGGTCGATGCCTACGCGGAACTCCCGCTGGTCGGCTCGCTGCAGCGGGCCGGTCAGGACGCGGAACGGATCCAGCTGGCGATCGCCGGGATCGATCCCCTCCTCACCCGCGCCAAGGCGGCCGTCGCGACGATCCGCCAGGGTCCGATCCCGCCCGACGTGACCAATGCCGTCGTGCGGATCGGGATCGAAGTGCAGAACCTGCGCGAGTTTTCGCCCTAGCCTAGATGGCCGGGTCGTCGGGCGGTTCCCACGACCAACCGAAGCCGGTGCGGCCGTCCTCGGGCGGGATGCCGCCGAACGGCGGGTCGGCGTCCGGCAACGCGAACGGGGTGCCGAACGGTGCAGCCGGTGCGCCGGCCGGCTGGCCCGGCGGCGGCGCGGACGGCAGCGCAGCGTGCGAGACGGGCTGCGGCGGCGTGGGAGCAGCCTGCGGCGGGGGAGGCGGCGGCGGCATTTCCGGCGCTTCGGGATCGCTGCCGAAGCCGAAGCCGACTGGGGTCCAGGCCGGCGCGGCTTGCGCGGGAGGTTGATACGGCGCCGCGAGCGGTAGCTGCTGCTGAGGCGCGCTCGCCGCTACGGCGGTCCGGGGTGCCGGCGCAGCGGTCGTCCGCGACGGCGACGACTTGTGTCCGGGGCGGAACGGCTCGGAGCTGGTTCGAGGCAACGGTTCGCCCGCCGCGGTGCCGACCAGGACGATGCGCGAAAGCGGCAGCAGCTGCGCATCCGAGCGGGCCGCGAGCGCGCGCAATTCGTCGAGA
>Ga0207416_1000162_pt1 | contig 122533 bp, 110 predicted proteins | sample PaiPotPPM11metaG_FD_184107 | JGI IMG/M metagenome (GOLD analysis project Ga0207416, IMG submission 184107) | Iron sulfur acid spring bacterial and archeal communities from Banff, Canada, to study Microbial Dark Matter (Phase II) - Paint Pots PPM... ... | reverse complement strand
CCGATCGGGTGATTGGTGGACCCGAGCGGCGATGGCAAGCTTATACGTGTGTTTCTCCGCCGCTTCGCGGCGGCCCGGCGGTAAGGTTGACTGGGCAGGATATCAAGGGCGCAGCCCTTGGCTAGTTGGCCCATTTTCACAGCTTTCTCACGTCCCATAAGATCGCAGAGGCACAGCTCCAGCAACGTGCGATCCAAAGTCAGATGGAAGATCTGAGGCAGCGTATGCTTTTACAAGTGAAAACCGCATTGCTCGACTGTGCAGGCATCCCTCCAGCGCATCACCCGCGCGGAGCGGACCCTGGCGGCATCGCGAGACGAACTGGAATTGGCCGAGAAACGCTGCGCCGCTGGACTGGCCGTTATCGTTGAACCTCAGGACGCGCAGCGCAGTTATACGACGATGCGGCCCACGCGAATGCGCTTTATGGGTTTTCCATTGCCAGGGCCGCCGTCGACCAGGCCACTGCCCGCTCACTTGCAGGCTCGTAGAAGCCTGAGCTGGCATTTCTCATCCATATTTTCGCCAAACAGCGCCCAATGACGGTAGCATAGCGACGCTCGCGCTAGTTTTCTGGTCCCAAATCCCAATAGCGTCCGACGCTATATTGCCTGGTCGGTCGCCGCGAATAATGGCATATCTAAGCTATTGGGACTTCGCGCGCCGTGTCATGCAATTAATTATTGCGCCTACCAGTGCGTGGCGTCTTGCAGCTAACCGATATGACCGAGTATAAAGCCGACAATCAAACCGGCGAGGACGTAGGCGGTGAAAACGACGTAGGCGAAGTCGCGCTTCTTGAGAAACAGCAGTAGGCAGAACGTGACGCGCGCGAGCGGCACCAAAGTCAGTAGAAAGAGGCCGACCGTCAACATCGCATGCGGCGAGCCCGCGAGGAGGTTGGACCGGATGCTCGCGAGGCTCTCACGACCGATCAGATGGCCAAGTTGAACTTGCCGATAGCGGTCGACGAAATAGCGAGGAGCAATTGTCGCGGTTAGTATCAGGCCGGCGATCAGTACAGTCATTGCCACAATGACTATGCTGCGAAGCAGAATCGGCGTCCAAAGACGCAGGATGCGATCCTCCTCTGCGCCGGCCGAGTCTTGAGGGATTTTTGCCAACTCTGCCATTGTCAAATTCCGCTAAACGCGCGCCAGCCCATCTCGGCCGCGATCAGGAGCAGAATTGCCGCGAACGCTGTGCGCAAGTCCTGGACCCTGATCAGCGGAAGAACGCGGCTACCGGCGAGCGCCCCCACCGTCACGCCGAGCGCAACCGGTGCAGCAATCGTGGTTGATACGTCGCCGCGGGAGAGGAAGACCAGCGCACCCGCGCCCGCCGTGACGCCAATCATGAAGTTGCTGGTGGCGCTCGAAACTTTTAGCGGGATGTGCATCACTTGGTCCATTGCGATCACTTTGAGCGCGCCGGAACCGATCCCGAGCAGTCCCGACATCACTCCTGCAATTAGCATCAGCACCGCACCGTAGCGTAGATTGATTACCTCGTAATGCTGCAGGCGTCCCAATTCATCTGGTAACTCGCCCGCCAGGCGCAGCTTGCGCGCGAGCACTCCGCCCTTGGCCAGAAGCGTCTCGTCATGCTTCATCAACGAGAAGTAGGCGGACTGGAGCATCACTACTGCGAATAGCCCTTCGAGCACGTACGTGGGGACATGTCCTGCCAGATAAGCGCCCACGATCGCGCCGGTCACGGTCGCGCATTCAAGCACCATCGCGACCTTGAGATTGGTCCAGCCGTCACGAACGAAGGCGACGCTCGCGCCGGCGCTGGTTGCGACGACCGAGATCAGGCTCGCGCCGATCGCGATACGCATGGGCATCTTAGTTAACATGACAAGCGCTGGCACGATGAACACGCCTCCGCCAAGACCGGATATGGACCCGACGAAGCCGGCGCCGATCGCGAGGGATAGCAACCCAAACAGGATCTCAAACACTCTTCATGACCCGATCAGAAGGCTAAGCGCTGCAGCAACTCCCCTGGGGCAACCGCTTGGCCTCTTTTACCTTCACCGGCGCCGCAGCATCCGAGTCAAGCGAGGCAGGTTTGGGCCGGTCGAGCGTTGATCACTTTGGCCTCGGCAGTGCGGCCCATCGCCCATTCGACAGAGAGCGGCCACGCGGCGCAGGTTCTCGTTAGCATGTTCCATGGGGCATTAGAGCACGAGGTTGTCAGAAAAAAAACTCAAGTTGCGGGCGAGGAACAGATTATCGGCGCTCTCGCCAGCATCGTGGTGGCGATGTGGATTCCTGGCATAGCCGCGCTCGTCAGGATCGCTCCGATCTCCCTCGGCAACTGGAGCATAGTTGCCGCAGTTGCCATGGCAAAGTGTGATCTGGCGCGCGAGAGGCGAGTGACTCAATCTCCGATTCTTGCTTTGCCGTTATATCCTGCTAGCAGCACGTCTAACGTATTTGCATTCACTGGGGAGCCGGCTGGAGTGAGATTACTGCTGGAGCTCGCGCGGAGATTAGACCGGTGCTAGCGGGAATTGGAGGACTTGTTCTTCCATACAACTCTGGTGTCTTACGCGATTTTGCACCAGTATTTTTCACTGCTATTGGTTATATAGGAGCATGCACCTATTTATAGGGACTGGGCCGCGCATCGGTTCAAGCACTGCGATGGCATCTCCGAAGGTCAAGTCTTGCCGTTGAGACGAGGTGACGGTCATGAGGAATAGCGACGAACTGCGGTCGTTCGAGGTGGCGGAGCTGGCGGAGAAATTCCAGGCCCACGAACTGTCGCCAGTCGAGGTGACTGACGCTTACCTGGCGCGGATCGAACAGACAGAAGCGCGTCTGCATGCTTATATAACTGTTACTAGCGAGCTGGCACGAACCTCCGCTCGTCAGGCGGAAGCGGAGATTATGGCTGGCCGATGGCGCGGGCCGTTCCACGGCGTCCCGGTGGCTTTGAAGGACCTCTGCAACACCAAAGGTATCCTGACCACCAGTGCCTCCCGGGTGCTTGCCGATCACGTGCCCGATTACGATGCCACGATCTGGGACCGGCTCGCCGCTCAAGGTGCGGTACTGCTTGGCAAATTAAACATGCACGAGTTCGCCTGCGGCGGGACGGCAGCCACCGCCTGGGGCACCACTCTCAACCCCTACGATCCCGAGCGAATCCCTGGTGGGTCAAGTTCAGGTTCTGCCGCTGCGATTGTCGCCCGCAGCGCCGCCGCGACCATCGGCAGCGATACCGGCGGTTCGATTCGTATCCCGGCGGCGTTTTGTGGATGTGTCGGGCTCAAACAGACCTGGAGCCGTGTCAGCCGCTACGGAGTGCTGCCGCTGGCCGATTCGCTCGACCACGCCGGCCCGATTACGCGCAGCGTACGCGACGCCGCGCTGACGCTTCAAGTGATTGCGGGTTTCGATCCCAAGGATGCAACCAGCAGCCGCGAGCCCGTGCCGGATTACGCGCGAGGACTCACCGGCGACATCAAAGGAACTCGTATCGGTGTAATTCGCGAGCTGCGAGTCGGCGTTAGCGCTGAGGTGGGTGAAGGATTCGACGCTGCGACGAAACAGCTCGCGGCGCTAGGGGCAGAGATTGAGGAAGTTTCGATGCCTTCGATCGATGCGGTTCCGATGATGGTACTTCACATCATTTGGGGCGAGGCGCTCGAATACCACGAGCAATGGATTCGCGCGCGCGCCGATGAGTATGGCAGAGGCGTCAGGCGTATGCTGGAAATGGCCATGACGATGCCGGTCACCGCTTATATTCGCGCGCAACGTGGCCGCTCTGTGCTTTTGGGCGAGGCGATCGGCGCGCTGGAACGAGTTGACGTGCTCGCGTCGCCGGTTTGCGCAACACCGCCGGCGAAGTGTGCGCAAGCGCGCGGTTCAGGCTCGGCGGCTGGTCTGTTGGAAATGATTCGCCACGCGGCGCCATTCAATGCAACCGGCCAGCCGGCAATCGCGCTGCCGATCGGCATCACCGCTGACAAGGCGCCGCTGTCATTCCAGATAATCGGCCGGCCCTTTGATGAAATCGGAATACTGCGCGTCGCTGACGCTTATGAGCGCGCCCGCGGCCCCCTGCCAGTTCCGAATTTTTAGCAATCATCACCGGAATGCAGGCATGACCTGTTCGGCAAAATCGCGAAAGACTTCCCGTTGAGTGTCCGCCGGTGGCAGCAGAAGCACTTCGCGGATCCCCGCCTGCTCCATCGCGCGAATCTGCCCGATGATTTCATCACGCTCGCCAACAATGCAGGTCCCTCGGATTGTCTCTGGCGTCACGTACTTACGTTCGCCGGGCTGCAGGAAGGTGCCATGGCCTTCATGAATCTGGCGAAAGCGCGCATTTTCAGGCAATGAAAACCTCCCCACGCGCTTTAGGTAATCGTTCCACACATTGCGGAAAAACGGCGGGATAGCGTCGTCGCTTTGGCCGCGCGTCTTCCATGTTTCGTAGACAAAATGCAATGCGCTGGCGACCTGGGCGCCGGTCTCATTGACAACTCGTTCAGAGCGGAGTGTTTCGCCCGGCTTGAGCACGCATGCGGTGGTAAGCGCGGTAACATGAAAAGTGACGGGCAGGCTGCGGCCCGCTCCTGTCGCGCCCTCGCTAATAAGCTTCAGCCTGTGCGCCACGCGTGTATTGATTCCACCCGCCGTCACCCAGCCATCGGCAAATTCGCCCGCGAGTCTGCATACCCGCGGCCCATTCGCAGCAACGTAGATTGGAATGGGACGGTCCAGATTGATGAAATGCCGATCGCGATGAAGAAATTGGATTTCGCGGGTACAGCCACGATAGCTATATTCGACCGCCTTGCCCGCCAGCAGTTCGCGCACCACGCGCAGATACTCGCGAAATTCGCCGAGCGCCATCGGATTCTGTCCCATCACGCGCATCGCGGTATGGCCGGTGCCGATTCCCAAAAACGTGCGCCCCGGCGCTAGCTGATTGATGCTGGCGATAGCGTGTGCAGTTACTGGCGCGATACGGGTGCCCGCAATTGCGACGCCGGTGCCAAGTTTGATACGCCTGGTGTTCGCCGCGGCCAGCGCCAACACCGCGTAGCAATCCGACCAGATCATCTGCGAATCGGGCACCCAGCATCGATCATAGCCGAGTTCTTCGCCGTAACGCGCGAGATCCCATTTGTCGACGTGAGTGTCAAAGCCAATGCCGAATTCCATAGTCGCCTTGCCCTCTACCCTCTCTGTATGACAAGCATGGCTCGCCGCTCAACCGCTCCAGAGTAGCTGCCGTCGAACCAAACATCACTTTTTCCAGGCCAGAGCGAGGCGCTACTATCAAATTGAGTTTTGCGGCTGAAGCCTGCTCGGGCGCAACTTTGCGCCCAGTATTCGGAGAACGTTATGGGGCGAACGCACGCAGTGGTTATCGGGGGGAGCTTTTCCGGCTTGGCGGCGGGGCGTGTGCTGAGCGAATTCTTCGACCGCGTCTCCGTGCTTGATCGCGATAAGTTTCCAGAAGGTGTCGAGGATCGGGCCGGCGTACCACAAGCGCGGCATGTGCACGGTCTGTTGGTGCGGGGCTTAATCGAATACGAAAAGCTGTTCCCCGGTTTCGAACGGCTCGCGGTCGACAAAGGCGCGACGTTCCACGACCATACACTCGATTTCGTGGTGCTGCGGCCCCAGGGATGGCAGCCACGCTACCGCTCCGATCTGAAGTTCCTTAGCGCCAGCCGGGAACTTATCGAATCGTGCGTGCGCGAACTGTCCCGGCAAATTCCTAACGTCGAACTGCGCGAGCGTACCGCGGTCACCGGTCTGCGCGTGCACAGCAACGGCCCGCGATGCGTTGGAGTCTTAATTCCTTCAGGTGCGCGTGGCCATACCGAAACGATCGAGGCCGATCTGATAGTCGACGCGAGCGGTTCCGTTTCGCGAGCGCCAATATGGCTGGAGCAGGCCGGCATACCCCCACCGCGCGAGACCGTGGTGGATCCGTTGGCCGGCTACGCTTCACGTTGGTTCCAGGGACCGGCGAGATGGCCGGATGATTGGTGGTGGTGGGCGGGCGCTTATATCAGGCGGCGTCCCGACGATTTGGTCGAAGCCAACTTCCAACGCAAGGAGCATAATCGGTGGCATCTGACACTTTCCGGTTTCAACCGCGAATACCCGCCTACTCGCGAGCGCGATTTTATGGCTTCGCTCACGCGCCTGCGCTCACCTTTGATAGCCGAGATGGCACGTTTGATGGAGCCGATATCGCCGGTCTATGCAAATCGCGCGATTCGCAACCGGTGGCGTCACTACGAAGGCTGGAAGCAGCGATGCGCCGGCTTCATCGCGATAGGCGACGCATACGTCACCTACAACCCTGTCTATGCTCAAGGGATGACCGCGGCGGTACTTTCCGCACAGATGCTGCGCTCGTGTCTCAATCGCTACGACCCCTCAGACCCGGGGTTTCCGCGCGTATCACCTGGCGGAGGCCTCAATTCAGCACGACCCGTGGATGCTGTCAGCGGGCGTCGATCTGCGGTTTCCATTTACCAAGGGCGAAAAGCCATTAGCCGTAAGACTGTTTAACTTGTACCTCGACGGTATTGGCCTGGCCGCGCGCGAAGACCCTTCAGTTAGGCGAAAGCTGGTCGAAGTGGCGCAATTGATCCGGCCGCTATCGGACTTCTTTCAAGCAGGCATGGCCGCACGCATCGGTGTGGCAGCGCTCAACGCTGGACTTCGTCAATTTAATGCCATGCTCCGCGGACAAGGAGTGGTTCCAGTTCCCCCGATGCCGCCGGCTGTGCCGCAGACCAGTGCTCGTCCCAATGCCGCGGCCGCTTGACGCTCTTATATATGGGCCAACTCCGCAGCGATGCGAGACTGTCGATTTTCTCGCCGGCCGGTCTTAAATGACCGAAAAAAGATCGGAATTCTTCACGCGCGCCAGCATGACAAACTAGAGAACGCGTGCCTTTTCCTGTCATTCCTGCGCGTGGCAGCCCCGCGAGGGATCCCGATGTTTCTCTCGCAGCCCTATGAAAATCGACAATCTCGCGATGCGCCGCAGTTATACGGGTGGCTGGAGCTTGTGGCCGGTCCCCTCTATCCGTGCACGAACGATTCGAAGCGTGTCGAGATTGTAGGGCAGGCCGCAATGGGTTGAATCGACCTCAAACGCCTTCACGTTCGGACCGTCCTCGATACAGCTAGCCCAATCGACCACGCCGTCGCTTTTCGAGTATATCAGCGTTTCCGGAATGTGCGGTGCCTCGGCGGTATGCACGCCGCAGATCGTTGCCAGTTCACCATCACAACCATGCCCGGTCTCCCGGATATGCCGTGTCAGCAGAGCCAGCATCTTCACGTACGGATTAGAGTGTATGTGAGGGTCCTTTATAGGTGACCCCAGCAGGATCACCTGCTCTATGCATTGCGGCAACCGCCGCCCTAGTTCTCGGGCGTAAATTCCGCCAAGGCTGTGGCCGATCACAACCAACTTCTCCCCCGCCCGGGTACAGCGCTCAATTACGAGATTCGTCAAACGATCAATAACGCGCCGCGGGCAGTCAGTATTGGCCAAAATACCGGAAAAAAATACCTGGTGGCCGCGCGAGCGTAGCCAATTCGCAAATGGATACAGGGTCGCATCACCCGCCAGAAAACCAGGGATCAGTAAGATTGATCGGCTTTTGGCTGCCCGGCCGCCTAACCGCCAGGTCCATGCGTGACCGGCAAATTTTGCAAATTCTCCAACTGCCCGAAACTCCTGCAGCAGGTTGATGAAACTCAGGTCCGTCGCTTCAGGCTCGCGCATCCATAGCCTCCAATCCCCGGGAAAAAGGCTTAGTTCACAGCTAGATAACCCCATTTTAGCGCAGCCGCAAGACTTCCGCAGCGAATCGTGCTGGATTCGTGCCTTGTCCACTGTTGAACTATGTGGCCAAGACTATCGTAGCTCTGCGCTGTAGAGGTAACAAGAGAATTAGCCTGAAGCTCTTAGCTGAAGGTCGCGTACTTGTGAGCGTAATGGCTCAGGGAGAGGAATTTCCTGAGCGTCGGTCCAAGTTCGTTCCAAGCGGTAGAATTCACGCGTCGGCGCGAAAAATATATGGACCACGAGATCGTCGTAGTCCAGCACGACCCAATGGGCGCGATGCAGACCTTCGATCGAGATCGGGTGAGCGGCTTCGCGGTCCATCCGTTCTTCGATGCCGCGTGCGATGGCCTGCACTTGGACATCAGAGCGACCGGTAGCGATAATAAAGTAGTCTGCGATGGAACTTAAATGCTCCACTTCGAGCACGGTTAGGTCATAGGCCTTTTTTTCGAGTGCTGCCTCTACAGCAGCAAGCACCTTTTGGAGTGAATCCACGAGTCGGCGTTACCTGCTGCGCAATCTGCTGGGATACCGCTGAAAATGGTAAAACCCGCGACGTCGCAATTTATTGACCACCCGGCGGCTGATGGGCAAAAAAATTAGTAGCGAACATGCCGTTCGATATAATCAGCAACATCACTTGGCACGAGATAGCGAATCGATTCACCCGCAGCGACCTTGCGCCGAATTACAGTGGCCGAGATAGGGAAAAATGTCGTACCAACGAATTTGAGGGTATGACCGCTGGAATGCACGTAAAAATTATCCTGTGCATCATAACCAAAGCGGTCCAATTTCTCAATCGGAACCTCGGCGCTCTGCTGCCTTTCGCCCAAACGCCTGTGAACGATAATATTGCACAGTCCTGCTAGTTCATCCGCTTCTTTCCACGTGTCAAGTTCTACGAATTGGTCACCTCCCATAATCAGATACAATTCCGGCTGCGCCCGCATTGTCGCTCGGAAGTAGCGGACCGTATCGATTGTAAACGAGCTGCCGCCGCGGCGTACCTCGACGTCCGACACCATGAAATAGCGGTTGCCTTTCGTTGCCAGCCGCACCATCTGCAAACGATGCTCGGCGGGCGCCAGACCAATAGGCGGTTTATGGGGTGGCGAGGCGGCTGGAACAAAATAGATTAGATCCAGACCCATCGCCTCGCGGTCCTCCTCTGCGGCTCGTAGGTGCCCCAGGTGGATCGGATTGAAACTGCCCCCGAATAAGGCTATTCGCATCGTGCTTGCCCGGCCGTACAAGAAAAGGACGGAGCTCAGATTTGGATTCCGATCTCAATCACACTGTCAGCTAACATTATCTACTCAGATCGGAGGCAAGTAAGCCCTTGCCCGGAATGTAATTTATCTCCAGCCGGACACCGTCCGGATCTTCGAACAAGGTCGAATAGTAGCCGGGTGCCCAGTCCCCTCCTTCCGGAGGACGCAGGATTGTTGCGCCAAGTTCCTTAGCCAATCGCCAAACTGCATCGACATCATCGCGCGAGCGCGCACGAAAGCATAGGTGATGAAGGCCCGGCCGTGTTTGGTCGCAATGTTCCTGGCGATACTGTTGGGCCGCGCGAGAGATGCCGAAACCGGTGCGTCCGCCGATGCAATAGAAATAGTCGTCCCTGTCGTGAACGATTCTACCGAGCCCGATATACGGGAGCAGGCGCCGATAAAACGCCACGCACTCGTCGAACCGGCTCACAGTTACGATAATATGTGCGATTCCATTAATCTCCATGCTTCCGCCTCCTACGGCATTTTCACCCCAGCGCGCGATTAGCGGAAGAGAAGGTCAAGCCGTATTACATGGGAAGTCGACGCTGGCGCGAGCCGCCAAAGGGTGAGAAGCTGGAAATCCATGCCAGATGCGTTCGCAGAGCCGAGCACGCCAGGGAGCGTTGCGAGCAAACGAGACTGCCCGATCGTCGCACAGCGCCGTTTGGAGGTGCGTCACTAGGAAGGACTCTGCGCCGTGCGCATTTTACACTAGGCGGAGCGCAGCGAAGCCGAGCACGCTAGCGGAGCGAAGCGCAACGAGCAAACGAGTCCACGAGTGGCGTTGCATCAAGAAGGAGTCGGCACCGTGCGCATTTTACACTAGGCGGAGCGCAGCGAAGCCGAGCACGCCAGGCGTAACGAAGTGGCGCCGAGCTAACGAGTCTGCGAGGTGCGTACAGGAACGAGTCTGCGCCGTGCGCATTTTACACTAGGCGGAGCGCAGCGAAGCCGAGCAAAGGAGTCTGCGCCGTGCGCATTTTAAAATGAACCGTGAACGCATCATTGTTGTTTTCTTTTTCGCCTTCCTGGCTCTGATTACCTTCGAATTATACGTACTTCTCGCGCCATTTCTGACCCCGATCGCCTGGGCGATCCTGCTGGCCTTTCTGGTCCATCCAGTCTTAACGACGCTGAATGGCATGATCAGAAATCGTACGGTTTGCGCGATCATTCTTACGGTTGTGATCGCGCTTGGCGTGATCTTGCCGGCCATATGGCTATCAGCGCGGCTCTTGCACGAGGTACAGACTCTCTATGCCGAGATTTCGACGGTAGGCCCCAACAGCGGGTTTCACGGAGCGAGCGACTGGGTTCGACGCACGCATCTCGGCTCACGCGGCGCCCAACTGCTGGAGCATCACGGCATCCGGCTTGAGGACGAAATGCGGACGGTAGCGCTTCGCGCCGCCAAGGCGACCAGCGATTATGTCGTGGTCCACGGCGGCACGGTAGCCAGTAATATCGCCAGTTTCCTCTTTCACTTCGCGATCTCACTGCTCACCTTGTTTTACCTCCTGCGCGACGGCGAAACCTATTATGAGAGCTTGCGGGAATTGACCCCGCTACATGAAGAAGACAAGGCAGCGATTTTCGAGACGCTGCGGCTCACCTTGTCATCGGTAATGCGCGGACTGATGCTGACTGCGCTGCTCGAGGGAATTGCACTGGGGGTTGCTTATCTGATTCTCGGAGTGCCGTACTGGGCGCTGCTTGCGTTAGCAACTGCCGCAGCAGGACTGTTGCCGATGGGTGGCACCGCACTCATCTGGATACCGGTAAGCATATACCTGGCAGTCGAAAGCGGATGGGGCAGTGCGCTGGCGATAGCCGCGTGGGCCACCGTAACGCTCATAATCATAGACAATTTCGTCAAGCCAATCGCAATGCGCCATGGTACGAGCTTGCCGACGTTGGCGCTGTTCTTCGGACTGGCAGGCGGAATCGAAGCATACGGCCCGATCGGCATTTTTGCCGGCCCGGCGGTGGTCGCGGTGTTCGCCGCGCTCCTGCGAGTTTATCGCCGAACGTATGTCAGTGAACCGGGATTGACTAAGGCCGCGGCGCAACTTGATGCGCACAACCGGCGCCGCCGCTTCAAGCGAGGACAACGATGAAATACCCAAGCGAGACGGCTGGGCACGCGGACGGGGTCTCGGAATCGGGCGCGCGATCTTGGTGCAGAACGTGGTGGAACGCGTCGCGTCCGCTTTCTATTTTGGCAGTGACCTGATAAATGCCAACAGGTCTCGCACTTGCTCCGTATTTAGTTTGTCACCAAAAGCGGGCATGATGCGTGACTTGCCGTTGGCTTTGCCGCCCTTGGTAATCATCGTAACAATGAAGCTGTCGGTCAGCCCTTGATTGCTCTCCCTATCGGTCCAGTCGTCGGGCGATACTGCTGACTGAAGCTTCACCAAATCAGGTCCATCGCCCTTGCCTCCCCGCCCGTGACATCTGGCGCAATTCGTGGTGAAAATCCTGGCGCCGCGGTCGACATTGTCCTCGGCAGCAACCGCGCTGATTGACGCTGCCAGGGCGATCAGCAACGCGACCCAAAAAACTTTTTGCTGCAAATGAGAAAATCGAACCATTCACCGGCTGGGCAGCGCGACTGAGCCATGAGCCATTCAGAAGAACGAATAGATATGCGCGGCGAGGTCAATCGACCACGCCGCGCAGATTCAAAAGTTGTTTCGCGGTTCGCTGAAGCTACTGAACTTGGATTGACTTAACGTAACCGACTAATCCGTTTATCTTTGCGTTCACCTGCGCCTGAGTAAGGCCAACGCTGCCAAGGGTCTGGCCGGCGCCGGTGGAGGCGGTGCGCATTCGGAAGGCGTCACCCCAGATTGGCATTGCGCGGCTGCCGTGCGCCGCGGAGGTCTTGGTTCCGTCGATAAAATCGCGAACCTGCTTTTCGGGGAAGACCCCGCCGTTGTTCTTTGACAGCAAGGTTAGATTGGCCGGCTTCTTCTTCAACGCCTGAGCGACCGGACCGTCGCCTGTACCGTCCATCCCGTGGCATTGGGCGCAGTACCGCCGAAAGTCCAGTTTCGGGGTCGTTACGATGCCGCTCGGCCCCATCTCGACCTGCGCGTATGCTTTTCCCCCAGCGAACCCAACGAGCGCTCCGCCCAGCACCAAAACGGACGCCAGATTCCAGAAACCACGATGTGTAAGCGCCATTTTACCTCCCCGTCGTGAGATTCTGAGCGGCAACCCTTAACACTTCTTAATCGTGGCGTCAATCTTCCATTCAAGATGATGCAGAGACAGCGAACTTTCGCCAACCCGCCGTCGCCGCTGCACTGTCTGCGACCGCGGCCGTGCGTCGAAGTCTCATTGCGGGCGGCTGGTTGGATGTGGCGGCGCATCGTCGCAACCCGTTAAAGTATGGAAGAAGTGAAACAGGATAAGGAGAAAATCGCACTTTCTATCGTTGGCCAGCTTCGCACTGCCGGTTTTGCGGCTTATCTGGCCGGTGGATGCGTTCGTGACCGGATTTTGGGATTGCAGGCCAAAGATTACGATATAGCCACCGACGCACGTCCCGAAAGCGTTGCACGCCTGTTCCATAACACGATCTCAATCGGCGCCAAGTTCGGCGTAATGCTGGTGGTGCTGGAGGGGGAGCAATTCGAAGTCGCCACATTTCGAGCAGAAGCGGGTTATGCAGATGGCAGGCGTCCGTCCGCGGTTCGTTTCGGCACTCTCGAAGAAGACGTGAAGCGGCGTGATTTCACGATAGGCGGGATGTATCTGGATCCGGCCACCGGACAGATTATCGATCTCGTGGGCGGAATGCGCGACCTGCGCGCGGGCGTGATTCGCGCGATCGGCGACGCCGAACTGCGCTTCGCCGAAGACCATCTACGAATGCTGCGTGCTCTCCGCTTCGCTGCCCGCCTGAACTTTACTATCCATCCTGCGACCTGGTCCGGAATTCAGCGCAGCGCCTCGAAAATCGGCCAGATCGCGGCGGAGCGAGTCGGCGAAGAAGTCACGATGATCATGACTCAAGGGGGCGCCGCGCGGGGATTGGATCTGCTAGTCGATAGTGGCCTCGCAGCTGTCATAATCCCCGAGCTGCTGGCTCTGCGCGGATGTCCGCAGCCGGCTAATTTTCACCCGGAGGGGGACGTATATCGCCATACGCGCCTGATGCTTTCGATGTTGCCGCGCGGATGTGCCGAGACACTGGCCTTCGGCGCGCTGTTTCACGATATCGCCAAACCGCAAACACTGGTAATCGAAGCCGACGGTAAAATGACATATTATGGCCATACCGATCTCGGCGGCCGTGTCGCGACTTATATCCTTCAGCGGCTGCGACGTCCGCGCACGGTGCAGCTCCGCGTTGCCTATCTCGTGCATAATCACCTCAGGATGATGATGGCGCCGCGCATGCGGCGGGCGACGCTCAAACGCATGTTGGCGGAGGAGGGGTTTGAAGAGCTACTCGATTTGTCACTCCTGGACACGCTCGCGTCAGGCTCAGCGCTGGGCTTCTACCATTTCTGCCGCCGTGCGATGGCCACAATGAGTGCGGCGGAAATTCGTCCGCCGCGATTGATTACCGGTGATGATCTGATCGCAATCGGGTTCCCGGCGGGTCCGGGCTTCAAACATATCCTGCATGAAGTGGAGGACCACCATCTCGACGGCACCTTGAAAACTCGAGACGAAGCGCTGCAGTACGTACTTGAGCACTTTCGCCCGGCCGAGCTCAGTGGGCTGAAGCCCTGAGCAATGCCCTAAGCGTCGATACATGCCGGAGCGGTGACACAGTGCTCGCTGCCAACGCCATCACCAAACGCTTCGGGCGAACACTGGCCCTTGACCGTGTTGATTTTGGTGCACGGGAGGGCGAAATCCACGCCCTGGTGGGCGAAAATGGCGCCGGCAAGAGTACCCTCATCAACATCTTTGCCGGCCGCCTGCGCCCCGATTATGGACGCGTGACGCTTAATGGGGCTGTACTAGGCGCAGGCTCGGCCGCGGCTGCTCTGGCCCACGGAATTGCGGCCGTCTACCAATCGCCGATGCTCTTCGAGCGGATGGGGTGGGAGGAGAACCTGGCGCTCGGCGGCTTTAGTCCGCAGCACTTCAATATCGACGCGGTCTCAGCGGACGCGGTAGTGCTGGCGGGCGAATTAGGGTTCACGCTGCCGCCGCCTGGCGCAGTCGTCGAGCGCCGGTCGGTCGCCGAGCGCGTCAGGCTGGAAATCCTGCGCGCGCTCAGCTTTCGGCCGCGCGCGCTAATTCTCGACGAGCCGACCAGCATACTCTCACCGGCCGAACTCGAACCCTTTCTCCAGTTACTCCGCCGATTACGCAGCCAGGGGCGAATCATCATCCTGGTGACTCACAAGCTCGCCGAAGCACTGGCGGTTGCGGATCGAATAACCGTGCTACGTCGCGGACGCGTTGCTGCTGAGAGGGACGCGGCTCTCACCAGTGAGGCTGAACTCGCCCAACTCATGATGGGGGACTCCGTGCCGCGTTCTCCAACGATTTCCTGCCTAAACCCCGGTGCACCCGTGGTTCAACTGCATCGGGTCACGCTAAAGTCGAGAGACCGGCTGACACTGGATGAAATCTCGCTCACGCTCAGAGCAGGCTCTATCGTCGGAGTCGCGGGAGTCGACGGCAACGGGCAGGATGAATTGGTCGAAGTGATGGCAGGCGTACGAACGCCCACCTCGGGTTCCGTGCGGCTGTCAAATCTCGACCGTGATGCGGGTGATGTGCTGGCGGTCATCCCGCAAAATCGTGATGTTCATGGTCTGATTCTGGACCTCCCGTTATGGGAGAATTTGCTGCTCTCGCGTAACCTGCGCAGACAAGTGTGCGTGCGGTACGGATGGATTAGGCACTCTCGCGCCGCTCAGCTTTGCCAGGAGCTAATCCAACGTTTCAGCGTTCGCGGAAGGGGGCCCCACGCTCTAGCGGGCTCGCTTTCGGGCGGTAACCGGCAGCGCTTCGTGGTCGCGCGAGCACTTGCAGCCGCCCCCTCGGCGATTGTCGCTCATGATATTTGCCGTGGTCTCGATTTGAATGCAGCCGCGGAGCTTCGAGGCAGATTGCGCGATTTCGCCGCGCGGGGAGGCGCCGTGCTTTTAATTTCGAGCGATCTGGAAGAACTCCTCACGCTATGCCACAGGCTATACGTGATCAACCGCGGCCGTTTGAGGGAAGTCCAAGCCGGCCGGCATGATTTGGTCGAAATTGGTTTGTTGATGTCGGGCGCCTTGCGATGAAACTGGCGGCGCTCGCCAGGCCATTCGTGGCGCTCGCAGTTGCGGCCGCCTTAATCTCGGTCATCCTGCTGACGCTGGGGGCCTCGCCCATCAGCGTGTTCAAGGCGCTGTATGACGGGGCGTTCGGCAACTGGGTGGTGTTCACCGATACCCTGACCAAATCAATTCCGCTGCTCTTTTGCGGGCTCGCGATATCGGTTGCGTTCGAGGGTGCACTCTGGAACATCGGTGCAAATGGCCAATTGCTCGCAGGGGCCATGAGCGCAGGCGCGCTCGGACCGCGGCTGCGCGGCTGGCCACACGCGTTTGCAACTGCGGCATTGCTGATAGCAGGGGCGAGCGGCGGTGCATTATGGGGTGGAATCGCCGGATGGCTGCGCGCGCGCCGCGACGTCAACGAAGTCATCTCCACGATCATGTTAAATTTTGTCGCTGCGCAAATTCTGAGTTGGCTGGTCCACGGGCCGCTGATTGAGGCATCGCGTGCGTACCCGATGAGCGCACCAATCGCGCCGGTAGCGGAGTTGCGGTTCTATTATCCGCCAAGCCGTCTTAACCTCGGGATGCTGTTGGCAGTCGCGCTTGCATTTGCCTGCCATGCATTCTTGTACCACACCGAAAAGGGGTTCGAACTGCGCGCAATGGGGCGTAATCGGCACGCTGCCGCCTTTTTCGGCATCGACACGGGCTGGCTGACTGTATGGGTAATGGCGCTGAGCGGTGGACTTGCCGGACTCGGCGGCGCCACCCACCTGGCCGCGATTACTCATCGCCTGTACGAGACACTCTCGCCGGGATGGGGCTATGAGGCAATCGCGGTTGCGTTGATAGCGCGTCTGAACCCGCTGGCGATCGTGCCCTCGTCAATTCTGTTCGGCGCTCTCGATAACGGTGCGCAGGCAATGCAGCGTACGCAGGGCATTTCACCAGTATTGGTGCAAGTCATCCAGGGGTTGGTGATCATGATCCTGCTCGCCTTCGACACCACCGCCTGGATCGCCTTCCGCAACGCACTGTGGACGTCGCCGCCAACGGGCGAGCAAAATCAACCCGCCGTTTCGGCACTATCCGAAGGCAAAAGCTCGGCCTCGTTTACTCATCAGACCTAACTTGATGTCGCGGTGCACAAAGGCGCTACTCGGCCCGGGACGAAAGAGAGTTCATTGCTTCAAGCCCAAATCGCCCGATATGTCGAAATGGATCTTGCGCACCTTGAAGCGCCATTCCCCTGCTTCCTTGACCAGCAGATCTTCATAGCGGCCCGCCAGTGACGCCATGATGCCGGCGGACGACTCGCGCAGTACTACGATGTAACTATCCGCGCGCGCTTCGCGTCCGCCCACGCGGATCACGTGATTGAGCGTGCAATGTTTCCGTGCCGGACCTTCGCCAGGACGGGGGACCTGCGCATTGATGAACTCATAAATCGCGCGGCGGCCCTGGAGCTTGCCAAACGGTCCGGCTTCAAAGATGGCATCTTCGGTGAAGAGGCCAGCGAATTTGTCAAACTCACCATTATCAACATGGAAGCAATAAGCTGACATCAGGTCGCGTATCGCCTCCTTTTCTTCCAGTTCAGATGCCATGGGTTGCATCCTCCTTGATTTTTTTATCGTGGACCCGACAGCCGCAGCTTGCCTTTCCGCTACGATGCCGACCATCCGCTGTCTACCGGGAAAATAGCACCGGTTATGATCCGGGCCTCGTCTGAGGCAAGAAACATGGCCATGTGAGCGATATCCTCGGGTTCGCCCATACCGAGCATATGATGCTCATTCATTGTTGCGATCCGGGGATCGTCCGCGATGAATTTCTTGACGCGTTCGGTCAGGATCGCACCGGGAGCGATCGCGTTAACGCGAATTCTGTCTTTGGCATAATTGACGGCCATCGAACGCGTCATCGCGAGCACTCCACCCTTCGCCGCGGTATAGGCGTCCCGGCCTCTGATACCCGCAAGTGCGACGTATGAGGTGGTGTTGATGACGGCACCGCCGCCGGCCTTGATCATTTCCGGAATCGCGTATTTGCAACACAGAAACGTCCCGTACAGGTCGACCCGAATGACGCGCCAGAACTCGTCGACCGAGACCTTGGTAACCGGGCCATCTTCGGCGGTCGAGCCGCCCGCATCGTTGTAGAGCACGTTAAGTTTGCCGTAGGTCGCGATGGTTGACGCAATCGCGCGTTCGACGCTCGCCGGATCAGTCACATCGGTATGAATATAGTTGGCGTCGCCACCCATATCGCGGACACGGACCACCGTGCCTTCACCGCCTTCGCGCGAGATGTCGGCGACAATTACCTTGGCGCCTTCACGCGCAAACAGAATCGCGCCGGCGCGGCCGATTCCCGAGCCGCTGCCGGTGATAAACGCCACTTTGCCGTCGAGCCTGCCCATCACCGATACTCCAGCCGGCGTCTGCCGGTCATCCTTTTATCGGCGTCTGCCGATCGTGTTTTATCGGCATCGCTTATAACAAGTTCTAAACGCTCGTCACAAACGTCAGCACCCCCTCCCTCGTCCTCCCCCGTGTTAAAAAACGGGGGTGGGAAATCGAGGTATTGGTCTAATTCGGACGGACCCACTACCCGGCTGCCGTTACACAGAGTAGAACCCGCGACTGAATCGTGTATGAAGGTAGGTTCCTCTGATACGCGTGGCTGCCCTTTAGCGGTATAACGCCGCGCAATCTGCAGAGGTCGAGGTATCTATGTTGCGTAAAATCCGCGTCGAGAATTTCATGTCGCTCCCGCGACGTGTCGGTGGAACTTGATCCACTGACCGTCTTTTGGGGCAGGAACGGATCCGGCAAGTCGGCGATCTTTAAAGCCTTGGTAACGCTGACAAGGATGAACTCCGATCGCCCCGCACCCGTGCGGCTAACAAGGACTTTAATCTAGAGGCCGGCGTAACGCTCGACGACCTCGTCTGGCGAGGTGATAGCGGGAAGCCTATTCGATTCGAAGTCTGGTTCGACAACGACCCGCTCGATGGTGAGCCCGGGTATTCGCTTGAGCTAGCAAAAGGAAGAGCGGGGTGGAGTGTTACCTACGAGCGCATACAGCTCGGAGGGGAAGGAAATCCGGGTAGACGAGGGTCACCCTTTCTCGCACCCGACTGAGCGCGTAGGGACCCAGCCGGTCGAAGTTCCGATGCGCGGTACCTTACGCTCGATGGTAAATAGGTTCGTTCGTGACGAGCAAGCCTTGAGCGTGATCGAGCCCATTTTGGAAAACTCGAAGCGGCTTGGAGAAGCCTGGCGATATCGGCCCAGCGCGTATGACATTGCCGCATTCACCGCAGGGCGAGAACACGGCGACCCGTACGTGCTGCCGAACGGGAGGGGGCTCGCGCTCGTCCTCCCGGATCTGCAAGGCCGGCAACGCGGTGTATTTGAAAAAGTTGAGCGGCAAGTCTGCGACATGTTCAAGCACATCCGGAATATTGGATTCGATCCGGGTCCTGAGGGTGTCCGGCTCAGCTTCATGACTACGCGAAGCAACAAGCTGGTCGCGGCGCCGCAAGAGTCGGATGGCGTTCTGCTCGCAACGTTCCTATCGTGGCGTCTCTATTCTGCCGAGCCACCCATCACTATTTGCTTGGAAGAGCCTGAGAATGGCTTCTATCCGGAGCTGCTAGACGAGCGCTTCAAGCTTTTGCGGTTATTCGCGCCCGAGCCGGAGAGCGGCTCTCCGGCTCGGGCGCAGATCTTGGTCTCGACGCATTCGCTGGAGTTCCTCGGCGTTCTAAGGCAGCACCACTCGGACTTCGCCATCGTGCGCACCGTTGATTACCTTAACGATCAGAAGGGAACTTGCGTAGAGAGCCTGAAGGGCTACAAGCAGGCTGCACACTTAATTGAGCATGTCCGTGAAGGGGATTCAGTACTTCCAAGCACGTGGCAGAAGTGGTAATCCGATTGGAAAATAAAGAGGCCGCCCGAAAGCGGCCGTCTAAAAAGATCGGGAGATAGAATCTCCTGGCCCTCAATATGCGACATAATGTCGCATCTGTCAAGGGGCTAGACAAATGGTGCTATGGGACGTGGGGGTTATTGGGCCACTTTGACTAAAGGCCGAGAATATTTAGGAAAAAGCGACCGGGCCCGTTGACAAATATTCGATCCGGTTCTATCGGAGAGTCTCTAATTCTCGGCGTCACCTATTTTCGCATGGGCCCGCACTCGGGCCATTCGAGATCCGATAAATAGCGCTACGTTCAGACTGACACACTAACGAAGTCGCGGGAATCCTTGACATTACGAACCCGCCATCGCTAGTGCTTGCTGATAACGAGGCCGCAGGCAAGACACGCCGGCCGGAGGGTTTCTATGTCGGGCAATCATCATGACCCCGCGCAAATTCATGCGCGGCTGAGCCATCCCGTGATCGACTCCGACGGTCATTGGGTCGAGTATTTTCCGCTGATGCTCGATTACGTCCGCAACGTAGCCGGCAATAAAGCAGCCGAAGGGATGAAATCCGGGGACGAAATCGTCGGCCGGATTCTAACAATGTCGCTGGAACAGCGGCGCAATGAGCGTCGTGCACAACAATCATGGTGGCCGTTTCCGACTAAGAATACGCGCGATCGGGCGACCGCTATGATTCCGAAATTGCTCTATCAGCGGATGGGGGAACTGGGGCTCGATTTCTCCGTACTTTACCCAACTCAGGGTCTCGGTATCTATGCCATCCGCAACGACGAGATGCGTCAGGCAACCTGCCACGCATTCAATATGTATATCGCCGACTCGTTCCGTGATTTCGCCGATCGTCTGACGCCCGCGGCGGCGATTCCGATGAATACACCCGCCGAAGCAATCGCCGAGTTGGAGCACGTTAAACAACTCGGCCTCAAGGCGATTGTAATGGGCAGCTTGATCCGGCGGCCAATTCCAGCCTATGCCGGCAACGGTGGACATCGAACCGCGGCCTGGTATGACGTGCTGGGGCTCGACAGCGAGTGCAATTATGACCCGGTCTGGCAGAAGTGCGTTGAGCTGGGCTTCGCGCCAACCTTCCATAGTGCCGGACGAGGACTCGGGCTGCGAATGTCGCCGTCGAATTTCACTTACAATCACATTGGCCACTTCGCCAGTGCGGGCGAAGCGGTCTGCAAGGCTTTGTTTATGGGTGGCGTCACGCGGCGGTTCCCGACTTTGAAGTTCGGCTTTCTCGAGGGAGGCGTAGGATGGGCGTGCCAGCTTTATGCTGACCTTATCGGCCATTGGAAAAAACGAAATTACGAAGCGCTGGCGGACGTGAACCCGGCCAATCTCGATCGCCAACTACTCGGCCAGCTCTTCGAGAAGTATGCCGGCCGCGAGGCGGCTGACACGCTCAAGGAATGGAAATCAGTCTCCGAGGGCGAAGACTCAGCGGCGCTCTGGGCTGCGCGCGGCCGTGACGTCATTGATGATTACGCGGCCTGTGGTATCGAGCAGCCCGAGGATTTCCGTGAACTCTTTGCCCGTAATTTCTATTTCGGCTGCGAGGCTGACGACCCGATTAACGCCTGGGGATTCAACACGCGCGTGAACCCTTACGGCGCGCGCATCAAGCCGCTGTTCGGTTCGGACATCGGCCATTTCGACGTGCCGGATATGCGCGAGGTGCTGGTCGAGGCGCATGAGCTGGTCGACGACGGCATCATCACGGCAGACGACTTCCGCGACTTCGTCTTTACCTATCCAGTTGAGTTCTGGACCGGCGTCAATCCCGATTTCTTCAAGGGTACCGCCGTCGAAAGTCATGCTACTGCGTGGCTCAAGACCGGAGCGCGGGAAGAGCAGCCAGAAGCGCGGGATTAAGACACTACCAGTTCGCGCGCTTGAGAGAGTGACACAAGACAGCCTGGTAGGACGCGGCTCTCGAGCCGGCCTGTTTCTGCAACTTCAATTGCCTCAGAGGGCGAAGGAGGTCCTCGATGCGAGCAGTCTCACATGTAGCAATCGGCGTGAGTAATATGGATCGCGCGCTCCACTTCTATCGCGATTTGCTCGGGCTGCGCGTGACGCTGGATACCATGGAGCGTATCGGCGGAATGGGAACACTATTCGCCAATCCGCAAAAAGGACAACGGCGCGCAGTCTACATGCGGTTTGAGGATGGGCCGCACGCGAGCTTTATCGTGTTGTCGCAGAATCCCGGCGAGCCCAGCGGCCATCCGCTCAAAATCGACCAGGTCGGTTTACATCATTTCTCGTTCTGGGTCGATGACCTGCACGAACGGGTCGAAAAACTCAAGGCCGCTGGTGTCAAGATTCTATTGCCACCAACGGAATCCGATACCGCCGCCTACGGTGAAGCGGCAGGCGGCAAGGTACTGACGACGCTTTTTGAAGACCCCGACGGCACGATCGTCCAATTCGATCAGCGGCTGTCCTGACGTGGCTTACTAACTGGGGAGCAATCCAATGAACGGCATTTCGCACGTGGCAATCGGCGTCCGTGACATGGAGCGTTCGCTCAAATTTTACCGTGACTTGCTGGGACTCGAGGTCAGATACGACCAGATGCAACCGATTGGTGGAATGGCGAGCCTCTATGCGAACCCACAAAAGGGCCAGCGTCGAGCAGCTCACCTCCATTACGGCAAAGGCGAAAGCAAGGGCTTCCTGGTGCTGACCGAGATGCCAGGTGGCACGCCCGGCGAAGCGATCAAGCTCGACGAAGTCGGAGTTTCTCACTTTTCATGGTGGGTCGATGATATTCGCGCCATTTATGAAAAGCTCAAAGCCGCGGGTATCAAGATTCTGGTGCCGCCATATGAAACCGATGCAGGCGGATATGGCGAGAACCCCGGGCGGAAATATCTGACCTGTCTGTTCGAGGACCCCGACGGAATCATGGTGCAACTCGACCAGCGCGTCGGCTAAATAGAACTGGCCAGCTCTCACGTTTCGGCCAGCGGGCTGCGGGCATAACGAGCGGTGAACGAGCCGTGCGCCATGTCTGAGACTTTCATGTGCAAAGTTGGGCGCCGCTGAGGCGCAGGACCGGCGCGACATCGGAGCAGCGGCGCATCACAGGTCGGTGAAAAGAATGTTGAGCCATTGCCGGGTACTCGATCTCACCACTGAGCGCGGTCTGCTATGCGGGCAAGTGCTCGGCGACCTCGGCGCCGACGTAATCAAGATCGAGCCGGTGGGCGGCTCGCCGGTGCGACGGCTTCCGCCATTTTTTCAAGACCAGCCGGGCCTTGAGCGTTCGGTTTATTGGTGGGCCTACAATCGCAATAAACGCGGCGTCACGCTCGACCTTGAACGGGAGGAAGGCCGCAACATATTTCGCGAGCTAGCCCGCAAGGCGGATTTCGTCATCGAGTCTGACAACCCAGGCTATTGGGGCCATCGCGGCCTTGGTTATAAGGAATTGAGTGCCCTCAATCCGGGATTGGTCGTGGTTTCGATAACCCCATTTGGTCAAGACGGCCCCAAGGCGAGCTATGCCGACAGCGACCTCATCGTCATGGCCGCTGGGGGTGTGCTCATATTGTATGGCGACGAAGATCGGCCACCGATTAGAATGAGTGTGCCGCAAGCATATCTGCACGCCAGCGTCGACGCGGCCGCGGCCGCACTCATTGCTTATTACGAGCGGCTCGATTCGGGAATTGGGCAACACGTTGATGTAGCGGCGCAGGAAAGTGTCGGGCTCGCGAATCAATCTAACGCATTGACGATACCGATTCGCGGCGAGGAAACGCGCCGAATGGCAGGTGGCGCGCAGCTCGGTTCACTCCGTGTGCCGCTGGTGTGGAACGCGAAAGATGGCCAGATCACGTTTGTTTTTCTCTTCGGTTCTGCGCTGGGGCCGTTCACCCGCAAGTTTGTTGATTACCTTTATGAACAAGGCGCGTGTAACCAGGCGATGCGCGATACCGATTGGGTCGGCTATGGTGCCGAGTTGCTCTCCGGACGTGTGCCGATGGAGGACTACGATCGGCGCAAGACGGTCATCGCTGAATTCTTCCGCCAGAAAACCAAGGCTGAGCTGTTTGAAGCTGCTCGCGAACGTACGCTCCTGATAGCGCCCGTCTCGACGATTGATGACGTGCTGCACAACCCTCAGTTTATCGCTCGCGAATATTGGCAGCGGCTAACAAATCCCGAGGCCGGCGCCTCGATGCTCTATCCAGGTCCGTTCGCGCGCTTCAGCGCAAAACCGATTACATTTCGGCGCCCTCCTCCAGCCGTCGGTGAGCATAACCGTGAAATTCTGATCCGCGAACTTAGGATACCCGGAGGTGAATTCGCCGAACTTCAGAAACAGAGAATCATCTAGAGTGGCCGTTATTGGCAGAGCGAATGCGGCAGAAGCCCGGAGCCGGAGCGAAGAGCCGCTAGTCTGCGAACCACACGCCAGGCACAACGAAGTGGAGCCGAGCTAACGAGTCTGCGAGGTGCGTACAGGAAGGAGTCTGCGACGTGCGCATAGAAACACTAGGCGGAGCCAAGCGCAGCCGAGCTAAGGAGTCTGCGACGTGCGCATAGAAAACAGATTGCCCCTGCAGGGCGTCAAGATTCTCGACTTCATGTGGGTGCTGGCGGGGCCGGGAATCACGCGGCTGCTCGCGGATTACGGTGCCACCGTTATCCGTGTCGAGTCGACCAATCGAACGGATCCGACTCGAACCGTAGGACCGTTTCAAGACAGCCAGAGCGGCGCCGAAAGATCAGGCTTGTGGGGCAATAATAATGCCGGCAAATACGGCGTCACGCTCGACTTGTCCACCGCTGGTGCACGCGAGATCGTGATGGACCTGGTGCAATGGGCCGATGTCGTATGCGAGGCGTTCTCGCCTAAGGCAATGCGGGCTTGGGGCTTTGATTATGAATCGCTGCGGCAGGTTAAACCTGATCTGATCATGCTGAGCACGTGCCTGATGGGCCAGAGCGGTCCGCTTTCGCGCTTTGCCGGGTTTGGCAACCTCGCGGCCGCTTTGTGCGGCTTTTACAACCTGGTCGGATGGCCCGACCGCCCGCCATCTGGGCCCTTCAGCGCGTATACTGACTACATCGCTCCGCGCTTTGGCGCCTGCGCGCTAATGGCGGCGCTTATCCACAAAAAGTTAACTGGCGAGGGACAATACATCGACCAGGCGCAGGCGGAATCAGCGCTCCATTTTCTCGCCCTGCCGATTCTGGATTTCTCCGCCAATCAGCGGCGCTATCAACCAGTTGCCAACCGTGATTTGTATCATGCTCCTCATGGAGTCTATGCCGCCACCGGTCACGATCGATGGGTTGCTATCGCGTGCCGCACCGAGGACGACTGGCGTGCATTGTGCGCAGTGATGGACGCGCCACAGCTCGCGGCCGATGCGCGGTTCAATACATTCGCGGGCCGGCAGGCGAACTGCGACGAGTTGGACCGTCTGATTAACCAATGGACGCGGACCGCTGAGGCGCATGACCTCGAGCGGCGATTGCAAGCGCGCGGCGTGGCGGCCCACGTAGTTCAAAACGCTAACGATCTTTATCAGGACCAACAACTGCATCATCGAAAGCATTTCGTCGAAGTCCCGCATTCAGAGCTTGGCAAAACCTGGGTCGAGAACTCGCGTTTTACTCTGTCGCGCACGCCCGCCCGCGTTGAGCGGGCTGCTCCGATGCTGGGCGAGCATAATCAATACGTGCTGGAGCAGATCCTGGGCTACGGCGAAGACCGCATCGCCGAACTGGTCGGGGCCGGCGCACTTGGCTAATTTTTCAGGGCCGGTTCGTACACGCTGTCTGCCTTGGCGGATGGCCGCTGCGCCTGCTGTCCCTGGTCACCCGATTGGCAAAAGGAGCGGACAAATGAGTGTACAGCTCAACCACATCATCGTACCGTCGAAGGAAAAATGGACCTCGGCGAACTTTCTAGCGACTATTCTGGGGCTCGAGGTTGGACCCCAGTGGGGCCCATTCGTTCCGCTCCGGACCAGCAACGGCGTCACGATTGACTTCGTTGATGCTGCGAACTTCGAGACACATCACTGCGCCTTCCTGGTAAGCGAGAAGGAATTCGAGGCCGCGCTCGCCCGCCTGCGCGACAAGGGTGTCGTATTTTACGCGGATTTTATGCGTAAGAGGTCCGGCGAAATCAATCACCTCTATGGCGGCCAGGGCGTCTACTTTGACGACCCTGATGGTCACCTGCTTGAACTCATTACTCAGCCCTACGGCCCCACCCCTGAGATATGAGATTCAAAAACATAAGTACAATAACGATTATAGCTTGTAAGGAGAGCACAAGTGGCACTGGTTGATTTTGGCGCAGCACTTTCCTCGATGAAGGACGTTCCGGAAGCAGCCCGCAAGGCGGAGAGCTTTGGTTATGACTACTTGTGCTCGGGCGAGCACATGATGTTTCACGGCGCCGTGCCGAACTCGCTTATTACGCTCGCGGTGGCGGCTGGCGCGACTTCCAGGATCAAGCTTATGAGTACAGTGGTGCTGCTGCCGCTGTACACACCGATGGTGTTGGCCAAAATGACCTCGGTGCTCGATGTTGCCTCGGAGGGCCGCTACCATATGGGCATCGGCGTTGGTGGCGAATTTCCCAAGGAATTCGAAGCCTGCGGCGTACCGGTTAAGCAGCGGGGTTCGCGTTCGAATGAAGCTCTCGAAGTAATCAAGAAGCTTTGGACCGAAAAAAACGCCAGCTTCGAGGGCCGTTACTCCAAATTTTCCGGCGTGACCGTGGATCCGCAGCCAATCCAAAAACCACATCCTCCGATTTGGGTGGCCGGCCGCAAGGAATCGGCGATGAGGAGGGCGGCGCTCTATGCTGACGGCTGGATTCCGTACATGTATACCCCTGAAATGCTCCATGAAAGCATCGAGAAGATTCACCAATTCGGCAAAGAGGCCGGGCGCGACCTGAGCCACTTCCGGCCTGGATTATTCATCTTTGCCTCGGTCTACGCCGATCGGGATGAGGCACGCGAACAGGCAGCCCGGGCGCTGGGAAAGAATTACGCGCAGGATTTCTCGAAGATCGCCGGCCGTTATGCCCTCTACGGAAATCCCGACGATTGCCGCAAACGGCTGAAGGAATACATCGACGCGGGCGCGCGTACCGTTTTGGTGAGCTGGGCTTGCCGCCAGAATGATATCGAGCAAAACATGAAGCTGGTCGCTGAGGAGGTTGCCCCTGCGTTCAGATAAACCCTGTTCGCGCGGCGGCCAGATTCCTGCGGGCCCACGATTGGCCGGCGCGCACTGGTTTAGCAGGCGCAATGGTCGCCCCTTTCTGCAGAGACGCGACAGCGCCGGTGCCGTCGTTACCAGGGAGCGGGAAACACGCCTCTGGGGCACGATCGAGCGCCGAAAAAAGCTCTACACAGCACAATAGCTATTCGGAAACCATTCCAATGCGAAAGGCGGGCCGACTGAGCTTGCGGACAGCCGCGACCTTGGGCGTGCTTGCCGTAGTCGCATTCACACTCAGCCCATTGTCCTCCGCTCAGAGTGGATCAGCGCCCGACGGTGCAAAGCCGCTTGTCAAAATGGCACAGATCCGGTTTGGCACCCTCACCGAAGCAGAGCTAACGATGCTTCGCGCCGCACCAACCCGGAAGTTAGCCTGGGCGTCGAAAAGTGAAGATCCCGACGACCCCGTTCAACGATACGGCCAAAGCTGAAGCCTGGGGCAAGGAGCGAACGGTCCGGGCGGAGTTGCTCGCCTGGCTGTTGTCCGATCCCGAGGCTTCGAAGCTGGTTCATCCGAGCGGCGTCGGTCTCGCGGCGGCCAGAATTGTGGGCAAACTTGACTTATCTTACCTCGAAGTAATTCACCCGCTAACGCTGCTCGACTGTTCGATTCCCGATGGCATTGATTTATCCCACGCGCGGGTAAAGAGCATCGACCTGCGCCGTAGTTGGACCGGGACAATCGATGCCGATCTCTTAATGGTGCACGGCGATCTTGATTTGCCCCTCGGTCACTACGACAGTATCAGCTTGTTCCGCGCCGAAATCGAAGGCAATTTGGATTGCAGCGCCAGCCGCCTCTCCGGCGATCCACCGCTCGCCGCAGCCCTCGCCGCGATAAATGGCGATGTTGTTTTGCAAGACGGCGTCGAAACTGGCGGCGTGATCGATTTGCGACTAGCCAGGATTGGCCAGTCGCTTAGCGTCAACCATGCGCGTTTCATCGGCGGCGGTCAGAATGGCTTGAATGCGGAGCGCGCCACGATTGGCGGAACGCTTTATTGGGTAGATATCGCCAAAAGCGCTCGCACCCAGTTGGACTTAAGCGATGCTCATGCGGCTTCACTTTGGGATGACGAGAAAAGCTGGCCGACGCCCGGCAACCTTTATCTCGACGGTTTCGTTTATGGAGCGTTTGCCGGCGGATCGACCGGTGAACTCGCGCGGCTGCGATGGCTCCGCCTTCAACCACTCGCGTTGCAAGCCCAGCCCCAGCCTTACCGCGAGCTTGCGCAAGTGTTCCGAGACGGGGGCCGCGAAGAGGGCGCGGCACAGGTTGAGATCGCTCGCGAGAATGCACTGACCAAATACGGCGGAAAGGGGATTGCCAGGTGGCTATGGCGCGAGGCGCTGCGGGCAACGATCGGATACGGGTACCGTCCGCTCCGTGCACTGTGGTGGATTCTCGGCTTCGTGCTGCTCGGCGCCATTTTGTTCAAGTCGGGCTATGGGGCTGGCTTGATTGCACCCACTGAAGAAAGCGCTTATCGAGCCTTCATCGGGAGCGGAGCGCCGCCGGTTTATTATCCGCCGTTCAGCAGCGTTGTCTATTCGCTGGAGAATTTTCTGCCCGTCGTCGATCTACATCAGGGTACATATTGGCGGCCCAACCCTCGCCATCCCAGCAAGCGCCGGCGCAACGTCAAATGGGCGGACGATACTCTCTCAGCCCGTTTGCTGCGATGCTATCTATGGATCCATATCCTCGCCGGATGGACGATCACCCCGCTGCTGTTCGCCGGCTTGGCCGGCCTTTTGCGCAACGACTGAGGCTCTGACTGTGGGGCGGCTTCGCAGCCATCTCCTCAACAAGTCTGAATCGGGACGAAAATCTGGCCATCGCGTAGCTAGTTGGATTAAGCTCCGCGCAGGGTTCATCATAAAAAAGGAGACTTGGTAATGGCGAGTCCACAATTGCAACAGGCGATCAATGCCATGAAAAGCATGGCGCAGGCGCAGCCCTCAACCCCGCAGGAAATGCGAGCGTTGTTCGAGCAAATGGCGGCACCGGCCGAGGCAGACATCAAATGCGAGCCGGTTAACGCCGGCGGCGTCAAGGCAGAATGGATCTCTGCTCCAGGCGCCGCTCCCGACCGTGCGGTGCTCTACCTTCATGGCGGTGGCTACGTGGTCGGCTCGATCAAGACCCATCGCGACCTGATGGGCCGGGTATCGCGAGCCGCCGGAGCACGGGTGCTGGGACTCGATTATCGCCTCGCACCGGAGCATCCGTTTCCGGCTGCGGTAGATGATTCAGTAGCGGCCTACAGATGGATGTTGCAGCAAGATCTTAAACCGTCGCGCATCGCCGTCGCGGGCGATTCCGCCGGCGGCGGTTTAGTGATCGCCACGTTGGTGGCGATTCGTGACGCGGGACTGCCGATGCCCGGGGCAGGCGTTTGCCTGTCGCCGTGGGTCGATCTGGAAGGAATCGGTGAATCGATGAAGACCCGCGAACAGGCCGACCCGGTCGTCCGTCGCGATATGTTGACACAGATGGCCACGGCTTATCTCGGGGGCAAGAACGCACGGACGCCGCTGGCGGCTCCCCTCTATGCAGAATTGAAAGGCTTGCCGCCATTGCTGATCCAGGTCGGCGATGCCGAAACTTTGCTGGACGATTCCAACCGATTGGCTCAACGAGCGCGTGCAGCGGGCGTCCAGGTCAAGCTCGAAGTGTGGCCCGAGATGATTCACGTGTTCCAGCTATTTGCCGGTTTTCTACCAGAAGGCCAGCAAGCAGTAGAAGGCATCGGCCAGTACCTCAGCCAGCATCTGGCGTGATGCCATATCAGTCCTCGCCGGCTCAAAGATGAGTGGGCGAGGACTGGTATTCTCGTTTTGCGGCGGTCCCGGCCATTCGTATCCTTCGCCGCCACTAAGGATCGCCACATTGCGATGAACGGGGCATATTGCGGCATCCCAACGATCTGAAACCATGCCGAGCACCGCGTCGGCGCGAGCCGTCTCAGCAGTTCATCGTGGGCCGGTGACAAATCGTCATCCCACAATTCGACTCGACCAGCATGAGCCAGTCGCCGCAACGGCGGCTGGGCGATGGGGGTCACGAAGACCCTTGGCTCTCGTTATTCGGTACTCATAGGCAAAGGTGACAAACAACCGGAACCTCTGATATACGCGACATTTGTGGATCAAACTACTATCGAGCAAGTGATCGAAGGGGCTGGCGGACGCGCGGCGCTTAGCGAAATCGAGTCGAAACGGCTGTTGGAAGCCGCTGGAATAGCTACCGCGTTGGCGGAACATGCGCGGACCGCTGACGAGGCGGTGGCTGCCGCTCTCCGGACCGGTTTGCCTGCAGTGCTTAAAGTTCTATCGCCCGACGTTAGCCACAAAAGCGAAGTTGGCGGCGTAATGCTGCAACTCCGTTCTGAACAGGAGGTGCGGGACGCCTTTGACCGCATCCGCCGCAATCTGGCGGAGCACCAGCCGCAGGCCCGTTTCGACGGAGTGGCGGTGCAGGCGATGGCCGCGCCCGGCGTCGAGTTGATTATCGGGGTCGTGCGCGACACGCGCTTCGGACCTTTGGTGCTAGCTGGGCTCGGCGGGGTGTTCGTCGAAGTGATGCAGGATACCGCGGTGCGGCTGGCACCAGTCGACGCAGATGAAGCGCGTGCGATGCTGGATCAGTTGAGAGGCCGTGCAATCTTGTCCGGGGTGCGCGGCAGCGGGCCGATCGATTTGGAGTCAGTCGTCGAGCTGATAGTGACAATCTCGCGATTGGTGTCGCAGCGGCCCGAGATAAGCGAGTTGGATCTGAATCCTGTGGTTGCCTACTCGAAGGGACTCAAAGTGCTCGACGCGCGCATTTTGCTCGGCGACGGAGTCCGCTCCGATTTGGGAGCGGGGGCGGACCCGAATTCGCAGCAGCGCCGAGGCAATCTGAAGCGCGGCTTCGAGGCGCGCACAGTTGCCGTAATTGGCGATAAAAAAATGGGCGGCTACATGTGGCTGCGGGCGCTGAAGCGTTTTACCGGCAAGCTCTATTCAGTGCAAATCGACCCAAACGAAATTCCCGGAATTGAGGCGATGGGAATTAGCAACTATAAATCTCTCGCCGAAATACCAGACCCAATCGATTACGCCGTAAGTGCGGTGCCGCGTCAGGTGGCGCCGCGAATTTTGCAGGATTGCGTTGACAACAAAGTTGCGGCGATCGGGTTTTTCACTTCCGGCTTCTCCGAAACTACCGAAGAACTTGGTATCCGGCTCGAACGGCAGCTTAAGGAGATCGCGCTCGCGTCGCATATCGCTTTGATCGGCCCCAACTGCATGGGCTTGTACAATCCCGAGATTGGACTCTGCAATTTTCCCGATCTGAATGTAGGCAACGCGGGTGATGTGTGTTTCATCTCGCAGAGCGGCACACACACGATAAATTTCTCTTCGCAGGCCCCCTTGCGTGGAATTCGGGTGAACAAGGCCGCTTCCATCGGTAACGTCCTGATGCTGGAGGGCGCAGATTACCTGGATTTGATGACCGAGGATCTGCGCACTCGAGTTATTGGCATGTATATTGAGGGCATCCGCGACGGGCGCCGTTTCTTTGAGAGCCTCCGGCGCGCGGCCGAGCGCTTTCCGGTGGTGGTTTGGAAGGGCGGTATGACAGAGGCAGGTGCACGCGCAACCTTCTCTCATACCGGCTCTCTGGCGACGCCGGCGTCGGTCTGGTCTTCGATGGTGCGGCAGAGCGGGGCGGTGAGCGTCGCCGGTCTCGACGCGATGCTGGATGCGGTCGAGATGCTGGCCCGCGGACGCGCCATGACGGGTTGCAGGATGGGGCTAGTGGCGATGACTGGCGGTCAATCGGTAGTAATCACCGATACCTTTGCCACCGCAGGGTTGGAAATTCCGGCGTTGTCCGGCTCTTCCTACGACGAACTCAAAAGCTTCTTTAACGTTATTGGCGGCAGCTATCGCAATCCACTCGATGCCGGCGGGACGATCATGGGCGGCGGGGTGAACAGCGGCAATCTCGCGCGCATTCTCGATATCCTCGACCGCGATCCGGTGATCGATGCGATCGTTCTCGAAATCGGCACCGGGCTACGCGCACAGCGGTGGGCAACGCACGAGGACGAGCTGACCGGATTGCTCGACAGAGTGGCGGAGTTCAACCGCAAGAGCAACAAACCCTTCTGCGCGATTCTCCATCCCGCCCACGTGGAAACGATAGTGGCGCGGGCGAAACAACTCGCCCGCGAGCGCGGTTTAGTTGCGTTCGACAGCTTCGAGCGTTCCGCTGCGGCGTTGCGAGTCGCCTACGATTACTGGTCGCGCCGGTCGGCGAGAGAAGCGCGGCAGAGTGAAACTCGAAACACGGCGGGCGGCTGAAAAATAAAGGGGTTTGAATGTTATCCGGTTGATGTCGAATAAACCGGAGTTCACAATCTCGCGGTAGATTTTCCTTGCACCGCGCGTGCATGGTGCTTCGATCGGCTTATGCGCTCCACTCAATCGCAAATCCTGTCCTTTGCAATACGGTGCGTTCCGCTCGCGGTCGTGCTAACGCTAGCGCCCAACTGGTTCTCGATTTCCAGCGCCGCCGACAGCAATTCATCCGGCATCAACAGCGTGACACCAGGTAAGACCCTCATCGGTAAGGCGACCATTTACCCGAACCGCCTCAACGGTCATAAAACCGCCAGTGGCGACACGTTCCATCAAAGCGACCACACCGCGGCGTCGAACAAGCTTCCGCTCGGAACGAACGTCAAGGTGACCAGCCTCAGAACGGGTAAGAGCACGAACGTGACACTCATCGATCGAGGCCCCGCGCTCGGCGGCCATAGGATCGACCTTTCCAAGAAGGCGGCGCGGGAAATCGGCCTCACCCGAAAGGAAGGAACCGTGCCGGTCAAAATCAAGGTAACCCATTCGCCCGGCGGCCGTGAGACTCTGCCGTCCCGATAGCCGGGAGGCATAGCCATCTCACCGCCAAGCCACACTTGCTGAACGCGGCGGCACGCCCGCAAAAACATGAAGCGGCTGCGCGTTAACCCGAAAATTGAGGCAAGGCGCGCGCTGTGCATGCCTGAGCTGCTGTTCCGCGACGCGCCTGCCAAGCTCGTGACGCACTACCGGCAACGCACCGCGAGTGAATCACCGCCTGAATCACGGCGTCATCCGTCCCCAGCCGAAAATCGACAGTCTCCTGTTGCGGGAGAGTGTGGCGCGTCTGCGCGCCGGATGAGGGTGGTTACTGGCGACGGTCCGTTCTCAGCGAATTGCGAATTTCGGGTCCCGCGAGCCACCCAAGACTGAGACCGGACGCCGATGCTTGCGGTCGAAGTTTCTCCAACCTCAAGCAGCCGCAGCATCGGGCGCGCGTGTGAAGGACAGCTACCATGATTCCGGTTCATCACTTGAGGCGCGCGATAGTGTCTGACGAAGAGGCTCTCAGAAATTACCTTCATAGTGCCCAGATGCGCACGCCAATCAGTCCCCAATACGCAAAGAACCAACTGATTCCGCAGCACGAGACCGCAACCAGAAGCGAATGCTCCATGTTTGCCCGCAGAATCGGCTGTGACGTGCATGATCAACCGCAGACCGCTACATCCCTCCTGTAGGGTTCCGGTCCACATTCCGGCCATTTCGGATGGCCGTACGGCCACGCCTGCCAACTCTCCTGTCAGGAGCCAGATGACGGACACTACGGCGGCGGAGATCGTGATGAAAGCCAAGAAGGCGATCGCCGTGAAAAGGATTGCGGTGAGGGCACGTATGATCGCGGCCAGGCGGGAAGTCACACCGGATCACCTCCTGTAGGTGGCACCGCAGCTTATCTCGTTAAGGATATTTTCGAAATCCAGTAATACGTGCTTGAGGCCGAACCTTCGCGTGGACACAACATCACCTGTTAGCTGGCGCCGCGGTAGCCGCTGCGATGAAGCGTAGTAGGCAGACCCATGAAAGTTTATATGCTAAGAGCACTGTTTCGCAGGTCTCATCTCAGCTGGCCGAGGAATCGGCGCACGGAGGTCCGGCTGATGTGGCGGCGTGAATCTCGCTGTTGTTGTTGAGCCTCCTCTTAGCGAGTGTCCTCAAACGCAGAACGTATTTTGCGATGGGACGACATATACGGTAGAGAGCCTTCTGAACCGTTCATTGTGCGGTAACCTTCTTTGCCAACCGGCAGCAGCCCGCAGCCTTGTCGATAATTGTTGCGTGAAATACAACACCTCGTCCACATCTGTCCGCTTTTTCTGCCCGCATTTCCGGGATTATCGACCACTTTCTTGAGAATTCGTCAGAAGACATTATGTGCTACAAGAGACGCCATGTCCGCCAGTGTGGTGTCCGCCAAAGATGATAGGCTCACCGTGATTGCCATCTCAGCGCTTGCTTGTATCCTCCAGAATGTTCTGCACGAAGGCTTGGGCCATGCAGCTCAGCTTCGCAACCCGCTCGATGAAATATCCGCGAAACATGATCTCCTCGCAGAACACTTCGCTCAACATCACAGTCGCACCGCCCACGGGAGGGCGTATAGAGCGGGAAACACCTTCGGATTAGAAGGCAGCCGAGGCCGTTTCCAGCAAATCCAATCAAGTAGAAAGCTACCAATGCACCCAACGCTGGCAGAACGTCTCCGGCCCTCGGCATTCGCAATCCAATGGATGCAATCGGTCTCTTCTCCCAGAAGATCACGATAAGAACCAGCCCCGTAGCAGGCATGCAATTAATTCCAGCCCAGATGGTCATGTGGCGCATCAGCCGTCCGAGAGATTGCGGGTCAACCCAGTAACCGCCCCCGCCAATGCGGTACATGCGGACCGCCCACCAACGCCAACCAATCGGGAGGAGTCAAAAGCGCACCGACCAAATTGTGGATGACCAGGTCTACGGCAACGCCTTGGCCTGCATTGCGCGCGGTGGCAATGTCGGCGGCGTCAATACCTGGTTGCACGGCGTTCTGCCCTTCGCCAACCCTCCTAGCACCCATTGTTCTATAAAACCGATCCAGCCTCAGTTTGGGCCGCCTGACCACTGATCAGCATCATTGCCTGGTTCACCAGCGCGTTGATTGTCGCGCTGTTGCTCAAAGTTGCCTTCATCAAGCGGGGCCCGTGGGGCAGCGTCTGCTGGGGTTGTTGGTCCTTGGTACCTGTCGGAGCTTTTTCAATGATGCGCGGCATGCGTATGCGCCTCCATCATTTTGGGAAGACAGCACGCAGTAGTTCGTTCATTTGATGGGCATCAACCCTAACTGTGTCGGCCTTCCGCTCGCGGAAATATTGGTCATCTCGCTCTGGGTATTGATTGCCGTCGTGATTGTATTGTCTTACGGTCAGAGATCTCGCAGACGTAGAAAAACAGTTGGCATTCTTGGCGGCTGTATTCCGAAACACCCACTATGACCGATTGGACCTTAATTTCTTGCAGTTAATACAGAGACCAATAGTCTCACCTTTACAGACGGAAGGTCTACGGAAGAATACTCTTTTTCACACATTATGGAGATAGACAAAGACATTTTGTCTGCCGGCGGTTGGCCGCATCCTTACTTTTTCGTATATGCGGTGTTGCGAGTGCCTACGATTGCTGGTCGCGCCGGCAGGCGAGAGAAGCGCGAGAGAAGTGAGAAGGCGAAGAAATGTGATGAATTATCCGCGCGGAATACGCCCGAGCATTCGCAGTATCTCAAAATACTCGTCGCGGGGCATCGGACAGCGAGCTAGATCCAGTGCTTGGCGTTGGGTAATGAAAATCTGACTCGCAATGTAGTCGTGAGCGAGCCCTCGACTGCCACGCCCAAGGCCATATGATGCGATAATCTTCCCCGGCACCTGATGTAGACGCGTTCATGCTTGCGTCCTTTTTCAGGTGTGACGCCGAGTTTGGCGGCTATCTTCTCGGCATGGCTAGTCGTTAGTTTTGCCAAGGTAAGTGCGAAGCACGGTTAGTTGTCGCTGTGGTTCCTGGCCTAACTCAGCCTGATGCTCGGCGAGATAGTCAAAAGCGTCAAGAATTTCATTGACCAGCGCTTCGAAGGCGTCGTGACAGCTCTCGCCTCCTATTGAAACCCCGGCATCATCAAAATTGGCTGTAAAGTCAAGCTCGCTGCCGCGCATCATCCTCACGGGGATAGGCTTCTTGAGCAGATATGGTTCCCCCGCGGGCAGGTCGGACTGCTCAATTGTGGCTTCTCGGACTGCTCGGTCGCGACTGCTTTCCACACGATTCAAAACACTTCTCACTTTTGGTATTGCGATTTCGATGCTTGAATCTGCTGGTTTAGCCTATTGGGATAAGAGGCCCATTCCGCGCTGGTATTGGATCATGGAACGCATCACTGACCGCCGCAGCATTTTTTCCGACTTTGCAAGTTGGCAGTACGGCGTCGATGTCACCCGTTGAATGTGGCCCAAACCGTCCGCAAAAAGTCCAAATTCATCAGACCACACATGGAGCTTTCGCTCAACGGCAGAGCTGCGAAGTCCCGATGATTGTCACCGTGCCCGTTTACCACTCTGTCATGTGTGCTGTGTGCCGTCCGCATGGGGGTGACATGGTGTCGAACCTCGCGCGACGGATTTCCCAGCTTAGGCGGACAAGCCCACTGCGCGACTCGTCGCCTCGGTAATTCACGCGTACCCTTCGAGCCATCGCTGAGGTCTGTTGCCGAGCGACCCGTTGCTACAAACAAACGCTGCGCTGATTATAGGGCCGCTGATCGGTGGTATGATTCCGGTATGGCGGCCAGTGCGCATTTGATGCGGGCGATGGCGGTGCGAACACCCGCGCCGATCGAGACCAATCCTCTGCAGGCGGTCGAAGTCGAACGGCCGCGGCCTGAGGCGGGCGAGCTGCTGGTGCGGGTTCGAGTCTGCGGGGTATGCCGCACCGATCTGCACGTGACGGAGGGCGATCTGCCGGCCCGTCATCAATGGATTATTCCAGGCCATGAAGTCGTTGGTGAAGTGGTGGACCTCGGCGAGGGTTGCCGGCGCTTCAGCCCCGGTGCACGGGTCGGAATCGGCTGGCTGCGCCAGACCTGTGGTGTATGTGCGTACTGCCGGCGAGATCGGGAAAATCTCTGCCCCAATGCATGCTTCACCGGATGGGATCGAAACGGTGGCTACGCGCAATGGACGACCGTGCGCGAGGATTTTGCATACCCGTTGCCGCGGACAATTGCAGATGAGCAGGTAGCGCCGCTCCTCTGCGCCGGCATCATCGGCTACCGAGCGATCAAGCGCGCGGAGATAAGGCCCGGCGCAACGGTCGGGCTGTATGGGTTCGGGGGCTCCGCCCATTTGGCGTTGCAGGTGCTGCAACATTGGAAATGCCGCGTGTTCGTGATGACCCGCGGCGGCCCACATCAGGAATTGGCCAAAGCTATAGGAGCGGAATGGATCGGCAGCGCCGAAGAACCACCGCCAGCCCCGCTCGAGGCCGCGATCTTGTTCGCACCGGCTGGTAACCTGATACTCCCTGCGCTGCGGGCACTCGACCGCGGCGGTATCCTCGCCGTGGCTGGGATCTATTTGAGCGCAATCCCGCCGCTCGACTACGAGCGCCATCTCTTCTACGAAAAGGAATTGCGCAGCGTCACCGCCAATACGCGCAGAGATGGCGAGGAATTCCTTAAAATTGCCGGTGAAATCCCAATCCTAACGCATACGGCTCCAATGGCACTTGATGAAGCCAATCTCGCCCTGCAGATGCTCAAGCATGATCAGCTTCAGGGCGCAGCGGTCCTGCGAATCTCCTGAATCACGGTACTCATCATCCAATTCCAACAATGGCTGCCGGCGCTGTTGGCAATTGAGTGCGCTTGCTTTGCAGTTTAGGCTGGATGTGGCCCGCCTGAGGGCGTCGGCCTGATTGATAGGCATTGCGTCAGTGGGCGGAACTTCCCATGGATTAGAACCTTTTCGCGTAAAAAGACCGTCCGAGCGGCAGAAGCCGCTCAGCAGGCGAGGGTTCAGGTCGGATCCAATGGGTAACAAATCAAAAGCATTTGTCAGCGAGGTAACTGCTTGGCATCTGATGCGATTACTCCTTCAGAAATTGAACGACTGCTTAGACTCGAACATCCCGATCCCCATTCGATTCTCGGCGCCCATCCAGGACCCGATGGCATCACCATCCGGGCCTGGCGCCCGGGTGCGGACGACATCTCAGTGGTTGCCGACGATGCAAGTCCATGGCAGATGGTGCAGCGGAACGGGGACGGACTATTCGAAGTCCTCATCGAGGATCGGGAGCAGGTCTTCCCCTACAAACTACGCGTGCAATATCCCGACGGCACCGTCGCGACGATTCATGATCCCTACAGTTTTCTGCCCACGGTCGGCGAGTTGGACCAGCTACTTTGGAATCAAGGGCGTCATGAGCGGATTCACGAAAAACTCGGTGCGCACGTGTGTGAAATCGACGGGGTGAGCGGCGTCGCCTTTGCGGTCTGGGCACCCAATGCGCGCCGGGTCAGCGTGGTCGGCGATTTCAACGATTGGGATGGCCGGCTCGACATGATGCGCGTGCTGGGTTCATCCGGTATCTGGGAAATGTTCATTCCGGAACTCGCCCCCGAAGTGAACTATAAATTCGAACTCCGTACCTCGGATAACAGGCTGATACTCAAAGCTGATCCATTCGCGATGGCGACCGAAAAGCCGCCGGCGACCGCCTCGCGCGTTTTCCAACAGTCGCATCAGTTCGGTGACGCGGAATGGATGGAGTCGCGCAAAGGCCGCGAGATGCTCAGTTCTCCGCTGTCCATTTATGAAGTGCACCTGGGCTCCTGGCGCCGACTGCCCGAAGAAAATAACCGGTGGCTTACTTATCGCGAAATGGCCCCGTTGTTGGCCGACTATGTCACTGACATGGGCTTCACTCATGTCGAATTGCTGCCGGTGATGGAGCATCCGTTCTCGGGTTCATGGGGTTACCAGGTGACCGGCTATTTTGCGCCCAGCGCGCGGTGGGGCACGCCCGACGATTTCCGCTACTTCATAGACCATCTACATCAGCGCGGAATTGGAGTGATCCTCGATTGGGTGCCGGCCCACTTTCCGACTGACGCCTTTGCGCTTGCGCGGTTCGACGGCACTGCCTTGTACGAGCATCTCGATCCACGCAAGGGGCATCATCCGGACTGGGACACCTATATTTTCAATTATGGCCGCGACGAGGTGCGCAATTTTCTCACCGCCAATGCGTTGCATTGGTTGCTCGATTATCACGCCGATGGGCTCCGCGTGGATGCGGTCGCCTCGATGCTGTATCTCGACTACGGCCGCAAAGAGGGCGAGTGGATCCCCAACATCTATGGCGGGCGCGAAAATCTCGAGGCCGTCGCCTTTATTAAGTCACTCAATGAACTCACGTATGGCCGTGCTCGCGGAAGCATAATGATCGCCGAGGAATCGACCTCATGGGCGGCGGTCAGTAAACCGACCTATGTCGGGGGCCTCGGCTTCGGCTTTAAATGGGATATGGGATGGATGCATGATACGCTGAACTACTTCTCGCGGGATCCAATCCATCGCCGCTTCCATCACCGCGAGCTCACTTTTGGGTTCCTCTACGCGTGGAGCGAAAATTTCATCCTGCCGCTGTCCCACGACGAGGTTGTGCATGGCAAGGCCTCCTTGTTATCGAAAATGCCGGGCGACAGGTGGCAGCAGTTCGCTAACTTGCGTTCGCTATACGCCTATATGTGGGCGCGCCCCGGAAAAAAAATGCTTTTCATGGGCAGCGAATTTGGGCAATGGCGGGAATGGAATCATGACGAAAGCCTGGATTGGCATCTGACGCGGTATGACGAGCATCGCCAACTGCAAGCTTTAGTGCGTTATTTGAACCAAACCTATCGAGCCGAACCGGCCCTGTGGGAAGCCGATAACGATCCTGCGGGCTTTCGCTTTATTGATGCTGACAACGCCGACGACAACGTGATTGCCTTTATGCGGACGGCGCGCGGTGATGCGCGCCGATTAATCTGCGTGTGCCATTTCTCACCGGTGGTCCGCTACGGCTATCGGATCGGAGTGCCCGCGCCTGGCGGTTACCGCGAAATCCTCAATACCGATTCAGAGTGGTTCGGCGGCAGCAACGTCGGTAACGGCGGCTCGGTTGAGGCAGAAGCGGTGCCCCGGCATGGGTTCGACTATTCGGTATCATTGACATTGCCGCCTATCGCTGTGCTTTGGTTGGAGGCGCCCTGAGTATCGTTGCTCCACCTGGCGCTAGCTCGCAGATTTTTCGCTACATTTGAGAGATGCGTTGTCCGACCTGCAAGAAGACTTTCGACAATGGTCCAGCGAATCGGTATCGGCCGTTCTGCTCCGAGCGATGCCAGATGGTCGATTTGGGCCTATGGGCGGGAGGCGAGTATAGCGTTGCAGGTGAGCCAGCCGACGACCGTGAATATCCGCGTGAATATCCGCGTGAACATCCGCGCGAACATCCGCGCGAACATCCGCGCGAACATCCGGATGATCGCCGCCGCAAACAAAAGCCCGGGGCCGGCGGTTCGGATGGATGACTTCCACCGAAGATGAAGGACCGCAGGCAGGGATGCCTGTGCTATGCCAGAGATGCCTACGTCAGTGCGAGTCCACCCGTCAGCAGTGGTCGGCCCCGGGGTGGAGCTGGCGCCAGGAGTCGAGATCGGACCCTTTTGCCTGATTGATGGACGTATTCGGCTGGGCTCGGGCAGTCGGCTGTTCGGCCATGTCACAATTCTTGGCGATTGCGAATTAGGGACGCGGAATATCCTGCATCCTAATGTTGTCATCGGCGATGAGCCGCAAGATGTCGCCTATACCGGCGGCAGGCGCCGGGTGATCATTGGTGACGGCAACATCTTTCGCGAAGGCGTTACCGTCCATCGCGGCAGCGAGCAAGGTGATGTCACTACCATCGGTGGCGGCAATTTCTTCATGCAGAATGCGCACGTAGCCCACGATTGCCGGATTGGCAACGGCACAATAGTCGCCGGTGGAGCCTTGCTTGCCGGATGGGTCGAGGTCGGTGATGGCGCGATCGTCTCGGGCAACTGCGTGGTGCATCAATTCGTGCGGCTGGGCCGCTATTCAATGATGCGGGGGCTAAGCCGCACCAGCCGTGATGTGCCGCCCTTCTGCCTGATGGATGGAACGCATACGTTGCGCGCTATCAATAGTGTGGGACTCCGTCGAGCGGGTTTTAGCTCCCAGGTAATTCGGTCGCTGCGCCAAGCCTTCGCGATGCTCTTCCGAGGGCGCCAGAATCTGAAAATTGCCCTGGAGACGCTCGAACAGCAAGGGCCGCTTTCCGCCGAAGTTGCCGAAATGGTGGAATTTATCCGGCGGAGCACACGGGGCGTGGCCGTCGCCCCACGCCTTGGATATGAGGCTAGAGATTGAAGTCGCGCATCGATTTTATAAGGGCCGTGAGTGGGGCAGAAAGACAGCTGGTTCTGTATTCCTCGAATCGCCTGTACCAACGAGCGCCTGATTCAGTTTCTTCCCTGTGCAGCGACCGAACGCAACTGCGCCATTTCCTCGAGTCGCGACGGCACCAGGGCGAGATGGCGACCCTCGCGGTAGATCGCCCGGCGGCGCACGAACTCCCCCAGCACGATGCTGATTTTCGGGCGTGAGGCGCCCACCAGGTCGGCTAATTCCTGTTGGGTAGGAGTGATCGTGAGGACCACCCCTCGGGTATTCTGCGCACCGAACGAGGCTCCCAGTTCCAGTAGCGCAAGTGCCACGCGGGATCGTAGATCGAGCCCGGTGAAACCCGGGTAACGGGTCAGCAGGTTATCGAGTCCACCGAAGACGAGATTCGCGACACGCTCGAAAGAGGCGATTCGAACTCCGAGAACAATTTCAATGAAGCTGTCACGGGAAATTCTGGCGACCCGGCTGTGACGCAGCGCTTCGCAACGAAACTGACAATGAAAATGGGCCAGTAGTGGTGCCCGCGGAATCACTCCTGGCGGAAAAATCGCGATTGCGATTCGCCCACGTTTGACGCCGAGACATGAGAAGCGGGCCGCGCCCGAGAGAAGCACGAAGAGGTCAGAACCCTGACCGCCATTGTCAGAAAAAATCAATTCATCGCGCGCCACATCGTAGCTTGTGATCGTTGCGGCCAGGCGTTTTTGTTGCGTAACGGAAAGCCAGGCGAGGCTCCTGAGGCGGGCTAGCAATTCCAGGTCGTTTGCCTTCTTTGGCTCTCCGTCGAGCATTAAAAACCTCCAGCAGCACCCACATACCCGGCAGCCACTCTCATCGCAGGCCCCCTCTGCTTCTGCAAGACTTACGCTGCTCTTTGCGGTTGGCTCATTTGTAACCTATAGCACAAATGACAAATAACAGGTTAGGTGCCAGAGCTTAACCCGGGTCTCCATTTCAGGCTGTCTCCTGAAGACAACGCTGTTAAGATGGCTGCTCTGGGTGGTGGGATCGCCTGCCACCCTTGTTTGCGCTAGGCTAAGGCCCGTTGTCGGTTAAACCATTATCGCGTACGGAGTTCGTTGATCGTCAAACTCCGAGAGCCTTTGCTGCGGCGGTTGCTCTGGCGGTGTGTCTGGCAGCGCCCGAAACGGTGCTGGCCGCACCCGTCAGAATTCCGCTACACATCAATTACGCGTTGCTGACCGAGGCTCTCCGGCAACGGCTTTACACGCACGGTGGACGAGCACAGCTCTGGAACGGCAATAACGACTGCGAATATTTGTACGCCGACAATCCCTCCTTTGGCCGGCAAAATGGTATTGTTCGAATTGACACTGGCGGGTATCTGAATCTCGGCGTCCCGGTTGATGACCACTGTCTCAGCCCGATCACGTGGTCAGGGATAATCGACGCGGACACCATGCCCTATATCGCCGGGTTCGCACTGAAGCTTCATGTGACGGACGTCAATCTCTACGACCGCAACCATCGAAAGAGCCTGCTGGTGGGACGCGGGTTCGATCTGATCAAAAGCAACGTCGTACCGGCTCTGGAAGGCTACTCATTTGACCTCATGCCTGCGATCCACGAACTGGAAGGTCTTGCGCAGATGGCGGTGGTACCGGCCGATGAAGCTGCACTCCATCTGGCGCTCGCCACGATGCGGCTCGAACCGGTGGTTATTGCCGGTCAGACCGGGCTTCAGTTGACGCTGGCGATTGACCTGCCGCCACAAGCTCCAGCTACACCGATGTCTGCATCGGCAGCTCCTCTCAGGCCCGACGAGGTCGCGGCGTGGAACAACGCGCTGGACAACTGGGATGCGTTTCTGGTTTTTGTCGTTAAGCAAACCGGCACAACCGTGAGCGATCCGAAAGTGCGCAACGAACTGTTAGATATTTTACTTGAGAGTCGCCAGCGGTTCGTCGCCGCGCTCGGCCAGCCGCAGCGCATCAGTGGTCCTGACCCGGTGCGCCTCCTCTTCCTGGAGGAATGGACCCGGCTAGGGCAAGTAATTGAGAATGCAGCGGCACAGGGACGGCTGGGAAATCGCTCGCTGGAATTTCTTTCATTTATCTCGGCCGGCGATGCTCTGTTCGCGCTCGATCAAACCTCCTCTGCTCTCGGCATCCGGATTTCGGCTGACGATTTGCGTCGTCTGGCACGCATTATGGCTCCTCAGACCAGTGGTGATCCGCTGGCCTACAGTTTTGAAGAGGACCCTCAATTGCGCAGGATGTTTGGCCTGAACACGCCGCTCGAGCTGTCCGGACCTCTCGAATTACCGGAGCCATCTGCGCCGGGAGCGACCCCAGACGGAAGCGGCGAACTGCTGCCCGACGAGGCTGGTCATGCGACCAGCCCAGCACCGACCGGCGGAGCTTCGACAGGAGAGGTCCCAACAAATCCGAGTATCCAGTTTGCGCCGCGGTCAAGCAGGTCCTCCCCGACAGCGGGTCCCCTTTCTATGTTGTCGTGGGGCTTGTGCACGCTCGCTCCACGCGCTGCGCAGGGCGCCGAGATTGTTCCGGGCAGTCAGGCAAGTACCGGTCAGATTCTAACCCTCGGCCGCAAGCTACGCGCAGTTGTCGTAAGCGAGGGCAACGCGTTAACGTATAGCCACGATATGGGCCAATTGCTCGATCTCGCGGCCCAGTATCAGCTCCAGGATAACGTGGAAAACGCCTCACTCCGCAGCTCATGGCCAATCTTGCTCAAGGCGGCAGCATGGCAGGAGAGCTGCTGGCGGCAGTATGTGATGAAGCATCGGCAGGTATGGTACCTGGAGTCGAAAACCGGCGATATCGGGTTGATGCAAATTAACAAATACGTTTGGCGGGGCTTCTACAGCATGCCCCGTCTGCGGTGGGACGTCGTCTACAACGTCAGTGCCGGTTCAGAAATTCTGCAGCGGTTCTTGGCCAGTTCGTCCAGGCACCTTCATTCAATTAATCCTGTCATACTCGCGCGCGCTGCGTATGCCGCATATAACGGCGGTCCCGATGCATATAATCGGTGGCGCCAACCGGATGAGCCACGCGCGCTGCGAGAAATCGATCAGGCCTTCTGGCTCAAGTATCGCGCAATCGAGGCCGGGCAGCCCTTCGATATCCTGAGCTGCGCTGCCCAATGGGACCGCTTACGCGCCGATTGAAGGCAGCGAAACGAATCGAGAGGAGTAAATAACCGAAAGGGGCGGCGGACAGGCGAACGCTCGATTCATATATCGCCTGCTCCGGTCCTGTAGTTGCTTGCTCGACTCATTTGTTTCCTATTGCGATCGTTTGCTTATACTGGCAACAATGAAGTCCGATTTGCGCCGTGAAGCAGGAAGCGGGTCAATTTAGAGGCCAAAGATGCCCAAGAATTCGCGATTTGTGATCGGCGTGAGCGTAGCCGTAGCTGCTATCGCATACTTGATCGTTAGTGCGGTTCGCAATACCGCAGAATATTATCTCACTGTGAACGAGGCCACAGCCCGCCAATTGGAATTGTCGGGGCAGATGCTGCGGGTAGCGGGACGAGTGGTGCCAGGAACGATTCAATGGGATCCGTCCAGCTTGACTCTCAGGTTTGCGATTACACAGCCTCCGCCCGGCGACGGTCAACCTGCGGTGGCGACTGTTGCTGCGAGCATGCAGGTACCCGCGAGATTTATGGTAGTGAGTCGCGGTCAGCCAAAGCCAGACATGTTTGGCCCCGGCCGTGACGTGATAGTCGAAGGCCTATTGCAAGATAACACTATCCAGGCGCGTCAGGTGTTGACAAGTTGTCCTTCGAAATACTCACCTAAGCAAAGTTAGATCTGATTCTTATGCCATTGGTAGGCCAACTCGCGCTTGCAATCGCGCTAATTATTGCTTTCTATTCGATCGTCGCCAACGTATTCGGTGCGCGGCGTGACATTCCGGCGTTGCTGATGAGTGCGCGTCATGCGCTGTGGGCAATGGCGGCGATGGTCTCTGTCGCGATGCTGGCGCTCTGGATGAGCCTGCTCCAGAACGACTTCTCACTCGAATATGTTGCCAGTTACAGCAGCCTCACACTGCCGACCATTTACAAATTTTCCGCGTTGTGGGGCGGGCAGCAGGGCTCGCTGCTGTTTTGGACCTGGCTTTTGTCGATCTTTACCGCAATCGTTGCATTTCAGCATCGGCGTAATCCTGGCATTGCGCCATACGCACTGGCGGTGCTCGCGGGTCTGGCGATTTTCTTCCTGTTTATGTTGAACTTTGTGACGCGGCCGTTCGATATGGTCGCTAGACTTCCCGCCGAAGGGCAGGACCTTAATCCACTACTGCAGAACTACTGGATGGCGATTCATCCGCCTTCGCTGTACACCGGCTATGTGAGCGCGAGCGTACCATTCGCGTTTGGCACGGCGGCCTTAATCACCGGGCGTTTCGATGATGGTTGGATCCGTTCAACGCGGCGTTGGGCAATCTTTTCATGGTTTTTTTTGACGCTCGGAAACTTGTTCGGCGCCCGCTGGGCCTACGAAGTGCTCGGATGGGGCGGTTACTGGGCTTGGGATCCGGTCGAAAATGCGGCGTTTATGCCTTGGTTGGTGATGACCGCATACTTGCACTCGGTGATGATTCAAGAGCGCAAGGACATGCTTAAGGTATGGAATCTGGCGCTCATCGGCATGGCGTTTGGCCTGACCTTGTTTGGCACCTTCATCACCCGCAGCGGCGTAATTTCGTCGGTGCATTCATTTACACAATCGGGCCTGGGTCCGTTCTTTCTGACGTTTCTGATCGCGGTTACGATTTCGTACACGGCACTGTTGCTCGCCCGTTTTAGGCGATTGCGGTCCCCCGCCGAAATGGAGTCGTATCTATCGCGCGAGGCTGCGTTCCTATTCAACAATTTGGTGCTGGTCGGCATCGCCTTTGCGGTGTTCTGGGGAACGCTCTTCCCAGTTCTGTCCGAAGCGGTGCGCGGAGTTAAAATCACAGTTGGCCCGCCCTTTTTCGATAAAGTTAACGCGCCGCTGGCGCTCGCTCTCATTTTTCTAATGGGAGTCGGCCCCTTGATTGCCTGGCGGCGATCCTCGCTCGACAGCCTCGCCAAGACTCTAGCTGCCCCCGCGTTTTTCGGCCTGGTCACCGGCTTTGGCGCCGCGTTTGCCGGTCTACACGAGTGGTACGCGCTGGTCGCCTTCTCCTTGGCAGCGTTCGTTCTCGGTACAGTATTCGTTGAATTTCGCCGTGGTGCCAGCGCACGGCAGCACTTGGTCTCGGAACGGCCGGCTCGCGCTCTGATAAATTTGATTGCGAAAAACAATCGCCGTTACGGGGGTTACATTATTCACGTCGGTGTGGCTCTTGCCTTCGTGGGTATTGTGGGATCTTCGTTTTTCAAGACCGAGGTAAAGAAGAGCGTCAAACCAGGTAGCTCGTTCGATGTTGGCCCATATGAGCTGGTTTTCCTCGGGATCAAGCATGATGAGACGCCGCACCTGGAGAGCGCGCGCGCCGAGGTTGAGGTATTGCGCAACGGCAATCCGCTGGCGGTGATGCACCCTGGAAAGCTTTTCTATAAGCGCCCGCAGCAACCTGCGACCAGTGTCGCAATTCGGTCCACACCTGCCAGTGACTTATACGTCGTCCTGGCGAGTATCGATGACAGTAGCGGCTTGGTGACGTTTCAGGTCTTTCTGACGCCGCTGGTTTTCTGGCTATGGGCGGGTGGCTCCATCATGGCGTTTGGCACGGTGATTGTCATGTGGCCCAACCTGCGCGAACGTGCAGCTATCGCTGCTGCGGTGCGCACCCCCGCCATCCAACCCGAGCCAGCCATTCTGCCCGGGGGTGACTGAGCTTGGCCGCTAAGCACGGCATGCCCTTTTTGATCGCGGCTGGCTCGATCGCGATTCTGTTCGCCGCCGCTGCCGTGGTTGCTTTCGCATCGTCCGGCAAGACGTCGCTCCAGGAAGTCAGCGAGGGTCTGACCTGCCAATGCGGCTGTGGGCTGACGGTCGCCAATTGCAATCATCCACAGTGCGAATTTTCTGTACCAGCGCGCGCGCAGATCGAGACGATGATCGCTCAAGGAATGGGACGCGATCGGATAATAGGTTTCTTCCGCGCGAAATATGGCGAAAAGGTTCTATCGGCGCCGACGAGCGAGGGCTTTAATCTGCTCGCCTGGATTATTCCTTTCGCCGCCGTTTTCGCTGGCTGCTTCGTCATCGTCGGCGCGATCTCTCGTTGGCGCGTGGAACAGGTGATCGAGCCCGAAGGTTTGGCGAACGGCCCCTCGGCCTATGATCCCGAACTGAAGCGTCGGCTCGAGCGGGAGATTCGGGAGCAACGCTGACGTGGTTATCTGGGTTGCTGCGATACTGTTGATTATCGCGGTAGCGCTCTTTATTGCCGCTCCGCTCAGTGACCCCGTGTTCGGCAGCCGTAGATCAGTTATCAGCGCGGAATCCGAACGGCGCGAGCATGAGCACGGCCTGGCGATCCAAGCTTTGCGCGATCTCGAGTTTGATCACGCGATGGGCAAGCTGGATGCCGCCGATTATCGTACATTGAGGGAAAGGCTTGAAATCCGCGAGCTCACTGCAATGAGCGGGCGAGAAAAGACGCCTCGCTATTCATCAATGGACGAGATTGCGCCGGTTGTGGTCTCGTCGCAGTCGGTTTCGGTGGTCCGCACCGCTACTGTGAATTTCTGCGCCCGATGCGGCACCAGGATCGTACTGGCGCATAATTTCTGCGCGAACTGCGGTGCCGCACTCCGCATGACCGCGACCGCCGCGAACTGAGATGAATCATCTCCCGATCGAAGCGCGCGATGTTGGCAAAAATTTCGGACTTTCACCGGTCCTGCGCGGGGTCACCCTCAAGGTCGATGAAGGCGAAGGCGCGATTGTTTTCGGGTCCAATGGCAGCGGCAAGTCTACCCTGGTGCGAATTCTGGCCGGGCTGTCATCCGCCTCCGCCGGTGAAGCGTTGTTGTTCGGGCGGCCTGCGCGCAAGCTTCAGCCGCACGACCGCCTGCGCATTGGGCTCCTAACGCATCAGAGTTTTCTTTATCCGAGGCTCACCGCGCGCGAAAATCTGGAGTTTTATGCGGGGCTGTATCGAATCGACGGCACAATCAGCATCAACGAGCTCTTAAAGCGTACCGGGCTTGCATCGGTAGCTGATGAATGCGTGAGTAGGTTCTCACGCGGAATGGAACAGCGTCTCACGCTGGCTCGCGCCATCATCGCCCGACCCGACGTGCTACTGATGGATGAACCGCTGGCTGCGCTTGACACTGAAGGAGTTGAGCTGGCGATGGGTCTGATCGAGGAGGCTCTGGGCCGCGGATGTGCTACCGTTGTTACGGCGCATGAACGATTTCAATTCGGCCGATTCGACTTCACGAGCTACGCTCTCATCCACGGGCGGCTACGCCCGGCGCAGGGTGACTTGAGGACCGAGGCCACCGAAAGATCGCCCGCGGCGGGCTAATGAAGTCGCTAAGCGCAAAGAGATGAGATTGGGCGAGTGCAGTTAAGATTCGACAGATTTGTTCGCCTTTTATTTCCTGTCCTCGTTGGCTAAGACGTGTCGGGTTTCACGACGATCTTGCGCAAAGATCTGCGACTTGAGCTGCGCAGTGGGGAAAGCACTATAACGCTGGTTTTCCTCTCGTTGCTCATCTTGACCGTGCTGACGTTTGCGCTAAACGCGCCCGGTGGCGACGCGGCCACCGCGGCGGGCGCCCTGTGGGTGGCGATGATTTTTGCCGGGACAATGGGCGCCACACGCGCGCTCATCGCGGAATGGGAAAACGGCTGTATTCGAGGCTTGCTGCTCAGTCCCGCCGAGCGCTCAGCGATTTATTGCGCAAAGCTGGTTGCCTCGTTCGTGTTTATGGCCGTGGCTGAACTCGCCGCGATGGTGCTGATGGTACTGTTTTACAATCTCGACTTCGGTATCCGGCTGGTTCGGCTGAGCCCCATCCTGGCAATGGGCGCTCTGGGCTTTGCGGCTCTGGCAACACTGTTAGCGACGATCCAGGTTCGGATACGCGGGGGCGATCTGTTGCTGCCGTTGCTGATTGTGCCAGTATTCGTGCCGGCTTTGATTGCCGGGGTTAAAGCGAGCAATGCTGCACTCGCCGGGTTGCGATTTGATGCTTTCGCGCAATGGCTCAAGATCCTGGCCGCGTGCGATATCCTGTTTTTGGCGGGAGGGTATCTGCTGTTCGAACACGTAATTAGTGAGGACTAAGTAGCTAACGCGGGACTTCCTCGCTTCAAGGGAGAGCGATCAGGAAGAGTTCGATGGGGATTAAGGCAGCGCACTGGCTCGGGGTTGTTACGCTGGCGATTATGACAGCGGCAATCTTCATGGTCTTCGTCTACGTCCCAACTGAAGCCCAGCAGGGAAACGTCCAACGCATTTTTTATTTTCATGTGCCTTGCGCATGGGCCGCATTCGCCGCCTTTGCATTGGTCGCAATTTCAGGGGTGTTCTATCTCTGGTTCGGCCATCAGGTATGGGATGATCTGGGCTGTGCTGCCGCCGAAGTGGGGATGCTGTTCTGCACACTAGTTCTCATTACCGGTTCCATTTGGGCCAAGCCAATCTGGGGGACCTGGTGGACGTGGGATTCGCGGCTGACGACGACGCTTGTTCTTTGGCTTTTGTATGCCGGCTATCTGACTCTTCGGGCAATGGCTGATGAGGTTTCGCAGGTGGGCCGCTTAGCTGCGGTAGTCGGTATTGTTGCGGCCGCCGACGTCCCAGTCATTATCGTCTCTGTACGGCTGTGGCGGACGATTCATCCAGCGGTGATCGTGACTCGGCAGGGTAGCCATGGGCTGGAAGATCCACGCATGATTGCGACATTGCTGGTCTCGCTGGCCGCGTTCACCGTGCTGAGCGCATGGCTGCTGATGCTGCGCTTTGCGACGCTTCGGGCCGCGGCGCGTCTCACAAACCTGGGCCGCCAATTGGCACTCACGGAGGCGGAAATGGCAGACAGGAGCGCGCAGCATGTAATGTCATCCCGAAGGTGAGTGGCAGCGAATGCGAGGCGCGCGCTCGAAAAGGCATTTTCATGGGGCAATTTGATGGAGAATTTGAGCTATTTGTTTGCAGCGTACTCAATCATCTTTGCCGCCATTGTTGTCTACGTAATGTTTCTCTGGCGCCGGCAAGCGCGGCTGGATAGCAGGCTCCGTGGGCTCGAAATGCAATTGAATGAGATACGTGATGAACTCGCCGGAGAACAGCCAAAACCTTTGACCGCGGCATCCCGCTCATTATCCTAACGGCTGCGTAACATTTTCATGAGTTCTCTCGTGAATTCCAGGCTACGAACTGAGGTACTCGGCTATGATTCCCAGCATCGTCGAGACCTGCCATCTGACGCGGCTCGAGCGCGCCGCTCACCCTTTAACGCGGTCTAGTGAGCCGCTCATCCTTTAACGCGGTCTAGTGAGCCGCTCATCCTTTAACGCGGTCTAGTGAGCCGCTCATCCGTTTGATGGTGACAGTTCCGGTCCAGATTGGCGACGCCGGCGAGGGCACCACGACAGATTCCCAGATGACGGACGTTTCCAAATCGAAACGCCGCCCGCGGTGTGCATGACAGACTCGAAGGGGTGTCCTACGCTGAGCGGTTGCGGGGCCGTTATTTAGTGACCATCTTAAGAGAGGACATGAAGCTCACGCCTGCGCGTGCCGGAACCACCCTGAGGGCATATGGCTACGAATGGGAAGGCAGGTTGAAGCGTGTCGCGCCGTTATTAAATGGAATTTCGCGATTACTATAAAACTTTGGGTGTCGAACGAAATGCGACCGAAGCGCAAATCAAAAGCGCTTATCGCAAACTCGCCCGCAAGTACCATCCCGACGTCAATCCGAATAACAAGGATGCGGAGCGCCAATTCAAGCAAATCAACGAAGCCTACCAGGTTCTGGGCGATCCGGAAAAACGCAAGAAGTACAACGAATTGGGGGCCGATTGGGAGCGGGGGGCGACCGAAGACGAAGTGTTCCGCCGCTATGCACAGACCGGCGGTCCTGAATTTGGCGGCAGGACCGGTGACTTCAGCGATTTCTTTGAACGCTTTTTCGGCAACTTGGGCGGCGGATTGGGCGGTGGCCCGAGTCGCGGTTTCCAGCACTTCGACTCGGGCGGCGAATTTGCGGGAACGGCGCATGCCCGAGGCCGTGATTTGGAGTCTGAGGTAAAGATCTCGGTGCACGACGCTCTACATGGCACGCGCCGCAGGCTCGAATTGACCTCCGAAGATCAATGCGATGCGTGTCACGGTAGTGGGATGACGGCGCGCCAGGAGACCCGGGGCCGGACCAGAATAATTCGCTCCGCGGAGCCGTGCGCGAAATGCGATGGTCGCGGCTCAATTCGGGTGCATCGCACACTCGAAGTTACTATTCCTCCGGGAATGAGCGAAGGCTCGCGGCTTAGGCTTAAGGGCCAGGGCGGGCGTGGTTCGCGGCCTGATCAAAACGGCGACCTTTTTCTTATCACACACGTCGAGCCCAGTGGTCCGTTTGTACTTAACGGCCGTGACGTGCGTGCTCTGCTTCCGGTCTGGGATTACGAGGCAGCTCTCGGGGCGGAAGTGACCGCTCCCGCTCTCGACGGCAAAATATCACTTAAAATTCCCCAAGAAAGCCAGAGCGGCCGCATTTTGCGGCTCAAGGGGAAAGGACTTCCAGCACGCGCCAAGGAACCCGCGGGCGACCTGTTGTATGAGCTGAAAGTGCTGGCGCCAACTGAGATGACCGAGGAAGAACGCCGATTGATGCAGCAATTTGCTGATCGGCGGCGTGCCCGCGCCATCGCCGACCCGCGCGCTGAGTTGATGCGAGGATAGGCGCGATGGCTAGCCATCCTTCCAAGCGCCGCGAACGCAAGCCCTCGCACATCACGTTGGTGAGCCGGACCGCCTTTCGAGTACTCGCCGGAGTCACTGATGCCGAGCTTTCGCTTTGGGAACGCGAGGAGTTCATCGTGCCGGTGAACCGCGCTGATAGCGTTGGCGACCCGCTTTACGATACTTCTGCCCTCAGACGAGCGCGGCTGATTCGAACTCTCGCCGAGGAACTCGACGTCAATTTGCCCGGTATAGAGATAATTTTGAATCTGCTGGACCAGATGGCGCGATGACCGGAGCAACGGGCTGGTTCTAGGAACGGTTTCACGAGCCCCCTGGTTGGCCGGGCAGCTTATGGATGGTAGAGCCTAAGCAGAGTGGAGCTCGACAACGACTTGCCTGAAAGCCGGAGGAAAGTGCGCCGATCGCCATCTGCTGCTGCGCGGAAGGCGATTGAGGCGGTTGAGAGTACGGTTGCCCGAGTCGTGGCACGACTTCCGTCCGGTACTGGCAATCGATTGCTGGTCGCTATCTCCGGCGGGCCCGATTCGGTTGCAACCCTGCACGCACTGCGGCGTATTCGCCGCCACTGCCGTTTCGAGATTGCCGCGGCCCACTTGAACCATGGTCTCCGCGGACCTGAATCAGACCGCGACGAAAGATTCGTGCGCGAGCTGTGCGGCGGGCTCGATATCCAATTGGTGGTCGAACGAGCATGCGGGCTAAAGCCGGTTAATCTCGAGGAGCGCGCGCGAGAATTGCGTTATGAGTTTCTCAATCGCACTGCTGACGCTTTGAAGGCCCAATTTATTGTGCTGGGTCATCATCAGGACGACCAGGCAGAGACCGTGTTGCTTCGATTGTTGCGGGGCACCGGCATTGCGGGTTTGGCGGCAATGGCCGAATTGGGACCGGGGCGGCTCATGCGTCCGCTACTTTCGCTAGACCGGGCAGCGATCCTCACGTATTTGGCAGCAATTGGCGCCAACTATGTTGTTGACAGCAGCAACCTGGAAACTGGAGCGTTGCGCAACCGAGTGAGAGTGGGTTTGTTGCCCCAACTCGCGCGCGATTACTCACCAGGCATTGCCCGACACATGGCCGCACTTGCCTCCGAGATGCGCGAGGTCAACAGATTTATCGAGGCAGAAGCGCGCCTGTCACTGAACCTGAGATTGGTCTCAGCGGTCCACACGAGTAGTCATGTAGCCTCCTCTTGCCGGATGGATGTGCGGGGATTCGATTCAATCAGCCCGCCCTTCGCCCGCGCGATAGTGCGTGAACTGATCAAGCAGGGTATCGGCGACCTCCGCCGGATTGAACGCGTGCATATCGATGCGATGTGCCGTGTAGCAGCCGGCGAGAATCCTTCTGCTGCGATGCACTTGCCGCGCGGATGGAGATTCAGGCGTGAGTACGATACGGTTGTGCTCGAACCTCACCCGACGCCGGTTGAAACCTCAGCCGCGTCTGCGGCTGACCGTGGTGGGATAAGGTTGATGCCAGGCGAGAACCTCCTGAGCACTAGCGGGTTCGTTCTCATGTTGCGGGAGATTACAGTGCAAGAACCGTGTTTTCCGGCCGCCCCGTGGCATCCGCCCAGTAGGTTTGAGGCATATTTCGACGCCGCCCAAGCTCCGGTTCTGACCGCGCGGTTCGTCCATGTGGGCGATCGTATCCGGCCTTTGGGAATATGCGGCAGCAGGAAGATCCATGATGTATTCGTGGACTACAAAGTGACGGCTGTCAGCCGTGGTTCGTGGCCACTGGTGGTCTCCGGCGGCGAAGTAGTTTGGATTCCGGGTCTGGTACGCAGCCGGGCAGCGTTACTCAGTTCAGCATCTAAAAAAGTCCTGCATTTGCAAGCCGATGCGCTTTCAGACGACCTAAAAGTTCGATTGCCTGAACTTTAACGCGCGTGCTACTTTTGTATCAGCGATGAATCAAGTTTCGAGGAATATCGCGTTGTGGGCGGTAGTGGTCCTGATGGCGCTGCTACTCGTCAATTTCTTCACTCGCACGCAGCAGCATCCGCCTGAGATTATATTCTCTGATTTCCTCAACGACGTCGATCGGGGGCAAGTCGCCGACGTCACGATCCAAGGTAACCAAATTCAGGGCGAGACTGCGAGCGGTGAGCATTTCAAAACGTACACTCCCAATGATCCGGGATTGGTTCAGGAACTGCGGAACAGAGGGGTTAAAATAGCGGCCAAGCCAGCCGACGGTGATCCCTGGTGGATGGTGTTGCTGGTGCAGTGGCTCCCGATGCTACCGCTGATAGCGCTTTGGATCTTTTTCATGCGCCAGATGCAGATCGGCGGTGGCAAGGCGATGTCATTTGGTAAGAGCCGAGCCAAGTTGTTGACTGAAAATACACATAAAGTCACCTTCACCGATGTCGCGGGAATTAATGAAGCCAAAGACGAGCTGGAGGAGATAATCCAGTTCCTAAAGGATCCTAAGCGATTTACTCGTCTAGGCGGCAGGATCCCAAAAGGCGTTCTGTTGGTGGGGCCGCCGGGCACTGGCAAAACTCTACTGGCTCGCGCGATTGCCGGTGAAGCCGGGGTGCCATTCTTCTCTATCTCAGGGTCCGATTTCGTTGAGATGTTCGTCGGCGTGGGTGCCTCGCGAGTACGCGACCTTTTCGTACAAGGTAAAAAGCACGCACCCTGCATAATTTTCATCGATGAAATAGATGCAGTTGGACGTCACCGGGGGGCGGGTCTCGGTGGCGGCCATGATGAGCGCGAACAAACGCTTAATCAGCTGCTGGTCGAGATGGATGGTTTCGAGGCGAACGAAGGCGTGATTCTGGTCGCGGCGACCAACCGCCCGGACGTACTCGATCCAGCTTTGTTGCGGCCGGGACGTTTCGATCGGCGGGTAGTGGTACCGCGTCCCGATGTCAAAGGTCGTGAGGGGATACTCAAGGTTCACACCCGGCGCGTGCCGCTGTCCGATGACGTCGATATCGCCACGCTTTCGCGCCAGACACCGGGTTTTGCCGGTGCTGACCTGGAAAATCTTGTCAATGAAGCGGCCTTGCTCGCTGCTCGCCGGAGTAAGGACAAGGTCGATATGGCGGACTTCGAGCTGGCCAAAGACAAGGTCCTAATGGGCGCGGAGCGGCGTTCGATGGTGATGTCGTTACAGGAACGCCGTAACACTGCCTATCACGAATCGGGTCATGCGCTGGTCGCGATGCTTTTGCCAGGTGCCGACCCAGTCCACAAGGTAACGATTATCCCGCGCGGGATGGCGCTGGGTGTCACGCAACAGCTCCCGTTGGGCGATCGCTACACCTATTCGCGCGACTACTTAATGACACGGTTGGCGATGATGTTCGGCGGGCGGGTCGCCGAAGAGCTGGTATTTGATCATATGACGACCGGGGCAGGCGACGATATCGAGAAAGCTACCGAACTCGCGCGCAAGATGGTCTGCGAATGGGGTATGAGCAGGGAACTGGGTCCGATGACATTCGGGCGTCGCGAGGAACAGGTTTTCCTGGGTCGCGATATCGCCCATACGAAGGATTATTCTGAGCACACCGCCGTCGAAATCGACCGCGAGGTTCGGCGAATCGTCGACGAAGCCTATCAGAAGGCGCGGGCGCTGCTAACCGAGAGTACGCCTTTGCTGCATGCGCTTGCTGAACGACTATTGGAAAAAGAGGTGGTCGAGGGAGCGGAGGTCGCTGAGATGGTGAAGGCCTACAGGGAAGGCCGGCCGCTCCCACTGGTTCAGGAGTCGGTGGCGGCAAATAACTCTCCGTCCGGTGAGACATCAACAGCCAAAGAAAGACCGCGAGCCGCGGCAGAGGAAAGCCGCTCTTTGCCCGGACTTCAGCCGAAGCCATCGCTCGCCTGAATCCCGTTCCGTAGTTCCGAGCGGAACCGCACTTTTCTAGTGAGCCGGTTGAGGAACAGTGCGAAGCGATCCTCTTCATATGCTTCTGCACTCAAATGATTTCTCGTGCCTGCTCTTCACTCTCCCTATTCGGCTTCTTCAGGCGGTTGGAATGACAAGTGACCAAGCTCGTGGATGCGATGAGCATCGTCGAACAGCGACGTGGCATTGCAGCCTCGAACCCCGCCTCTCCGCAGCAAGAACATGAGCAGACGGGGGCCGGCCATCCCACCTGGAGGCGCAGAACAGGAGGAGAGCCCGCTCCGAGCGACTCTCGATGTGCTAAGGCTCTACGATGGCCGCGTAATCCCGCTTCCGGCCGTAATGGGAGTGCTGAATGTAACGCCCGATTCGTTTTCAGATGGCGGACGCTATCTTGATCCCGACCGCGCGGCGGCCCATGCACTTGAGATGGCGGCAGCGGGCGCTGCAATAATCGATATTGGGGCTGAATCCACTCGCCCTTTCGGAGCGCGCGAGGTCAGCACCGAGGTGGAGCTTGGCCGTCTGCTGCCGGTCCTGCAGCGGCTGCGCGGGCGATTGAGCGTCCCTTGGTCGATCGATACCCGCAAGCCTGAGGTGGCGCGAGTGGGCTTAAACTGGGGCGCCGCGATTATTAACGACGTTAGTGCATTGTCGAATACGGCGATGGCGGCGCTGGCTGCGGAATGGGGCTGCACCGTAGTATTAATGCATATGAAAGGTGGCGCGGAAGATCATATTCAGTTCGCCTCTTATCAGAACGTGGTCGAGGAAGTGCTGACGTTCCTGGTGGAGCGCACGGAGGTTGCAGCGCGGGCCGGAATTGACCGCTCGCGAATAATTCTTGATCCAGGTATAGGCTTTGCCAAGACCGCGCAGCATAATCTTGCGATTCTGGCCAATTTGGAGCGCTATTGCCGGTTGGGTTACCCGGTGCTGATTGGGGCATCGCGCAAGAATTTCATCAGCAGGATTTCAGGGAATCGCGACAATGATGTTCTGCTTGGAACAAACGCGGTGAATGCGGTGGCAGTGGCGGCGGGAGCCGCGATTGTCCGCGTGCACGAACCTGGACCGGCCGCCATAACCGCCAGGATGGCAGCGGCGATCGCGGCGGCACGGCGCGCTTGATTCGATGCACGGCTTCCTCCACGTAATACCCCGGTTGCGATGGCAGGACGGGCTCGACGTTCTGATCGTCGCCTACGTGATCTACCGGATCGCATTGTTGATCCGCGGCACGCGAACAATGCAGATGGTGGTTGGGCTCGGGATTCTGGCTGCTGCGTTTGTAACGTCGCAAATGCTCGCACTGTTCACGCTGAATTGGCTGCTTAACAATTTCCTGGGTTCTCTTATTATAATTCTGGTCGTCATTTTCCAGTCTGATATTCGCCGGGCGCTCACGGGTGTTGGTGCACGGTCGTTTTTTGCCACGCGCTCGAATGTCGCCGACGTCGCAGAGGAGTTGGTTAAAACTGCGGAATGGCTGTCGGCGCGGCGCATTGGGGGCTTGATCGTGCTCGAGAATGATGTCGCCTTGCAGGATGTAGTCGATACCGGCCGCACGATCGAGGGCCGCGCCTCGCCGGAACTAATCGAAACGATTTTCATGCCCGGGTCGCCGATGCATGACGGCGCCGTAATTATTAAGGGCGATCAAGTGTTAGCGGCCGCCTGTCAATTGCCGTTGTCGACTAACCCGAACGTCAGCCTGACGTTGGGAATGCGCCATCGCGCGGCGATCGGACTGACCGAAGACAGTGATGCCAGCGTGATCGTAGTATCGGAGCAGGACGGCACCATCTCCGTGGCCAGGCGCGGCCGTTTAACGCGTGGCCTCAAACCGCAAGAATTACTGCTGGCTCTACAGAACCTCGAAGCTTGGAACACGATGGAGTCGGGAGTGGCGTAAAGTGGCATTACCGGCGATGAAGGGACCGATGCGGCCGCCGGTCGTAAGATTGAGACTAATTCGCCCGGCAGAGTTGAAGCGCCGTTACTCGCCGGCGGTATTGCGCGATCGGTTCCAGCAAAACCTCGGCCTGCGAATAATCTCGTTGTTACTGGCGGTCGGCTTATGGATCTTTGTCAACGCCGGCCAGCACAGCTCGGTTGAACCGTTCAACATTCCGGTTAGTTACCGTGGGCTGCCACCCGGCTTCGTCATCACCAACGAGCATCCGGATTTTGTCAAAATCCAGATATCGGGGCCGCAAACCCTACTGTCATTGGTCGACCCGAGCAGGCTGACGCTGAAGCTCGACCTCAGCGGAGTTGGGGTTGGGCAGGCCTCTTTCAAAATTGGGCTCGACAGTTTCAATGTGCCGCGGGGGACCGCGGTGACTAGTATCTTGCCCTCTCAGATTGTGCTCGACGTCGACAAGATCGTAGTCCGTTATCTGCCGGTTCACCTGGTAACGATCGGAGCACCGGCGGATGGATACCGGATTGGTCCGATCGAGATCGTGCCGTCGCGGGTGCAGGTCAGAGCGCCGAGCAGGGAAATCGCGAATCTCGAAATGGTCGACACCGAAACCGTCGATGTGACCAGTTTGGCCACCGAATCGGAACATGTTGCGGCCATAACCTCAACGGGTGGCATGATGCGGGTCGATCCTCCCGAGGTTATGGTGAAAGTCGGACTCACTCCAGTAGTTGCCACCAAGGACTTCCGTGGAGTGCCAATAGCAGTGCGCGACACCGAGTATCAGTCGAGGCTTCAACCCCCCCGGGTCAATCTTACGCTGCGCGGCGCCAAACTCGACCTTAGCAAGCTCGACTTGAATGGTGCAGTATTCGTCGATGGCGACGGAATGGGGCCGGGCAGCTACAATACGCCGGTGCAAGTGCAGTTACCGCACGGGGTGGAATTGCTACATCTATGGCCAGACAAGGTCAGAATCACACTCAGGCGGGCCGCGAGGGGCTGAGCATACCGGCCGACAGGTTGTTCGGTACCGACGGGATACGCGGCATCGCCAATATCGAGCCGATCACTTCCGAAACCGCCCTGAAGCTGGGGCGGGCGCTGGCGCATGTGTTCAAAAGCACCAGCAGTCGTCATCGCCGAATTCTAATCGGCAAAGACACCAGGCTGTCGGGCTATATGTTAGAAACGGCAATGGCGTCAGGCATTTGCTCAATGGGCGCCGATGTTTTGCTGGTCGGACCGCTGCCGACGCCGGCTATCGCTTTTCTGACGCGCAGTATGCGGGTTGATGCGGGTGTGGTGATCTCCGCCTCGCATAACCCCTTTCAAGACAATGGTATCAAGTTCTTTTCCCGCGAGGGATACAAGCTCGAGGATCAGACCGAGCGGCGGATCGAGCGCCTAGTCTTCGACGATGGGGACCTGAGCCAATTTCGCGCAGCTGGTGCAGGCATCGGCAAAGCGACGCGCATCGACGATGCGATCGGACGTTATCTGGTTTTTTTGAAATCGTGCGTGCCGCGCGAAGTGACCCTCGAGGGCGTAAAGATTGTGATCGACTGCGCCAACGGCGCCGCCTATAAGGTTGGCCCCGAAGTACTCGACGAGCTGGGCGCAGCAGTGCTGCCCATCGGTGTTGATCCGGACGGCATTAACATCAACGCGGGATGCGGCGCGGTGCATCTGGAGAAAATGAGGGAAGCAGTGGTCGAACACCAAGCCAACGTTGGAGTCGCGCTCGACGGTGACGGCGACCGCGCCTTGTTCGTCGACGAGCGCGGCGAACTGTTCGACGGCGACGACGTTATGGCACTGCTCGGCTGCCAGATGGCCGCCCGGGGACTGCTCAAGCACAACACCGTAATCGCCACCGTGATGAGCAACTTCGGCCTCGAGATAGCCCTGTCTGGTTGCGGCGCCAGATTAGTACGTACTGACGTCGGCGACCCGGCGGTGGTGCGGGAGATGCGCGCCAATTCGTATAACCTGGGAGGTGAACAATCCGGTCATATAATCTTCATGGACCATTCAACCACCGGTGACGGCCTCATCACCGCCCTGCTCGTATTTTCGCTCATGGTGGAAACCGGCAAGCCGCTTAGTGAATTGCGCTCGATGCGGCGGGTGCCTCAGGTGCTGGAAAATGTCCAGGTGCGCCAGCGGACACCGCTGGAGCAGATGCCCGATGTCAGCCGTGAGATCGCGGCGGCGGAGCGCCGCCTCAAAGGTTGCGGGCGCCTGCTTGTGCGCTATTCAGGTACCGAGATGTTGGCGCGCGTGATGGTGGAGGGCGAGGATCATACCAGCATCAGCGAAATCGCCCATCAGATCGCTGCAGCAATCCATCGGCAACTCGGACTGACGGGCTAGAGCCCACGCCTGAACCAGTGCGGCCGTATTCGTTGCAGCGGAAAACATGGAGAGCTGACACCTGAGTCAGGGCGATGATCAAACTTGGGGTTAATGTCGATCATGTCGCAACCCTCAGACAGGCGCGCCTTGCGCGATACCCCGACCCGGTAGAAGCTTCCCTGGCGGCTGAGCGGGCCGGAGCCAATGCAATGACGGTCCATCTGCGCGAAGATCGCCAGCATATCCAGGATACCGATCTCTTCGGTATTCATCAGGCGATTCAGATTCATCTGAACCAGGAAATGGCGCCGATTCCGGAAATGCTGGAAATCGCGATGGAACTGCGGCCTGACGAGGTTTGCCTGGTCCCGGAACGCCGCGAGGAGCTGACTACCGAAGGCGGACTCGATGCGGCCGGCCTGAAATACCGCCTCCTGCCGATACTGGAGAGGTTGAGCCTGGCAAGAATCGGCATTAGCCTGTTTGTTGACCCAGAGCCGAGACAGATCGAAGCGGCGGTAATGCTTGGCGCCGACTTCGTTGAAATTCATACCGGGACGTACGCGAATCTCGCCGACGCAGACTGGCGAAGGCGCGCAAGAACGATGAGGGGAACGGGAATAAGCGCGCGTTGCAGGGCGCCTTGCCCCGCATCAAATCGGGCCTGGCACACAGGCCTCACTCGGAGCTTCCCCCTCAGTTCAGCGACGAGACGCGCAAGGAACTGCAAAAGATTCGCGCTGCATCGCTGCTATTCCCGGAATCGCCTGGCTACATATCGGCCATGCTATTGTCGCCTGTTCCTTGATAGTTGGCATGGAGCGCGCCGGACGCGAAATGCTCAGATTGATCAACGGCTAGACCAGGGGGGTGAATCCACTGTCATCGTTAGCGAGCCGCGGACGACCAGCCGTCAAAGCTAAACGATTTAGAAGCCTATTTATACGATGATTCTTCTCACCGCAGCGCAGAGTCGCGAACTCGACCGCTTAAGCCAGCAGAAGTACGGCGTCGACTCGTACGCGTTGATGACCAATGCTGGCGATGCGGTCGCGCGCGCGATTGCTCGTCGATGGCCGAAAGCTATGGCCCGTGGTGTGCTGGTGGTCGCGGGCAAGGGTAATAACGGTGGCGATGGATTGGTGGCGGCGCGGCGGCTTCATCAGACCGGTGAACGGGTGCGAGCGGTGTTGCTCGCGCGCCGAATGGACTTGAGGGGCGATGCGGCCAGGGCGTGCAACGATCTGGCCGCCGTGGGCGGCTTAATAATCGAGATCACCGACGAGACCGCGCTGGCCGCCGCGATGAGCACCGGGCAGGCGGGTGTGATTGTTGATGCTATTTTCGGCACCGGTCTTAACGCAGAGGTTGGCGGGCTTGCACGGCGCGCGATCGAGGTGATTAATGCGGCCGAAGCGGCGGTTGTGGCGGTGGATATTGCCTCAGGCGTTAATGCTGACACCGGAGCCGTAATGGGTGTGGCGGTCCGTGCAGCCATCACCGTCACCTTTGGTTTCGCCAAGTATGGGCACGTCTCCTACCCTGGTGCCGCACTATGCGGTTGTCTGGAAATTGCGGAGATCGGGTTTGCACTGGAAGCGATTCGCGATATCGCGCCACACGGCCGGTTCCTTGAGCGCACCGACGTGCTTGCTCTGATTCGGCCGCGCGCCGACAATACACACAAGGGTACGTACGGCCATCCGCTTATTATCGCCGGATCGCGCGGAAAATCAGGTGCCGCACTGCTCGTCGCGCGCGGGGCGTTGCGTGCAGGTGCAGGATTGTTAACGGCTGCTATCCCGCAATCAGTCGCAATGATCGTGGCGGCCGGGCAAGCTGAGTTGATGACTGAGCCGATGCCCGACTGCGACGGCCATTTCGATGCCCCAGGTTCAATCGAACGGCTGGAAGAACTGGCCTCCGGCAAAACTGCGGTTATTGCCGGTCCCGGAATGGGAGCAAGCGACGATACGCGGCGGATCGTAGAATGGTTAATGCGTTCGGTGCATCCCGAATCGCCCCTGCTGCTTGATGCCGACGCGCTCAACGTGTTGGCACCAATCCGGCAGGAACTCCTTCGCGCGGCGCGTGGTCCGGTCGTTTTGACGCCCCATCCGGGCGAAATGGCGCGGCTGCTCGGCATCAGCACACCGGAGGTAAATGCTGACCGGGTCGTCTGCGCCCGCGAGCTGGTTGAAGCGACCGGCGCCGGCGTTGTTTTGAAGGGCGCACGCAGCGTGATAGTCACTCCGGAGCGGGAAGTGTTGGTTAATTCCAGCGGCAATCCCGGGATGGGGACGCCGGGGATGGGGGACGTGTTGTCCGGAATTATCGGCGCGCTGCTCGGCCAGGGATTGTCGGCCGCAGATGCGCTGAAATTGGGGGTCTTTATGCATGGGTACGCGGCTGACCGCTTGGCGGCGCGGATCGGCCCGGCGGGCTATCTCGCGAGCGAGTTGGCCGACGAGATACCAGCGGCGTTTGTCTCGTGAGGATTAAAAGCGACGAGGAGTTCAGTGGAAGCTTCCATATTCGCGGATGAAAGCACGATCTTTATAGTCGAGAGCAGCTCGACGCGCGAAACCAAGATGTGGGGGCGTCGACTGGGATCGATGCTGGAAGGCGGGGAACTGCTCGCTTTCAGTGGTGACTTGGGTGCCGGGAAAACGTGCTTCATCAAAGGTATCGCACGTGCCCTGAGTCTGGCTGAGGAGAACATTCTTAGCCCGACGTTCACCATGATCCAGGAGCATCGGGGGCGCCTGCCAATCTACCATATCGATCTCTACAGACTGGACAACGTCGCCCTTGACGAGCTTGGCTTGCGCGAATATTTGTTTTCAGACTCAATCGCGGCGGTCGAATGGTTCGAGCGACTTCAGGAAGGTGATCAAATCGACCGGCTTGCGGTGAGAATCAGCTATACGGGTGCAAACAGCCGCCGTATAGAATTTATTGCGATTGGTGAACGCTACTGCTCGCTAGTTACGAGATTTCGCTCGCGCTTCAGTTGATAGAGTTGACCAATGGCAGCGAATTCACCTTCCGCACTAATGGCGGTTTCTTGGTTCATTGATAAGCGCGCCTGGCCGTGCCGTTCGACTACGATTTCACTTTCGCGGGAAATCGGTCTTATCGGGCTGAATAACAACTACGGTTATCTGGGAGACGCGGCGCTCGAGACACAGCAACCTAGAAGATTCTGGAAATCCCTCGAATAATCCTTACTACTCAAAAATCATTGCATGGATCCACCGATCGAATTTTCTGCCAGTTAGAAGAGAGTTCTACAAATCGAGGATTATTCCGGTATTCAGAATTTTGAACGGCATCCCTACTGCGACGCACATTAAGAGGACTCTTGAGTCTAGCGGTAACGGCAACCAATTTACCTTTAGCGATATCCAGTACAACAAAAATCCTGACCAACTGCGAAATCTGGCTAAGCACCCTTTATGGAATGAGGCCAAACCTTGAGGACCGTCTCCGGGAAATGGCATTAATGACTCGGATAGCGCTGACTATTGCGGGTTCGGATTCGGGAGGCGGCGCGGGTATTCAAGCCGACTTGAAGACCTTCGCCGCGTTCGGCGTGTTCGGCACCAGCGTGATTACCGCGCTGACTGCACAAAATACCTTGGGTGTGCGCGCCGTGGCTGATGTGCAGCCGGCTTTCGTCCGTGCCCAACTCGACGCAATCAGCGAGGATTTCGCTGTCGCCAGCACCAAAACGGGGATGCTCGCGCGGCGGCCGATAATCGAGATCGTAGCCGCCCACCTCTTCAACCGCCGCGCACGCAATCTCATCGTTGATCCGGTGATGGTTGCCGCAAGCGGCGACGTATTGCTTGCGCCCGATGCGCTCGTCGCGATGCGGGAACTGATGCTGCCGCTGGCGTCGCTGCTTACGCCCAATGTGCGCGAGGCCGAGATTTTGAGCGGTGTGGCTATCAATGACGTTGCGACCATGCAGCGGGCGGCACGCGCGATCGTTGACAGAGGTGCCAAGGCAGTATTGGTGAAAGGGGGCCGTCTTGGCGGGTCAACCGCAGTCGACGTGCTGTGCCGCGGCGGCACGATACGGGAATTCAGTGCGCCTAGGGTCGCCGTCAACCGCGCGCACGGCACCGGATGTACCCTGTCAGCGGCGATTACTGCTGCGATGGCGCTCGGAGTGCAATTAGAGGACGCTATCCAGACGGCTAAGCTTTATGTAACTCGCGCGCTTGCTACCGCTGAGCGGGTGGGCCATGGTGCGACTCCGCTCAATCACCTAATCAAGCCCGAAGAAATAGAAGAAATAAAGGGTCGGGGGTAGAAGGGAACAGCGAGGCAAAGCCCGCAGTCTGCTCCTGTTTCCTCTGTGCTACCTGTTCTCCCGCAGCGGCTTGCCCTTTGCGCCAATTCGCGAAACTATAAAGAGACCAACTGAACCGTTCGCTGAGCAGCTACCTGACACAGACAGAGACCAGGAGTTGAATGCTGATGGGCCTTCGCCGTAGGCTTGCGAGCTTTGTCATGAGTGGAGCGACCGGGCGCCAAGCGCTGGTCGACGAGAGCAATGCGTTCCCCGATGCGTTTGCAACCACCCGGTTGGCGGACGCAGTGAACTGGGCACGCAAGTATTCATTTTTTCCGTATCCCTTCGTGACCGCTTGTTGCGGGATGGAGTATTTCTCGGTGTCGGGACCGCGCTACGATATCGATCGTTTCGGCGCAGCTCTGCCCCGCTTTACCCCGCGCCAGGCCGATCTACTAATGGTGGTCGGCACGATAACACAGCGCCAGGCGCCGATCTTGCGCCGCGTCTACGAGCAGATGGCGGAACCGAAATGGGTGGTTTCGTTCGGCGCCTGCACTAGTTCAGGCGGTCCTTACGACAATTATGCGGTCTTGCAAGGCATCGACCGTGTCGTGCCGGTTCATCTTTACATACCCGGCTGTCCACCCCGGCCGGAAGCCGTGCTCGACGGTCTTATCAAGCTGCAGGACCGAGTTCAGCACGAACGGCCCAGTCAAACATGGGATGGCCTGAAGCTCCATGGCAGCGGGCGCAAAATTGACTGACGCGCCCAAGCTCGTTCACGTCTCCGTCGACGGGAAGCTTATAGAGGCCCGCGAGGGCGAGCCGCTGTTGCAGGCGATGCTCAATGCCGGCCTCGACATCCCGCACTACTGCTATCATCCGAAACTCACGATCGACGGCTCGTGCCGGCTGTGTCAGGTGCGGATCGAGGGCATCCCCAAACTCCAGATTTCATGCAATACACAGGTGCGCGAGGGAATGGTCGTACACGCCGCCGATCCCGAAGTTGCGTTGGCGCGCCGCGGCGTCGAAGAATTGCTGCTGCTCAATCATCCGCTGGACTGCCCGATTTGCGATAAGGCCGGGGAATGCTGGCTGCAAAATTACGCGATGCGGTTCGGCAGCCGTTTCTCGCGCACGCGCGACCCGCGCCGCAAAGAGGAGAAACGGCTCGATATCGGCGAACGGATGCTGCTAGATCAGGAGCGTTGCATCTTGTGCCGCCGGTGTGTGCGTTTTTGCCGTGAAATCAGCAAGACCGGCGAGTTGCACGTTTTCCATCTCGGCGACCGTTCGGTCCTTGATATTTACGATCGGCGCCTCGACAACGATTATTCGATGTGCACGGCCGACATCTGCCCGGTCGGTGCGCTCGAGACCAAGGACTTCCATCATAAAGTCCGCGTGTGGTTTCTCGAGGAAACCGCGAGCGTATGCCCGAGCTGTTCGAACGGCTGCAATGTTATGCTATGCACTTACAAAAACCGCATCTGGCGGCTGATACCGCGTCGCAATGATGCGGTCAACCAGACGTGGATGTGCGATGCAGGTCGGCTGAACTACGGTTTTGTGATGGATCCGGCGCGCCTGCGAACGCCGCGAGTCGCGCAGGCGGACGGGGTGGCCGACGCTGACTGGAAGGTTGCAATTGCGCATGCCGCGACCGAACTCGACACATTCAGGAAACGCCACGGCGGTAAGGCGTTAGGCGCCGTGGTTTCGGCCCATCTGACCAACGAAGAGAATTATCGCTTTGGCGAACTGATGCGGGCGCTCGGCGTCGAGCGCCGCGCGATGGCGGTGCGGCGGGGCAAATTTGACGACTTTCTAATCAAGGCGGACAAGGCGGCGAACGCACGAGGTGCGCGTGAATTAGGGCTGGTTGCGGGCGATGATGATGGCCTGGCTGGATTGCTCAGCGCGTGTGAAACCGGCGAGATCAAAGGGCTCTATCTCTGTAGCGATGACCTGTTGGAGTTGGTCGATGGCAGCCGCCTGGCCGTAGTCCTTGAGCGAATGGACCTGCTCATTGCGCACAATCTTAAGCTCCAGCCGTTATTGGCCAAGGCGGCAGTAGTTTTTCCCACTACCACTTTTGCAGAGAAGGATGGCACCTTTACGAATCACGCCGGACGTGTTCAGCGCATTCACCAAGCACTCCCGCCGACGGCGGGATGGCTGACAGATGGCGAAGTTTTCACGCGGATACTGAATCATCTGGAATCGCGGCAAGAACGGTTTGAGTTGCCCCGGATATGGGATTCGATGGCGGAAAACGGAACGGCGTTCGCGCAGCTTAGCTTCGACGAGATTGATCCTTATGGCGTCCCACTAGAGACCAAGATGCGGCCCTAAGTGGTGCAGCGACTTCAGCTCCGTGTTAGAGGATGACGGGCTGAGGCCGGCGCATACGGCTCTTGACAAGAGCGCATTGAGGGTTCATAGCGCGAGGGAACCGGTCTTCGTTTTTGATCCGCGGATCGGCCCGCAGTCGCGAATTTCGAGTCCAGACCGCGGCCGGTGTGGCCGACGCACAGTCAAGGGGACGACAGCTATGGCAACGGCACCGCAAATCGAATCAGGGGGACTGAAGCGCTACTTCGAGGTCCATCGCACGCTGGAGACTTATCCAACCGGTTGGTACCGCTGGTGGATGCTCCTGCTGACGGTGTTCGCCACGATTGTCTCGTTTTATGAATTCGGGCTGTCCTCGATGTTGCCACTCTGGATGCCCTCGCTGCATTTTACAATTAAGGACTTCAGTTGGTTTCTTACTGGTGCTGTCTTCCTGTCTGGATTCTCCGCGATGGCCGGAGGGCCGCTCGCCGATCGTCATGGCCGGGTCGTCGTGATCGATCTTTGTCTGGGAGTCATGATCCTGCTGACCTTCGCCAACCTGCTGATGACCGGGTTTTGGGCATTTGTGGTGGTGCGCGGTTCGATGAACCTGGTCGCCGGTTTGATGTGGGGCGCGTTGGGGGGCCTCACTCGCGATATGTCGCCGCGGGTAAGCCGTGGTGCTGCGTTTGGATTACTGACGGTGGGGGCTGTCGGCTGCCAGTGGCTGTGGGTCTTCGTACCCGGCCTGACCCTGCGGAGCTTCCCCACCTGGCAGGCGCAAATGGTAATAATGGGCATCCTCGCCGTAGTTCTGTATATACCGGTCCTTTTGTGGCTTAAGGATCTGGCGCCGAAACTGCGCTTGATGGTGCTTGAAAGCGAAAGTACCGGCGAAGCGTTCGAGTCCGGCGACCTGCCCCAGGAAGCGCCGGGCACGGCAATGTCAGCGTTTGGCCAATTGTTGGGTCGATGGCAGGTTTGGTTGATGGTGATCGGCGTGGTGGCTTTCATCACGGTCGCTATCACGGTTCAGACGTTTGGCCCAATTATGTTCGAGCAAGCGTTCGGGTACGATCACGCAACGGCCGATCGGCTGGCATCGTACTTCTGGCTGCTGAATGGGATTATGCTCGTGCCCGCAGGAATGTTCTCGGACTGGCTGGGCGTCCGCAAGCCGATCTCGATTGTGCTGGCACTCGTCACTCTGATGATATTGGTCTGGTGGACGCGGCACTTCTATCCACCGTTGTCAGCCAACGCGCTTTCATGGGTTACGCTGGTATTGGGCGGGATAGCGGCCGCTGCATTTATTCCCTGGACCGCGCTATACTCAGAATACGTTGAAGACATCTCCCCCGCTTTGCAGGCTACTGGATGGTCGTTTTTTCAATTGATTTATCGTACATGGGTAGCCTTCTCCGCCCCGGTGCTGACGGTCGTCACCGCGCACTATGCAGCCTCGGAGGCGCTCGCGCACCATCTAGTTAAGCCCGACCTGCGCGCGTGGAGTATCGGCTGGGCGACGTGGATGGACGTAATAATTGCCGGGACGGTATTGTTTGTTGTTTCGTTATTCGGGCTGCGAGGGTTTTGGACACCGGCCACCACTTCTCAAGCCGCCGGTCACGGCGCACCGGCACGCGCTGCGGCAGGCAGATAGTAGTCCTTTAGGAGTGAAAGTGACTGTCATTCCGTGCGGAGCTCGCAATTCTTGAGCGAGCAGAGTGGACGCATCAACGAAGCAATTTCCTGTGCGCCCATTCCAGTGATAATGTTTCGCGCTAATCCCTCCGTCCGCTGGCGCCGCTGTTCGCCCCGCCCATTTGGCAGGATGACAAGTAATTAGATGGCAGTTCGGATCGTAAAGGTAAACCGTCCGATTCAACCGTGGGCCAACGTGCGGCCATGGTGGGCGCTGGTGGTCGGCTTGTGGGTCTCGACGCGGCATTTTTTTGTCAATCTCGGCCGCTTCCTGCGTGGTTCCCAGGATTTCACTGTGTACTTCCCTGAGCAGCGCTTGGTCCACGCCCCTGCTATCCGTGGCATGCCGGTGCTGGTGCAAATGGAAAATGGTAAAGAGCGGTGCGTCGCTTGCGGTCTATGTGAATGGGCGTGTCCGACCACCTGCATTACGATTTTCCCCGCGGAAACCAACGACGAGGTCGAGCGTTATCCTGAAATCTTTGATATTGACATGTCGCGATGTATGTTCTGTGGCTTCTGCGAGGAGGCCTGTCCGGAAGAAGCGATCGTTATGAGCCGGCAAATCGAGATCTCTTCTTTTTCCCGTCAAGGTTCGCTCTGGCACAAGCAGGACTTGCTCGTCCCCGTAGCTCAACTCAAGACTCGCATCGATTACCTGCGCAGCCAATATGACCGCTGATAAACCTGGTCCGGCTAGTCAACTTGTTCAAACCGAATTGGAATTGTCGCCGATGATCGGGCGTGTGACTGAGGTGCTGGGCGGCCGCATCGTGGAGCGCCGCAGCTTTCGAGGTGACGACCGAATCCACGTCGCCCGCGAACACATCGTTGAAGTCGGTGAAATCCTCCGTGACGATGTTGAATTGGCGTTCGACCTACTGCTCGATGTCACCGCGATCGACTATCTCGGGCAACCGGATGACTTCGAAAAAAAACCCGAAATCTGGGATCAGGAACGGCCGGTACTCCGTCGTCAGCCTGCGAGCCGCCACGAATTGGTATTACCTCCGCGGGGCCCCTACCCGCGCTTTGCCGTTGTCTATCACCTGACGTCCACCACCCGGTTGCACCGCTTGCGGATCAAATGCCGGGTGCCGGAGGACAACCCCACAATCGCGAGCGTCACGCGGATCTGGCCGGGAGCGAATTGGCTGGAACGCGAAACCTACGACCTATATGGTATTCAATTCACCGGCCATCCGGATCTCCGCCGGATTTATCTTAACGAGGAATTCGTCGGTCACCCGCTGCGCAAAGATTACGGAAAACGGGACGAACAACCGATTCAACCTTATGTCGGACCAGGGGCAAAAGAACCTCGACGCCCGCACTAGCCGCGCCGGTGCAGCGCGTCTGCGCGGTTTTGAGGGTGATCTTCATACCGAGCCGATGCGCATCCAGTTGGGTCCGTCGCATCCGGCAACGCATGGCACAGTCAGGATTGTGCTCGATTTGGACGGCGAACGCATCCTTGATGCGGATGTGCAGGTCGGCTACTTGCATCGCGGTTTTGAGAAGGAATGTGAAACCGGCCTCTTTTACCAGAACATTCCTTATACCGACCGCCTGAACTACAGCTCGCCGATGTTGAATAACGTGGGCTACTGCCTGGCGGTCGAAAAGCTGCTTGATATCGAAACACCGCCGCGATGCAAATTTCTGCGGGTGATTGGTGGTGAGATCTCCCGCATGACCGATCATATGCTCTCAGTGGGCTCGTCGGCGATGGAATTGGCGGCGTTCACGCCGATGCTCTATCTGCTCGAAGCGCGCGAGTTGTTGCTTGATCTGAATGACGCCTTATGCGGGGCCCGGGTGACAACGAATTTCACGCGCATCGGCGGCCTGTGCGCCGACATGCCCGAAGGATTCAAGGACTTCGCGATTCCGCGCCTCGATCGTGTTCTCAAACTGGTCGAGGACGCAGACAAGCTTTTAACCGAGAATCCGATTTTCCGCGAACGGATGGAGGGCACCGGAAGCCTCCCCGCGAAGGATTTGATCGCCTGGGGAGTCACTGGCCCGATGCTGCGCGCGGGCGGCATCGCGTATGACGTGCGCCGCGTGCATCCATACCTGGTCTATTCTGATCTAGATTTCGATGTGCCGGTTGGCGAGCACAGCGACAATTTCGACCGCTATCTGGTACGCCTCGAAGAAATCCGTCAAAGCCGCCGGCTCGTCCTTCAATCTCTCGAACGGATGCCTGACGGGCCGGTCGATTCGGACGATCCGCGCGTTCGATGGCCGGCAAAACGTCGCGTCTACACGCGCATGGAGGAACTGATCGATCAGTTCAAGCTGGTGACGGAAGGGGGATATCCGCCGCCCGGCGAGATCTACCATGCGGTCGAGGCAGCAAATGGCGAATTGGGTTTCTATTTGGTGAGTGATGGCACCGGCAGGCCGTGGAAATGCCGCTGTCGATCGCCCAGCTTCTCCAATATCTCGCCGATGAACCTGATGCTGAGAGGTGGGCAGCTTGCTGACGTAGTGCCGACGTTCGGCATGATCAATATGATCGGCGGCGAAACCGACCGTTAGCAACTGCCTGATTTTGTGGATTGTCCCGTTGAAAACGTAGATCCAGGGACTCACACATGGGCTGAAGCCTGTGCCACTGAAGGCGAAGAGGACAGTGGTTGGATGATTTTGTCTGCTGAGACGCACGAGAGAATCCGCGAGGAGATTTCCCATTTTCCACACGCCCGGGGTGCACTGTTGAGCGCACTCCATTTTGCGCTTCGCGAGCGAGGCGGGTTCGACACCGAGGTCTTCGCTGAAATCGGCCAATTTTTCGGGATGCGCGCGGACGAGGTTGCCGAAGTTGTGTCCTTCTATTCGCTCTTCAAGCAGCCGCGTGCTCAGGCGATCCTTCAGGTCTGCACCAACCTGCCCTGCTGCCTCAAAGGCGCACGCGCAATCGTCGGCGAACTCGAACATAGGCTCGGCATCAAAGCGGGCACCGCGACTCGCGACGGCCGCTTCGCAATTGAAGAAGTCGAATGCCTTGGCTCCTGTGCCACGGCGCCAGTTGTCCAGGTAAACCTGAATCCGTACCTGGAAAATGTGACGCGAGATTACCTCGCGACGATTCTGGACGCGCCCGAAAAGGCGATTGAAGCGCGCCGGCCAGCGCCGATCGTTTCGACGGTGCCACCGAGTGTTGAAGGCTATCTGCTTCCGCCCAACGGCGAGAAGTGGCTCTCGCTCGACGATTACAAGCACAATGGCGGCTATCAGGCGATTGTCAAAGCGGGGCAGATGCTGCCCAAAGACATCGCCACGCTCGTGCGAGATTCGGGCCTGCGCGGCCGCGGCGGTGCCGGTTTTGGAACGGGCCTGAAATGGAGCTTCATGCCGCCGCCTGATGGCGGACCGCGTTATCTAGCAGTCAATGCCGACGAAAGTGAACCGGGCACGTTCAAAGATCGCCAGATCATGGAGCGAAACCCTCATTTGTTTATCGAAGGAGTTATGATCTGCGCGATGGGGATTGAAGCCGCCGCGGCTTTTATCTATGTGCGCGGCGAGTACGTCGAATGTTACCGCCTTGTGCGCCACGCAATTCGGGAATGCTATGGGGCAGGAATCCTGGGGGAGAAAGCGCTCGGTTTCAATCGGCGCTTTGATATTCATATTCAGCCCGGCGCCGGCGCGTATATTTGCGGCGAAGAGAGTGGGATGCTCGAATCGATGGAGGGAAAGAAGGGCCAGCCGCGCAAACGGCCGCCCTTCCCTGCCGTGCGCGGTCTATGGGACCGTCCAACCACCGTGGATAACTGCGAGACGGTCTCCCATACCCCTGCGATCATCATGAAGGGCGCAGACTGGTTCAAAGCCGAAGGCGCGAAAAACAGCTCAGGCCATACACTGTTCGGCGTTAGCGGCCACGTCAAACGCCCAGGGATTTTCGAGCTGAGGCTCGGAGTCAAACTGCGCGATCTCATTTACAATTACGCCGGCGGGCTGGAGAACGGGCGTACTGTTAAGGCGGTGATCCCCGGCGGCATCTCGATGCCGATTCTGCGCGGTGATCAGATCGACGTTGCCGTAGACCATGAGTCATTGCGTACGGTGAATTCGCTGCTCGGTACCGCGGGCGTAATCGTGATGGATGATCGCACCTGCATCGTGCGCGTCGCATTGGTAGCGGCGCGTTTTTTCGATCACGAATCGTGCGGGCAATGTACCCAATGCCGCGAAGGAACCGGATGGATCTACCATACGCTGGAGCGCATTGAGCGCGGGGAGGGAGTTGCACGCGATTTGGAAGTGCTAGCGGACTGCTGCAATTTCATGGATGGCAAATGTATTTGCGCTTTGGCCGACGGCGCCTCATGGTCAGCGCGTGCGTTTTTCACGCAATTCCGCAGCGATTTCGAAGCTCATATAGCCGCTGGCAAATGTCCATTCCCGGAGAGTTTCGAAGTATGACGCTGGGCGGAGCGAAGCGGAGCCGAGCTGTCCAGGCGGAACGAAGTGGAGCCGAGCTAACGATTCTGCGAGGTGCGCAGCATAGTAAGGAGGCTGCGGCGTGCGCATAGAAAGACCCGTCACTCGCAACCGCGTGGTGTCCCTGCTCGGCACGCCGCATGCTGTCGAAGGCAGCCTGAACGATCCGGTCGAGCGCGAGGAATTCGGCATCCACTATAACGAGAAGTGGACGTACGACGATCTGGGAGACGATCCAGCCGGTGTGCCGAACCGTGCAATTTACTGGCATCGTTACGATTTCGTCGCGACCATGGTGCGTGCCAACGGCAACGAAGAATGGCGTCCCGACACGAAATTAATTGAAGCCGCCAATGCCGTGAAGGAGCGCCTGGGAATAGTCGCCGACCACCATCCCGCGTATCCAACCAACGGCCGCTACCGGCCCGTGTCGAAGCCCCAGGATTGGCGCGACTTGGGCGGCTACGTGCAGGACGAAGTCACCGGCCTTAGGATCAACAAAGCAGGATCCTAATTGTGACGGCACCGGACGCATGGCCTGGTTAGCCCGCGAATGCGAAGCCCCCGAAGGCGCGCGCCGGTCTCCTGAGCGACCAGGCTGCCGCTTGTGAAAGTATTTGCCGCTCTGCGCGCAGCACCCGGTTCTCCCGGCGCAACCGGTTAAGCTCCTCGCGCTCGGGCGTCGAGGGAGCAAGACCATCAGGGACGCTGAGGGCGTGCGAGCGAAGTTCGGGTCAGCCCCGCTCTCATCCCAAACTATCTTGCGCTTGTGGGCGACAGCGCGGATGGCTATCCCGGCATGGCCGGCATCGGGGCGAAGGGCGCAGCACGCCTCAGGACTTGCGGCGGCAGGTTCTCGGCGAGCGGCCGCGCGCTTGTTCTGCTATTCGAGAAGCTGGCGACACTTCGGAACGATGCACCACTCTGTCCGCGACATCGATGAGCTCAGGTGGCGCGGACCGACCGAGAAATTTCCAAGCTGCTGCGAGATGACTGGTTGCCCCTCAGCTCCTCGCGCGCGCCGACAAAACCGCTGCGACGTTGTCCATTTAGATAGAAATCCTCGGCGATGTTGCGAGTGATCTTGGGGCGGCGCGGCCCCGGCTCGCCACAAATCTTGGCTGCCTGACGGCCTGGTGCAAGCGCTATCCGGGCCTGCATTCCTGGGTGTCGGGAATGAGGAATTGAGGCGGTACGGCCCGTTCCTCACCCCCAGGTAGCCGCCAATCAAGGTGCATCGAGGCGTCACCCCAGATGTTGCGTTCGCCGACCTCGATCGAATGCTCACCCGCGCTCAGTTCGACCGCGCCTGCGTCACTGGTTCTTGTCATATCCCCAGGATCGGCGATGATCGTCTTTCCATCGATCCTGAGCCATCCCAGGTCGTCAGCGCGGACCGTGAAATAGTACACGCCGTTCAGGGGCGCGAGCAGGCCCCCACGCCATACTACTGACGACGGCGAGGGTAACGCGCCGAGCTCGGCAATTGTATCGAAGCTGATCTGAGTATCGACTCGCCGGATGTGCGGCAGGGCGTCACTAGCAGGGTGCAAACCCGTATAGTAACACCCGAGTAACCCCTCCGTTGGCGTTCGGCGGTCTTTGATAGCAACAGCTCCAATCGTAGGTGCTGCGAATATCACCAAGATGCCCGCGCACACGGCAATTTGAAGACTGGTCACTTGACCGATTTTTGTGGCCTTGTGCGAGAGTTTCAGCAGGTAAAGAGCCACACCTGCCCACAACGCGGCGAGAGGCCACAACTGCATCGATCCTGGTAATCCAATGAGCCGGCCGAGATTGAAGGCGGCTGAATTCCCGCTATTCGGCGAGCTCTCGAAAAACGAATTGCGGTTCAGAGCGAAATCACCCCGCGTAAACGCCGGCCAGAGAAAATCGCGAAACGGGTTCGTATACTCATACGGTAGGTGAGGTTCGACCGCCGTCGCCATCAGCATGAGAAACACCGACAGAAATGCTAGCGTGGCGAACAGAGGGTTCAGACTTTTCGGCAAGAACGCCAAGGTCAGCACGGCAAACGGTATCATCGGAAGCAAGTGACGAGGGCCTGTCGCTGTACCGCCTCCCCAATAGATAATCGATTCGCCGTAGGAAGCGTTGAACAAGATGAAGCTAACAATCGCGGCCGTGACCACGACAAATTCTGCTCGTAAGTTCCGGCGCCAGAAAAAATAAACTCCGGGAAGCAGCAGAATCAGAACCGGATTGCAGAAGAAAAGGCCACGCTGCGTGCCGGCGAGGATGTTGTAGAGGGTCCCCAGGCGCGGATAAGTAACGCCGGCAAGACCTTTGGCCTGTTCGGGAAAGCGATCGGCCCCCGGCAGCATATAGGCTTCGTAGCTCAGAAAAAAAGCATTGCCGAAGGCGATCTTATTGTAGGTCATCAGCAGAGCGGCGATCGCCCCCGCTCCTCCGATAAACGCGATTAGTGGCTTCGCGCTGCGCAGTTTCCATAGCGCAAAACCCGCTATGGTCAGGGCAATCAGGAAAGTCGGATAATCGCACAACGCTCCCCATCCCGCGAGCAAGCCCGCCACCAAGGGTTTACGCCATGAACCGGCAGCTGCGGTGGTCTCTACCAGGTAAAATGCTGTTATTTCACAAAATGCGGCGATTGGCTCGCCGGCTAACTCGGTTGCGTACGGAAAAAAAATTGTTCCGAACGCCAAGATGAGCGCAACCGATAGCGCGCGAAAATGGTCAGCACCCAAACACAGCGACAAGCGATAGATCAGCACAGCCGTCAGAGCGCAGAGTAGGCTTACCGACAATAATGTAGTCAGGTACGTGACGGCCGCCCAGTAAGCATCGTTCGCTGGAGCGACCATTCGATGCACCCCTGTGACGAGGAGCCATGGCGCCAGCCCGCTGAGCGCACCTCCGGGAGCTTTGTTGGAATAGATATGCGCGTGCGGGCGCAACTGCACCAGATCGGCGGTGTTGTAACCCGCATAGCCGTCAATCCACAACGTATGCCGATCAATAATCGCGCGAATCAAATCAACCCGGGATGCAGTGTTGTGGTCAGATGCTTGATAGAAATAGGCGTAGGTTGCGAGGCACACGAAGAACAGGGTAACTTCGATGGGCCGTATACCTTGAAAGACTCTTAGTCGCACGTCGGTGGAGGGATTGGTTCTTCTTCCAGACGCGCTTTCGAGCCTTCGACGAACCATCCAAGCCCACCAAGCTTGCCACGAAAGAAGAAAGACGATTACTACTGCGACGGTGTTGTTCGGTCCCGAAATATCAAAGGCCTCCGTTGGTCCGGGACAGCGGATGAGGTCGAGATCGTAGATAACGAATCAACCGAAGCCCTGTTTCCTCGCCTGCTGCGTGCGCTTTAGTTCACGTGCTGATGGCGCTGCGTAACGCCCCAGCAGCATCCCCAATGGCGGTTTTAGCCTTTTCAGCAACCCCGGCATGCCAAAAAAACCGTGAGTAACACCGTCGTAGCGTTTCAAGATTGTCGAAACGCCTTCGTCGCTTAATCTCACCGCATACGCTTCGCCTTCGTCGCGCAGCGGATCGAACTCGGCCGTGATGACGAATGCAGGCGGCAAGCCTCTCAGGCTTTTTGCATAGGCCGGGCAGGCGTATGGATTTTTACGATCCTCGTCGTGGGCGAGATAATGACCCCAGAACCATTCCATATCGGCGCGTGAAAGAATGTAATAATTATCTTTGGCAAACTGGCTATGCGACGCAGTAGTCAATTCCGTAGTGGTAGCAGGATAGACGAGCAGTTGATATGCGAGATGGGGACCGCGGCGATCGCGCGCCATCAGCGTAACTGCCGCCGCCAACGTCGCACCTGCGCTGGTGCCGCCAACCCCGATCCGCGTGGGATCGACATTGAGCAAGGCTGCGTTGTCGGAGACCCATTTAGTGGCGCTGTAGCAGTCCTCCGGACCGGCCGGAAATCTGTCTTCTGGTGCGAGCCGGTATTCGACCGACACCAACATGCAGCCGGAGGCATTCGCGAGCAATCGGCACGGCTGATCAGTCATTGCGATATTGCCGAGCACCCATCCGCCGCCATGAAAGTAGACCAGAACTCCGAATGGCGGAACCCCGGCAGGCGTGTAGATACGAATGGGAATGTCACCGCCGGGTGACGGAATTTTGCGATCCTCGACTTTCGCGACAGTCTCGGGCTCACCTGGCTGTGGGCGAGCGGCCGCAATTCGGCGCGCTTCCTGCGGTGTTAGAGTATGGAAAGCGGGATTCTTTGCAGCAGCCATTGCGTCGAGCACGGATTTCATTTGTATATCAAGCGGCATTAAAGACTCCTTGAACTCAAGTCACTGCGGTGACGTGTAAGCCGGGATGGTGCACCAACAACCAGCCATCATGTGGTAGCGCTGAGCGAATCGATTTTTGCAGCCATCACGAAGTCATTCCGATGCAGGCCGCGAATCTTGTGCGTCCATAACTTAACCGTGACTCTGCCCCATTCAGTGAGGATGGCCGGATGATGGCCTTCTTCCTCGGCCAGCGCACCTACCCGATTGGTAAAGTTCAGGGCCTGCGCAAAATTGTTGAAGCGAAATTCCCGTTCGAGCCTCGGAGTGCCGTCCGCTTCCGCCAGTGTCCATTCCGGGATTTGTGGTTTCAGTTCCTGAATATCCGCCTCAGTTACTCGCGGTGAATCGCGGCGGCAGGCGGTGCATTTTTCATTATTTAACATTGCCATTCTGATCCCCGTGCCCTAAACATAAAGCGATGCCAGCCGCTCCAATTCAGACGAATAATTCGCCGTATCGAGAGGGCCGCCAATCTGCATGATGATGAAACGGTGTACTCCAACGTCTTCGTATTGTTTGAGGCCGTTCTGAACCTGCGCGCGATTGCCGCGCATTTCCCGCTTGAATATTGAGACGTCAAGGCGGTCGAAGCGCGTTTCCGCCTTGTTGCATTCTTCCCGCAATTTTTTCAACTCGGCGCGCATCGCTTCGGGCGGAAGAAAGATTGGACACCAGCCATCACCCCACTGTGCGACCCATCGGAGCGCATTTTTGTCTTTGCTGCCGATAAGAATTGGCGGGCCGCTCTTTTGTTTAGGCTTGGGGTAGAGACGCACCGGGCTGAACTTGACGTACTTGCCCTCGAACGACGCTTCGTCTTTCGTCCATAGCTCACGCATTGCCGCAATATATTCCCTGGTCTGGCTCCATCGATGAGGGAAATCTACGCCCAGGATTTCGGACTCTTCCTTGAGCCAACCCGCGCCGATACCGAAGAGTACGCGGCCATCGGAAAAATGGTCCAAAGTCGCTAATTCGTTGGCGGTCAGCAGCGGATTGCGTTCTGGCACGAGGCACACGCCGGTCGCTACTTTGAGACGCGTGGTTGCGCCAGCGGCCATCGCCATCCCAATGAACGGGTCGGAGATATGCGAGTAGACTTCAGGAATCTGACCCTGTCCTTGTGGTGTTTCCGGGAGCGGTGTCGTGCTGTGGACCGGCAGCACCGGATGGTCGGGAAGCCAGATTGATTCAAAGCCCAGATGCTCCATTTTGCCGGCAAGCATCGCGGGATCCGCAGTGTGCTCGTTGGCAGCTATCAGTATTCCGATCTTCATTGCAGATGCCTCGCGCGAATATTAGACCAACGCAGAACGCAAGGGTATCTCACAGGAAGAGAGCGTAAAGGCTTGCCTTCTGGCACTGGCAATGCGATTTGTTGCGGCGCGAACGGACCAACGGAGGCCTCAGTACCAAATGGCGACAGCAAAGCCCTTGCTCGACGGCTACAAGGTGATCGATTTCACACAAGTCCTCGCCGGACCTACTACCACCCGCTACATGGCGGAAATGGGTGCGGAGGTGGTCAAGGTGGAAATTGCTCCGAATGGCGACATTTCTCGGCAGGTGCCGTTTTTGCGCGACGGCCGCAGCGGTTATTACGTCCAGCAAAATCGCGGCAAGAAAAGCCTGTGTCTCGACCCAAAGCACGCAGCCGGCGCCGCAATAATCAAGGAGCTGATTCCCAAATGTGACGTTTTAGTGGAGAATTTTGCGCCCGGAGTAATCGGACGCCTGGGATTTGATTACGAGGCAGTCAAAAGCCTCAATCCCAGAATAATTATGTGCTCAATCTCCACCTTCGGCCAGAACGGCCCGTTGGCTACGCGCCCTGGCTATGATTTTATTGGCTGCGCGTACTCCGGCGTTCTCAGCATGATCGGTGAGCCTGACCGCCTGCCCGTGCTGCCCCAGGTTGGGGTTGGCGACATCAGCACCGGCGTCCACGGGCTGACGGCGATTCTGGCCGCTCTGCTGCATCGCGAACGTACGGGCGAGGGCCAATTCGTCGAAACGTCACTGCTCGACTGCTACTTCAGCTACAATGACATGACCGTACATACGGCCAGCTTAAGCCGCGGCGCAATCTTGCCGCGGCGCAGCGGTTCGCATCATTTCGGGGTGGCTCCGCTTGGCGTGTTTACCGGCAAAAGCTGTCCGATCTTGATCATGGCCAGTACCGAGCATCAGTTTGCTTATTTGTGCCGTGCGATGGGCCGGCCGGAATTGCCCAGTGATCCTCGCTTTAAAAGCAATGCCGATCGCATGGCACATGTTGAAGAACTCAAGCGCCTTATCCAGGAGTGGTTCGATTCGATGCCGGGCGACGATGAAATCTTCCGGCTGTTCGATGAATATCGCGTTCCGTACGCTCCGGTGCTGACGGTTGAACAGGCGATCGCCCATCCCCATCTGCGCGACAATGAAATCGTACGCACGGTAGATGACCGCTTCCTCGGCGAGTTCGACGTGCCGGGCTTCCCGCTGAGATTTTCGCAGTGCTCGCGCCATCCGCAGCTCGATGCGCCGACGCTCGGTGAGCACAACCGCTCAATCTTGACCGACTATCTGGGTTATTCCTCAGAGCGGATCGAAGCGCTGGAGCGCGAGGGCGTGCTGCATCAGGGACCGCGCTGAAGGTATTCCTCGGATATGATTGGTGGCCGGGCTGAAATCGTGTGAGAAAGCTGTGCGCGATTTCTTTGCTGGGTGCCAGACGCCGGCTGAAGATGTTAATGTTGCTGCGCTACCGTTTGGCTCCCAGACCATTCGGCAGTTAAAAGAGGAATTTGGCAAGAGCAATGAAAAGAGCGTTAGTCGTGGGTGGTACTGGTCCTAGCGGACCATTTCTGGTCAATGGTTTGCGGGACCGCGGCTACACCGTCGCGATCTTCCATCGGGGAACTCATGAGATTCCCGAAATCCCTAACGATGTCGAACATATTCATGGCGATCCGCATTTCCGAGAGACTATCGACTCGGCACTGAACCGCCGAGATTTTGATGTCGTAATTGCTACCTACGGCCGCATTCGTATACTCGCCGAGGCCTTGACGGGTAGGACCGGGCAGTTCATCGCCATCGGCGGCGTGCCGGCCTATCGCGGGTACTTTAATTCGTCGGTGAATTTTCCTCCCGGCCTGCCGATTCCAGTTCCCGAAACCGCCCCCACGGTGCAGGAGGAGCAGGAAAATCGCTTCTCGTATTTGATCGCAAGCACGGAAAGAGCCGTGCTCGCGGCTCACCCGAACGGGGTGGTTTATCGCTATCCTTACGTTTATGGCCCTTATCAGCTGCTGCCGCGTGAATGGTGCGTCATTCGCCGCGTACTCGACAGGCGTCCGTTCATCATCCTTTCAGAAGGCGGGCTTGGCTTGATGACTCATGGATACGCGGGGAATCTTGCACATGCAGTCCTGCTCGCGGTTGACAAGCCTGATGCTGCAGCGGGGCAAATCTACAACTGTGGTGACGACGTCCAGTACACGGTCCGGCAGATTGTCGAAATCATCGCGGACGAAATGGGGCACAAATTAGAGATCATCAGCTTGCCGGCCGCTGCTGCCTATCCGGCGCGTGGCGTCAGTCTCGAAATCACACCGCATCACAAGCTGATGGATTGCCACAAGATCAAGTATCAGCTCGGCTACAGTGATCCGATCTCGCCGGAGGAGGCGCTGCGCCGCACCGCACGCTGGTATCTCGAGCATCAACCCGAGCGTGATGGTGATATCGAGCAGCGTCTTCAGGACGCGTTCGATTATGAGGCCGAAGATCAGCTGGCCGCAATTTATCGAGAGGCGATGGGGCGGGCGCAGTCCTTCCGCCGCGAAGTAGTCCCCACGCCCCATCCGTATCCGCATCCAAAGCAACCCGGGCTCGCACGCGACCACAGGAATCGGTGACGAACGGGTGAAAATTAGGGCAGGCGTAGGTATCTCGATGAATCTGCGGCACGCACATGCGCGCATCGATCCAAGTGTTGCAGCGGAATCGTTTGGTTCCCCAATACGGGGAACCATGATTGCGCCCGACGTGCATCTCGACTGGCGAGCCGCGCCGCCTGCTCTAATTCAAAAAGACCTGCTTGCCACGCCCGACCTAAATTACGCCGTGCTCTTTTAATTTCCTCAGATCATCGTCATTGAAATTCAGCATACGGCCGTAAACTTCACGGTTGTGTTGGCCGAGCAATGGTGCGCTCTTTACCTCCACCGGCGAGTCATCGAGCCGCACCGGACAGCCGGGCATCGTAAACTCGCCGCGCACCGGATGATCAACGGTCGCAATCATGCCGCGTTCGCGCAGATGCGGATCGTTGAGCAATTCGACGCTGTCGAGCACAGCGCCGCAGGGCACACCCGCCTCCCCCATTATCCTCATCACTTCCTGCTTGGAGCGCTGGCTGGTCCAACTCTCGACGATTTGCGTGAGTTCTTCGATATGCTGGCGCCGTTCCTTACGGTCAGTAAAGCGCGGGTCATCAGCGATTTCCGGCCGGCCGAGCGTTTGCCATAACGCGCGCCACATCTCCGGGTTGGCACAATACAAGTACACGTAATCGTTCGGACCAGCGGGCGCGCATTTAAAGATATCGCCGATTGGCCCGGCACCTAGACGATTGCCCACGCGCGGAGTCGGCTTATGAGTCAGGTAAGTGCCCATCATCGGGACCCGGCAGTAGTTGAGCACCGCTTCCTGCATAGCGACTTCGACCCTCTGCCCCTTACCGGTGCGTTCGCGCTGATAGAGCGCCGCAAGAATCCCGCACGCGGCGTGTACACCGGTGCCGGTATCGCCGATTGTGGGGCCCGGCTTCAGCGGCGGCGACCCTGGAAACCCCGTTAATGCCATCGCGCCGCCAGCCGCCTGCGCTATCATGTCGAAGCTCTTATACTTGCTGTAGGGGCCAAAGGTGCCGAAGCCCTTAACCGTGAGATAGATCAGGCGCGGATTGATCTCGCGTAGATAATCGTAGCCGAGGCCGAGACTTTCCATCGTGCCCAGGGAGTAATTCTCACTGACAATATCGACCTGCTTCGCCAAGTCGATGAAAATTTCTTTGCCGCGCGGAGACTTCAAGTTGAGTGTGATACTGCGCTTGTTGGCGTTGAGCAGCATGAAATAGTAGGAATCAACGCCGGGCTTGTCGGTCACCCGCCAACGTCCCTGCTCGCCCATTTTCGGCTCTTCAACTTTAATTACGTCCGCCCCCAGCCACGCGAGCAATTCGGTCGATGAGGTGCCGGCCTCATACTGGGTCAAATCGAGAATAGTCACGCCAGCCAACGCTTTTTCCATAATGGCCTCCGCTTGTTCCGATGCGATTCTCTGTTTTGGCACTATGGTTCAGAATCCGAATTCAAGAACGTCGAAAATGTTGATACTGCCCAAGAGGCTCAATAAGCAATTGTCTCAAGACCCTTGGAACGCGACACTGGGAGCCAGTCAGGGTGTTTATCGCTTCGGCGTCGCTTCGTCTTTTTGCGAGCTTCCCGCCGCCAGTCTGAAATAATGACAGGCGCAGCGATTGCCGTAGCCAACACAAACAGCCCGAAGAGCACCAAATATCCGTTCATTCGATATCCCTTAAAAGGAAAACACCGTAGGCCTCGATCACAACATAAACTACCAATGACCCAATGAACCAGCCAAGCTTGCCCTCGGTAAACATACGATACCCGTAATAGGCGAGTTGGCCGATCGCGACAGCTTGCAGCCCAGGAGCGAGGTGCTCATGTTGTCGCTGATTCAGCCTCATACCCCCTCGGTTTCTCGACGTTTAGCTCTGTAAGCAACAAAAGCAAGCGGCGCCTCGAAAATCGAGGCGCCGCCGTTTTAAAGACCCGCTGCGACAAGAGCCGCCGGCGTTATTTGCAGCTACGCGCGCATCGCTTTCAGCGACACCAGTTGGGCCCGCGTGGCCCCTGGGGTGTAAGGGCGCTGACCGGGTTCGCGCTCGAATGCATCGGCCAGACCCAATTCCTTGCCGATTTCACGAACTGCAGGCAGCACTTCCTGACCCAGCAACCTGATGCTCGTCATCCGATCCTCGAAACTCACCGGTCCCTGGCTCTGGAAAAATCCAAGGGTGCCAGGGCGCAGCACTTCGAGAATCGTGCGCAGCTTCGGAATCACCGACTTAGGTGTGCCGGCAATAATCTGAAGTCCTGCAACGGCTTTGGGGTAAGCACGGTAGACCGCCTGCTTGGCTTCCTCGATCGTCACCTCGCCTCGCGCCATGCGTTTGCGAGTGCTGTCTGCGACACGCTGCAGGTTTTCGGGTTCATCCGTTGACTGGGAGCGCCCGAGTTGCTCCGCGCTAACTCCGAGGAAGCCGCCTGAACCGGCAGTCATCGTCCGCGCCAGGCGCTTGGTAGCTTCCTTGGAATTATAGCCCGGCGGCAGGGTGTGCTCGGGACGCGAGAAGGCGCCCTGGCCGCCGCCAAATAGATGGGCTTTGCCGAGTTCCTCCGCTTTCTCTTCAGTCTCAGCCACGACCACGTGCTGAAGATAGCCGAAGTTCTCCGAGCCGGCTTCATAGCCCTGCTTCGCGGCCACCTCGCCATACAGGTTCCACAGTTCCGCAGTGGCCGGCAATGCGGTACCAAGGCCGAGGTACGGGTAGCGATGCTCCGCGCACCAGACGACGGTCTCAGGGCTGAGAACGCCCGGGATCATGATTGGCGGATGTGGCTTTTGATAGGGCCGCACCCATGGATTGATGAAGCGGTAATTGAAGTGTTTGCCTTCCCAGCGGAACGGACCGGGCCGCGTCCACGCCGCCAGGATCAAATCATGCGCCTCGTTGAACATCTCGCGGTTGTAGGCCGGGTTGGCGTTATTGAAGATCTGCTCGCTGCCCGCCCCACGCACCCATCCGGGAACCAGGCGTCCATGCGAGATACAGTCGATCGTGGCGAGTTCTTCAGCGACGCGCAGCGGGTTCTTGAAGGTCGGCAAAGGATTGCCGAGCAGGATGATACGGGCTTTATGGGTAATGCGCGCGAGAATCGATGCCTCGACATTCATCACGGCGCCCATGCAGAAAGGTGTGCCGTGATGCTCATTGAGCATGATTGCGTCAAAGCCGACCTCTTCGGCATAGACCATCTCGTCGAGGTATTCGTTATAAAGCTGCGAGCCTTTTTCGCGATCGAAAAAGGTGTTCGACAGGCCGAAATAGGCGCGGTTTTTGATAAGCTCGTCTTCTGGAACGTAGCGGTAGGGCCGCTCTGTAAAGTACATCAGGTTCATTTGTCGTCTCCTTGAGTCCCCACTGTCACCTCAATCGCTCCGCTGAATGCTCAATTTCGCTCAGCCATGACAGCAGGGATAGGCATGATGGTCCCGTTAGCCGTTAGACTCTGACGCTCTCGTCACGCTTGGGCGCGCGCTTGAGTGCATCGAGATCGACCAGCGGGTCAAGTTGCGTACCCGCGATATATTGCCTGGAGCCCGGTTGGCGCTCGAACGGATCAACGATGCCAAGCCCCTTGGCGATTTCACGCAGCGCGGGCAACACCTCCTGACCCATCAGGCGGATACTGTTCATCCGTTGCTCAGTGGTAAGCGGACCCTGCGCCTGAAACAGCCCCATCACGCCGGGGCGCAGCACTTCGAGAATCAGCTTGAGCCTGGGGATTACCGTTTTTGGCGTGCCGATGACGATCTGTAGACCATCCTGCGCCTTTTGGTATTGGGCGTAGATCTTCTGCTTGGCCTCTTCGATACTGACTTCTCCACGCATCAGGCGTTCGCGAGTATGGCCCTTGGGTTCGTTGGGGTCGCGCCGTTCGCCGCGCTGCTCCGCCAATTTCTCGGAAGTAATGCCGAGGAAACCGTATTCCGTTGCCTGACGGGCGAGCCGGCGGGTCGCCTCCTTGGAGTTATAACCCGGGGGCAGCGTCCATTCCGGACGCGAGAAGTTGGCCGCCCCACCGCCGAACAGCGCTGCCTTACCTTCCTGCTGCGCCTTTTCTTCAGTATCCGACACGTGGATCTGCTGCAGGTACCCGAAATTCTCCGGACCCGCCACATAGCCTTCCTGCGCAGCCGTCTGTTGATACAGGTTCCATAACTCCACGGTTGAGTGCAGTGCGGTGCCCAGGCCGATATACGGATAACGGTGCTCCGCACACCAAATCACGGTCTCCGGGCTGATTACGCCTGGGATCCAGATGGGAGGATGCGGTTTCTGGTAGGGCAAGACCCACGGATTGATGTAACGGTAATTGAAATGCTTGCCTTCCCAGCGGAACGGACCGGGGCGCGTCCAAGCCGCGATTACCACATCATGCGCTTCGTTGAAGTATTCGCGATTATAAGCTGGATTCGCATTATTGAAGATCTGCTCACTACCGGCGCCACGAACCCATCCTGGAACCAGGCGTCCCTTGGAGATGAGGTCGATCATTGCCAGTTCCTCTGCCATCCGCAGCGGATGCTTAAGCACAGGAAGCGGATTGCCGAGCAGGACGATGCGGGCCTTTTTGGTGACGCGGGCCAGAATCGCGGCCTCGACGTTCATCACCGCGCCCATGCAAAAGGGTGTCCCATGATGCTCATTGAGCATGATGGCGTCGAATCCGAGTTCCTCGGCGTAGATAGCTTCGTCGATGTACTCGTTGTAATAGCGCGCACCGACTTCGGGGTCATAGAAGGTGTTGGGCACGCCGAAGAAACTACGGTTGCGGATTACTTCTTCCTCCGGCACGTCACGATACGGACGTTCGGTGAAATACATCATGTGCATGGCTTTTCTCCTTTTAGGCGCACGTCGCAGACTCCTTCCGGTACGCACCTCGCAGACTCGTTAGCTCGGCTCCACTTCGTTGCGCCTAGTTGCGGCGCGCTTAGGCGAGAAACTCGCGAACGAGCTTGATGAACTCGCTGGATTTCTCGATCTCCGGTCGATGGCCGCAATGGTCGAAAATCGTGGCCTTCACGTCGGTATTGTGCAGTGCCTTGCGATAGGCCTCGGCAGCGCTGACCGGGACGGTTGCATCTTCGCGTCCCCAGATAATCTGCGTAGGCAGGCCGGTCACACCCTCGAGGAAATGCGACAGGACAGGATTGTTGAGGATCGGCTCCCATGCCAGCCGCGTGTTCTCCGTGCGCGCATCCTCAAACGCCTCGAACTGTTCAGGTGTCCGCTCGCCGCCATAAAGCTTGTTGTACTCCGAAGTCGCATCCTGATCGTAAACGCTGTAGCTGAGCGACGTACGGGCCGTAATCGAGAAGATGTCCAGGATCTCGCCCTCCGGCGGTTTAATTCCCATCGGCGCGACCAGCACCATCCGCCTAAATTGCCGTGGATTGACTGTTGCCATCTCCGCCGCAATCCAGCCGCCGAGCGAAAATCCGATGACGTCGATCGGGAACAGGTCCTTTTCACGAAATGCCCACGAATACCACATGGCGAGATCGTGGATATTGCGCAGCCAGTCAATTTTGGCGGATTTGCCGAGCCCCGGCTGAATCGGAATCAGCAACGTGTGCTCGCGCGCTAGCGCGGCATGCCAAGTGAGCCATCCCGGATGGCCCAGCTCCTCGTGCAGAACCAAAAGCGGTTTCCCGGTGCCCCCTTTGATGATTGCGAGGTTACTCCCCGCGACTTGGGTGACTTCCTCAGTCCATTCTGCCATCTCGCTTTCTATCCTCCATTTTTCGCACCAGCGGTAAGCGCCCTGAAGCCGGTCGCATCCACCAGGTGCGAGGTCTTTCTCTATTATGATGAGACGTCGGCTGTTTCCGGCCGTGCTTTGAGCAATACGCCTTCGGTATAAAGAGCTTCTATTTCCCGAACCGACAAGCCCAGCAAGTCGTGCAGCACCGCCTCGTTGTCCTCACCGACGCGCGACGCCTTTAAATCAGAGGGTGGTGCCCAGTCGGAGAATTTGATCGGGAAGCCGGGAATCTCGAATTCTCCCAAGGCCGGATCGCTGACCCGCCGTATGGTTTTCCGTTCTCGTAAATGTGGACTCGCCATCGCTTCTTCGAGCGACCATACCGGTCCGCATGGTACGCGAAACTTGTCCAGTGCGGCGACGACGCTGTCACGATCAGGAAACGTCGCGAACCAGTCTTCGATCATCTGCTTGAGCGCATCGTTGTTTCTCACCCGGCGGCTATTGGTCTTGAACCGCGGGTCGTCAACCAGTTCAGGCCGCCCGATCGCATTCGCAATACGCGGGAATTCATGTTGCTGTACCAGCAGCATGATGTAACCGCCCGGACACTTGAACACCCCTGAGGGGCTTCCGTACGGATGTTGCGAACCATTGCGCCGAATCGTGAACTTTTCCTTGCGAATGGAAATTACCGGCACCGCCATTTCATGCATATGAAAATAGGTGTCCAGTAACGACGCATCGAGGTACTGCCCTTTGCCGGTACGCCCAGCGTTGAGCAGGGCAAATCCCACCGCCATCGCCGCCGCCACACCAGTTGAAACATCGCCGATCGCCATGGTCGGACATATCGGTGAGCGGTCGGGCTCGCCCAACAGGCCCGTCACGCCGGCGAAAGAAGCGCCTATAAAGTCATAGCCCGGACGCTTGCTTAGTGGGCCAGTCTGACCGGTCGTCGAACACGAGCACATGACGATTTTCGGATTGAGCGCGGTCAACACGTCGTAACCGAAGCCAAGATCACGAATTGTGCCTGGCGCGAAATTTTCCACCACGACATCGATCTTCGGGATCATCCTTAGGATGATCTCCTTCGCCTCAGGCTTGTGCAGGTCGAGTGCAAGGCTACGTTTGGAATGCGAATGCTGGAAGTAATACGTACTCATACCGTCGTTCGAACCGAGTCCCATCCCCCGCACATGGTCCCCGTCGACCGAGCGCTCGATCTTGATGACATCAGCCCCAAGTTCACCAAGGATTCGCGTGCAGGTAGGGCCCGCGACGAAATGGGTGAAATCGAGTACTCGGTAGCCTTTCAGCATTGGTGCTTGTTGTTCCATTCAGTACTCCCGACTCTAGACGGCAAATCGCAGGCCTTTCCGTGCCTCTTTGGGTCAATAACAAAGCAGAGCCGCCCATCGCCCACGCTCAGGCCATTCGGGCATGATACTAGGGGAAGAGCCTGGGTGTCCACGAGCAGAGGCGGCGCTATCGTGATATTCCCGGTGCCTGAGGCTTCTCGTTTTGTCACCTTTTACCCTAAAGCGGACCAGGGACTTCAACGGAGGAATCGATGCTGGCCGAGAATAGCAAGGGCAATTACACGTTCATCCGCGGAATTGGGCCGTTTTCGGCCGCAGTGACGGCGCACCCGGGGTTCGCGATCGTTCACGCGCGATTCCTCCCGCTAATTGCGCTGAACGACGGCTACAAGCGCGTCGAACGGCACCTCCAAGAGGTGCAACGGCCGCTCGAAGCACTCTGCGGGATGGAACTGCGAATCCCGCAGGTGCTCTCCCGCGAGGCATTTGACGAGTTCAATCGCCCCTATATCGAGCGGCTCAAGGCGTGGGGGCTGGATGTGGCGGGCGCTAATCCCGTCACCCGCACCAATGTTGCCTTTGAAACCAATGCGGTCGCGGAGCCGATGCTGGCCGGTTTCTATTATACGGTGCCTTCAACCGTCCGAGGCGAGACCTTCGTACTATCCGGTGCGCCGGAAATTGCCACGCGCGAAGGCGGCGTTCAGATCGTGGCGCGTGGTAATACTTCAGCGGAGGGGCTGCGCCAGAAGCTCGATTGTATCCTGCAGGTACTCGGCGCTCATTTGTCCGAGATGAAGCTCAAGTGGGAAATGGCGACTGCCGTAAACGTTTACACGATCTTTGATGTTCATCCGCTGTTAGCGCCGGTATTGCTACCCACCCTCGGGACTGCATCGCATGCCGGCCTCATCTGGCATTATGCGCGACCGCCGGTGAGCGGTCTTGAACTTGAGGTTGACGCACGGGCCGTTAAGACAGAGTTCATCCTTTGACAGCAAGCGAAACAGCGAGAAATCAACTGAAGATAATCAGTGGAACAGTCCAGGTGCTCATATCGTTGGCCGTATTCGTCCTATTCCGCGGGAAGTGCATCCTCGTCGCGAGCCGCCGATCATGCACAACGAATCCCGGATTCTTGGCGTCCTATCCCGAGAGCCGTCTGAAGCACCCGCGCTTTACGTCGAGGATCGTGAACGCGCATGCGACGACCACCCAGCCATAGAAGATGCCCGGTTGGTTGAAATCGTTTCTGTGATGGCGGTATCTTGCCGCCTGGCGCAGCGTCAGTAGCTCAATGCGGCCACTTGCGATGATTCCAGAGTACCAGGTTAAGGTTTCTGCCGATTGGTCGCTTTCCATAAGACCCAAGGTCGTTCAGGCGCCGATTTTTGCCATGCGGCAAGGCCAAAAGCAGCAGAGATATAGCGGAAGCGGATGCTTCAATCCAGACGCCGCCAGGGGGCAGCGCAGCACTTGCTAATGGCCGGCGGGTGCCGAGCCGGCTGATTTCGATTCCCGGAAAAGACAATCGGCGCACTGGCCGCGCTGACGAATTTGCAGGAGTCCCAACCACAGCACCAGCCATGGTCGTGCGTGCGCGGCTATGCGCTTTCGGCGATAGCTAATGGGCGCAGTCGCGCCCGCCGCTTGCGCGGAAGTGGCAGAGTCTTCACAGCGCCCGCCGCGATTTTAGCGGTCTGGGGAACTGCCTCGGACGACAGCCGCTCGCCGAGCCAGCGCAGAAAATGCAGGCGCTTGCGGCGAAAACGCGGGTCGGTCGGCGCCAGTCCGCTGGCCAGCCGGGTCATTTGCGGAAAGGCGAGCGGAAACGCGGTCAAGGCGATGATTGAAATCTGCAACTGGGTAATATCCAATTCCCGCGGCAGCAATCCCTGCGTCTGTGCCCGGCGCAGCCGGGCCCGGGTCCGTTTCAAATACTGGCGGCGTTCTTCCTCACCGACCAGGTCACCCTCATTGCCCAGCGCCTCCCATTCGAGCAGCCGCACCAGTTCCAGGTCACTGGAAAACCCCTCGTACCAATGGAGAATGGCCTGCCCGGGATCATCCGGGGCCGACTCGAAGAAAGCGGCGCGCTGGTTGAATTTCAGCCGCAAGACTTCGCGGTACAGGCTTTGCTTCGAGCCGAAGCAATAGAACAGCATCCGCTTGTTGACTCCGGCACGCCGGGCGATTCGGTCACAACGCGCGCCCACCAGCCCGTTCGCCGCAAATTCCGCCAGCGCAGCCTTGAGGATGCAGGCGCGGGTGCGCGCCAGATCGCGAGTCTTCTTCATAATTAACCACGCAGTTAGGTCATTGGATCTCGCTTGAGAATTAACCCGCCAGTTAACAATGAATTAACCGGCAAGTTAATGCCATCCTGCGGCGGGCCGCGGCGACATTCTCTACGTGAAAAGCGAGGGAACCTTTGAGATTACTGTCAGGAGGTTTTCGCGGTGACCGGCTGGCCGTCGTGGAGATTGTCGGGTGGGGTAACAATAATGGGTTCGCCTTGGAGTCCACCGTTCGCTTCGACAGGGGTTTTGAATTCGCGTCCGGTGCGGATTGGGACACGACGGGCGAGCCGTCCTGTATGATTCAATCAGAGCTGCCGCCGCCGGATTTGGCCGCGGTATTTCTCGGAATGACCACCATTGGTTGTTGCGGTTGGATCACGGGCCGCGCCATTATAGTAAGGTTATTTTTGCGCTCATCTCGGGGCGCACCCCGCGAGATCCGGCCGGAGAATCTTGACTTCGACCCTGAGCCTGCCCTTCTGGCGGTCCGCCTCGGATAAATCTTGGCAGCCCGCGCGCCGAGATTACGCTCGGGATAGTCGTCGGCGGGATGCAATAGATTGAGAGGAAAATCGCGCAGTTTGACGACGTCGACTATCGTCCACTCCGCATTGGGCAGTTTCACTGAACTGAAGAATCCGAGCACTGCCCAGTCTTAGCAATAATTGTTTTCCTACACCGCCAGACCTATAAGAAGTGTGGAAGCAGATCATAGCCGAGCAACTGAGGGAGGCTCCAATGACTGCCGAATTCACGATTTGCGCGGGAACAGTTGGCTCCGGTATCTGGTACAGCCGCGACAGCGGCGAACGCTGGAAACGGGCGAAGATGGAGCTCCCGTTTTTCTCTAAAGCCGGCGACGTGCAGGTTCGAACGCTAGCGGTTTCGCCGCACATCCCTGGTTTGGCTTACGCAGGTTCCGAAGTTGGCCTCTACCGCAGTGACGACAGCGGCGCGAGTTGGGAAATGGTGGAATCGCCAATGACGGGGACACAGATCTGGTCGGTCGCGGTTGATCCGGTGGATCCCGACGTGATCTTTGCGGGCACCAAACCGCCCCGGGTCTTCCGTTCGTTCGACCGGGGCAAGTATTGGGAGAGGTTGTCAGTCGCTATCCCCGGGGAATGCCCGATCGGCCCCCCAAGATTGACAAATCTGGTAATCGATCCGCGCAATCACCGTAGCGTTTGGGCGGGAGTCGAACTGGGTGGCGTGTTCCGTAGCCGCGACCGCGGCGACAATTGGACTCGTCTTCCGCAACTCGGCCCGCGGGAAAGCAGCACTGATGTTCACGGCGTTGCAATCAGCCCCGGCTCACCGGCCAAGGTGCTGGTTACCACTCCCGATGGTATCTGGATAAGCAACAATGAGGGCGAAAGCTGGGCGCTGCACGCGTTCCCCAAATTCGCCGAACGGGATCGCGTATCGTATTGTCGCGGTGTTGCGGTCAAGCCGGACGAGCCTGACGTACTCTTCGTGGCTAACGGCAACGATGTCCCAGGAGATGCCGGCGCGATTCAGAGGTCGCGAGACGGAGGGCGCAGCTGGCGGCGTGCCACGTTGCCGGTTGAGCCGAACTCAACGATATACTGGTTCGCCGTCAATCCAGCTTTGCCGGATGTGATAATCGCAAACAGTATGTTCGGCTATTTGTATGTAAGCCGCGACGGCGGTGATTCGTGGAATAAACTGCGCCGCGAGCTGAGCGAGATTCGTGCCTTAGCTTGTATGCCCAACTGACAGGAGCGCGACGCGCGACTGTCATCCTGAGCGGGCTATGAATTTTACGATTTTCAGAGCTTTGTCGCGGTCAAAAGCGGAGCGCTTCGCGAACTCCAAAAACCGGTACCGGGTTCGCTGGCGCGAAGCTGTCCGAGATCTTTCGACTGCGTTCGCGCTGCTCACTTCGCTCAAGATGACGACAAGAGCCGGCACGATGTATAAGTGAGGGGGGGCGCCAATGACTACTCAGTATCGCCTGATTTCGAGTGATGGGCATCTGGAAGTCCCGCCGGAGCGCTGGCGAGAGCGCGTTCCAAAACATCTCCGAGAGCGCGCCCCTCGTACAACTCGGCTGCCGAACGGCGGAGATGGATTGTCTATCGAGGGCCTGCCGTCGCCATTGGAGGCGAACTTCCTCGACCTGCGGGCGGGCAGGCCGGCCGGCCAATGGCAGCCATTTGGCCTCAGGGTCGAAGATGCGGCGGGCACCGGTTCCCCGGAACAACGGGTCAAGGAACAGCAACTCGACGGAATTGACGCCGAGGTGCTGTTCCCGGCGATGCTTGCAGGACCTGTGATCTGGCGCAAAATCAAGGACGATGAACTCTACCGGGCAGTCGTCCGCGCTTACAATGAGTGGTTGGCGCAAGACTACTGCTCAGTTGCCCCAGATCGGCTAATAGGCATCGGCGTAATACCCGAGACTGACATTTCCGATGCGGTCGATGAGCTTCAGCATTGCGCAAAGCTTGGCTTGAAGGGCGTTGTGCTGGGCAATTTCCCCAGCGGCAACGACTATCCCTCACCCGAAGATGATCGATTCTGGACCGCGGCGCTTGATGCTGGAATTGCGGTCACTGTCCATACCAAGCTCAATCCCTTAGCAGGCGTGGCCGGACCGATTCCGCCGCGGCTGTTTGTGTATCCTAAAGAAGATCCAGCGATTATGCAGCGTATGCGTCGGGGCTTTCTCGAATGGATAACCCTTTTCGGCTTGCCGCCGGCGGTAAGTATCGCGCAACTGGTCTTGTCGGGCGTGTTCGAGCGGTTCCCGTCCCTTAAAATTTTCTTCGCGGAGACGCGCCTGGGTTGGGTGCCGTTCTGGCTGGAGAGTTGCGACCTCTGGTATCAGCGTCACATCGGCTGGGCACAGGATTACCTCGGAATTACGCCCCTGACTCATCGCCCAAGCGACTACGTCAGGGACCACATTTATTTCAGCGTCCAGTATGAACGCGTGGCGGTAGAACTGCGGCATCATATCGGCGTCGGGAAAATCATGTTTGCCACGGATTTCCCGCACATCGAATGTGAATGGCCCAGAAGCAGACCGCTTATCGATGAAATCTATGCTGACGTTCCCGAGGATGAAAAGCGTAGGATCTGGACCGCCAACGCAATTGAATTCTTTAAATTGGCTGTCGCGTGAGCGCGCATTCGCGACTCGCGGTGATGAATTAGCCCTTAAAAATTTCAGCGACTTTCGGTCCTGCGAAGAGTGCGAGAAGGATCATAGTGGCCATCGGTAAATACTTTTCGAGAAAGTCGTGAATGAAAGTCATGTCTCCTCGGTAAAGCTGAGTAACGAGGGGAACGACAAAGAGGAGAACCACCAAACCGCTGCCAAGGTTCAAGGCTCTCATTCGGAATTTGTGATTGCGCTCACCGGCGCTGTTCATGGCTTGCAGCTTGTTATCGCTATCATGGGACAAAAACTCGGTGATATGACGCGTAACCTCGGGATTCTGCTGCTGGAGGCCGACGCCCATTTGGAGCGCCAATACTTGCCCTGCTTGCTGAGGTTGAAGCAGTGGGGTTCCTGGCGGTAGTCCACCCGCAGGCAGGACCAAGCGCTGCTGCTCGTCGGCATCGCTTGGTTTATTGGTTTGGTCGGGAGAAGCGGACGTGCCGTCGGCTTTCTTGCCCTCATCTGGTGTCATTCAGGGCTTTGACCACCACGTCGCCCAACCCGGCAGCGCGTACGAAGAAGAAATTGCGTTCGACAACATCATCGTAAGCGCAGTGTCTACCAACCAGACCGGCACCCAAGATACAACAACGTTGTCTCGGTCCCATCCCTCAAGCATGAAGATTTGGCCGGGATAGTTTGCCTGCAAAGACAACAGGCTCTCATGCACCTTTGCAGTGTCATGCGTTGGCTCCGTCATGGGAATACCAATCGCTTTGATTTCGCTGGAATAGCTTGCGGGCATCTACAACCCTTAGATTCGTACTGAGCTTAGGCGTCCAGAGCCAACGATTGACCGGGTGACACCATCACCCGGTGCTTTTATCCACATTTTAGGAAAAACACCAAACCGCTGTCGACCAGCCCAGTCCTGAAAACAGCACTTTTCGCCAAAGGTAAAATGACATTCATGTATATCAGTCAGGTTTCGCCATCTTTCCGCCTCGAATTAGGGCTGGTCTGAGCGGCCTGTATCCGGCTTGATCGTCGTTAAGCCAACCTCTAATGAGCGTGACGAACCATGAAGCCCGATCACGCCGCTGCGCTCGCGCTGGAGAGATATTATTTGATGGTTCCACCATTGAAATCTAACAGTTTTCTTCCGGAGAGTGCACTCTTGTACCGGTGCGTTTACACTGGTCCTTTGATACTGCGGCTGAATGCCGTGGTTATCAGTTGCTGAAGGATGCGCAACGCAAGCAATAGAGCAAGTCTAGACTCAGCGACACTGACGTCGCGTTTGCCAGTATAGCCGTGTACGGGAAGTGTATCTCAAGCGATGATCGGCGCCTGAAAAGGCAGTAGCGCATGGCAAAATGTGAAGTTCCAAACCGTCAACGAGATGGCGTATTGGCACAGGCTACGAACATTGGCGATCAGCTGAATCACCAATTAGTTGCTTGGTCTGCGACCTGCATTGGAATCCGTTGCAAACGGGCGAGCAGTCCCGTCTGTTGCGACAGATCAACGACGCTCGAAAAGTAGGACGCCCCACCCTGAACTTAGGACACTGACAGGCGAACTAGGACAGCACCCGCGGAACGAACATACTTGACAATATCGCCAAACACTGGCTAATTAAGCGGCAATGGCAGATTACATTACCCGTAAGACGTGGGCGAACTGGCGTTGGCACGCCGGCGCAATCGCCTGCGCTACGGTTTTGTAGTCATTGACAAAACTGAATTTCCAAAAGGCCGCAGGCGATCACCCTGCGGCCTTTTTATTTGCTGACGTGGCACAGGCGTGAGCGGTAAATCAAGGCTGCCATCGAACGGACCACCGGAGAGGCATAGATGCTCAAACCAACACTGGCCGAATTCGAGGCTCTTGCCCGCGCGGGTTACAACTTAATACCGGTGGCTCGCGAAATTGCCGCTGACCTGGAAACCCCGGTGTCGGCTTTTCTAAAGGTTACCCGCGGCGACTATTCGTTTTTGCTCGAAAGCGTGCGCGGCGGTGAGAAATGGGGCCGCTACACTTTTCTCGGCACGGAGCCGTCAATGGTTGTGCGGGCAGGCGGCGGCCAAATCGATTTGATACGGCCCGCTTCCGCCGGGCAGGATGGCGTTGCCAGTATCGAATCGCGCCGAGTGGATAATTGCTTCGACGCTCTGCACCGCGAATTGAAACGTTTTCGAGCTCCCGAGTTGCCTGAATTGCCGCGGTTTTTCGGTGGTGCAGTCGGCTTTTTGGCCTACGATCTCGTACGGTTATTCGAGCCAAAAATTCCCAACAGCGTGCGCGACGATCTGGGCGTTCCCGAACTGTACCTGATGTTCACCGACACCGTGCTCGTGTTCGACAACGTGCGCCAGACTCTCAAGATCATCGCAAACGTCGCGGTCGACGAATTCGCCAGCGCTGACGCCGCGTACCGCGCTGCTCATGAAAAGATAGAGCGCACGATCAGCCGGCTGCGCAGCGCTGCCCTGCCACCCTGTTTGGAAGCTTCCCTGCTAACTCGAAGATACTCCCTGCCCGGCCCTGTCCCATTTCAGAAAACAGAGGGCGGTGGTGACATTGCGATTACTTCGAATATGACGCGCGAGGACTATGTCTCGATGGTCAGTGCGGCCAAGGACTATATCGCGGCGGGCGATATTATTCAGGTGGTGCCGTCGCAGCGTTTCGAGGCGCCGCTGACCGCGCATCCGTTCAACCTTTATCGAAGCCTCCGTACGATCAATCCATCACCGTACATGTTCTATCTGCGGCTCGGCGACTTCACTCTGGTCGGTGCCTCACCGGAAACGATGGTTCGGGTGGAAGGACGCCAGATAACGCTGCGCCCGATTGCCGGGACGCGCCCACGTGGCGCCAATGAACTCGAAGACCTGGCGCTGGAACGTGAACTGCTCGCCGACCCGAAGGAACGCGCCGAGCATATTATGCTGGTCGACCTTGGACGCAACGACGTCGGCCGCGTTGCCAAAATCGGCTCGGTCAAAGTGACCGAATTGATGACAGTCGAGCGGTATTCGCATGTGATGCATATCGTGTCGAACGTAGTCGGCGAGCTGAACGACGGGATGGATGCGTTCGATGCGTTTCGTGCGACCTTTCCCCAGGGTACGGTCTCCGGCGCGCCGAAAATCCGTGCGATGGAGATCATTGACGAGCTGGAGCCGGTGCGGCGCGGCGTTTACGCCGGGGCGGTCGGCTATTTTAGCTTCACCGGTAACACCGATACTGCGATTGCGCTGCGCACGCTGCTGGTCAAGGGCGATCACGTTTACATCCAGGCAGGCGGCGGCGTAGTGGCGGACTCAGATCCGGCCGCCGAATATGACGAGTCTTGCAACAAGGCGCGTGCGATGATTCGAGCGCTCAGTGCCGCGCGCGAATTCGAATGCCAGGGACGAGGAGCGACTGAGGCGGATTGAGAGACCACGATGAAACCGAAGCTCCTGATGATCGACAACTATGACTCGTTCACTTACAACCTCGTTCAATATCTGGGCGAACTGGGCGCTGAGCTAATCGTGCGCCGCAACGATGCGATCGATGTGGCCGGCGTGAGAGCGCTCTCACCCGACGCCATCGTGATTTCGCCCGGGCCGTGCACCCCGGCCGAAGCGGGTATTTCTGTCGTGGTGTTGCGCCAGCTCGCCGGGCATTTTCCAATCCTTGGTGTGTGCCTGGGCCATCAATGTATCGGCGCGGCTTTCGGTGGACGGGTCGGGCGCGCCTCACGGCTGATGCATGGCAAGACCTCGCCAGTAGTGCATGACGGTAGAACGATTTTCGCCGGGCTCTCGAACCCGTTCGAGGCGATGCGCTACCATTCGCTGCTGGTCGAGCCGGCGGGTTTGCCGCAATGTCTCGAAGTCAGCGCGCGGACTGCCGAAGGCGAGATTATGGGAGTGCGACATCGCGACTACCCGATTGAGGGTGTGCAATTCCATCCGGAGTCGATCGGCACAGGCGAAGGAAAACAATTGTTGAGCAACTTCCTGACGGGCTTGGAATCAGTGAAAAATTCGCGCCGGAACGCGCAAAAGTGTCAGCGAAGCAGATAAACTAACGACGATGAGTAGCGTCCGCCAAACATTTGAAACGGTGCTCAAGGGCCGTTCGCTAACTGCCGACGAAGCGGAGAGTGTCATAGGCGAAATTCTCGACGATGTCGTGCCCGATGCGCTGGTGGCCGGCTTTTTGATTGCGCTCAAGATGAAGGGAGAAACGGCTCCGGAGCTGACCGGCGGCGCTCGCGCGATGCGCAACCGAGCACGTCGATTGGAGCTCGGCGGCGGAACCGTGCTCGACACCGCCGGAACCGGCGGGGATGGAGCCGGCACATTCAATATCTCTACCGGCGCCGCAATTGTCGCGGCAGCCGCTGGCATACGTGTTGCCAAACATGGCAATCGTGCCATCAGCGGACACGTTGGCGCTGCCGACGTGCTGGAGTATTTCGGGGTTAGAATAGACCTGGACCCACTAGGGCTGCGAAGCTGTCTCGAACAGGCTGGCATCTGCTTCGTGTTTGCTCCGGCCTATCATCCGGCGCTCGCAAGGCTAGCGGTGCTGCGGCGCACCCTCGGGGTGCGGACGATATTCAATTTGATGGCTCCGCTCGCTAACGCAGCGCGTCCGCGCTATCAGCTCCTGGGTGTTTCAGAAAAGCGATTGTTGCGGCCCATGGCACAGGCGCTTGCCGCACTCGGAATCGAACGCGCAATGGTGGTGCATGGAGACGACGGACTGGACGAGATTTCAATTGCCACTTCCAGCAAAATTGTCGAGGTGCGGGGGCGGGAATTCGACGAATATGAGGTTTCGCCCAGTGATTTTGGCTTACCGCGAGCTGGGCCGGCGGAATTTCTCACGGCAGATACCCGACATGCTGCTGAGCTACTCCAGGCTACATTGGCAGGCGATCCGGGCCCTGCCGCCGATGTCCTCGCACTCAATGCCGGCGCAGCTATTTATGTTGGCCGCGGGACAAAAACTCTCGCAGAAGGAGTGAAGCGCGCCAGAGAGATTCTGGCATCGGGCGGGGCGCTCGAAACACTCGAAATAATGAAGGCGGCAAGCCAGCAGTTGGAAGGAACTGAAAAGAAGTGAGCAACGTGCTCAAGGAAAGCGAGTCCCAGCGGGATAATTTTTGATGGCTTCGATACTCGACCGGATTTTTGCCGCCAAACGTTCAGAACTCGTCGAGCAGCGCGGGCGCGTACCACTTGATGCGATCAAGGCGGCGGCGCTCCGTGCTCAATGGCCGCGAGACTTCACCGCGGCGCTGCGCCGCCACCAACCGGCAATTATCGCGGAAGTGAAGCGGGCCTCGCCAAGCAAGGGCGATATTCTTCCGGGGCTCGATCCGGCAGCGGTCGCGCGTAATTATCAGGCCGGTGGCGCAGCAGCCATATCCGTGCTGACCGACCGCCATTTCAAAGGTTCGCTCGCCGATTTGTCGGCGGTTCGAGACGCCGTTGATCTGCCTATCCTGCGCAAGGATTTTGTTTTCGATCCGTATCAATTGTACGAAACGCGCGCGGCAGGTGCTGACTGCGTACTGCTGATTGCAGCAATGCTGCAGTTGGACCAGCTCCATGCGTTGACCTCACTGGCACGCGAGCTGGGTCTGACCGCCTTGGTCGAGGTCCACAATCGAGAGGAATTCTCGCGGGCCGGCGAGCTTCGCGCCAAGCTCATCGGCATCAATAATCGTGATCTGCATACGTTCCGAACCGATCCGGCAACCACCGCCGAGCTATTAAGTGGCTACAGCGGCGACGCCCTGATTGTATCCGAAAGCGGAATCGAAACGCCCGAGCATATCCGTCAGCTCTACGCCGCCGGTGCGCGTGCGTTTCTGATTGGCGAAAGTCTTTTGCGCAGCGGCACCCCCGGTGTCGCGTTGGCGACCCTGCTGAATTCCTTCAACCAGGAGAAGGCTGCAGCAGGCTGAGCATCAAGTGACGGTAAAAGTAAAGATATGTGGGGTCACCCGCCAGGAAGACGCCGAGTTGGCGATCGGCTTTGGCGCCGACATCATTGGGCTGAATTTCTATCCGCTCAGCCCCCGTTCACTCACGCTCGAACAGGCGCGCGCCATCCGCCTTGTAATCAGCAATCGTTGTGAAGTGGTGGGGGTTTTCGTCAATGCTGCGCGCAGCTACGTTGAGCACCGGGTGCACGAGTTAGACCTCGATTATTTACAATTTCATGGCGACGAAGACGATGATGCCCTGTTGGGATGGCCGCTCAAGGTGATCCGCGCGCTTAGACTGGAGCGCGTCGTATCTGCTGATGCGATCGAGCGCTGCAAGGCTGATTACGTGCTGCTCGACACCTGGCATCCGCAATTGTTTGGCGGGACCGGACGGGCGCGCTCGCTTGATGGCTTGGGCGGACTCCCACTCGGCCGTGTGATTCTCTCCGGCGGCCTGGGTCCTGAAAACGTTGCGCGGGCGGCAGCGTTGTGTCCGTACGCAGTTGACGTAGCCAGTGGAATCGAATCGGCGCCGGGAATCAAAGATCCAGCCAAACTCAGGAGTTTTATTCTAAATGCAAAATCTGCCGGATAGCCGCGGGCATTTCGGACAGTACGGCGGGCGCTACGTCGCCGAGACCCTGATGCCGGCGTTAATCGAACTTGAGCAGGCATACAAGGAGGCGCGGCGCGACCCGAAATTCCGCAGCCAGCTCCGGTCTTACGCCCGCGAATACATCGGACGGCCGACGCCGCTATTCTATTGCGCCAATCTGACCGCCCAGCTGGGTGGGGCGAGGATCTACCTCAAGCGCGAGGACCTATGCCATACCGGCGCGCACAAGGTGAACAACACGCTGGGGCAGGCGCTCCTGGCCGTGCGGATGAACAAGTCTCGGATAACCGCCGAGACCGGCGCTGGGCAGCACGGTGTTGCCACCGCCACGATGGCTGTGCTCTTCAAACGGCAATGTGAAATCTTCATGGGGAGCGTGGACGTCGAGCGCCAATCGCTTAACGTTTTCCGTATGAAATTGTTGGGGGCCAAGGTCACGCCGGTCAATTCCGGCAGCAAGAGTCTCAAGGATGCGCTCAATGAGGCCTTGCGCGATTGGATCGCGAGCGTGCGCGACACCTATTACCTCATTGGCACTGCCGCCGGACCCCATCCGTATCCGATGATGGTCCGCGACTTTCAGTCGGTAATCGGGCGTGAGGCGCGCATGCAAGTCATGCAGCAGGAAGGCAGGTTGCCCGATGTGCTCGTCGCATGCGTCAATGGCGGTTCAAACGCAATCGGCCTCTTCTACCCCTTTCTGAAAGATCGTGGCGTGCGGATGATTGGAGTGGAGGCAGCGGGACTGGGACTGAGCGGTTCGATGCACGCGGCAACAATTACTGCTGGCGTGGTTGGCGTACTCCATGGCAATCGCACCTATTTGTTACAGGACGAGATGGGCCAGATTCGTGAGACCCATTCAATCGCGGCGGGACTGGACTACCCGGGAGTCGGACCAGAATTGGCGTGGCTGAAGGATAGCGGGCGGGCCGAGTATACCGCGGTTACTGACACCGAGGCGCTCGATGGCTTGAAGCTTTTGTCGGAAACCGAAGGCATCATTCCGGCCTTGGAGAGTGCCCACGCAGTTGCCTATGCGGCAAAGCTGGCGCCAGCGCTCTCCCGCGAACAGGTGATGATCGTCAATCTTTCAGGCCGCGGCGACAAGGACATGCAAACCGTCGCGCGTGCTTTAGGCGTGGAGCTCTGATGCGCGCGGCGCCCGCAAACGAAAATACTGCCGGCGGCCGGATTGGGCTGAAGTTTGCCCGCAGGCGAGGCAGCAATCAGAGCGCTCTTATTCCTTTCATTGTGGCTGGCGACCCCGACCTCGATCGCACGCAACGGCTGGTGCTCGAATTGGAGGCGCGCGGTGCAGACCTGATAGAGTTGGGTGTGCCGTTTTCCGATCCGATGGCGGACGGACCTGCGAACCAGCGTGCAGCCGCACGGGGACTCGCTTCCGGCGCCACCCTACCGGCGATTCTCGCGCTCGTAACGGAGCTGCGAAAGCATACGCAGATTCCGATCATACTGTTTGGTTATTTCAACCCAATTTTTCGCTACGGATGCGAGCGGCTTTGTGCTGACGCCAAACGCGCCGGAGTGGACGGCCTGCTGGTGGTCGATCTGCCGCCCGAGGAAGCGGTCGAACTCGCTGCTCCCGCACGTGCTGACGGCCTCGATCTCATCTATCTTTTGGCCCCCACCACACCTCCCGAGCGCAGCCGAACGATTGCTTCCTCAGCCACGGGATTTTTGTATTACGTGTCAGTGACGGGAGTAACCGGTGCGCGTACCGCGTTGGCGTCTGATCTCGGACAAAATGTGATCGCGCTGAAGGGCATTACCGACCTGCCAATCGGCGTGGGCTTTGGTATTTCCACTGCAGCACAGGCGCGCGAGGCCGCCCGCTTCGCCGATGCGGTGATTGTGGGCAGCGCGATTTCACAGCTCATAGAGCTGCATGCGGCATCGGAGGGATTGGTCGCGGCGGTCGGCGAATTCGCCGGTTCGCTCAAGCAGGGGATCATCACGGCCCGCGCCGGTACGGAGGGCGGCTCTTGAGCCGCCCTCCTGATATGGAGAACCGCGACTCTACTAGCGCGAAACGGCCGGCGCGCGATCGCCGTTCGCTTACCAGCCGGAAGGCGGAGGCGCCGCTATCTGCGCCGGACGGTAACACCGGCCAGGAGGCTCGTACCGCTGACATCTGGGTGAAGTGCCCGGGATGCAAAGAGATCGCGTTCCGAAAAGAAATCGAGCGTAATCTGAATGTATGCTTGAAATGTGGATATCATCTGCGCCTGACCGTTGAGCAGCGGCTTGCTATCACGGTCGACCGCGGCAGTTGGCGTGAACTTTTTACTGACCTGGCGATCGGGGACCCGCTCGAATTCGTCGACTCCCGTCCTTATCGTGAACGGCTGGAGGCAGCCAGGCGGACCAACGGACGCAACGATGCAGTCGTGACCGGCCTCGGTAAAATCGAAGGACGGGCGGCGGCGGTCGCGGTAATGGATTTCAATTTCATGGGCGGCAGCATGGGCGTGGTGGTCGGCGAGAAACTCGCACGGCTGGTCCGACATGGATTGAGACAGCGGTTGGCGGTAATCACCTTCAGCTCCTCAGGCGGGGCGCGGATGCAGGAAGGGACGCTATCGCTGATGCAGATGGCGAAAGTGGCGGCGGCGCTGGCGCAGCTGCGCGATGCTCGCATTCCGTACGTTTCGGTTCTATGCGATCCAACCACCGGCGGCGTCGCGGCTTCGTTTGCCAGCCTCGGTGACCTGAACCTCGCCGAGCCTGGTGCCGTGATTGGGTTCGCCGGACGGCGCGTGATCGAGCAGACCACCAATCAGCAATTACCGGACGGGTTTCAGACTGCGGAATTTCTTCTGCGCCACGGAATGCTCGACGCAATCGTCCCGCGCCATCGAATGCGCACGACGCTCTCGCAACTACTGGCGATGCTGGCGCCACACCGCCCGCTCAAACGCCGGCATTAGCATCACCATAGCCGTCAGCGTGGTCATCACCAATGTGGCTGCCGCGCGAGGTATCCGGAATTCTGGCTGGTAGGCGAGCGGCAATTCTCGCTTTGACTTTGCCACCAGCGAAACCCTAGTCATCCGCCTTCCCTGCATCTCGAATCATACGGATTTTGAACCTTTGGAAAACGCGAGTGCGCCGAGGTAATCGCTTTAGGATTACTTGAGATCGAGACGATATTTCTGCTCGAGAAAATCACCGCACGAGTTGGCGCCGTGCATCTGCCGACTGGCGTGCCGGTTTCGGGCTATGAGATTCACGCCGGCCCGCATAGTGGGTCCAGCAGCTTCGGGTGCGGTTTTCACGGTGACTGAACGCTACGGCGTTGCCGCCGATGACTTCGATGGCGCCTGTTCCGAGGATGGGCGGGTAATCGCGCGCTATGACCAGATGAGCTTCTTCAGCTGGGTCGGGCGGACAATTTCGCCTGACGACATGGTGGTCGAAACCAGGGTGATTTCCATATCAACTCCCGAGCGGCGAAGAGATTTTTCCGGCTCTCTGTATTGCAACCTCCTCCAGCGTTTCGCGCATCAAAATCTTAACGACGAATGAGGGGTTTTAGACCCGTAGGACATTTCGTTTTGCACCGCCAACTGTCCTCATCGGGGTCTTTGCGCTACAAATCAGGCAGCCTTGGCGGGCCGGGTAGAGACGTTTCCGACGGGCACCGCCGGGTGGGGCAATGCTTTCGGACGCGCGTTGGAAGACAATTACTGAATCCGAGTTTGCGTGGGAACGCAACGCGCTGGAATTTCTCCGCAAACGCCTGCCTGACCGCGCACCCTATCGAGCATGGACCAATTTCGAGTTTATTGCTGACAATGGCAAGGTCTACGAAGTTGACGCCCTGATCTCGGCGCCGGGCGGCTTATTCCTGGTTGAAATCAAAAGCGATCTGGGCACGCTTGAAGGCGACGCTCTTATCTGGACCTGGACCGCGCCGGACGGCCGCCGCTATGCGAAGGACAATCCGCTACTGCTGGCTAATCGTAAGGCGAAGCAACTCGCCGGGCTGTTGCGCCGGCAGAAGACCAAAGCGCGCATCTACATCACGGCGATCGTCTACTGTTCAGCCAACGGGCTGAATTTAAAGCTATCCGAGTCAGCCGCCCAAAACGTATACATCTCGGCATCCGGCGCACACGGCATCATTGAGTTTCTTACGGGCGAGCCGGACCTGACTATGGGTCCGGACACGATCAATGATCCTCGCAACGTCACGGCATTAGAGAAAGCGCTCGGAGCCGCCGGCATCAGGCGCTCGAATCGCTCGCGGCGCGTGGGTCAATATGAACTCAAGGAACTCTTGGCTGAGGGCGAGACATCGCAGGATTGGCTCGCCCGCAATCCCGATTTCGACAAGATTGAGCGGCGCATCCGGCTATATCCGTACCGGTTGGCTTCGAGCAAGGCGGCGCGGGAAAAGCTGCGGCGGGCAGTAAAGCGGGAATTCGACCTTCTGGCCGGCATCGACCATCCCGGAATCCTGCAGCCTCGCGATCCAGCTGAATCCGACCAGGGCCCGGCCTTGATCTTCGACTACGATCCGGCTGCAGTGCGACTCGACCATTACCTCGAACGCTACCATTCCAAACTCGCGATCGGGACCCGCCTTCATTTGATGCGGCGCATCGCCGAGACCGTTAACTACGCCCATTCAAAAAAAATCGTGCATCGAGCGCTTAGTGCGTTATCGATCCACGTCGGAAGACCCGGCGAGCTGAAGCCAGAAGTGAAAATCTTCGATTGGCAGGCTGGCTTTCGCCGTTCGACGGAAACCCCCGATGGTTTCGAGGTCGCTCCAACTTCCCACTTGGAGGAGATGGTTGACAGTGCCGCCACCGCCTATATGGCGCCTGAGACTTTCTCCTATCCCGACCAGCTTTCGGAAAGTGCCGACATTTTTTCACTCGGAGCCATCGCGTATCACATCTTCTCCGGACAACGCCCGGCTCAAAACCAGCTCGAATTGCATCGCCGGCTGCTCGATAGCGGCCAAGGTCTGCAGCTCGCCGCGGTTGTAGACGGAGTTAACGAGGACCTGCATCAGCTTATCGCTTTCAGCACTGACCCCGATGTTTCCGAGCGCCCTGCTTCGGTCCAGGAATTCATCGATTTCCTGCAAAAGGCCGAGGCGAAGCTGCTCGGCCATAACGGCGGGGAGACCGACGACCCAACCGAAGCTCGCGAAGGCGCCGTTCTGCCCGGTGGCTTCACGGTCAATAAGTGCTTGGGAAGGGGCGCCTCCTCTGTCGCCTTGCTGGTGGAACGTGACCGTTGGGAGTCAGTCCTTAAAATCGCGCGTGTCCCTGACGACAACAGCCTGTTGGAACAGGAAGCAGAAGTCCTTAAGAAATTACAGCAGCCGGAGCAACCCGGCCTTCTCAAGCACCCCGGCGCAAAGTGCTTTCCCGACTTTCGTGGGACGCCTGACGTTGGAGGCGGCCGCACCGCCATCCTTATGTCGAGCGCAGGCGAAAGAACGCTGGCGAAGCGTTTGCGCGATGATGGTAAATTGCACGTCGAGATGCTCGCGCGGCTGGGTGAACAGTTGCTGCAGGCGGTGGATTATCTCGACCAGGCCGGCATTAACCATCGCGATATCAAGCCCGCCAACATCGGAGTCAGCGAGGGAAGCGGCGGACCGTTACGCCTCATCCTGTTCGATTTTTCTCTCTCTCGCGTCGTGCCGGAGAACATCCGCGCCGGTACCAGGCCCTACCTCGATCCTTTCCTCGCAACGCGCAAGGACAAGAAGTGGGACGCCCACGCCGAGCGCTTTGCGGCCGCGATGACTTTGTACGAAATGGCTACCGGCACGCTGCCTCAATGGGGCGATGGCAGAAGTGCAGCCGAGCTGATTGACGACCAGGTCACGATTGATGCCGAGTTGTTCGATCCAACCGTGCGCGACGGCCTCGCAAGCTTCTTTGCCCGCGCGCTTCGGCGCGATCCGTCGGAACGGTTCGAAAACGCGGCGCAGATGGTCCAGGAGTGGCGCAGGATTTTCGCCCATATCGACTCTACGACATCAAGTTCCGAGGGTGAGGTCGACCCTGCTGCGGTCGATGCCGCGGTTGCGGAAGCCAGGCTCGATTCTCCGATTTCCCTTCTTCCCTTTACCGTGCGTGCCCAGAGTGTGCTGCAGCGGCTCAACGTCCATCGGGTCAGCGATCTGCTGGCCCAGCGGGTGTTTCGATTGTATCGACTGGCCGGTGTTGGCAATCGCACCCGGAAGGAAATCGCTGAAGTCTGGCAAAAGCTCGACCGCCGGCTCGGGCATGATGGCGCCGACCTCCCTGAGCCAGAGGAGGAACCGGGACGAACCGGCCGCTCACTTGAAGTAGTTTTGCGCGAGGCGGTTGCCCACAGGGAACGCGAAGATAAAGTCGTTCAGGAAATTCTGGGTATAACGGCGGCACGCGCCGGCCGATTCGAATGGCCCGCTGAGCGGGTCGTAGCGGAGCGGCTGGGGATTGAGCTGCGGCAGGTCGTCGCAATGCTCCAGCGGCTGCGCGAGCGCTGGAGGGAGCACGCCAAATCTCTGACCCTACTCCGTGAGGAAATAAGCGAACTACTCAACCGCAACGGTGGAGTGATGGCAGTGCGGGAGTTGACACGTGACGTGATCACCCTGCGCGGCTCTGCCTACCTTGACGAACGACTCCGCACCGCTCATGGCTCCGCGGTCACTCGCGCCGCAGTCGAAGCCGAGCGCGGGTCGGTCAAGCCGCGCTTCACCCTATTCCGGGTCGACGGCGTCGCGCTGGTCGCTGAGACCCCGGAGCTGGCGGATTGGGCTCAGCGGCTGGGGCGTGCCGCTGATCAAATGGCGGCGGCAGAGCCGCTGCTCGGTTCCAGCCGCGTGCAAGAGGAACTTCAGCGCCTCAAACCGCCCGACTCACAATTGGTACGTCTTGCGCCGCGCCAGTTGATCGAACTGGCTGTTTCCGCGTCGCGAACCGCAGCCTGCACCAGTGCCAACGAAATCTATCCGCGCGGGATGGATGCTGCGCGCGCTCTGAAGCTCAGCCAAAGCGCGCTGGCCGGCATGGTCGAGATCAACGATATCCAGCTCAAGGCTCTGGTCGAAAGCCGCTATTCCTTGGCGCAGGCACTGCCGACCCATCCCGATTTGGACAGGCTGGTGCAGCAGGCCAGTTTAGATTTTGAATGGAAACCCGACGCCAATCACAAAGCGGGCGCTTATGTAAACAAGCACCGCCGGGCCATCGCAACCAGCAGCGATAGTTCCTCCCTCGACCGCAGCGACACTCTCCCCGGTAAGGTGCCATCGTCATCGTTGGAAGAGCAGACCGCTGAACAATTCGAGCAGCGGCTAATCCGCGCGCTAAAGCAGGGAGCCTTCCTGGCGTTGGCCGTGAGGACGGCTGATCTCGTCACTGTCGAAGGGGTTCTGATGCGGCGCTTTCCTCTGCACCCTGTAAGCGTTGATCAGGTGTTGATCCGTGCGATCAAAAAACAGGCTGCTGCTGCCGGCGCTCAGTGGGCAATAGTGGTTCGCACCGATGCCGACGGCAAAGACAGCACCGACTGGCATCGGCTAAAGGCCTTGGTGGAACGCGCGATGCCCGAACTGCGCAAGGTGATCGAAGAGGCTGGGCGTGAGGCAACAGTGCTGGTAACAGAGCCGGGCCTGATTGCGCGCTATGACCAGATGAGCTTCTTCACCTGGTTGCGCGAGCGGGTCGGGGTGGTAGGCGGAATCAAGGGCGCGTGGGTGCTCTTCCCGTCTCAGTCACCGAGCCCGCTGCCGATGCTGGAGGGAAATGCAATTCCGATTCTGTCTGCTGCTCAATGGGCACGGATTCCGGATGAATGGGTGCAAAATCTCCATCGCGGCACTCCAACACCTCTCCCTTTGTCGGGAGAGGTCGCGCGGCATCTTTCGCCGCGCGGGTGAGGGACCGTTATGAAAATTCTGCCGCACGTCGATCCCTCCGCGTCGTTATTTTGGGGAACTGACTAATGCCGCTTGACAGTGCTTCTTTGCTGTCCGATCTGCGCCGGCTGCTCCGGCGACTTGAGCGAGATCTTCAGGAACAGTGCAAGGACCCCACCATCGAAACAGGTATCCGCGCCGAATACGACGACGCCAAAAAGAACCAGCGCACGGCGCAGACCTTCAAGGCCTGGCGCGACGAATACCTAACCCAAGTGGCGGCGGCGTGGATTCTGGGAAGCGTCTTCGTCCGGTTTCTGGAGGACAACGCCTTAGTTGACCCGCCGATGCTGGCTGGACCAGGGGAGCGGATGGGCTTCGCGCGGGACAGCCGCGACGCCTATTTCACCCGCAACCCGGTCAACTCCGATCGCGACTACCTGGAGCACGTGTTTCGCGCGGCCGGGGCGCTGCCCGGATGCGGTCAGCTCTTCGACCCGAGCCACAACCCTCTTTGGAAGGTGCCGATTTCAGCGGACGCGGCGCGCTCAATGGTGGAGTTCTGGCGTGAGCAGAATCCGCAAACCGGCTCGCTCATGCGCGATTTCACCGATGCGAAGTGGGACACTCGTTTTCTCGGTGACCTATATCAGGACTTGTCCGAGACCGCGCGTCAAAAGTACGCGCTGCTGCAGACACCGCGCTTTGTTGAAGAGTTCATCCTCGATCTCACCCTCACGCCGGCGATCCAAGAATTCGGCTTCCGCGAGGTCAGGCTGATCGATCCAGCCTGCGGCTCTGGTCATTTTCTGCTAGGCGCGTTCGAGCGTCTGCTCCAATGGTGGTTGCAGTATGAGCCGAGGCCTCAGCTGCGTGGGATTGTTCAGCGGGTGCTGGACCAAATCTACGGTGTGGACCTGAATCCGTATGCGGCATCAATCGCACGCTTTCGGATGCTGCTCGTAGCGTTGCGTGCTGCCGCGGTAACTCAACTGAGCGCCGCTCCCAACTTCCACATCAACGTCGTGACGGGCGACTCGCTGTTTCATGGTCGGCGCTTGAGCGGCGAGTATACCCGTCAGCAAGAGATGGTCATCAACCCGCTGGGTCATTTCTATGAGACGGAAGATCGTGAAACGCTGGAGAGGATTTTAGGGCAGCAGTACCACGCGGTAGTCGGCAATCCGCCATATATCACGGCGAAGGACGCGGCGCTCAATTCAATCTATCGGTGGCTTTACCACAGTTGCCATCGCCAGTTCTCACTGGTGGTGCCGTTCATGGAGCGGTTCTTTGATCTGGCGATCTCAGGCGAGGCGCGCAGGCCAGCCGGCTACGTCGGGATGATCGTCTCGAACGCGTTCATGAAACGCGAGTTCGGCAAGAAGCTGATCGAGCAATTCATCCCCAATTGGGGCCTGACCGCCGTCATTGATACCTCTGGCGCCTATATCCCGGGACACGGCACGCCGACCGCTATGATCTTCGCGCGCAATCGCAAGCCGGTTCTCTCGACGGTGCGTGCCGTAATGGGAATCCGCGGCGAGCCGTCAACGCCGGAGGAGCCAGCAAAGGGCAAGGTGTGGAGTGAAATCATCAGGCATGTCGATGAGCCGGGCTTCATAGGCGAGTTCGTGAGCGTTGCCGACTCACCGCGCGAAACGTTCGATCACCATCCGTGGTCGCTTGGCGGTGGCGGAGCAGCCGAGCTGCGAAATCGACTGGAGGAGGAGTCCGATGCCAAGTTAAGTGATGTGTGCGGCGAGATCGGTTTCTTAGTTATCACCGGCGAGGACCAGTGTTTCCTCCTAGACAGCCTAAGCGCGCAGCGGTCGGGGCTTCCTGACGTGAGACCCATAGCTCTTGGCGAATATATTCGTGATTGGGGTGCGCCGACAGATCTCGTAACAGTGTGGCCGTGCGACTCCGGCGGACAGCGGCTGCCCATCGAGCAGCTAGGCAGGGTGCTCAAACATTTCTGGCCGTACAGAACGAATCTCAAAGGTCGGAAGGCTTTTAGTACTCCGGTAGAGCAAAAGGGTATCCCTTGGTGGGCAATAAGAGAGTTGTACACGAATCGACTCCGGACGCCTTTGTGCATCGCGTTTGCGTTCGTCGCGACACATAACCATTTCGTGCTCGACCGTGGCGGCAAGGTCTTCAATCGTTCCGCGCCGGTAATCAAGCTACCGCCTCATGCGACCGAAGACGATCATCTTGCGCTCGTTGGCCTGCTAAACAGCTCCACCGCGTGCTTCTGGATGCAGCAGGTATTCCACAATAAAGGCGGCCCCGGAGGAGCAAATTCCAAGGACGAGAAGTGGCACGATTTCTACGAGCATGACGGCACCAAGCTCAAGCAATTTCCAGTTGCCGGCGAGAAGCCTATTGAACTGGCGCGGCGCATCGATTCACTCGCCCAACAACTGGGCCAGCTCACTCCTGCCGAAATCGCGCGGCGCGAAGTGCCGGGCCGCGACAATCTCACAAGGCGCGCCGAATATGAAGCGACGCGGCGCAAAATGATTGCGCTGCAGGAAGAACTCGACTGGGAGTGTTACCGACTCTACGGCCTCGTCGATGAACCGCTCACGATGCCGCATTTCGACGTGCCGGAAATCGACCTCGGCGAGCGCGCCTTCGAAATCATGATGGCGCGCCGGATGGCCACCGGCGAACTGCAAACCAAGTGGTTCGCACGTCACGGCTCGAAGCCGATCAGCGAGATTCCGATGCACTGGCCGGCCGCCTACCGGACGCTCGTCGAATGGCGCATCCGCATGATCGAGGCTGATCCGAGTGTAGCGCTCATCGAAAAGCCCGAATATAAGCGGCGCTGGAATGCCGAGCCTTGGGACGAACAACTGAAGCGGGCGCTGCGTAGCTGGCTGCTCGACCGGCTCGAAGACCGATGCTGCTGGCCCGAAGTTGCACTAACCTCATGCGCGGAACTTGCTCAGCGCGTCTCGGCCGACTCTGAGTTCATGCAGGTCGCCGAGCTTTACCGAGGACACGTCGATTTCGACCTGACCGCTCTGGTCATTGATCTGGTGGAAGCCGAGGCCCTCCCCTACATTCCTGCCCTGCGCTATAAGCCATCCGGGATGGCGAAGCGCGCTCAGTGGATGCGCACCTGGGAGCTGCAGCGGTGCGAGGATGAGATTGATGCACAGATCGAAGAGAATCACGCCGCCGAAAGAATGGCGGCACGAGATCCTTTTGGAACGCACCTCGCAGACTCGTCTGCTCGGCTTCACTTCGCTCCGCCTGGTGCGACACGCCCGCGCGATGCGCGGGCGGCTCAGGATGACAGACAAGCAGAAAGCGCGAGACTTAAACGCGAGCAGGTCGGCGAGATTGCGGTGCCGCCCAAGTACAAATCCGCCGACTTCATTCGGAGCGACTATTGGCGGCTGCGCGGCGCGCTCGACGTGCCCAAGGAGCGCTTCATCCTTTATCCCGGATGCGAGCGGCGCGGCGATGGCACTCCCGTAATCGGCTGGGCGGGATGGAACCATCTGCAACAGGCGCAGGCGCTCGCGGCATTTTATCTTCAAGCACGCACACAGGAGGGATGGTCGGCGGAAAAACTGGCGCCATTGCTCGCCGGTCTCGCGGATCTGATTCCCTGGCTCCTGCAATGGCACAACGACCTCGACCGGGATTACGACCTGCGTATGGGCGATTACTACCAGGGATTTCTGAGCGAGGAACTTCGCGCACTCGACCTCCCGAGGTCCGAGCTGGATAAATGGGCCCCGGGTCCAGCAGCGTCGCCAGCCGCACATTTGGCTGCATCTAGACTGACGCAGAGCGAGGGAGCTGAGCCCGCCGCCGTGAAATCAGCTACCGAGGCGAACACTGAAAACGATTCCGGTTCACGGGAATTCAACAACGATTCCACGGCGGATAATGCAACGTTGGTTCAGCGAGCTTCTGCTGAGCAGCAGATAACCGAAGTGATCGCCAAACCGAAGGGGCAAGTGATCGATCAATTCGCCTGGCTGAAGAGCCGAACAGCGACTTCGGATCAGTCGGATTTGCCAGAATCGGAAAACGCGGGCGCTGAGGCGCGTCGAGGATCACAAGCGCGACGCCGCGCCTCAACGAGAGGGCGACGCGAATGAAACTGATTCGTGAACTGATAGATATCCCTGAACAGATTCACGGCGGCGAGTACGTTCTCAAACTCAGCGAGGGGCTACTGAATCCCGAAGCTACATTAGAGAATTATGTGGTCACCCCCGAGCTTGTGATCTGTTTCGAGCGTGCGCTCGATTTGGTCAAGGAGGCGACCCTCAACCGCCGCAGCAAAGGCGCGTATCTGCATGGCAGTTTCGGCGCCGGCAAAAGCCACTTCATGGCGGTCCTGGATCTACTGCTTGCGGGCAATGCTCATGCCCGTTCGATTAAAGAGCTGGCGCCTGTGGTGGCGCGCCATGAACGATGGATCGAGGGGCGCAAGTTCCTGCTGGTGCCCTACCATCTGATTGGCGCCGAAAGCATGGAAGCCGCCATCCTGGGCCAGTATTCAGTCTATGTGCGCCACAACCATCCCGATGCTCCGACACCGGGCGTGTTTGCAGCAGAGCACTTGTTCGAGGATGCGATCCGATTGCGCGAGGTGATCGGCGACGAGGCATTCCTCGCACAACTCAACCGCAGGCGCGCCGGCAACGCCTCCAACGACTGGGGAAACTTGGGAGAAAGTTGGAGCGCCGAGACATTCGAGCACGCGCTGCGTGCGCCATATAGCTCAGAGGAGCGCACGCGCCTGGTCGGTGACCTGGTGGCGAATATCTTCACCTCTATACGTGGCGCAGGTGAGTTCGTCCCGCTCGATGGCGGGCTCGCGATCATCTCGCGCCATGCGCGCGATCTTGGCTACGACGCCGTTGTGCTGTTTCTCGACGAGCTGGTCCTGTGGCTGGCCAGCCACGCGGCCGATCCTGCGTTTCTCAGCCGCGAGGGGCAGAAGGTGGCCAAGCTGGTGGAGGCGCAATCCGCCGACCGCCCGGTGCCCATCATCAGCTTCATCGCACGGCAACGCGACTTGAGTCAGCTAATCGGCGAGAACATTCCCGGAGCTCAGCAGGCCGCCTTCACCGACATTCTCAGATGGTGGGAGGCCCGCTTCGATACCATCACGCTCGAAGATCGCAACCTGCCCGCAATTGCCGAGAAGCGGGTGCTGCGGCCCCGCAGCGAAGCCGCGCGGATGGAACTGGACCGCGCCTTCCAGGAGCTGGCGAATCGTAAGGAGGTTTTTCAGACTCTGCAAACCACTCATTACGAGCGCTCCGACTTCCGCCGCGTTTATCCCTTCAGTCCGGCCCTGGTCGAGGTGCTGGTTGCGACCTCATCGTTACTGCAGCGCGAACGGACCGCCTTGCGCGCGATGATGCAACTGCTGGTGGACCATCGTGAGCATCTGAGCCTCGGCGATCTGATTCCAGTCGGCGACCTGTGGGACGTTATCTCTGAGGGTGTGGACCCTTACAATGAAGGCACCCGGCAGATGTTCGACAGTGCCGAGAAGCTCTATCGCATTCGGCTGTTGCCGATTATCGAGAACGACCACAAGATACGGGCGGAGGAGATCAGAAATCTCCCCTGGGATGACCCCAAAGCAAAGGCTTTCCGCTCCAGCGACCGTATCATCAAGACGCTGTTGCTGGCAGCAATCGTGCCGGCGGTCGAATGCTTTCGCGAGCTGACAGCCGGACGGCTCGCGACCCTTAATCACGGCTCGATTCGGACCCCGATTCCCGGCGACGAGGCGCGGGAAACGCTTTCACGATTGCGGCGATGGGCGGCCCATACCGGCGAGATTCGCATCTCGGAAGCCGCCGATCCAATTATTTCGCTTCATCTGAGCGGTATTGATACCCATTCGATAATCGAGCGGGCGAGGTCGGAGGACAGCCAGGGTAATCGGCGGCGCAAGCTGCGCGAGTTGATTTTCACTGAACTGGGTATCCCGCTGGACGATACTTTCTTCCTCCAGCATCCTTTTACCTGGCGCGGTACCCGGCACACCTGCGAAGTGGTCTTCGAGCATATCGTCCAGCTTCAGGATGATACGATGCGTTCGCGCGATGAGCTGTGGAAGGTGCTGCTCGACCTACCCATCCCGCCGGAGGGAAGTGAGCTGGGCCCGGCCGACGCGCGCGCGAAAATTGAAAGCAACAGTCTGAACGTACCGGTCAACACTATTGCCTGGATTCCGGCGCATTTCAGCTTAGAGGCACGTGCTCGCCTGGGCCAACTGGTCGTCGTAGAGCGGCTGCTGGCTGGGGATCGGCTGGAGCACTACACGCCCGATCTCTCACCGGCGGAGCGGCTGGAAGCGCGCCAGCTGCTGGAAAATCAGCGAAGTTCCCTAATCGAGCAGATGAAGGCACTGCTGATGGCTGCCTACGGCGCGGCTTCGGATCCGGCGGGGCTCATCGATACCTCCTTTGTGGCGGAGGACCGGGTGCAGTCGTTGAATCCCGGCCTTACATTGCGGCTGCCCGTCGGCGGCAACTTGCGGGAGGCTTTTCAAAATTTGCTCGGTCAGGCACTGGAGTACCAATTCCCGGCGCATCCCGACTTCAAGACCACGCCGACCAAAACCAACGTGCGCACGGTATGGGCGCAAATCGAGCGCGCGCTGGTCGCTTCGGAACCATCGATTGTAATCGATAAACCACTACGACAACTGATGAGGGATATCGCCGTGCCGCTCAGGCTGGGGCAGATGGGCGAAGATCGCTTTGCGCTGGACCGGGATTTCTGGCGTACGCATTTTAACAAGGCGATTGAGACGGCTCGCCGCGAGTCTCCCGGCGCCGCAATTATTGTGAAAAAACTCAGGGAATGGATCGATAGCCCACCGATGGTCTGGGGCTTGCCGGTCGAGGCCGAAAACCTCTTAATTCTGAGCTTTGCGGGATTGGAAAACTATTCATTCGTGGAGTTCGGCGGGCCGGCGCAGGCCTCGACCGACTCGCTTAAGAACGAATGGGAATTGCGCCGGGTCAATCTTCCCAACGCGCAAGATTGGGAGGAGGCGCGCCGCCGGGCCGATAAGATTTTCGGCGAGCCGTCGCCACAGATGCTGAACGCATCCAATGTAGACTCTTTGGCCGCCAAGCTGGGCGGCAAGGCTGAAGCCTCTCGCGCAGCTTGCGATTTGTACCACAAGTCGCTCGAAACGCATCTGGGCAAAATCGGAATGGACCGAGACGGGACCGCCCGGATAAAGACCGCGAGGGCGGTGCTGGCGCTGGCTCAGGGACTCACCGCGACCCACGGCGCGGGCGCGATTGAAGCGCTCGCTCGTGCCGAGATCTCCACCTCGGCAGAGGCAATGGGCACCAGCTTTCGCAAATCATCGGATCTGCACACGGTGCTCGAGCATTTGCGCTGGGACCTATTCGACATCCTGACCCAAATTGACGATGAGCGGGCAGGTGGCGCCAAAGCTATACTGGCCAATCTCAAGGAAGCACTGGAGAGCGACGAATTGGCAGTAGGGTTGGCGGCGCGAATCACCGAACTGGAGGGCGAGGCAATCAGGCTGCTGACGCCCGTCAAAGCTCGCCACAGGATTCCCGATGGCGGGCGCGTCAAACCTGCGAACCACGAAACGGCCGAATCCATCACGCGGCAAAACCTTTCACTGGCCGAGGCCCAGCAGGTTTTTCGTGAAATCGAGAGAGGCCTCCAAATCCAAAACGACACCCAAGTCGATTTGACCTGGACACTGCATAAGAGCGAGTCGACTAGATGAGCGCGGGAGTCCTCCACACGGCGCAGATCCGTGAGCGGCTCAAGTTGCTAAAGGAAAGAGGCAGGCTTCCGGGGGTGGTCGCGTTTTACTCACCGGTTACCGATGCTGACGCTGGCCTGACGTTCGACGGCGAACAGATCGAAATCCGGCGGTGCGATTCCGTTCTGGAAATCCGCGATTTCCTTGCTAGTCGCGCTCAAGCTGACGCGAAAAGCGAGATGTCCCCCTCGTTGGCGCCGGCGACCGCGGTGTTGTTGACCCGGGTACCCTACGAGGAATTGGGAGAGGATGTGTTGGCGCGCTTAGCCGGACGCAAGCTGTTTCGCGCTGATTCGTGGGGCGCGGTAATGAGCCGTTTTCAAGCGCTCAAGCTCGACCCCCGCCTGGTGCGCGAAGGATGGATTGCCGAATTGCTGCTGACGCTTCCGGGCAATGACTTTCCCGCTGTCCCCAATGGCTACCTCACCATCGAGACCGTGTGGCAAACCTTGCTTGGAAAGCTGGTTGGCCTTGGGGAAGAACGGCTGGATGCCGTCGCGCTGCTCAGATGGCTGGCCGCGTCGGGCAGTATCGAACGTTATGGCGCGATGGAAGAGAACTTCCGCTCGGGCTTCAGACGCTGGGCCGAGATGACCGCGGGCGAAGTAGGAAGGGCAATTGCCGATTGTATTGAGACGACGCGCAACAGTGACGCAATTGCGGTTGGTCTGGTACTCGACATTCTGAGTCAGCCGACAGTGGCTTCCGATCCGAATCTGAGAATCTGCGCAGCCCGCTTGGAACGGCTGCACGGGAATCGTCCGTTGAGCACGGCCGCCGCGCAGGCATGGGCCCGGGCCGCGCGAACAGTGGTCGAAGAACAGCCGGCGGAGTTGCTCGGCCAATTGCTTAACCGGGCCGATGAGTTGTTGTCCAGCATAGACGCGGCTGCCTATGCCATCTTGAGCGACCTCTCACCGCTCGGCTTTACACAACGGGCGGAGCGGTACGCTTACGCGATCACGGCTACCCTTGCGGGAGATGCGATCGACTATGCGGAAGCGGCAGCCGATCTCCTCAAACATCATCGCGAGGCCCGGTTCGGGGAAAGAACCGCGCAAAGGGTGACTATGTCAGGCCGGTTGCTTAGATGGCTTGCCAGCAAAAATGGCGCGCCGCCAGCAACCGATCTTGCTCAGGCAGCACTCACCTACTTAAGGTGGGGCGCCTGGATCGATTGGGCTCGGACGCTGCTGCGAGGCGGCGACCCGCAAGCGTCCCTTTCACATGCATATGAGGCCGTGCTCGAACGGGCGCGCACCGAGCGCGAAAACGAGAATCATCACTTTGGCAAGCTACTGGTGGAATGGAACGCGGGCGCTCCCCACAACGAATCGATAATACCCGTTGAGGAGGTAATCGAGCGCATTGTGGCGCCGCTCGCGGAGAGTACGCCGGTGTTGATGTTGGTGCTGGACGGTGTCAGCGCACCAATCTTTTATGAGTTTCTCGACAACTTTAAAAAGCGCAACTCGACCATCCTCGGACGCAAGGTCGGCAAGCAGGTTTTGCCAATCGCACCAGGAATAGCTGCCATTCCCAGCATTACCGAGGTATCCAGGGCGAGTTTGCTTGCGGGCAAGCTGACTCGTGGGAACAGCCGGCTGGAAAAAGAACTGTTCGCGTCGAACCCCGCGCTGCTCCACGCTTCGCGTGCGCGGAGACCGCCGGTGCTCTTCCACAAAGGCGAATTGACCGAGCCGGGCGGCACGGAGCTATCTGCCGCGGTACGCGAAGCTCTGGCCGCTCCAGACCAGCGTGTCGTGGGAGTCGTGGTAAACGCGATTGATGACCATCTCAGCGGTCCAGACCAAGTCCGCCCGGAATGGACGATTGATTATTTGTCGCCCCAGATTAAAGCGTTGCTCGACGAAGCCGAGGCAATCGGGCGAATCATAATCTTTACCGGCGATCACGGCCACGTGTTGGATGCTGACACCGAGTTGCGTCCCTCCGGACACGGTGACCGCTGGCGCGATCCGCAGGGCGAACCGGAAGCAGAAGAATTGGTTGTGAGCGGCGGGCGGCTCGATTCTGGATACGGACCAAACATCATCACGCCGTGGAGTGAGCGCATCCGCTATGGGCCGCGCAAGAACGGCTACCACGGCGGCATTTCACCACAGGAAATCGTGGTGCCAGTCTGCGTGATGGCGCGGCTGGGAACGAAGCTCGATAGGTGGGTCGAGAGTTGGCCGGTTGCTCCGCCGTGGTGGGATGGCGCTCAACCTTCGTCACGCCAGGGGACTCTTTTTGCAGACGCCCCGGCGAGGGGGTCAGAACTAGAATGGCTAGATCAGCTGTTCAGGACCGCGACGTTTAGGGCACAACGCCAGTCTGCCGGCGCCGGGGCGGCACGCGAAGGCGAGGTTAGACAACTGATCGAGATTGTGGCTGCACATAGCGGCAGGATATCTGAATCGGCTCTGGCTCAGCGTCTTGGTCTTGCGCCCGCTCGGGTGAGACCGCGAATTGCCGCTATTCGCCGCGTGCTCAATGTCGAGGGTTATCAGGTGTTGTCTTACGACTATGATTCGCAGACCGTGGAACTGGATATCGAAATGCTCCGCAAGCAGTTCGAAATATAGGTACTGATGAGCCCGCTCGTAAGTCCGCAGCGCCGGGAAGAAATCATTGACTCTCTTCGGCGCGGCACCGTACCGCACAGCGGATTGGATGCTTTTGCTGTAGGCCTGGAACGATTCGAGCCGGCAATTGAGCAGGAGCTGGCCGCCGCTGCTCAGGGACGAGGGGTATTTAAGGCGGTCCGAGCAGAATACGGCGGCGGTAAAACTTTTTTCGCCAGATGGCTGCAGGAGCACGCAAAACGCCAGGGCTTCGCCACGTCGGAGGTACAGGTCTCCGAGAGCGACACTCCTCTCCATCGATTGGAAGCAGTTTATAGGCGCATGATCGAGCGGCTTGAGACCGCCGACTCACCGCGCGCTGCATTGCGCAGCGCCTTGGATGCGTGGTTTTACACGTTGGAACAGGAGGTTTTGGCCGACGGCAAGCTCAGCGAGGCGGATACGGCCGCCGTGGTCGCACGCACGAACGAATTGATGGAACAGCGGGTGCGTGAAGTCAACGCGCGTGCTCCAGCGTTTTCTGCGGTTCTGCGCGCCTATCGCAACGCGGTGCTCGGGGAAAACAAGGCGCTTGCCGACGGATTAATTGCCTGGCTGTCTGGTGAGCCGAGCGTCGCCGCCGATATCAAGCGCGCGGCCGGGGTTAGGGGCGAGATCGATCACCTTACAGCTCTGAGCTTTCTGCAGGGATTGCTGGTAATCCTGCGTGATGCCGGCTACAGTGGGCTGATTTTTGTGCTCGACGAGGTCGAGACGCTTCAGCGCGTGCGCAGCGATGTACGTGACAAAGGCTTGAATGCTCTGCGCCAGTTGATGGACGAGATCGATACCGGACGTTTTCCGGGACTATACCTGCTGATTACCGGAACCGGCTCGTTCTTCGAAGGTCCTCAGGGCGCACAGCGCCTGGCCCCCTTGGCGCAGCGGCTTCACGTCGATTTCGCCACCGAAGCACGGTTTGACAACCCTCGGGCGGTCCAGATTAGGCTGGCGGGGTTCGATCTCGAGAGGCTGTGCGACGTAGGGCGTAAGATTCGGGACATCTATGCTCAAGGGTCTGCCAATGCGGCTCGGATCAGCCAACTGGCAGACGATACCTATGTCGAAGAACTCGCTAAAGCAGTCACCGGACATCTCGGCGGGAAGGTAGGAATCGCGCCGCGCATTTTTCTCAAAAAGCTCGTCGGTGATATCCTCGATCGGATCGACCAGTTCCCCGACTTCAGTCCGCGAGACCATTACGGGCTGACCATCGCCGAAACCGAACTGAACGAAACGGAACGGAACCTGGTGGCTGCCGCGTCGGTGGACGACATCGAGCTTTAGGCGTGAGCGGCTTCGACGGGCTTCATCCAGCACTCCAGCACCACATCGTCAACACTCTTGGGTGGAAAGCGCTTCGACCTCTTCAGGAGCAAGCGATCGAACCATTACTTGCTGGCCACCACGCGCTCTTGCTGGCTCCAACCGCGGGAGGCAAGACCGAGGCCGCATTCTTTCCGATCCTCTCCCGTATGCTTGCCGAGGAATGGGGCGGAACGTCGGTCCTCTACGTCTCACCATTGCGCGCGCTGCTCAACAATCTGGCGGTTCGCCTGCAGAACTACTGCGGCATGATTGGGCGTCAGGTCTCAATTTGGCATGGCGATACCGGCGATTCGGCGCGCCGGCGCATTATCAGCGAGCGCCCCGACTGTCTTCTGACCACGCCAGAATCGTTGGAAGTAATCCTCGTGTCCCGGAGATGGGAGAAGGCGCGAGCCTTCGGCACGGTACGATGTGTAATCGTCGATGAGATACATGCGTTCGCGCGCGACGATCGCGGATGGCATCTGCTCGCATTGCTGGAAAGGATAGCGCGGCTGGCGGGAGGCGAACCTCAGCGCATCGGGTTATCCGCAACCGTTGGCAACCCTCAGGAGCTGCTGCAATGGCTGACAGGATCGTCCCAAGGTAAACGCTCTCTCATAGCGCCGGACACGGCCGATTTCACGAACGCCGACGTGACAATCGACCACGTCGCATCAATTGATAACGCGGCTGTCGTCATTTCTCGGCTCTATCGTGACCAGAAGCGGCTGGTCTTCTGCGATAGCCGCTCCGAAGTCGAGTCGCTGGGCCGTAAACTCCGCCAGCTTGGAGTGAACACATACCTTTCTCACAGTTCACTCGGCCGAGAAGAACGCGCCAACGCAGAGGCCGCATTCAGCACGGGGCGTGACTGCGTAATTGTGTCGACCAGCACTCTGGAATTGGGAATCGATATCGGAGATCTCGATCGAGTGATTCAGATCGGAGCCCCCTGGGGGGTTTCGTCGTTTTTGCAGCGGCTTGGACGCACAGGGCGCCGTCCGGGCACGATTCGTAACTGTTTGTTTCTAACAACCTCCGACGAGAGTTTTCTGCGTGCCATGGGCCTCGCACGGCTTTGGTCGGAAGGCTACGTCGAGCCGGTCCGACCGCCGACGATGCCGCTTCATTTGCTTGCCCAGCAACTAATGGCTTTGGCGCTCCAGCAGGGCGGTATCGGAATCGAGTCCTGGCGCGAATGGATTGGGAACATGCCAGGGTTCGCCGAGCTGAACAATACTGACGTTCAGGCCGTGGTACAGCACATGCTCGCTGCCGAGATTCTGTCGATGAGCGACGGCATGTTTTGGTTCGGGACCAAGGGTGAAAGCAGATTTGGCCGCCGCAATTTCATGGAGTTGCTATCTTCTTTCACCAGCGAACCACTTTTCGCGGTCCGCTACGGGCGGCAGCATCTTGGTTCGGTTGATCGCGCGTCGTTCACTCTGCGGCACGACAAGCCGCCGGTCCTCCTGTTGGCTGGCCATAGTTGGAGAGTCAATCATCTCGACTGGAAAAACCGCGTGGCCTTTGTTGAACCGAGCGCTGATGAGGGCACATCACGATGGTTGGGTAGCGGGCAACCTCTGAGCCACGCCCATTGTCAGGCTATCAAACGAGTTCTCGCTGGAGAGCCCTCAGGGGGCGAGTTGTCGAAGCGCGCAACGGCGACCTTGAATCGAACGCGGCAGGATTTCCACTGGGTCAAACTCGACGGGACTTCGCTAGTAACGGAGAGAGAGCAAACCCGATGGTGGACCTTTGGTGGGCTACTGGCAAACTCCGGGCTCGCCGCTATGCTACGGAATATCGGGGTGAAAGTGGGTCGGGCCGACAATTTCGCCATTCGCATTGAAGACGCCTCCATGGTCGTGCGATGGGATTCGATTATGGAAAGCCTAAGGGCAATTCCGCACGAGGATATCTTAACGCCAGTCGATCCAAAGGCGATCACCCAGCTCAAATTTTCCGACTGTCTTCCCCCAGAACTTGCATCAAAAGAACTGGAGTCGAGAGTCACTGACCGCGCTGCGATAGTAGAAATTCTCGGTCAACAATGGATCAGCCTGCTTTCGAATCAGTGACGCAGTGAATAGGCGGTATCAGCGTTCAGCACAGTTAGTCACGTGAGCAGACCGTTGCTCTGAGAGTAAAAGGAGAATTGTATCGAATGCGAGTCTTGATTCTGGGCGCAGGCGCTTCCGTGCCGGCGCGATATCCACTCACCAGCACACTAATATCGACGATCGAAGACTCTGTACAAGCTGACTCAGAGGTGATGCTGCGAGCCTACTGGCAGCGCTGGACATCGTGGTGCGACAACTCGGAACGGAACCATAAAAGAGCTACTCCAATCCAAATCCGGAGGTAGTTCTTTCTCTGCCCGACTCTACCTGCGGTTCTGTATACAAATGAAATCGACCCGGCTCAAATGCTCGGCGGCCGAAATATACGTAGTCACTTGGCGGATATACCCAGCGCGCGACCTCCGGCAAGCTCTCGTCGGAGCGCACGCCGGCTGAGGGATTTGAATTGGAGTGATCGCCAATATGTTCAAGTCCCTCATTGCAATTCCGATCGGACTATGGCCGCACCGAGACTCAGGGCCTGGAGTTTTCTGAAAGCGATTTCGCGCGGCATGTATTTCATGCCGCAGTCTGGCGCAGCAATCAGATTTCCGGGTGCGACA